>Ga0315291_10003911_pt1 | contig 19122 bp, 16 predicted proteins | sample YL17G12_20_MG_FD_203070 | JGI IMG/M metagenome (GOLD analysis project Ga0315291, IMG submission 203070) | Sediment microbial communities from Yellowstone Lake, YNP, Wyoming, USA - YL17G12_20 | ecosystem: Environmental > Aquatic > Freshwater > Lake > Sediment | place: USA: Wyoming | collected...
CAAGGTATTGGCGGCTACGGCAGCGGCACTAAACAGACTAAAAAGTCCGGCAGCAGGAAGGGTTAGGCGATGCATGTTCATAGAGTCCTCTCAGCCAAAGGCTTTAAACGAAGTCTAAGATTTACCAGCAATAGCCCGCTTAAACCACCGGAAAAGCCGCTAGCATCTGAGGGCCCGTCCAAAAATAAAGTGCCTTTCTGGGCGTCAGATGATGGTCAGCTGTGGTCGGTTTTGACGTCGAAAACCGGAGGAATACTATTAGTATTTCGAGGATTTTTGGCGACAAAAGCGGGCGCAGATGGCCGTCAGCTGACGCCCAGAAAGGCACTTTATTTTTGGACGGGCCCTAAGGACCCGTCAGGAGCGACTTTTTATAAAAAGGCTCAAGTTTAGCCATGGCCGCACGCCAGGAAAAATCCGGATCGCCTATCGCGACAAAAGGTGGATTTTCCAAAATGCCAGTGCGATAACTCAGCGGCTGGCCAGAAAAATTAAGCAATGCACCGCCCGCTTGTTCGAGCACACACTGTGCAGCCGCCGTATCCCATAAGCAAGTCGGTGTGATGCGAATCGAAAAATCAGCGACCCCTTCGGCGATTTGCGTATACTTTAGTGCACTGCCAACGGCCTTGCAGGTGGCTAGAGGGTAAGCGGCACGCAGGATGTCACCCTCGCCACTATGATGGGAACGGCTGACCAGGCAGACAAAACGCTCAGGGTCACTGCGTCTAGCCCGAACCGGTACCAAAACCCCAGCGGCAAGGTCCTGCCTAAACGCCCCTTCGCCTTGTGCTGCGACAAAATTGGAGCCATAAGACGGCGCGTAGACGCAGCCCAGCACCGGCTTAGCATCGACCATTAAAGCGATGTTTACGCTAAAGTCACCGGTCGCCTTGAGATAGTCGCGGGTGCCGTCGAGAGGGTCAACCAACCAGTAAACCGGCGCCGAATTGACCACCGCCTGCATGACCGCCGGATCGCCGCCACCTTCTTCTGAAACGATCGGCACGCCTGGCAAGAGCTTAGGCAAGCTGATCATTAAGGAGCGGTGCGCCGCCAGATCGGCCTGGGTTACCGGTGACTGGTCCGCCTTGGCATCGGCAAACAGATCAGCGTGCTTATACCAACGCATAATCTGTTCCCCAGCCAAGCGCGCAGCGCTGCTTAGCTCTAGGAGAGAGACTATGGGTACTAATGGCCTGGCCATCAGGCCCGATCCGGGCGGGCGCGCAAGGCGCTGGTCCGCTTCGCCATAGCCCGCTGAGCTGCCTGGCCGGTCACCATCGAGATTAAATAATCGGTCAGGGCCAAAATCTTCGCCTCCGAAAGGTGCTCAAAGCTGATTCCGGCTAGATCTCCAACGATAAAAACACGTCGGACTTTAGCCGTCAATTTCAGGTAATCACCGTGCATACTATGCTGCTTCTCAATAAGGGGCATATGCAACTTCACTTGGTCGCCTACCCGAAAAAGGCGCCCGTCCTCGGCTTTTAATAAGGCCCCGTGCACACTCAAGTCGATCAACCGGCCTTTATGCATCGCATCATCGGCTAACAAAAAATAATCGAGCGGAATATCGATTTTATAGCGGCGGCTTTTGCGCGCATTATTGTGATTGAGCCCGTGTCGCACGCGACTGAAAATCTCGGTGCGGTCAACCTTCATATAGTTAACATAATCATCAACTTCGTGAAAAGGTGCCAACAGTCGATGATAGGCAGCAACCAACTCGACAGGCTGCCGCGTCAGGAATAGCACTGGAATCGGCCCTTGGTCGCGCCGTCCTTTAAGCCCGCTGAGCAGTTTTAAAAGGATTTCTAGGGGAAGAAACTCATCATCCAGGATAAGCAGCATGATTTGCCGCCCAAAATTCTTCTGCAGCTCCTCCGCCGTCCGCGGGGTAGAAACAGCCATGGTCTTGAAGTTCAAGCGCACAAAAGTCTCTATGGAACTCCCTAAATCCGCCGACACACTGCCACCGTTGGCAATGACAACATAACGCTTGCGCTTTTTTCTCGGCGCTTGAAGGTACTCAGCGACCTTGCTGTTGTTGCCGTCTTTCTTTTCCTCGGTTTTCGTCGGCGCGGCCTTGTCAGTGACTGCCATGTATGGCCTCCATCTGCCAGGCTGAGACATATTTGAAGAAGGAAAATGGCTCAACTCGGACGCCACTTAGGCGGTTGCTATGGGCAGCATGATGCTGCAAGGTCCACAAGAATGCATACGGCGCTTCGTCGGCTATGATCCCGTGTAACTTGTGATAGATGGCACGACGTTTGTCAAAGTCGTTACTAGCCTCAGCCTCCGTGAGCAGGCTGTCGACCTCATTGCTACGAAACATCACAAAATTATTGCCCCACGGTTTAGCACTTGAGCTGTGAAATAAACTCGTGATATTGCTCGCATCATCAAAACTCCAAGCAGCTATGGTGACGTCGTAGTCATGCTCTTCAAGAACCTTTTTCTTCCACACCACCCAATCCATGAACTGCAAGTCGACCTTTACGCCGACCGCTTCCAGGTAGCCTTGGCAAGCAAGCACCACGCGTTTGATCATCTCGCTCTCGCCCGATAGCGGCACGGCAAAGGTCAAGCTGACTGGTTGACCCGTCGGCGTCAAGAGCTGGCCGCCCTTTTCTTTGAGCCCAGCTGCACTCAGCAGTGCCTTGGCCTTAGCCACATCGAAGCCCAAACCCTTAACATCTAGATCATAAGCCCAAGACGTCGGCGGAAATGGCCCAGATATCAATCGCCCTTTACCTTGAAAGAAGGCATTTAACATCTCCTGCCGATTGATGGCGTGGCTGATCGCCTGGCGTACCCGCTTGTCTTTTAAGACACCGCGGTTGGTATTCATTCCAAAAAAAGAAAACGACAAGGCATCATACGGCACCAGGCTGAGTCTAGTATCCCCCATGATCTCGCCCAAATCTCGCGGGCTGACATAGGTGATCAGATCCAGCGAGTTGAACATCAAGGACTGCGCCATAATGTTCTGATCAGCATAGGATTTCAGCACGATTTGGGCGATAGCTGGCTTGCCTCGGAAGTAGCGGGGATTAGCCTTAAGCATGACCTCCCCGAGGTTGGTCGCCTGTACAAATGAGTAGGGTCCGGTACCGATGGGATGCTTAGCAAAATCACTGTCTCTTTTTAAGGCTGAGGCTGTGCCTATAAGATGCGCCGGCAAAACTTTGAACATCAGCGCCCGCAAGGGATCGATCATCGCCCTAGACAGGTGCACCGTGACGCTGTGCGGCCCAGTTTTTTCGGCGGACTTAATGACTGCAAAACGTTCGCGGTTTGGAATTTCACTTTGCGGCGCGGTCAATAAACGCACCGTGGCCACCACGTCGTCGGCACTCAAAGACGGTCCGATTCCCGAAGCTGCGTGCCAGTGCACGTCATCGCGCAAGACAAAACTGACCTCGGTGCCTCCGTTTTCAACACGCCAGCTCTTGGCCAACGCTGCTACGTAGGCACCAGTTGGTCCAAGATCCACTAATGAATCAAACAGCAAGTCTCCTAAACGCTGCCCCGACGCCTCATGGGCTGTGTATGGGTCAAAGGTATCGAGCCTCGTGGTCTCGCCATAGGTCATTTTATCTACCCCGTCGGCAGACCCACGGGCGGTTGGTGCTAGGCTTAAGGCCAATACCAACCCTATTTGCCGAATGATCCTTTGCATGATTAGCTCCCTTCGCCTGACGTTAGCTGTGCCATCACATCGCCAAATAGTGAATTTTTGAAGGTAAATGCGTTTGACCTTGCAACTGCAGGCCCTGGTTGGTCAGCGCCACAAAAACTCGGTCCCAAACGCCTACCTGGGCTCTAAAACTAAGGACGCCGAGCGTTGACATTAAAATATCGCGGTTCATCCTGGTATTGGTTTTAAACAAATAATGACGACCTAAGAATAGATCGTAAGCGTAAATCGGATTGGCGACAGACAAGTCGTGCTTAACGTAAAAGACCTTGCGGCTATCGGGGGTCCATGCTGGACCGGTATTGAGGTCGATGACCACGTCCTTGGCCACCACCATACCGCTCAACTCATGCTCGTAGTAGGTCCTACCGTGCTCGTAAGGAACGACGATAATGTTCCAGCGACGTGTCAACGTCGTCCCGGGTGCCGTCGCATCGGTATAAAATGCGACAAAACGCCCGTCTGGCGAGACGGTTGGGCGCAGATCATCGTGCGCCCAATTAGTCAGGGCAATACTCTTGGCCCACGCCGCGCCGTGATCCTTTCTGGACACGACAAACAGACCGTGCCGCAAGGCATCACCGCTTGAATAGACGACGGCATCTCCGCTGGGGAACCAGTCGGGAAACAGGTCAACCCCGTCGCCGGTCGAAAGTTGTGTAAAGTGGTTTGTGCTTAATTCGGCCAAATAGATATCACCGTTGCCGGTACGTGAGCTGACGAATGCCAGCTCATTGGTGCTCGGGCTCCATGTTGCATAGCCATCCTTGCTATGACTGCTACCCAGAGATGCCTCGGGGGCACCGACAGCTCCTAGAAAGATGCTATAGTCGCCTATGCCACCGTTTGACATGAAAGCAAAGCGCGTTGAATCGCGCGACCAGCGCAATCCGGCATTATAGGATTGGGCAGATTTTATCACCATGCCATCCAGAAAATTGCTTTGACCCTTGGGAACAACGCGCAACTCACGCGAGAAATTTCCTGCTAGATCTTTGAGCATGATTTTGCGAAAGCCCTCCGAAACCACTTCATAACCAAGGTAGGCGCCATCCGCAGACCAGCTCAAATTTGCCTCGTTAAAGGCCGATGTTCCTGCATCGAGCGGCTTAACCTCGATCAGAGTCACCTGATCTTGAGCCTGCACCAGACTAGGGAACTCGCGGCTATAGCTTTTGGCGGTAGGAAAAAAGGTATTAATGAATGGCGGAAAATACTGGCCATTGGTTGCTACGAAGGCAGTCAACGGTACACCAGCCCCTGGTTCGCTGGCGTTCTTACTAAAGAAATCAAGATGACAAGAGGCCAGGCCGAGGCTCAGCGCACAGGTCACCGCTAAGAAGTTCACTTGCATGGGTCACCCTATTGCCGCGAGGTGTGGCGCCCGGCGCTAAGGGATGCGGCAGCTTGCTTGAGATAGACCTTTGCATTCTCGATATAGGCAATGCTTGGTCCTTCCACTGGCACTGCGCGCCCACTGCCGTCTAGGTAGCTCCTCCAAGTCTTTACCGCGTCGGCCAGGAGGCGTGGGTCTTGCGTCAGAGTCCACAAGCGATGACGGCATAGGGCCCGGTGATAATCGACGTTGTGCACGGCCTGAGCGTACTCGCCTTGAGGCACAAAGCGCAGGTAGGGCACGACCCCTTCTAAAACCTCTAGCCCCTTTTTATAATGCGCTTGGGCGGCTTCCGGCTGCCCCGCGCCTAAGCGTTCGGCGGTCAAAAACAAGGCTATTCCTTCATTGATATGTGAGCCAATAAAGCGCTTGTCGACATACTGCTTTACCGCTGGGTTAGCGGTAACCATGCCGAAAGCCTCGGCAGCCTTAGCGGGCTCGTCGAGGACAGTCAGGTACAGCTCGCCCGCCTCATGCCGCGCCATTAAATAATCGCTGTGCTCAGGTGCAATTTTGTTGAGGATCGTCAACGCTGCGTCGATTTTACCGGCTTTAATCAAGCGTTGAGCCACTGCCCGGAGGTCCTGCTCGAGGATGACGGCTGCTTCGCCAGTAAGATCTAAGGTGCCCTGATCAAGCTCTAACACGGTCGAGTAAGGCTTATAACCAGGTGGCCCTAAGACTTCCATTTTAACAAATCCAGAAGGCACAGGGACCTGCGTGGCGAGCGGTGTTTTGCCGAGGTCCTTACCCTCGACTTTTACCAGCGCGCCTGCCGGCTGCGAGTCGATACGCAGAAATGCCGCCTGCCGGATCAAAGTAAGCACCAGGGGCTTATCCACGTCCTGGCCGAGCTGCACCGCTTGCAGCAAATCCTGAAAGCCCTGTTTGATCACCCGCAGTCTGCCAGATACTTTGCCCTCGACGTAAAGGCGTCCGGTGCTGTCGGTGGAACCAATCCAGTTATTATTTAAATATAAATTGGCTTGAGGGACGGCCGTGCGCTTTCCGCCAAGATCAGTCATGACCAACAATGGAGCTGAGCGGGGTTCCTTCAGCGCATGGCGCGGCCTCAGCATGACCAGATCGCCACGTTCGATTGTAGCCCGTGGCGCTAGGCCGGTAACGATACCCTTTGCCGACTTTTCTTCTACCTCGCGCACTTTGATGCTGGCGATTTTACCGTGCAGAGAACTGCGGCCTAACTTCGCCGCCTGCTGCCCATAAACGTCCAACAAGTCGCCTACTTGCACGTCACGCCCTTGCGATTGCCCGAGGTTAATGGTCGCCTCGTCGGCGGACTTGCTTAAAACCGCACCCTCAAAGGGAAATACCCGGGAGATCTTTTTTGCGATCAAAGCCACGGCGCGATCGACCGCGCCGAGATCGGTGAGGCCGGCCAGCTCTTCCTTAGCAGCGCTTAAGACACGTCCATGGCTGTCGATCACACTGAGTTCGAGCGTCGGTGAGGATCCTGTAACCACGGTAGGCACCAGCACCGCATCGACAACGCCCTTAAGCTCACTATCATGCCAGCCTGTGCGTAGGATTTCGCCACTGTTTTTGCCAGACCGGTGCACCATTTGGTCATACAGCGTGAATGGGTATTCTTTAAATGCAGTGGAGGCATAGATATGACGTCTAGCAGCAGCCCGCAGCGACTCGCCGAAAGCTCCATTCAGCTCGGCAAGGGTTTCCTTATCAACGGCACCGGCCGGGAGCGGATTCAGCACGGTCATACGGACACTAGGCGGCTGATCTGGAGTGAAAGCCTTAATCAGTTGCAGCTCGCCACCAGTGACAAAATCGGCCTCAAACACTTCGGGTAAATAGCCTTTGGGTTTAAGAGTGACACTCAGCAGATCGTCGCTTTTGCTAGCGAAGATATATGAATAACGCCCAAAACGGTCGGTCTCTCCGACGCGTTTGCCGGCAATTCTTACTTCCACCCCCGCTAATCCAGAGCGATGTCCATACGCCTGGCTCACGGCGTAGATATCAAGACTGCGTCCAAAATCCATGTTGATACGCAGCCTATCCTTAGAATGGATTTCCACGGTGTTCACAGCAGTCTTAAAACCCTTTTTCGTTGCTACGAAGGTCACAAGAGAGTCGGGCTTAGTGCTAAAGCGAATAACGCAGCGGCCGCGTTCATTGGTGGTACAGGCGGTTTTCAACGTCCTGCTATCACCTTCGCCCATGGCCACTTCGACACCGGCTAACGGATTGGCTCCGGCATAGACATGCACTGTAAATAACTGGCTACCGACATTTGGATGCGTTGAACTAGGCATAGCCAAATCGTCGGCGATGACTTCGGCACCTTTATCCACAACCTTATCCACAACCTTATCCACAGTCGACTGGGGGCCTCTGAACTCGCCACCAACCGCAGGATCAATGCCGATTGGTGCAGCAGCCGAGGAATCTATGCTGATTGCCGCAGCGACCGACACGGGGAGAGCTGGCGCTAGATCCGTGTCAGGCGTCGGGCTTTGGACTGGAATGGCTCCTGCCGTAGCCGTCTCCGGTTTTGCCTGATCGGGCACCGCTACAGGCGACGTGGCCGCAGCACCGGCCTGAGCCGCGGTTTTAACATCGGCTTGCGCGTCAGCTTGCGGCTCGGCTTTAACCTCGACCTTGATCTCGCTCATAGCGTTAGCTGGAGCGGCGGAACCGGCATCAGAGGGCGGTGCGGAGCTAGCCTGCACCGCCTTCACGCCTTCTGCGACCGCTACCACAGCAGGTTCAGCTTTAGCCGGCTCTTTAGCACTGCCTGGAGCCAGGGGTTTGGGCACGAAGTACAAGGTGGCGGCGACAGCAATCTCTTGCGGGCCTGGGCCCTCAACTTCGAACGCCTGGTAATACGGTGCAAAATAATAGGTATCGCTGTCCTTATGGACCTCCACCTTCTTTTTAGCACCAGCGGGCAAACTGACCTCCGTTTCGAAGCGCCCAGCATTGCTCGTAGCGCCAAGGTTCTTTCCGTCGAGCAGCACCCTCGCGGCGTGCACTGGTTCGCCTTGATTAGTCCTAGCCTCGATTTTTAGCCGCACCTTGGTTTCTTTGGCAACGCAAGCCATCATGCTGCTAATCAGCGCGGCAAGCGCCACAATTCGCATCGCCTTCATGGAGTTCTCCTAGAGACTGGGGGGAGTCAGTGTGGCACGTCCAGCACCGCGGTCTTCACCTACATGCTTATTGGCCGAGGTCGCATTGATCTTGGCGGCAACAATCGGCGTCAGCGTCAAATCAACCGTCATATTGGTGGCAAGGTCGATCTTCTTGGACTGCGGTACATACCCAGGTACAAGGGCTTCAACGAGGTAACTGCCCTTGGGTAACTTATCTTGGGTTGCAAAGTGACCCTCGAAGTCTACCGCCACAACGACGACACCAATCGACTCCGTAGCACCGTCTTTTGGCGCATCCAACGGGGTAATATTAACACGCGCCTCATGACTGGTTACGACCTCGCCGCCGCTGCGCCGCAGCTGGCCGGCCAGGCTCGGAGCGCATGCTGAAAGTACTAACACGGCGAAAATCCCTCGTCTGATCATTGCACATCCTTTCGCGAAAGCCAGAGCGCTGAATTGGTCTGCGGCAGATAGACAAGTGAAGCCGACTCATCGCGGCGAAGTTCGCGAAACTGAGTGCCGCGCGCTATCGCTACAGCCAACGGCTCGACGTTGTCATAGGCGCGCGCAGCAATGACTGGATGAATCACCAACACTGTCGGTAGGTGGCGCATCGCAACGCTTACCACTGCGCCACTGCCCCGGTTAGCTCCGAGGACTTGGCTATGTACCCATCCTTCTTGCCAAGTACCCAACACCAGGACTTTGCGCCACACGCCAAATGCCCCAGTTTCGATCACCCTCGTGCCCTGCGCCAGCACTACATCGCTGAGCTCGTAGTGGCTGCCGGGTCCTATACGGACCTCGGCTCTGCGATGTGCCACCTCCAATAATTCAAGCATCGCCGCAGGGACAACAACGTCACCTTGGGGCTCCAAGCTAATTTGGTTGGGGAACTCCTTGGGGATCACCGTCTGGGTGTGCACTTGAATAGGGATATTGGCGACCACGGCCTCGCCCACTTTTGGCTCCAGACTGCATGCGCTGAGTAATGCAAGCACGAGGCAAAAGGGGAACCATCGCAGCGACGAATGTAGGGCCATGATGGGTTATCCTGGCTTTGGCGCGCTGGTTTTCGAAGAGCGGGTGTGCTCGACTGGTCGAGTGGATGCAACCGGCACCTCAAACTCGTAGGTCGACCGGCTGGAGTTTTCACGTCCGATAAGCTCGACTCGTACCTTGGTAAAGGCTCCCACCATACCGTCGGTAACAGTGAATCTGAAACGCTTATCCTTGAACTTACTGATGCCGAAACGAGCTGACTTTTGCGGAGTGAATACTGTACCTGCCGCGTCAGCTTTTAGGCCTTTAGGCGAACTGATAAACAAATGCTCACCTTGGTCCGAGACAAACTCGGCCACTGCATAAATATAACCCTCGACGCGCCTGCTGCTACTCTTATTGGTCAGCTCCATTTGCAGGTCCAAGCCATCCTGAGTCGACTCAAACTGCACCTTGCCAAGCAATACCTGGACTGGCGCTGGCGCTGCTGGAGCGGCCTTGTTAGCTGACGATGCTGTGTCGTTAGCGAGCACAGCCGGCTTGCCAGCCGGTACTCCTGCTTGAGATAAGCCGACCGCCAGCACGGGCGCTACCGGTGATGTCTGCTGGGCCACACTTGGGGGTACTCCGGCGACCGAAGCCTCGACCAAGGCAGCGGGCACCGGCGTCGTTGACACTGGCGGATAAGCGACATCAAACACTTGTTCGTCGTGAGTCTCGTATTCGAAGATGCTACTTAGGGCTTGTTTTAGGCGCGTCTGCAACTGCACCTGTTTTTGGGCAAAATGAACGGCTAAAAACACGCTACCTATCGACCATAGAAACAAGCAAAAAATCGCGCCGCCCAGCAGACGCAGACGTCCGAGTGTGATGGTCAGCGTGTGCGTCCGCGCCGCGTCGACGAAGTAAATGATACTCAGCTGGCGTGTGCGCTGACGCTGGACCTTAGACGCATCTGGGTGGGACTTGCCCATGACACCCCGTTCATGCAACTCTTTAATTGGGAAGCGCTGGTAATATTGGCAGTTTATGCGTACTTGGAGGCAAACGCAACCAACCTATGTTAAGAAAGAGCCGCTTGGAAACTGCCCTGGGGCCGCAGATGTTCACCATAACATGCTGTTAGAAAAAGAAATTATTAGGCACTTAAGCAAAAGCTCTGCTGTCCTTTAGCCAATCCCGAAAAAGGGGAATGCATGCTCACGCCATCATCGTCCGCGCCGCTATTACGCCTCGCCATCTACCGCGCGTCAAGCCTCGGCGACGTCGTCCTTGCGACCGCATGCCTCGACCTTCTAAGCCATCTGCAAATGCCGACTGAAATCACTTGGGTTGGTAGGGGGCCAGCCTTGGAGGTGGTGGCTTCATCCTGGTCCAATGTACGACCGTTAACGGTCAACCGCACCGACTCGGTCATCGAGCTACAGCGCACTGTCGACCAACTACGTTACAGCCATTTGTTTATCGACCTACAGTGCAACCTGCGCTCTGGATGGCTGGCACGCAATCTCAAAACCCTGTACGGAGTCCCATTCTTTAGTGCCCAGAAGGCCCAGTTAGCGCGCAGCCGCCTATTGGTCGAAGCGCGCGTCCGCGGTCGCCGCAGGCCCTTGCCTGATGCATCAAGACGCCCCGCGCGCCTCCAATATAACATCATGTGCGACGCTCTTAAACTGGGGTTGCAACACCACCTGCCGATAGAAATGCTCGACGGCATTAATGATGTGGTAGTTCGCCCCAGATTGCCGATCCCCGCTGACTACGAACGGCCATGGCGCAAAGAGCTGCGCTTCGGCTCATGGCTGGGCGTGGCTCCAGGCGCTGCCCATCTAACCAAGCAAGCGCCACTTTTGACCATGCAGGGTATTCTCGATTACGTCCTGGCCACAAATGAACGCAGCGGCGGCCTGGGCCGTGGGCCGCTTGGGCTAGTGTTTTACGGTGATGAAAACGACCGCCAGACAGCCCGCCAACTGCTCGACCAGCTGCGCTGGGAAGGTCCCGTGTTAAACCTCGCCGGCCGCCTATCGCTCTGGGAGACTGCAGTAGCGCTTAGCGAGACCACCTGCTTACTAGCCAATGACTCCTCGCTTGGCCATATCGCAGAGGCTGTCGATACCCCAACGGCCATCTTATTCGGACCGACGATTGAATCGTTTGGCTTTGCGCCACGGATGCCACAAAGTCGAGCCTTTTCGACATTGCTCGGCTGCCGGCCATGTTCCAAGCACGGTAAGACCGACTGCCGCTACGAAGATAAGCTGTGTTTTGCGGGACTAGGCCTTGAAGACATCGGTGCACACCTAATTGGACTACTGCGCCAACCCGGAGCCGGCCGCTCTAGCCAGGGCCCTGTGGTACTCGGAAGTTGGGCGCAAGCGGCGTCAACGTCGCCAACCCTGCGCTAATCAACCCGGGAGTCCACCGCTTGTTTCGCCACTTCATGCACTCCATTTTATTATATTTCTACTCGCTTCTATTCGGCTCGGCCGCCCTGCTGCTGCGCCTATTAGCTCCGCTGCACCCGCGCTTGAAGGCTCAGGTAACAGCTCGCGACCGTGTCGCCCAGCTCGCGCCACGCATCGCCCTTGAGCGGGCCCGGTATCGCCACTGCGCCGTATTTTTTTGCAGCTCTGCCGGAGAATTCGAGCAGGCCAAGCCCTTGATCAACAAGCTTACGGCCATGGGCTCGGTTTACGTCCAGGTTATCTTCTTTTCACAGTCCGGACTGACCTTTGCCAAAGCGCGGGGGGAGACGGTACCCTGTTGCCTTAGTCCCATTACCGATTCGGCCACTGCTTGGGGCTGGCTATTTTCGGCGCTCCGCCCGACATTCACCTGCGTTGTCCGCCACGAGTTATGGCCCGGCTTTCTTAGTGCCGCCCAACGCTTTGGCCGGCTTTATTTAATTGATGCCAGCTGCGGCCAAGGCGAGCGCCATGCGGCTCGCAAGCGGTGGCTGCGCGCTTATTTACTGCAAATGTTCCATGCTATATACACCGTCGGTTCTGATGACATCGCTTTCTTTCGCGACACCTACGGGGTCGCAGCTGAACGTTTAGTCTGCACTGGTGATACTAAATACGACCGGGTGCTAGAGCGGGCCGGGGAACGGGTGACTCAGGTAACGCAGCTTAGAGATTTATTTGACCGCTGGGCACCAAGCCGCACTTCAAAGCGTATGATCCTGGGCAGTGCCTACCGGGAAGAAGTCTCATTGTGGCTGGCTGCCTTAGCCTCCCGCTCGGTCACCCAGCCGCAATGGCAGGTGGTGCTCGCTCCACATCACCTCGACCCTGAGTTCTTGGACTGGTGCCAAAAATCATGTGAATCTGGTGGATTAACTGTTATTCGTCAGAGTCTAATAGAACTGGAACAGCCCCCCACACCAGGCGGCGCTGCAGTGATCCTGATCGATTGTATGGGTATCCTTAGCGAAGTCTACGGCACTGGCAGCGCGGCTCTAGTCGGCGGTGCTTTGCACCACCAGGTGCACAACGTCTTAGAACCGGCATGTCATGGCCTTGCCTTGGCCTTTGGGCCAGCCTATAAGAACAGCCATGAAGCTATCCATTTGGTTGAACTAGGCTTGGCCAAAGTCATCGCTTCGACGGCGGACTTCGCGGCCTGGTGGCGCAGCCTGGACGACCACAATGAGGCTATGGCTGGGAACGTCAAGAAAGCCGTGACCAACCTCGCTGGCGCTAGTAACCGCATTATGACCGCATGGCAGGCGCACTTAGGATCTTAATTTTGGACAAGCAGCTCATCATCAATACCAACCCCGCCGAAACCCGCATCGCTCTGCTAGAGAAGGAGCGGCTAGCTGAGTTATTTATCGAAAGGCGGCGCGAGCGCGGCCTAGTCGGTAATATCTATCTTGGTACGGTCATGCGAGTGCTGCCGGGGATGCAAGCCGCGTTTATCAATATAGGCGTCGATCGCACGGCTTTTTTATACGGTGGTGACGTCCTCGATCCCGACACGTTGCGCGAACAAAAGCTTGAATCGAGCAGCAGCCTAGAAGACCTCAGCCCCGAGGAATTAAAGGAACGCAATTACAAGCAGCGAAAACCGATTGAAAAGCTGATTCGCGAAGGCCAGCAGATCGTCGTCCAGGTTGCTAAGGAGCCGCTCGGCACCAAAGGGGCCCGAGTGACCATGTTTTTGTCCCTACCTGGACGCTACCTGGTGATCATGCCGGACTTCACTCACATCGGCATTTCCAGACGGATTGAGGGCGCGCAGCAGCGCCAAGATCTCATCAATTTAGTCAAAGAAATAAAGCCTGATACCATCGGCGTCATCGTCAGGACCGCTGCCGCTCAGGTCGACCCGGTCTTGCTACAAAAGGACCTAAAGTTCCTGCTTAAAATCTGGCGGCTAGTCGAGGCCACCAGGCGCCGGGCCGCCTCGCCAGCCATCCTCTACCGTGACCTCGACCTGATTTTAAAAACCACGCGCGACCTATACGCCGAGGACATCCAAAAAATTGTCATCGATGACGCCATCGCCTTTGAAGAACTAAAACGCTTTCTCACCGCGACCATTCCCGGTGCCGCTAAAAAGCTGGAACTCTACGCGGACACCACTCCCGTTTTCGATCTCTACGGCGTCGAGATGGACATCGGCAAAGCCCTCAGTTCACGCATCGAGCTGCCCTCGGGTGGCCACCTATTCATCGACCAAACCGAAGCCCTGACTTCCTTCGACGTCAACACCGGCAAATATGTCGGCCAAGCCAGTGCTCAAGACACCATCCTCAAGACCAATCTTGAAGCCGTAAGCAAGGTTGTTGCCCAGCTGCGTCTGCGCAACATCGGCGGCATCATCGTCATCGACCTGATCGACATGGAACGCCCTGAAGATCGCGAACGTGTCTACAACGCTTTGCAAGAGGAGCTGAAGGTCGACAAAGCCCGCACCAACGTCCTCCGTATCAGCGAGCTCGGCCTAGTCCAGATGACGCGCAAGCGCACCAGCGAGTCACTCGAACGCCAATTGATGGAGCCTTGCCACTACTGCGAGGGGCGTGGGCATATCCGCAGCACGGAAACCGAGGCCTATGATTTGCTGCGTGAAATCCGCCGCCATACGCTACAAACTGGGTTGACGTCGATCACCGTCAAGGTCCGCGACGATATCCGTCGCTGGATCGAAACCGAAGAACGCGAACTATTTCAAAGCTTAGTTCGAGAGTTTCAACTGAAGATCGAGTTTAAGCCCACTGAGCTAACGATCCGCGCTCTAAAGCAGGCGCCCTATGAGGTCGTCTCTGCCTGAGCGCGTCACCACTGCGAACTACGAGGACCCGCTAGGAACCCTTCGCTCACTCGACTAGAGAGCCTGGAGCCGGAATCCACTGCTCGCCTTCTTTAGTTCCGGGCTTAAAAAAGATGCTGTCATTCTTCTTAATTCCCTTAAGCTCTCCCTTAATTTTGATTTTATCGCCACTTTTAACCTGCGTGGCCTTAGACTCCATGGCCTTGGCTAAGATCACGCCGCCTTCAGCCTTAATCACCAAGGCTTTTACCTCACCATCTCCTGGCGGGCGTTCGGTTTTCTTAGCACGAATGCTGCCTTCAGATGTCGAACTCTCTAGAGCCAAGGCGACGTCTTGACCGCCACGAATCTTGGTCTTCGCTAACTGCTCCAGAAAAGCCTTTTCATCACCCGTAAACACCACGCTGACGCCGGCAGTGCCCTTAGCTGTGACTTTGACACCAAAGCTCGCTCCCAGCTTGGTTTCAAGGGTCGACTTCACAGCAGCTGGAGTCACCATGACACCCTTGCCGATCTCAGCCGCTGGATCGAGCTGAAACGAATACTCACCAGCCTTAACTTTTTTCCACGACGTGGCCAGCCCAGGCTTGGGTGTAGCCCCATCCAATTCAATCAATGTTTTAGCCCCGGCAAAAACCTGCTGTGTAAAGGCAAAACCCAAACTAACCAGCACTAACCTGAACCAGACTGCTCCGACTTTCATGTCCGTCCTCCACTTTGGCGCATCTCTACGCGTTGATAATAGCCTTACTGCCAAACGACTGTACTCTCTTAGAACCCGTCAGGAAATAATTTGCACAGTTGGGTGCTAGATGATGGCCCTCAGGGAAAGGGCTGATAAGTAATCACTGTTTTTATATTCTGCGGACCCCTATCCTTAACCGACTTCGCCTGCAACGGCAGGGCCGCAGCTACCTCAGGGGTTTTGACATCAACGATCACTTTTTGGCCGACCAATTTCTTCAAACCCGACGGCACGTCACTGATTTCGATGATCTTGTGATCATCCAGCGCGACTGTATAGACGCCATCTTTTAGCGCCAGTAACCCAACCAAGGGCTCACGCCCAGATGCCATCCTCAGCACCTTGAATTCGGTGGGGATGAAGCATTTCTTGTCGCCATTTTTTTTTGTCTGCCAATGGCCGATCACCTTGACCACTAGCGGCGTCAAACGCCGGATCCTCTGGACCAGCACCGAATCACAGAGTTCCGGGCCTAGATCGTCGCTTTCTGGTGTAATCATCGTCTGAGGCTCGAGGGATCTACCCGCCGCGCGCACTACGCCTTCGATCTGGTCTGCCCAGGCTGATGAGGCAACGCTGCTCATCAATAACACTGGTAGCCATTGCCAGCTCTTCATCGTGCTGCTCCCCACCTATTTAATTTGGACGACTGCAACAGCCGTGTTGGCGAAGGTGTCTTTAGTCTTAAAAACAACCGCCTTCTTTGGGTCTGCGACGGTATAAAGGTAGGGACAAGTCGCATAGTATTGTAGCTCTGGAGTGCTCACACCGTCCGTTGCAGTCTCGGTCCAAGTGTGCGCTTTTTCTAGTCCAGAGAAGTCATTAAAGTGCATACCGTAGAGCCGATCAGTTTCGCCAACCAGGTTGGTTGCCTTTTGCGGATCCTGCACCAAGTACTTAGCGTCGGCCTTGCTTAGTCCTGAACCATCGATAGCCAGAGCACCGAAGAAGTTAGCAATCGTGTCGGTCCAGGTGCCGCCGAATTTCTCGGCTAGATTTTTTGGGCCCACACTGGTCGCGTCCTTGACGACGCTAGCTAGGTACTCCAAGCCTGTGCCACCGCTCGCCACCCCATTGGTAAAGGTGACACCACCCTTCTGACTAATTAGATAGTACATGAGCGTCTGGGCCGCGCCGCGGTTTAAGGGCTTATCGTCGGTTGCAGACAGCACTGGATTGACAAAGTCCTTGTCGAACCACGACGTCAGAAAGGTCTTGGCAAAATCGTCGAAATTTTCTGCTCCGTGACCGAACAGATCCTCGGCATAGTGGGCAATGCCCTCGTCAACCTCGGCGGTCTCAAGACGCCATTTCTTTGAATCATCTGACACCTTGCGGGCGCGGTAGTAATTCATAATAGCGTGCTGCGTTTCGTGGGCAATAGTGCCATGCCAGAGTCGCTTATTTTTGGCGACGTCGACGGCCGCGCCGACGTTTTTGCCGACCTTGCTAATGTCAGAGGCCATATAAATCATCGGCATGTGTGAGCCGATAGTGTCGTCGGTGTCGTCGGACATCGACGCTATAAAAGCGCCCGAGATCGCCAGAGCCGGTAAACTTGGCCATTGTGCCGATTTCGAAAAATCAGCAATGATAAACACCGGCCTAAAAGTATAGCCATTAACTTGAGCGAAGGTGTCTTTATAAATGACTTCTTTAAAGCGGCGGACAACTTCCTTGATCGTTGCCTCAATCGTCGCCTTATCACCACCGGTAACGGGATCCGACAGATAAACGATGCAATAGTCCGCGCTGCTGACCACCGAGGTCGCCGCCGAGGGGATCACCAGATCTCTAGGCTTGAGCGCTGAGTTTGGTGCCGCTACGGTGCCACCCGCACTCGGACAACTGCTCGCCATAGTCAGATTAGCGACTTCCGACACCCGTCTAAGACCGCCATCTGGTGCAGCCTTACGATATAGTCCTTCGATAGCTCCAGGTAAAGGCGCCGCCGCAAAGCCTGCTGCGGCGGCGCCTTGCTGCGCAGGTAACTCTGCCGCATCCGATGCATCGACCAGCCTAGCTAGGTGCCAAAAATCGTCCCCTTGCGCGGCTCCCCGGTTAGGGTCGAAGCGGTTTAGGAGTGTGCGCAGCATATCGTCCCGCTGCCTAGTACTCATAATCTGACGCGACTGCACTGGCCGCGAATCAGCGCTCGCTTCTGCAGATAAATCAGCGAGCTTTGCAGCTGCTGCCGCGGCGCCCACAGACATAGTGAAGGTGAATTTTGTCTCAGTTGCACCAGTGACCGTCGCGGTGTCACCTAAAATAAAAGGCATGAGTACAAACTGCGCCCCGGCAGCTGCGGTAGAAAAATCGATCGATGCTTGACCGGTGCTTGCCGTCGCGACCGAACCGTTACCAGGCTCGCCGGTGGTTGTTTCACTGCCTTTTTTGGCCTTATCCTGCGCGTCGCTGCCGCATCCATTCAGACCGCAAGCCAAAGCAAAGAACAGCGCCAAACCATTGAATCTCAGCCAAAGCATGCAAACTCCTTCTTGATGACCGACGAGACCACTTACCCTCAGATGATGAACCAACTGCGGCAAGTTCGTCAAATTAGGGATAACGACGGTAGCTCACTACCACCCGGTTGACTTCCTTGACCGCCGGATTGCCCATCGGCTTTAGATCCAAAATAACTTGCTCACCCATCATCTCACGCAAGTGTCCAGGCAAGTCTACCAACTGCAGAAGCGCTCCGTCAGCGGCCGTGAGCGTATAGGCACCTGCTGCAGTGGCGCTCAACTTGCCAACAGCTGCGTCGCGTCCGCTAACCATCGCGATAACGCGGAAGGACTTGGGTGCAAAACAATCCCTGACGCCGTCTTTAAGCAGCTGCCAGGTTCCCACTACCTGCACCTGGAGCTCGCCCAGGCGACGAATTCGGTTATCCAGATCGCAAGGGCATAAGCGGGGACCAACGCCGTTATGGTCGACGTCAATATGGGTTGCCGTGCGTAATGCGCTCCCGGTGACATAAACCGTACCCGTCAACTCTTCGGCCTGCAGCCGAGTCGTGAAGCATAGTCCAGCCAAATATAAGTGTTTCCAATTCACTTGGTCTCTCCACTGGACGTCGGACCAGCCGAGGGTGTACCTGGAGCTGCCAGCGGAGCTTGGACTTTTTCGACCACGGCAGTACATCTTGCTTCGGCGAATTTCTCCGGATCGAGATTACGATGGCAGGCTTCCTTCGCTACGTTGGCCCTAGCCTCGCACTCGTTGCCGCCCGAGGCCTTAATCACTAGGTCAGCATCCAGGTGTTGGACGCCGTAGGTATCAGCAATACAATCAGTAGGCCGCCCACCGGCGGCGCAGGTGACACCTTTAGGTGGACAGTGGCCACCACTGGCGTCCGGTACGCACTGTATTGCTCCCAGCTTTGACGGCAACAACTGTAGCGCACAGACTGTACGCTGCAGGTTTAATTTAGCCTCACAAGCATTAGCGCCCCAGGCTATTAACTGCCGCGCGGCGTTCCCCTTCTTGCCCTCGTAGGAAGGCGAGGAGCAGACCATCGGACTATAGTCCATGGTACACACGGTGTTGCGGATCGGACATTCCGGGCCAGTCGCGACTGCAGGAGCTACTGCTGGCTTTGATTGCACAACGGCGTTGCCTACCACAACCGGCGCAGGGGCGGGGGTGGTGCAAGCCGCGATAAACAACCAGCTACCGCATAAGCGAATAGGAAATCTCATATGTACTTCAGGCCCTTGGTGCTTTTATCGAGGCTAATTTATCGGTTTTGACCGGAACGGGCGAGGGCTTTTCCACTTTTAATGCCGGCATAGCCGCGGCCTGCTCCTGGCCCCTTGGGCCCATTGGCAATCTAGCTGCTGCTTGTTCG
>Ga0315291_10003912_pt1 | contig 19121 bp, 14 predicted proteins | sample YL17G12_20_MG_FD_203070 | JGI IMG/M metagenome (GOLD analysis project Ga0315291, IMG submission 203070) | Sediment microbial communities from Yellowstone Lake, YNP, Wyoming, USA - YL17G12_20 | ecosystem: Environmental > Aquatic > Freshwater > Lake > Sediment | place: USA: Wyoming | collected...
CCTCGCCGACCCGGAGCTGAACGCGCAGCAGGCGGAGGAACGCAAGTTCCCCAACCGGGCGCAGATAGGCTACATCGGGTTGCAGAACCACGGCTCGCCGGTCGCCTTCCGCAACCTCCGCATTAGCGAGGGGTTCGTGCCCATATTCAACGGGCGCGACCTGGAGGGTTGGAAGACGGTCAGGCCGAACGACACTTCATGGTCGGTGCAGGATGGGGCGCTGGTGTGCAGCGGGCAAGAAGGCAGCTACATCTACACAGTCAACCGCTACAGCGATTTCGCCCTGCGCCTGGAGTATAGGATTTCGCCCGGCGGCAACAGCGGCGTGTTCTTCCGGGTCGGCGATGTCAATGATTTCCCGGGCTCGGGGGCTGAGGTGCAGGTGCTGGGCAGCTATGGCCGCGAGCCGACCACGCAGGATGCAGGGGCGATTTACGGCCTGGTCGCGCCAACCAAGAACGCCGCGCGGCCGGCGGCGGAATGGAACCAGCTCGAGGTCGCCGTGGACAAAGGAAGACTCACGGTGGTGATGAACGGCGAGAAGGTGGTTGACGTGGGGCTGGACGAATATGACAAGCTGCGCAGCCTGCCGCCGGCGGGCCACCTCGGGCTGCAGAATCACCACTCGCCGGTCGCGTACCGCGATATCCGCGTGAAGACTCCGTCGTGGCAGCCGCCGACGGGCGGTGTGCAGTAACCGCGCGGAATCCGCGCAAGTGCGAAGGGAGCACAGCATGGCGAAAGAAGGCAAGCTCAATCGCAGGGATTTCCTAAAGCAGTCGGCGCTGGCGGCCGCGGCGGTGGGGGTGTATTCGATGGCGGCGCCCAGCGTGCTGGGGGCGAACGACCGCATGAACCTGGGGGTCATCGGCTGCGGCGGTCGCGGCACGGGGCTGCTCAATGACCTGGTCGCGCGGTCGCGCAATCCCGACGCGAACCTGAAGGTCATCGCCGTGTGCGACATCTATGAGCCGCGCAAGCAGCGGGCGAAGGACATCTGCGGCGGCCAGTTGTTCCATGAGTACACCGATATGCTGGCGCTGGAGGACCTCGACGCGGTGGTCATCGGCTCCCCCGATCACTGGCATGCGCGGATGTCCATCGACGCGATGAACGCGGGCAAGGATGTGTACTGCGAGAAACCCATGACGCTGTACTGGGAGGAGGCGAAGGAGGTCGCGCGCACCCAGGCCCTGACCGGGCGCGTGATGCAGGTGGGCGCGCAGTCGGCCAGCGAAGACCGTGTGTGGAAGGCCAATGAGGTCATCCGCAGCGGGGCGTTGGGCAAGCTGCTGTGGAGCCAGGGCGGCTACAGCCGCAACTCGCGCGACGGCGAGTGGAACTGGTACATCGAGCCGGAGGCCAGCCCGCAGAACCTGGACTGGAAGCGGTTCCTCGGCTCCGCCCCGCAGCGCCCATTCGACCCCGAGCGCTTCTTCCGCTTCCGTAAGTACTGGGACTACTCCGGGGGCATCGCCACCGACCTGTTCTATCACACCCTGGCGCACATGGAGATCGCCCTCACCCCCGAGTTCCCCCGGCGCGTGTCGGCGGGCGGCGGGATCTTCATCTTTCACGACCGCGAGGTGCCCGACACTTTCCACATGCTCATTGACTACCCGACCGACCACACGATGTTGCTGACGTCGTCGATGGGCAACCGCCAGGGGGCGCAGGACCTCATCCGCGGGCACGAAGCAACCCTTTACCTCGAGGGCCCGGGCGTGATCGTCCGGCCGGAGGATGAATACAAGCAAGAGCGCCCGGAGCTGCAGGTTGCGACGGAGCCGCGCGCCGATCACATGACCAATTTCCTGGAATGCGTCCGCAGCCGCAAGCAGCCACATCTGGACGCTCAGGCAGGCTACAAGACCATGGTTGCCATCGCGTTGGGCGTGAAGGCGTATCGCGAGGGCACGGCCATGCATTTTGACCCGGACCGGGAGGAACTGATCGGCTGACGGCGGCAGGCGGTCTGTAGGGCGCGGGCTCCGTCCCGCGCCGCGGCGGGCGGTGGAACGCCCGCCCTACAGAGCGCGCAGGGGCAAGGCCGACGGCGTCGAAGATGTTCGATGCGGCCCTTCGGCCCTTCGACACGCTCAGGGCCGCCCCGAGCGAAGTCGAGGGGCGGCGGCGCGGCTGCCGTCGCAGGTTCTGATCAGCGCGATTTCATGGCGTCAGACAGGTCAACTGCAACCCGCAGAGATTTCCTGCGCCGACAGATCGCCCCCGCTTTTGCCGCGGCGTTCGGGGGCCGGTTGCCCGACGCAGAGCCGCACGTCGCCCCTCAAGCGGTGTTGTCTTTCAGCCGCACCGCCATGGCCTGCCGTTTCGAGGTCGTGCTCCCCGCGGGCGACGAGCGCCATGCCGCCGCGGCGCAGGCCGCCCTGGCGCTGGCGAGCGAGCTCGAGCGGCAGATGACGGTTTTCCGGCCCGACAGCGAGATCAGCGAGTTGAACCGCAGCCCGGCCGGCGCCCCGGTGCGCGTAGAACCGCGGCTCTTCGGACTGCTGCAACTGGCGGCGCGGCTGGCTGAAGAAACGGCGGGCGTCTTCGATATTACCACGGGTGCGCTCGACCGCCTGTGGCGCCGGTGCCGCACGGAAGCGCGTTTGCCCGCGCCCGCGGAAGTCGAAGCCGCACGCCAGGGTGCGGGCATGCAGCACATGCGCCTGGACGAGGCCCATTGCACAGTGGAGTTCGCGCGCGACGGCGTGGAGCTCAACCTGGGCGCCATCGGCAAGGGTTATGCCCTGGATCGCATCGCCGAGGAATTGCGCGAGCAGGGGGTGGCCAGCGCGTTGATCCACGCCGGCCACAGCAGCATATGCGCGATCGGCTACCCGCCGTGGGCGCCGGCGTGGGCCGTGAGCGTCAGCGATCCCCGCGGCCCTTCGGCAAGCTCAGAGCCTGCCCTGAGCAGCGCGAAGGGGTCGCCTCGGGGGACCGGCGGGCCACGGCCGGCGGCCACCATGCGCCTGCGCGACCGCACCATGTCCACGTCGGGCAGCGCCGAGCGTTTCTTCGAGGTGGACGGCAAGCGCTACGGGCACATCATTGACCCGCGCACCGGCTGGCCCGCGCAGTCGGTGTCGAGCGTGACGGCGATCGCCCCCACCGCGGCTGAGGCGGACGCGCTCTCCACCGCCTTCTACATCATGGGGGGCGCAGCCGCGCGCGCGCACTGCGAGCGCCACCCGGAGGTGGCGGCTCTGGTTGTATGCGAAGGCGACGCAGGCGGCGCGCCGCAGCAAGTCAACATCGGCATCCCCGAGGACATGGTGGAGGTCACGGCTTGAACGCTCGAGCGACAGCGCGGGTCGGCTGGGCGCAGCAGTTTCTGCTGGTCGTGCTGCGGGTGGTCATCGGGTGGCATTTTCTGTACGAGGGTTACGTCAAGCTGACCGAGAAGGCGTGGTCGGCGGGCGCGTATCTGCAGCAGGCGCAGGGGCCGCTGGCAAACGTCTTCCACTACATGGCGAACACCCCGCGGCTGCTGCAAGCCGTGAACCTGCTCAACGAATGGGGCCTGACCATCGTCGGCCTGTGCTTGATCCTGGGGCTGCTGACACGGGCCGCAGGCGTCGGGGCGATCCTGCTGCTCGCGCTGTATTACGTTGCCAACCCGCCGTGGATCGCGGTGCTGCCGCGATGGACCGAGGGCAACTATCTGTTCATCGACAAGAACCTGGTGGAGCTGGCGGCGGTGGCTGTTTTGTTGGCGTTCGATACCGGCCGCATGGCGGGGCTGGATGTGCTGCTGCAGGACTGGCGCCGGCGGCGCGCAACGCGAGCCGCTGCGGCCTGATTGGCAGGCATTAGGGAGGTAGGACTCAGCATGTTGACCGAAGAGCAGAGGCGCATCGGCCGGCGCAACTTCCTCAAGGCGCTGGCGACGCTGCCGGTGCTGGGCGCCTTCGGCGCGGCGGCGCGGCAGAAAGGACGCCACGACCGACCGCTGCAGGTCGGCATCATCGGCAGCGGCAGCGAGGGCTGCGTGCTGCTGGAGCAGTCCCCCACCGACCTGATGGAGTACAAGGCACTGGCCGACATTCGCCCCGACTCCCGCGCCAACGGCGCCTCCACCATCAAGCAGCGCTGGGGCGAGCAGCCGCAGGTCTATCCCGACGACTACCGCAAGCTGCTGGAGCGGGATGATATCGAGGCGGTCGTGATCGCGACGCCGCTGTCGCTGCACGCGCAGATGACGGTGGACGCGCTCGACGCCGGCAAGCACGTGTTCGTCGAGAAGACGATGGCGTGGAGCGTGGAGCACTGCAAGCAGATGGTGCTGGCGGCGCGGCGCAACCGGCGCGTGCTGCAGGTCGGCCACCAGCGTCATTCCAACCGGCTATATGCCAGCGCGCTGAACATGATCCGCCAGGGCCTGATCGGCGACGTCTATTACATCCGCACCCTGTGGCATCGCAACACGGACTGGCGCCGCCCCGTGCCCGACCTGGCGGAGCTGCGCAAGGCCGACCCGAAGTTCGATCCCAAGCGCTGGGGCTACGGCGACCTCGACCAACTGGTCAACTGGCGCCACTATCGCAAGTACTCGGGCGGGCTGATGGCGGAGCTGGGCAGCCACCAGCTCGACGTCACCAACTGGTTCACCGGCGCGGTGCCCCGGCGGGTGATCGGCTCGGGCGGGCGCTTCTGGTGGAAGGGGCCGGGAGACGTGGACGACCATGTGTACGTAACGTGCGAGTACCCGGCGAACCAGTTGAGCCCGACGGGGACGACCGTCACTTTCTCGTCCATCACCTCGAACAAGTTCGACGACTACTACGAGCAGTTCGAGGGCGCCAAGGGCACCATCATGCTGACGGGCGAGACGGAGGCGATGCTGTGGTCGGAGGAGGGGGACAAGTCCACCGCGATCGAGGTCAAGCAGTCGGCCGCCGGCGGGGCCGTCATGGCGGCGTCGGCCAGCCGGGTCGCCGACGCGGCGGGCACGCCGGTCGCAGCCGGCGCACCGGCGGGGGCGGGCGAAGCGGCGGCATCGGGCCTGGATCGGCTCGAGCCCTACCGGCAGGAACTGGGGGCCTTCTGCTCCGCCATCAAGTACCGGACGCCACCGCCCTGCACGGGCGAGGAGGCGCTGGCGGCGGCGATCGTGATTCTCAAGGCGAACGAGGCGATCGCGCGCAGGCAGCCCATCGAACTCGACGACAAGATCTATGCGGTCTGAGGAGGTTGACTCATGCGCGAGCACATCACGCGGCGTGAATTCCTGAAAAACGCGGGCGCGGCGGCGGCGGCAGCGGCGGTGGTGGGTCCCACCCTGCTGTCCGAGCGCGCACGCGGAGCGAACGACCGTATCGTAGTGGGGGCCATCGGCTGCGGGGGAATGGGCAGCTCCGATATGAGCGACTTCAAGGCCAACCCCGATGTCGAGATCGCGGCGGTGTGCGATGTGGACCGGCACCGACTGCAGGAAGCGGTGCAAAAGGCCGGCGGCAAGGCCGAGGCGTACTCCGACTTCCGCAAGCTGCTGGAGCGCAAGGACATCGACGCCGTCATCGTCGCCACCCCGGATCACTGGCACGCACTGCCCACCATCCACGCCTGCGAGGCGGGCAAGGACGTGTACGTCGAGAAGCCGGTGGCGACCACCGTCGCCGAAGGGCGCGCCATGGTGGACGCGGCCCGGCGCTACGGGCGAGTGGTGCAGGTGGGCATGCAGCAGCGCAGCGGCGCGCACTTCCAGCGCGCGGTCGAGATCGTGCGCTCGGGCGCGCTCGGCACCATCACCTTGTGCCGCACCTGGAACGTCGGCAACGAGACGCCCGAGGGCATCGACAATCCGCCGGATTGCGACCCGCCGCCCGAGCTCGATTACGATATGTGGCTGGGGCCGGCGCCCAAGCGCCCCTACAACCCCAATCGCTCTCATTACTCATTCCGCTATTTCTGGGATTACGCGGGTGGCAAGATCACCGACTGGGGCACCCACCTGATCGACATCATCCACTGGGCGATGGGGGTGGACGCGCCGCTGGCGGTGGCCGCTTCCGGCGGCAAGTACGCGGTGCGGGATAACCGTGAGACCCCCGACACCATGGAGGCGGCGTACGACTATCCCGGCTTCACCATGGTCTATTCCTATCGCGGCTGCAACGGGCGGCCGCTCGACGGCCGCGGCTACGGCATGCAGTTCCACGGCACCAACGGCACGCTGTTCGTGGACCGCGAGGGCTTCGAGGTGGTGCCCGAGGAGGGACGCATGGAGGCCGTGTCCGGCGGCGGCTCGGCGCAGCACGAACCCCATGTGCGCAACTTCCTCGACTGCGTCAAGTCGCGAGCGCGCCCGATCAGCGACATCGAGAGCGCGCATCGCTCGACCATCGCGCCGCACCTGGGCAACATAGCGCTGCTGACCGGCCGCAAGATCCACTGGGATCGCGACCAAGAGCAGATCCTCGACGACCCCGCCGCCAACCGGCTGCTGTCGCGCCCCTATCGCGCCCCGTGGCACCTGTGATGATAGCGGCCGCGGCGCGCGCGACGGCCGCGGAAACCGGCCGCAGGGAAAAGGAGATTTGCGCCGATGAAATACGTGTGCAAGAGTGAGCGCATGGCCGGCGAGGGCGCGCGCATCGCCTGCGCGGTTGCCATCGCGGCCGCGCTCCTGCTGGCGGCCGCGGCGCAGGCCGCGCCCGCGCCGCGGCAGCTCAAGGCCCTCATCGTAACCGGCCAGAATAACCACGACTGGCGGTCCACCACCCCGGTGCTGCAAGACATACTGGCGCGGTCGGGGCGATTCGAGGTCGCGGTCACCGAGCACCCGGAGACCGCCACCAGCGCCGACTTCGCGCCGTACGACGTGATCGTGAGCAACTACAACAACGGCAACGGCCCCCGCTGGGGCCCCGCGGCGGAGCAGGCGCTGCTCGACTTCGTGCGGTCGGGCAGGGGCTTCGTGGTTATCCATGCCGCCAACAACGCCTTCACCGACTGGCCGGAGTACGTCGCGCTCATCGGCGGCATCTGGACCGGCCAGTCCGGCCACGGCCGCCAGCACCAGTTCACGGTGCGCATCGTTGACCGCAACCACTCCATCACCCGCGGCATGGCCGACTTCGTCCACAACGAGGACGAGCTCTACCACCGCCTGGAGATGCAGCCCAACCTCCACCTGCTGGCGACCGCGTTCAGCGCGGAGGACACCGGCGGCACCGGGCGCGACGAGCCGGTTGTGTGGACCGTGGACTTCCAGGGCGGGCGCTGCTTCCACTGCGTGCTTGGCCACAACGCCGAGGCCATGCAGGGGGCGGGGTTCGCGGCGCTGGTGCAGCGGGGCGCGGAATGGGCGGCCACCGGGCAGGTCGTCCCCGCATCGGACGCGGCCATGCTCGTGCCCCAGCTCGGGGCGAAAGACGCCTCCGCCAAGTACGTTGCGAAGACACGGCTCATCGCGCTCGGCGCGGACGCCCTTGCGCCGTTGATGGCTGCCGTCGCCGGCGACGACCCGGGCGTTGCGAGCGAGGCGCGCGACACGCTCACATGGATCGCGCAGCGATGGGCGGGGTCCTCCGAGGGCGGGCGCATCGCGGTCATGGTCACGAGCTTCGCCGGCCCGGATAACCCGACGCCGATGCGCGCGCTGGCGGCGCGCATGTTGGGGCTGATGGGCGATGCGCAGGCGCTGCCGACGCTCATGTCCATGTTGGGCGAGGAGCCCGTGCGGGAGGAGGCCCGGCGGGCCATCACGCAGATACCCGGGCGGGAGGCGACGGACGCGCTGGTGAGTATGCTCAGCACCAGCGGCCCGGAATTCGCGCAGGATATCTTACACGCACTCGCCGCGCGCGGCGCTCGGTCGGCGGCGCCGGCCATCGTGCGGGCAGCCAGCGCGGGAAACATGGGCGTGCGCCTGGCGGCGGTGGACGCCTTGGGGCAGATGGGCGACGCAAGCGCAGCCGACCCGCTGTGGCAGCTTGCCACGCAGGGCCCGGCCGAGCTGCGGCCGGCGGCGCTCGACGCCTACCTGAGGCTGGCCTCCTCGATGGTGAGGCAAGCTCGGGTTTACCGCGCGGCCGCGATGTATCGCCGGGCGCTGGGCGCGGCCCCGGATGAGCGGCGCCTCATCGCCGCCCTGGTGGGCCTCGGGCGCGCCGCGCGCCAGCAGACCGCGAAGGACCTGAAGCCCTTCCTCGGCGCTGAGTCCCCCCGGATGCGGGTTGCCGCGGCGATGGCGCTGGGGGAAATGCCGGGCTTCGACGCTACCACTGCGCTGGCGGAGCGATTGCGCGATGCGCCCGCGGACCTGCGCGTCACCATACTCGGTCTGCTGGGCCGGCGCGGCGACCGCACGGCGACGCGCGCGGTCATACGGACGCTATCGGAGGCGGATGAAGGAGTGCGCGTGGCGGCGGTCGAGGCCCTGGGCGCCATCGGCGACCCCGCGGCGCAGGAGGCGCTGCGGCGAGCCATCGAAACCGACTCGGCCCCGATGCGCGCGGCGGCGATGACGGCCTATCTCAGCATCGCGGATGCGGTGCTGGAGTCGGGTGACTCCGCAGCGGCGGCGCGTGCCTACGCCTACGCGCTGGGGGCCGCGCAGAGCCCGCAGGCCAAGGCCCGCGCCCTGACGGGAATCGGCGCCAGCGGCGGCCTCGAAAGCCTGGAAGCGGTGAAGGCGGCCCTGGCGGCGCCGGAGCAAGAAGTTGCCGCGGCGGCGATGAACGCTTTTCTCGCGCTGGGGGTCGCTGCGGCGGCGACTGGAGACCAGTCTCTGGCCCGCCAGATCTTCGAGCAGACGCTCGAGCGCGCGACGCGCGCGCAGGCGCTGGCGGCGGTGATGCGCCTGCAGGAGCTGGGCGCGGATATCGACGCGGCGGCGCTGCAGGGGTTCATCACCAACTGGTGGATCATCGGCCCCTTCCCGAACGAGAACAAGGAGGCCTGGGACAAGCACTACTTCCCGGAGCAGGAGATCGCCCTGGATAAGCAGTACGACCTCGATGGGCAGAAGCTGGCGTGGCAGTTCTACCGCGCGTCCGGCCTGGAGGGGATGGTGCCTCTGGACCAGATTCTGAACCCCAGCGATAACAAGGCCGCCTATCTGTACGCGCGGGTGACATCGCCGCAGGCGCAGCCGGTGAGGTTGATGGTCGGCAGCGACGACGGGGTGAAGGTGTGGGTCAACGGAGAGCTGGTCTTCGCCAACAATGCGGATCGCGGAGTGACGGTTGACGAGGACGCCTTCGACGCACAGCTCAAGCAGGGTGCGAACGACGTGCTGCTCGAGGTGCTCAACGGGGGCGCGGACTGGGGCGCGGTGGTGCGCATCACGGATCAGCAGGAGCGCCCGCTGCGGCTGGAGCAGCGCCAGCCGTGAGCGGAGTCTCGGGTCCGCACGGATCGGGGACCAGCGAGCGGCGATACAAGAAGGATAGCAGGGGATTCCCGTCTAAGTGAAGTCCGCCCAGCAGGCCCGGGCGCGCGGGCGGGGTCGGTAGTTGCGCTACCTGTGACCGCCGTTCAAGGAGCACCTTGCACGCGCAGCCCGAGGCGGCCCGGCGCAGGCCGGGCGACGGCCGGGCGTTGGTGGGTGCGCCCACTGCGGTGCGACAACAATCTTGCGGCAGAGCGCCAGGAGGGACGCGAGCATGACCTCAGAGATTCCGAGCCCCGTGGGTGTCAGCAACCGTGGACAGATGTTCTTCGCCAGCTGCATCGCTCTCATCGCCACGGCGATCATCTTCGCGGTGCGCGGCGATATTCTCGGTGACCTGGCAAAGCAGTTCCACCTGACCAATGCGCAGCTCGGGTGGGTCATCAGCGGCGCCTTCTGGGGGTTCGCCATCTCGATCTTCATCGGGGGCCAGTTATGCGACCTGCTTGGGATGCGTGGGATCCTCGCGTTAGCTTTCCTGGGACATGTCTCAGGCGCGCTGATGACGATCTTCGCCGGCGGGTACATCATGTTGGCGGCGGCCACTCTCTTGATCGGCCTCGGCAACGGCTTTGTGGAGGCGGCCATCAACCCGCTGGTGGCAACCCTCTACCCGGACCGCAAGACCCAGAGGCTGAACCTGCTGCATGCGTGGTGGCCCGGGGGGATCGTGATCGGGAGCGTTGTGGCCTATCTGCTCACCAGGGCAGTGGGTGCGGAATGGCACGGATGGCAGGGATGGCAGGTCAAGCAGGCGGTCGTGCTCATCCCGGCGCTGATCTACGGCTTCTTGCTCTTGCGACTGAGGCTTCCCCGCACCGAGCGCGTCCAGTTGGGTGTCTCGACGGGCCGGATGTATAAGGAGGCGCTGCGCCCGCTCTTCATTCTGTGGTTCATCTGCATGTGGCTCACCGCTTCGACCGAACTGGGTCCCAACCAGTGGATCGCGGAGATCATGAAGAACACGGCCACCCAGTCCGGCATCCTCATCCTGGCCTGGATTAGCCTCATCATGCTTGTGGGGCGACTGTTTGCCGGCCCGGTGGTGCACAAACTCTCGCCGATCGGCCTGCTGATGGCTTCCGCCGCGACCGCGGCGGTCGGCCTTTTCGCGCTGAGCCATGTTACCTCCGCGCCGACCGCATACGCGGCATCGTTCGTGTTCGCGGTGGGCGTCTGCTACTTCTGGCCCACCATGCTCGGGGTCACCTCGGAGCGCTTCCCCGCGGGCGGCGCATTTCTGCTGGGCTTGATGGGCGCGGCTGGCAATGTGTCCACAGCGGTTGCCCAGCCGGTCATGGGCGGCCTCTACGACAGATTCGGACCAGCCGGCGCGCTCAGCTACGTGGCGGTGCTGCCGGTCTTCCTCATCGTTCTGTTCGGGGCGATATTCTTGAGCGACCGGGCGAAGGGCGGCTACAAGGTGGTGAAGCTTACTCAGGAAGCGGCTCCGCCGCAAACGCCGAGGTGATGCGTCGCGTCGGCTGCCAGGTCGGGCTGTAGGGCGCGGGCTCCGTCCCGCGCTGCGGCGGGCGGTGGAACGCCCGCCCTACAGAGCGCGCCGCTCCTGCCGGCGGTGTCTGCGTTCAGCCGAGCGAAGATCGTCGGGAAATAGGCGAACCGGCGCCCCACGAGCGAACGGGGGGCCGAAACGGCTTCAGGCCTGCCGCCAGTCCAGGTGCCCGTAGCCCCGCAGGAAATCAACCGCCTGCCCGAAGCTGGGGATGCCCGTGCGACCGCCGAGCTTGCCGCACTTGAGGGCGGCGACGGCAGCCGAGAATTCGACGCACCGCGCCACCTCCCAGCCGCGCGCCAGCGCATAGGCGAACGCCCCGTGGAAGACGTCGCCCGCGCCGGTCGTATCCACCACCTCGACCTCGAAGGCTTTGCGGTGGCCGCGCTCATCCCCCGCCGAATACCAGCAGCCGCGGCGACCGGCGGTGACTACCGCAATCCCGGCGCCATAGGAGTGCAGCAGCTCAAGCGCTTCCTCGCAGCCGTGCGCGCCGCAGCGCTCGCCGGCCCATGACTCGGGGACGATGAACACGTCCACCAGCCCCGCCAGCTCCTCGACCTCCGCGCCGGGCGCGAAATCGGCGACCACCGGGATGCCCGCCTCGCGCGCCGCCGCGGCCGCGGCCAGCGCCGCCTCGCGCCAGAAGGCGTCCACGAGCAGCGCCTGCGACGAGCGCACGAAGCTTACGTCGCCCGCCGCCGCCTCTGTCTCCAACCCTTGGCCGGGGAAGTTGTAGATCGTCCGGTCGCCCGTGCCCGGGTCCACCAGGATCACACTGCAGGGGGTCGCCGCGCCGGCGATCACGGGGGCGCCCGCGAGGTCCACGCCCTCATCATGTAGTTCGTCGAGCACCTGGCGGCCGATGTCGTCGTCGCCCACACGCGTCAGCAAGCGCACGCCGGCGCCGAGCCGTGCCGCCGCGACCGCCGCCGTCGCGGTCAAGCCGCCGCCCTGGACCAGCAGCCGATGCATGCGCGACGTTTCCCCGACTGGCACCTGCCTGGCGAGCGCGAGAAAATCCAGGCACGCCAGCCCGACCGCCGCAACCCTTATCTGCTCAGCCATGCTGCTTCCGGTGACCTCATCCATGAATGCACACGCGCCGCGCCGGAGCGCGGCTGCGCTCGTGGATGGTTCGCCGGCGCACCTCCGGCTGCCTTCTGCTGCGTCAGCCGCGAAGGGAATGCATCAAGGGCTCATCGCGTCCGGCGATGCTACGCCACGGCGCGGGTTCGTCCTCACGCGTATGCCGTAGTACCTCGTGACTGAAATACCAGTATGAATGATTGTCATTCTGAACCCTTCGCTACTTGTCACTCTGAGCGAAGCGAAGAGTCTCGTCCCGCTCAGGGCAAGCTACGCATAGCGAGTGAGGAATCCCCTGCCGGGGTTGCTCCGACGATAGGGGATTCTTCGGCGGAGTTTATCCCTTCGCTGTGCTCAGGGCCGGCTCTGAGCCGAACAGTATTGCCCGCGGAGCTATCCTGAGCCGGCCAAGATTCCTCGCTGTCGCTCGGAATGACGGCGGCGAAGGGCTCTGAGTGACAAGCGGCGAAGGGGCCTCACAATGACATACTCGGCTACTTTCGTCAGTAAGTAGTAGGCCGATGTCTCGACCGCCTTGTGTCAGCCTCCTCCGCAAGCCTGGGGCGCACGGCGAGCGCGCGCCTCAGGCCAGCACGGCGAAGCTGCCCTACTCGGCGCCGCCCTCTTTGCCCATCTTGCCCTGCATCATCGGGCGGCACATGGGGCATTTCCCCGCCATGTCCTTCATTATCTGCCCCATCTTGCCCCAGTCCACCTTGATCTCGGTTGACTTCTGGAGCTTGAGGTTGCGATCGTACTTCATCAGTTGGTTGCCGACCAGGACATAGACCGCCCCGTCATTGGCGAAGAGCGTGGGCCTCATCCAGCTGCGCATCATCTGTAAGCCCATGCCCATGCCTTGGCCCGTCATCCCTGCACCTTGGCCCATCATGCCCGGGCCCTGACGCATCATGCCCGGACCTGCTCCACCGCCTCCCTGCATCATGGGGCACTTCTCCATCATGGCCTGGCCCCAGCTATTCATCTGGTCCGTGTCCACGGCGACCTCGACCTCGTTCGCAAGGTCAAGGTTCTGGTCGTACTTCATCAACTGGTTCCCGGCCAAGACGTACACCGCCCCGTCCAGCACGGCGACAGAGGGAGGCCCCATCATGCCGTCCATCATCGCCGCATGCATGGGGCACATGCCCATCATGCCCATGCCTTGCTGCATCATGCCCATGCCGCCCGGCATCCCTGCACCGCCGGGCATGGGCGGGCCTGGCGCAGGCGCCTGCTGCTGGGCGAGCGCGGCCGCGCCCAGCAACGCCAGCACCGCCAGGGTGATACACAGCACAACTACCTCTCGCTTCGTCATAGTCTTGTCTCCGTCGTGGTTTATGCGCCAGAAGGCGGCATGGACCGCCGTCCTTGTGGCGAAACGCGGTCATCTTGGCTGGCGGTTGCGACCGCTCCTGTCGCGCCGTGTGATTTGGTAGGCACGCGTGTTGGCCAGGGCCGACAAAGGTGGGCAAGCAGCGCGGTCGCGCCTGCGAATCCGGCCGCAGGAGCGCCGCGCCCGGCGAACGCGGCCGCGCCCACACGCCGCGGCGGCGACAAACGCTTCAGGCGCCCTTGACCACTGCGATGTCGTTGAAGTGGCAGAAGCTCTCGAGGGCGGCGGCGACCTCGGGGTCGTGGATGAGCACGCCGTGGTGGATGATGCCGTGCTCCACCATTTTCTGCTCCCAGTCCATGACATCGGCGACCTGCACCCACCCGTAGGAGCCGCGCACGAACGGCTCGATGGAAATCACCTCGCCGCGGCCGATGAACATGGTGAAATCGCCGTCGTACTCGACCAGGCGCATCAAGGTGACGGCGCCGGGCTTCATCCTGAACTCCATGGTGCCGTAGGAGGACTCGACCGGCATGAACGCGTGCTGGCGCAGCACCCGTTCGCTCTCCGGGTCGCACACGCTACTGGGACAGTTGCCGCAGTGCCAGGCGAGCCAGACGTTCTCGCGCTCGGGGTGCAACTCGGTCCAGTCGATGAAGTGCGGGGAAACCTGATCGAGGCCGGCGGTATAGGCGGCCCACATGCTGGCGGCGCCGTAGATATCGACCTCGCACGAAGCCATGATGCCCTTGTCCACGAGCCGCCCGAGGGCCGCGCACACACATATGCCGAAGCGCGCTTGCACGCGCGGCCAGCAGTTGACGCCCATGCCGACCAGGTCGTGTTCGCGCGCGATCCGCTCCAGCGCCAGCTCCGCGCGGACGACGTTGGCGAGCATCTCCGGCGGCGCCTCGCAGGCGCTCAAGCCGCGGGTGATGCGCCTGGCGGCCGCCTTGGTCTCCCTGGCATCCGGCGAGATCGCGTCCATGCGCGCGAAGGTCTCGTCGAGGTCCACCGGCACCACCGTCTGGTTGAAGCGCTTCTGCATCGTCGCCTCATCCCACCACACGGACTCGAACTCCTGCGGTCGCACGCCGATCTGCCCGAAGCGCGCGCCGTGGAACGCCTGGTTGGCTGCGCACGTGCGGACGAAGCGGGCGGCGCAGTGGGCGAAGATCGGCTCCTCGGGGAAGCAGGTCGGGATGTGCTCGTACTTGATGCCGCGGCGCTTCATCGCCGAGGTGACCATGAACTGGCCGCACCACGAGTCCGAGGCCCGCTGCCCGTCCTCGATCGGGGAACCCTTGGTCGCGAATTGCAGCACGGGCGTGCCGCGGGGCATGCCGGCGATGACCACGCCCACCGCCGAGGTCTCGTGACCGAACGTCATGCCGCCGACGATGACGCCGGCGACCCCCTGCTCCTGGAACAGCGCCAGCGCCTTGCGCCCCTCTTCGATACTGGCGACGAGGCCCTCCGGGGTCAGGTCCGGGCCGGGCACGACCAGGTCGAGCCCCGGCGCTTTCCGCAAGGCGGCGACGCAGCGCCGCCGCATCTGCGCCGCCCACTTGCGGCTGAACGGATCGCGGTGCGAGGGGATGAAGCCTATTTTGACTTTTCGCATGGCGGTGCTCCCTGTTCGGTTCGTAGCTTCGAAAGTAGATTCGTGGGGCAGGAGCTTGCCTCCTGCCCGGACACTGTGTCACCCTGAGCGGCAGCGAAGCTTGTCCGCCTCTGGCGAGGGTCTTGTGACGACAATAATGAAAACAAGTAACTGTCCCCGGTTTCCTCCTCCTCCGCAGCGATTGGAACATTCGATTGCTTCCAGCGCGAGTGTTATCTGGTTGTCAATGCCGCAAGTTGTCATTGGCCCGCCCCCTTCGCCTCACTTGACCCGGACTCACTCTCGCCAGAGTACAATCCAACTAGTCCCGCCCGCCGGTCAGGCCGGTCTCGCACACACACGAGATTGGTGAGCTGATCGACGGAACCAAGAAACTTCGGAAGGCGCTTGATCTCGTTGCTGGTGATCTTTTCGTAGATCGCGCTGCCGGGGTTACATTTTCCCGGGACGAGATACGGCCTGCTGAAGAACGGTTCGACTTCAGTCGGCACCGGCTCAGTAATGCCCAACGCGTTGTGCATCCGAGCGAGGTACTCATAAGCTTCAGACAGATGCTTCTCTCGCTCCTGCCAGGTCTGCGCGTCAAGGGCGGCGCGCAGTACCGGCGTGAGTTCGGCGGAGCAGCGCAGTTCGGAGAAGGCCGTTCCGAACCACTTGCTGTAGGGCGCGTATTGCCGCTCCATCAGGAAACAGAGATCCATCACATAGTGGATCAGCCGCGCCGCGAGAACCCGCGAGCCGAGCTCGTCTCCCACATCCCCGCACCGACCCATGAACGAGCACTCCTGTCCGAAGCGCTCCCACTGCGACGAAAGCAGGTAATACCAGATCTCGTCTGGGTAGTAGTGGAGTTTCCGCCGGATTGGTTCGAGTTCGCCCAGACCATCGTGGAACACCCGGCCGGACCGGATCAGGCGCAACGTCTGCTGAGGGAGAGTGAGCCAGTCCAGCACCGTCAACTCGCGGTTCGGGTTGAAGCTGCGATAGCTGACGACGAAGCCATCCACGTTAACGCAGTTGACGCGATGCTCAACAGGCCCGTGATCGAGGTGCACCGGCTTGCCCTCCTCGTCAGAGGTGGAATCGAAGTGCGTCGGAACCCCCGCGACCTCCCGCGGCAACTCGTGGCGCATCACTTCGATTATCTGGTCGGCGTGCCGCGCATGATCCCCAGGCGACAGATAGACTTCCACTTCTGGTCCCCAGCCGTGGTCCATTGACATGGCCGTATCGTAGCCGAGAGTATCCGACCCTCGTCCTAACCGCGCGGCCGAATAGCTCAGCCCCGGGAAACGCCGCCCCATCACCGGCTTCACCCCCTCGTGGTAAAGCCGTTCTGCCAATACCATGCCTTTGACGAAAGGATACTCCATCAGTCATTCTCCGGTAAGTAGGGACAGTTACCTATTACCGTCACCTACGGCTGTCCTCGGGCGACCGATGGGCAGCGGGCGAATGCGGCGGCCCGGTGTCCGCTCGACCTCGCCCAGGAAGCTGTGCGAACCCAGCGGCCGGTCTTGGTGTAAGCGCGAGGAATGAAAATAGGTAACTGTCCCCGGCTTCCCCGTATTTCGTAACCTGTTTCGCCATAGTTCTATTTCACTCCAAATTGCCGTCCGCCAGGCTTGACATCCTCATGCGGATTGACTAATATGCATTAGTAAACATGGGAAGGGAGAGCACAGAGATGGCAATCCGAGTCGTGCGCATGCCGATGACAAAGGCCCGCACTCAATTGGGATCGCTCGTTCGAGATGTCCACGTCGAGGGTACCGTCGTGGTGCTGGAGAAGGACGGCATCCCGGTAGCTGGGCTGCTTGACATTGACGCCGTGGAAGACTATCTGGAGGCTCAGGACCCAGGGTTGCGCAGGCGCCTTCGGGCAAGCATGAAGGCCTATCGTTCTGGCCGCGGTCGCCCCGCCCGAGAGTTTCTCGACGAGCTGAAGGCTGAGGGGGCAGAGTAGCCCCGTGCCGTATCGCTATCGGGTAATCGTTCTCCCTGGACTTGAGCGAGAAGTGCGACGGCTTCGCAAGCGGTTTCCGCATGTGTATACGAGCTTGCTCCGCGCAATCGAGCTTCTCGAAACTGACCCCTTCAACCTGGAAGGCCGGGCGAGCATCCGCAAACTGGTAGATGTCCCGGCCGGGGAAGGCCAGTTTCGCATGCGCCTGGGCGATTACCGCCTCCGCTATGACGTGGTAGGCGATGAGGTCATCCTGCACTCGATGCGGCCGCGCGGCACCAGTTATCGCTGATCGTTCTGTGCGCTGAGGTATGATGTCACCAACTCCACCACATCCACGAGCATCTCCACGCGGTAGGCGTCCTGCCCCCGGATGCGCTCCGGGTTGAGCGCCCGAAAGAAGACTCGGTATTCATGCCCCCTGTTCGGTTCGTAGCTTCGAAAGTCGATTCGTGGGGCAGGGGCTTGCCTCCTGCCCCAGACGCTGTGTCACCCCTTCGGCACATTCAGGGCAGGTGGCTAGGTCGCGCGCGACCGCCACGGCGGCCGTAGGCCTAGCCGCTCTGAGCCGCAGCGAAGGGTCTTGTGACGACAGGAATGAAAACAGGTAACTGTCCCTGGTTTCCCATCGAAATCATCAACGCGCGGGGCACCCGGCTACGCTTCTACAACCTCAAAGTCGACCAGTCCTGGCTTCGACACGTCGGCAACGCCGAAGGCACAGCACATCGGCCCGACGTCGCATCATGACTGGTCGTATCGGCCCGACCGCGGCGGCGCTGCATCGGGGAAGCAGGCGGTCATCATTCCCATGAGAACGATGAGATAGCACATCGCCTCGCAGCAGATGACATCGGACAGCTGAGGGGCATTGACTACCTTCCCGACTGAGTAGCCCATCCCAGCATCACCAAGATCAGCCAAATTCCACTGCGCTCCAATGGGGTCGCCATGTACGAGGTGATTCAGGCTGTCGCATACCTCCTTGACCTCTTCGATGTCGGCCTTGCCGCCACTCATCGTCTGCAGCATTTCAGACAAGCTGGGCCGCTCTCGGTATCGCCACCCGCCCTTCCACGTCTCGACCTCCTCCGGGTGAGCGCGGAGGTAGGAGATGATTGCGGCGCGCTCAATAAGCGGCCGCATCAACACCAGGGCACCGAAAAGATAGCCCTGCCGAACAAGCTCCCGAACCGTCAAAGCGAGGTTTATTCCTTGAGGGATGATCTGACAGGCAGCCTTCTGGAGGTCCGACAACTGAATGCGATGCGTGATCGCTGCTACTTGGCGGTTTACTTCGAGGCATCTGATGATGGCCTGGTCGAACTGGAACAGAGGTTCTCTCCCAAGGTAGGGCTCATTGGACGGCAGGTAAACTGGCTCGGGTGAGACCTTGCTGTCAGCCATCTCTCGGCACCTCCAATAAGCTGAGGTAGGATTGCCGCTGCGTTCCACACCGGCACGTAAGTCATTCTCGGTCGGGGGCACGTCTACCTGGCGGTCCAGTCACCGCGCTCGGCGTTGGGAAATCGGCCCGACACTTTGCCGATTGCTCCGGGGTAAGTAGGGACAGTTACCTATTATCGTCACCTACGGCTGTCCTCGGGCGACCGATGGGCAGCGGGCGAATGCGGCGGCCCGGTGTCCGCTCGACCTCGCCCAGGAAGCTGTGCGAACCCAGTGGCCGGTCTTGGTGTAAGCGCACACGTCCCCCTCTCGCTGTTCGTCCTGCGAGCGGCGTGACCATTGCCCCTACCGCCGCGCGTCCCACGCTGCATTCGATTCGTAGATTCGCAGGGCAGAAGCTTTAGGCGCCTCTGGAGCCTTGCCTCCTGCCCTGACACTCATGCCCAAACCCCGGGCACGACGGCGCCGCAGAACTTGCACTTGCCGCCGCGCAGGTTGTTGTGGCGGATGGTGAAGACCTGGCGCTCGATAATCGTGCGCCCGCACTTGGGGCAGTAGGTGCTCTCGCCGGGGTGGCCGGGGATGTTGCCGACATAGACGTAGCGCAGCCCCTGGGCCATGCTCAGGTCGCGGCAGCGGGTGAGCGTCTCTGCGGGCGTGGGCGGCAGGTTGGTCAGCCGGTAGGTGGGATAGAAGCGCGAAAAGTGCAGCGGCACGTCGGGGCCGAGGTCGGCCTTGACCCATTGCGCGAGGCTCTTGATCTCGGCGTCGGCGTCATTC
>Ga0315291_10003914_pt1 | contig 19118 bp, 14 predicted proteins | sample YL17G12_20_MG_FD_203070 | JGI IMG/M metagenome (GOLD analysis project Ga0315291, IMG submission 203070) | Sediment microbial communities from Yellowstone Lake, YNP, Wyoming, USA - YL17G12_20 | ecosystem: Environmental > Aquatic > Freshwater > Lake > Sediment | place: USA: Wyoming | collected...
CTCCACCAACTCCGGCTGCATCAGCAGGCGTTGCAGCACACAACGCAGGCTATCGGCTCCAATTTCCCCGTCGTAGGCCAGCCCAGCCTCACCGACGGTCTCCAGGTTTTCCGGCGTATTGTGCACGACGACGCAGTTCCCAAACGCCATGGCCTCGATCAGGGCCGGATGGGTGCCGCCAGCCCCTGACGTTTCCACGAAGATATAGGCATTGGAGCCCAATTCGCAGTACCCTTTGCCAAAGACGTAGCCTGTGAAGATGATACGTGCATCGCCTTGGGCGCGGGCCTTGAGCGAGGTGATATAGTCCTCAGCATAGGCTGCACCGCCGACGATGACACACTTGAGATCGGTGTCCAGCCCTGCGAAGGCTTCCACCAGGTGATGGGCACAGTTTTCGGGCACCAACCGCCCTACGAAGAGAACGTACTTGCCCGGCTCTAGACCCAAGCCGGCCAATGTTTCGCCAGGAGGGACAACCTCCACTTCTGAGCCATAGGGGATGTAGGGCGGTTCGCTACCAAAGTGGTCACGGTAGTAACCTTGCACTACGTGGGAATCAGTAACGTAGACGTTGGGAAGTTTGGTCGCCAGGTACTCGGCGAACTGGATATATTTCTTGGCCAAAGTGGGCCACTTTTCGCGCTTCCAGTCCAGGCCGTCTACGTTGAGGATGGTTTTCGTGCCGACCAGTCGAGGGATCCATGTGACGAGGCTGTTGCCGGCGATAAAGTACAGGGCAATGTCGTAATGCTGAATCAGGGCATGGAGCGAGGAGATGAGCGAGTGAGCAATCGTGTCCAGATACTTGTTGGCGATCGTCGGGAGTTTGACCAGCCGCATCCCTTTATAACAGGTACCCTGGTATGTGATGTGATGGAAGCGGCAATAGACGGCAACCTGGTGTCCGCGTTGTACCAGGCGCTGGCCAAGCTGCTCGACGCACGTCTCAAAGCCGCTATAGCTGGCTGGGATGCCCCGGGTACCGAGCAGAGCGATCTTCACAGATCTACTTCCCCGCTGTGAATGGCGTTGCACAAATCAGAAATGTCCCCCCCCTACCAATCAACGATTCCAAGCAGGCAAACAGGATGGCCGGCAATATTAAGATTGGTACACCTACGACAGCCATCGCTACATTGTAGAAAAACCGAAGTTTGCCTGAGACTATATCGCACGATATATTGCGTTTCACAAGACTGTAAATAAGCCCTGGTTCACAGCCTAGCAGATTGAGTGCAGTCTGCAGTACTCCAATTGGGTTGAATTCGATTGAGAAGTAATCTACCCACAGTAACTTGTAGCCAGCCAGGGCTAAAGTGTACTTTAAAGTGCTGGGAGTATAATGAACGCAGTGCCTTGGTATGTCCAGGTGACTCCAATGCCCTCTCCCCAACCAGGCTTGCAATGAAGCAAAGTTAGGCACAGCTACATAGATGAACCCTGTCGCTTTTAGATAGGGCAGTATCTGCCGAAGAACCTGAACTGGAGTGGGCACATGCTCCAGAACATGCCACAATGTGACTACATCGAATTTCTCAATCGAGTCAAGTTCGTCCAGATTGTGCACTACTCGATCACCCAACTTACTGCAGGCAACCCTAAAATTGTTTTCTGAAGGCTCTACCCCATAGACATCCCAGCCACGAGATACGGCATAGGCCAAAAATCTTCCCTTACCGCAGCCCATATCAAGTAGTCTCCCCCGTTGATGCACACGTGTGATTTTGCGCAGACGGGACCACTGGAAAACACGCGACAAGACCTCGATCACAGGATGTAGGCGGTTACGCACAACCCTGTAGAGCCCATGAGCATAAAAGACATTCAACACTTCAGGGCAAGCAGCCGGGCTAGTAAATGCGACATGGCAATTGTCACAACATCGAATCTCATAAACTCTGTCTCGCGCGAAGGCTTCCCAGCTGGTAGCGCAAAACAAGGTTTGACTATCGGCACAACCACAAACTGGACAGATTGCACTCCCTTGATATTCGGTACAGTTGCTGTTATCCATCGATTTGCCTCTCACCATATTGAAGGGCAACAGTACTGTACAATTGCCTTGTCTCTTTGGCTATTATATCCCAGGAGTACTTGGTAAGAGCCAATTCTTTGACATACTTTTCCATGTCATTGCGTTTAGCTCTATCGCATCCCATTAACACAACTTTGTCGGCAAGTGATAGTATATCTGTCGGATCATCAACCAAATAACCGCTTCGGCCATCCTCAACAACCTCAGGTAAACCGCCTACCTTGGTTGCCACTACCGGCCGTCCGAACGCATACGCAGTGGACACTACTGCACTTTGGTATACCTTCTGATAGGGAAGCACGACGAAATCACTAGCAATAAAATAGTAAGACACTTCACGATACGGTATATATCGCATATCAAAGCGAACATAATTTTCCAAGCCCAGGCTTTTCACCATACCGACATAATCAGTCTTGTTGTCAGAGCGTGGAGGTCCTGCCACAATCAGACAAAAGTCGGGGAGCCGTTTCACCACCCACTGCAGCGCCTCCAAGAGATAACCCAATCCCTTAGTCCTTTTGAGATTACCAAAGAACAATGCAACAGTTCGGTCCGTGGGTATGTTCAGAGCCCCCCTTGCTTCGGCACGATTGGGCAACGAGTTACCTATATGAACGTCCTGTATACCAAGTGGCAATTGACGAATGCGAGAAGTATCAACCTCAAAACGCTTATGTAATTCGTCGGCGCTGTTCCGAGAATGCACAATCAGTCGATCAGTTGTATGGTAGATTCGGCGCAACGCCCAAGCGGTTAGTCGGCTTCCTTTTGTGGGTTCGCCCAATAGCGTTGCACGTTCCACATCATGAACAGTATAAATTACGTCAATACCTAAACGGTGCGCCAGCTCAACAGACCATACCTCAATGAGCGGGAGAAAACTGTCTTGAAAATGAACGACTGTCGGCTTCCATGTCCGGATGATACGCAGGGTAATGAAAGGGTTCCAAAGTACATCAAGCACTCGGCGTAGTTTGGACTGATTCCGATTCATACCTCCTAGAAGCGGCCGCACTGTATAAGGCTCACGAGTTGTATCCAACTCATAGTTACGTGCTGTCAGAAGCACAAGATCATCAGTCAGTGGCCGAAGTGCACGGCATAGGCTCGCAGTATAGTAGCAGATGCCACTGAAACCAAGTGGCTCAACCATCAACACTCTCATACGGACCTCTTGGCTTTGACACGACTAATTGCTAAACTAATACCCGCGATGGCCCAATACCATCCACGGGGGAACCCATTACTGAATTGGAATGTCAACACAAGAGCTATCATACCCACACTCAGAGCAATGAGTAGGTCCCTATCAACAGGATCTGATGCTGTAGCGGCATTGCGCAGGATCTCCCATGGGATAGAAAGAGTTACAAGTAAGCCAGCTAACATTCCAGGAATACCGGCGTCAAACAACATAGTCAAATACACATTTAGGGCAACATTAGCAAACCCTCTGTGACGCGGGTTATTCACTGGATCCTGCATCATTGTCTCTAACGTCCCAATTCCATAGCCCGTCCATGGTCGCTTATAAACCAGTTTCACAACATCCCTGAAATCATCTATTCTAAGAGATGCAGCCGATTCAGAGCGATTCCCTAAATCAAGAAACCTATGTATGAATGAATCAGCGAGATTGGGCACAATCAAAACTGCCAATAAGCCCAGCGCTATAAACATTGGTAACAGCCGACAGGCTATCAAATTAAGTAACCCTCTGCCTCCCTTTGGGCGCAACCAAAGCATAAGGCTCAGTTGAAGGAGGATTCCCGCCAGCAAACCTAGCCAAGCTGCGCGGGCCATGCAGAAGAGATTCACTACTAGTATCAATAGCCAGGCAGTCATCACTATGATCCTGTATCGAGAGAACCTCTTACTGTAAAGATAAGGGATGTACACGATTAAGAAAAACAGCGAAAAAGCTGCCAACCAAGCAGCTTCGACAAACGTACCTGGTGGACGGCCAGTGGGAATCATCCAAGCATCACGGTACGGTGGCAGTATACCCACGGCAATCAGTATTATTTGTATCAATCCAACTGCGGTGAGCACAAAACCACTCGATAGGAAAAATGGTAAGAATTTCTGAACACGACTTGGCGTATCTAAAAACCTCTGCGAGGCATAGAGCGTCCCAATCTGCATAGCATACAAAAGCCACATCTCTATGCTCTCTATGCGCGAGTACGAGTATAAGATCGAAATGCCATTTACAAGCAGATAAATCACACAGGCCCAGTCAACTAGACCTCGCGGCATCAGCACTTTTCCGCGGAGCACTAAAGCTACGATGGCCAAGAGTGTAACAATCTGGTGGGGTCTTACATTCACACCTGCTACAGTAACATACATCAACTCTAACACTGATAGGGGAAAAATCAGGTATGGCGCAATAGGAAACCGCCAGAGAGACCAAACTGTTACTATCACTACCATCAAGCCCAGCGGCACCATGTAAACCCATTCTGCAGTCATCGTATCCAACAACACGACAATCAACCCAACTCCTACCGCCAAAGCAATTATGAGCAGACTTACCGGTAAAGCGGATTGCTTTGAACCCAACATGGTTGTCCTGTTAGACACGATCAAGCTCCTCCAAGATTGCATGTGCTACATGGCCAATGTTCTCGTCTGAGAAATCACGCAGCGTGTAATCACCCAACCATGTCTTGCGCACAGCGTAATAAAGAAATTTCTTCACTAGGCGCTCATCAGGTTTGGTGCCAATAGTTTGTTTAATTGTGACAGGTAAATCATAAAAGTTGCCTACATCGGACGTCAGGCCCTTACCACGATAGAATGAAGGTCCTAGGCTAATAACTGGCTTGCTCCGCACAATTGCTTCAAAACCAACCGTAGAGTTAATGGTCACAACTGCTCTGGCGGCCGAAATCAGGTCAAGTGCGGACACAGCAGGTGACAACAACCTCACTCGTGGAATCTGTTTGATCTGGCGTAAAGCTGTAGTGCTTATGCCTCCCAAGAAATTGGGGTGCTCTTTAACATACAATTCATATCCGATAGGCAGAGAGTCGGCAACCAGGCGAACAATAAACTCTTGGTTCTGGCAATGCGGTGCGCGCACCCGCAGCTGAAAATCCTCGGAATCATGAAGTGGGAAGAACACAAACTTACGATCCAAGTGGGGATATTCGTAAAGAAGCCGCGACAGCAGGTAGTTTGATGAGCGCTGTACGAGATACCATGCCTTGCGCACGACCCACCGTGACGGATAAGCATATCGATCTGCGAAAAGGCTGAAGTAAAGCCGACTCACAGTCTTGCTCACGTATTCGGCCTTAAGCGCAGGAGGTTGCCAAATAAAGAAGCGTGATGCTTGACCACGAAGTTGATCAAGCAACATTTGCGCTTCCGAGTCTTGCTCTGGCGACAGGTCTGGAACGCATGTCAGATCAAGGTCGAGAAAATCGCCATGCAGCGTCGAAACCAGCACAAACCGATGAGGCAACGGGAAGAAATTCAGATAGAGCGTACGGATACCATGCCGCTTGGCTGCGAAGAAGGATGTCGTGCGAATCAGTTCACCACCGATGGCCGATACAACCGCATTGATCGGTTCAGCATTGAACAAGGCTTCCCACGCCTCAAAGTAGCGCAGTGACCGATCAACACACTCGGCTTCCTCGCTCTCGAATAGCTCCCGATCACCGTTAAAGACTTGCCTAAGCGAAGTGAGGCCATATTTCAACTCCGCGGTGTCAACAGCCGCGGTCAAGTCAGGAATATCGCGCCAGTTGGATTGGATCCAATGGGGTATGGCTACAATATCAACGCCTTCTGTCCGGCTCAACTCAATTGCATAGCGCTGATATTGCGAAATGAACTTTGATCGAATTCCTTCTTTAGCTAAACGCTTCGCAATCAGAATGTAGAAGTCAATTTCACGTCTGTTGTGAGCCCCTACAAACATAACTGTTTTTGACATCGCAGTCTATCACTCCACATGCAGCTTAGTATTGCAGCTCGAGATAGTGTGGCAGCAATGGGCAAAGGGTCCCATCGTCTGTGACTTCGCCTCCCCGCGTGTCATCGAAGCGCATGGCGATTAGGTTTTCTAATCCACATACTGAATCGTTCTAAACCCAATTTGACGAAGACTATCTCTTGGTGAGAGATAGCTCCACACACGTATAATACGATCAAGTAAACTGCGGGCAGTGTTGCCGCCAATGTAAACGATATCACATTTTGGGACGAAAAGAACTTCATGCATAGCCCAATGAGGACAACCAGAACAATACTACCTAAAAGTATACGATAAAATGGAAAATAATCTGTGCGCAGCCTGATCTCACCTCGCACTTTCCAGGTGATCATCACCAACAATATACCCTGGCTAAACAACAACGCGACAATTACGCCATATACACCCCAGAGTTGCCCCCACCATACTCCACAGACCGACATACTAACCAAGCTCACAATATATATGATGCCCATTTGGCCTGTGCGGTTCGTGGCCATTAAACGTTGCTGCACATTGGCAGACAAAACACGCAGTAAAGGTAGAAACACCATTACAGGAATGAATGCAGTTGCCCCGATGTATGCATCGCTGGCCAGCAACAGCACCACATGCTTGCCAACTAATAACACTTCCAGACTAAGCAATACTGTTAACACGATCGAATACTTCAGGGCTACGTCAAAGTAAACGTTGTTCTGCTTCTCCTCCCTCCACTCAGCAAAGATGTACGGACTAAGTGTCTGCGAAACATTCACTGCAACCAGATAAACCATGTCAAAGATGGTGTACGCCAGAGAGAACAACGCTACCTGAGCGGTACTGCTTACATAAGCAAGAATATATTTACTAATTGCTAGCATTCCCCATACGCTCATGAAAAATGGCAACAATGGGAAGCTATACTGAACTGAGGATCGAAACCACATCAAGTCCACAGGAGCTTTTGTCAGGTGATTCCACCCGATCCGTCTAGCAGCCAAAACTAACGTAACGGCTACTAGTGCGACCCAACTTATCACAACCCAAATCACCGTCAGTCGCAGTTCAGTCAACAATGCGGTCGGAATAAGAACATACAGCCAGGCAAAGCCGCGCAGGAACAGCATAAAGTTATAGAAGACCACTTGTCGCTGGCCATAAAGATAGTAAATCAGTACGAATAGGACACCAGATAACACTGAAGCAACCAACGTCAGTCCCCACTCGGGCATGCCGAAACCAAATCTGGCACTAAAGAGAGGAGCCAGCAAAATAGCCACCAGTGCCAAGAGAATCGAGGTGGCGCCCGCCCCTATCACAACTGACTTCAAGGCCAGTACAGGTAGTTCGCCCAATGCCGCTTCTTTATAGACGTACTGAAATGTTCCTAATGGAAACAAATATGAGAAAAACATCATCGTCGTCAGTAAGACCGATATGGTACCATAGTCACTCACACTCATTACACGAGTCAAGAAAACAACTCGAACGACACTCGTCACTAAACCTAATCCAATGATTAACGTCGAAAGACTAGCCTGTCTGATAATCTTGCGATGTATCATGTCCATACTAAGTGTCACTCTGCAATCAAATCCCAACTCATAGGTGTTCCTCGTTCGATGTCTCGCGCCGCCCGCCGGCCCAGCACCTCGCCCAGATAGCGTGTATGCAACCCATATCCAGGCCGGATGGGGCGCACGTTTTCCTCTGTGAATACCTCGCCTGCCTTCACATCTTTCACCACAAACAGCGACCGCCTGAAGGCGCGGCTGGCGACCTCGTGCTCCGTGACCTCGTAGCGCACTTCGCCTAGCGCCTTTTCTGCCACGCGCACTGCCTCCACCGTCGCCTTGAATTCGTGCGGCTCCAACGAGAAGGCGCTATCCGGGCCGGGCACAGCGCGCGAGAGCGTAAAGTGTTTCTCCACGATACACGCGCCCAGGGTCACCGCTGCCACCGGTACAGCAATGCTCAGAGTATGGTCCGAAAGCCCCGCCGGCACACGAAACGCTTCGGCCAGGTGGGGAATCGTACGCAAGTTCATCTCCTCCGGCGGAGCCGGATAGGCGCTGTTGCACTTGAGCAGTGCAATCTGCGCCGCGCCGACCTGGCGTGCCGTGCGCACCGCCTCGTCAATCTCGCCCAACGTCGCCATGCCGGTGGACATGATGATAGGTTTACCTGTTTGCGCCACTTGCCGGATCAGCGGCAGGTCCACCAGTTCAAATGAGGCAATTTTATGGACCGGCACATCCATCTCTTCCAAGAAGTCTACTGCCGTGGCGTCAAAGGGGGTGGAGAAAAGATCCAGCCCTATGTCATTGGCGATTCTCTTGAGTTTGGGCTGCCATTCCCAGGGAGTATAGGCTTCACCGTAGAGGTCGTAGAGACTTTGGCCCTCCCAAATAGTGCCTTTTTCAATGCGAAAGTATTCGTTATTGCAGTCAATGGTCAATGTATCAGGCGTATAGGTCTGAAGCTTAATCGCATCGGCGCCAGCCTCTTTAGCGGCGTGAATCAGTTGTACGGCCTGGTCAAAATCCTGGTTGTGGTTGGCCGAGAGTTCTGCTACCATGTAGACTGGTTGTCCTGGCCCAATACGCCGTCCATTGATCTCAAGATAGGCTTTCACAATCGTGCATCCTTTCGTAGCACAAAATGAAGGGCCTGGATTCCCTGGACTTCCACTGTGCCTTTGTTGGCGAATCCAGCTTTGGTAAAAGCACGTATAGAAGCAAGGTTGTCCGGTTTTACGTAGGCGTGAATTAAGTTAACTGCGGTGCTTGCAAAGACTATTTGTGACCCTAACCGGATGACCTGGCTGCCATAGCCCCGTCCTCTCTGGTCAGGGGCCAGGTTGACAGAAACTATAGCATCTTCTCCTTCCATCTGATACCGGATCTGTCCGACCGGCACAGCATTTGCATCCAGTACAATGTAGAAGCGACACTGATGATCAGCCAGCCTAGCTGTGAACCATGCCACGTGCTGTTCCCAGGGAATTGGTTCCGAAGAAAAAGAGAGCGCACGGGTGGTAGGATCGTTAGCCCATTCCCAGATCAAACGGCTGTCACTTGCTTGCACCGGCCTCAAGGTCAGTTCGTGCCCCTCCATCTGTCGCACAACGCGGGCGGGGCCAATAGCATCCACTAACTCCTGGCCGCGACGAGCAATTGCTGCTCGTCGGTCGGGAGCGACAAGCATCTGGTTTAGCGCCTGACCAATATCGGTGAAAGTCAAGTCTGTATGCCAACCCAGGTTGATCGCAGCTCCTGCTGCCTCCAACCCTCTGGCAACCGGTCGCTGGTTTTCAGCCAGAACCAAAATGATAGCTGGCAGTCCCATAAACACCAGTTCCCAACAGGTACTCCCTCCCGCCGAGATAGCTATGTCAGCCCAGGCCATCAATTCAGGCATGTTGGTTACGTTGCTTTCCAGGCGGATGGTGAATCGCGAATAGCAAATAGCGGACTGCAGCGTCTCGAAATGTGGATTGCTGCCCCCAACAACTACTACGGCTTCCAGCCCTTCAACCGACACCTGCCATAATGCCTGGATCACTTTGAGTGTGGCATTATTAGGGTCGCTGCCGCCCAACGTGACCAGTACCTTGCGGGCTATCTCGGGAATCTCGCGCTGCCACCCGCGCCAGGGCCAGAACTCCCGGCGCAGCAGCACATACCGGGTGCCTAGCAAGAGCCGGGTGTAAGGTTCACGGCTGAGATATAAGGATTCGTCGGCATAGATATTTTGGTTAAGCACCAGATCCGCTGCATAGTGCCCGGCGTGCCCGTAGTCGTCAATAGAAAGCACACGCAATCCCGCTGCTTTGAGCGCGCACTGATAGGCAGCTCCAAAGTGGTACCCATCCACCACTACCCAGGCCGCTCTGCTCTGCTGCGCCAGGCTCACGGTCTGGGCGGCGTCCTCAGAGCTGCCTGGCCCAACCGCCAGGTGCAATACAGCCATCCCTTCGGACTTCAACCGGTCCTCCAAAGCGGGAGCCATCGCTACTATGGCAAATGTGGAGTACCCTCCGGTCTCTTGCCACGCCTGAGCCAGGGCCAAGCAGCGCATCACGTGGCCAGTGCCGATTTGCGCGCTGGCGTCGGCACGGATCAGCAGCGCATCATCCATAGCGTTTACTCTTCGTGCAGTGCTTTCTGTTGGATATTGCAGTTCAGTTCGGCCAGGGCAGGTTCGCGTTCCAACAAGCCCAGCACATCACGCCAGGTGATGTCCATGGCATTGCCCATCCGCGTATACACCGCTCGCACAAAGGCCAGGTCCTCCGGTGTGTCCACCGTCCACCGGTAGCCGCTGTAATCGGCATTGGCTGTTACAGAGAGCAGCCGGAATAGTTGAGGATTCTGGTAAAAATAAGGAGTCACATGAGCGTGCTGACATGGCTCCTGGGCCTCGCGCCAGGCACGTGCCAACGCCGCCATTGTCATCACCTCGGTGTCCAACCCACGCGGATATGTACGCTCCAGTGTGTTGCTGGCATAATCCGGTTCGGCGTCCAGAAAGGCTCGCACTACCTCGTCTACCACGCCGGGGTCAATCAACGGGCAGTCAGAGGTCACGCGGACGACTACATCCGCTCGATGCACCTGTGCCGCCTGGTAGTAGCGATCCAGCACATCCTGCTCGTCGCCGCGAAAAGCGGGGATGCCCAGTCGCTCACATTCTGCCACAATCGCCTTGTCTCCCAGAGACGCCGCCGTTGCGACCACTACTTGGCTTAACGAGGCCACACATTGCATACGCCGCACCACACGTGCCAGCATGGTTTTGCCGCCAATGTCCCGCAAGACCTTGCCCGGCAATCGAGTGCTGCCCATGCGTGCCTGGATAACCGCCACAATGTTCATGCGGCATAAGCCTCTGTCACTTTGTGCACAGCATCAATCACGTCTTCCACATCTTGATCCGCCATCGCACTAAACATCGGCAGCGTGATCAAGCGCTCGTAGGCCGCCTCAGCCACCGGACACAGGCCGTGCGCGTAACCCAATTGCTGGTAATAAGGGTGCCAGTACACAGGAATATAGTGGACGTTGACGCCGATGTTTTCGGCCCGCAGCGCGGCAAAGACCTCTTTGCGCCCGACACGTAGCCGCTCCAGGTTCAACTTGATCACAAACAGGTGCCAGGCCGGTTCCGTGTCGGGCAACACCTCCAGCAGTTCGACGGTCGGGAGGCCGGCAAAGGCCTCTGTGTAACGGGCCGCAATCGTGCGCCGTCGCGCTAGCCAGCCATCCAGTTTTTTCAACTGGCTCAGGCCGAGTATACAGTTCAGGTCGGGCAGGCGGTAATTGTATCCCAGGGCCACCATCTCGTAGACCCACGAACCCATTTCGGCTCGCTGCCGAAAATCGGCAGTGATGCCATGACTGCGAAAGGCACGCAGGCGGGCCGCCAGTTGCGGGTCATCTGTCACAACCATCCCCCCCTCACCGGTCGTGATGTGCTTGACCGGGTGAAAGCTAAACGTGGTCAATTCGTGCAGCGTCCCCACCTTGCGTCCGTGGTAGGTCGCACCCAAAGCGTGGGCCGCATCCTCGATCACGATCAGTCCGTGCGCATCCGCCAGCGTACGGAGTGCGTCGTGATCGCACGGCTGGCCCGTATAGTCTACGGCGATGATGGCTTTAGTGCGGGGCGCGATCTTGCGCACCACGTCGTTCGGGGCCACGTTCAACGTGCCGGACAGCACGTCGGCAAAGACCGGTCGTCCACCCAGGTAAAGCACACAGTTTGCGCTGGCAGCAAATGTAATGGCTGGAACGATCACCTCATCCCCTGATCTGATCCCTGCCACAAACGCCGCTGCGTGCAGTGCCGCCGTGCCCGAATTGACCACGACAGCTTCTTTTGCACCTACATACCCGGCTACAGCCTGTTCAAATGCGCTCACAGCCGGACCGGTGGTCAGCCAATCGCCGCGCAAGACGTTGACGACCGCTTGAACATCAGTCTCGTCAACCGATTGGCGGCCATACGGCAGCAAGGTTTCTCTCACAGGGCTACCACCCTCAACCGCCAGCTGCTTCATGCTGCATCCACCATGGCCCGCAAATCTTCGGCCGTTAACCACTGCGGGTTGGTATCGCTGGTATACCTGAAGCCATCCGGCAAAGGTTTACCCTCATTCCAATTCTCACTAAACCACCACGGAAACAACGGCTGGATCACAAACATGTCGTCCAATTCTACAGCGTGACGTGCTTCGTCTTCATTCAGTAACACTTCGTGCAGTTTCTCACCGGGTCGGATACCTGTGACCCGCACCTCGCAGCCAGGTGCAAGCGTCGCAGCCAGGTCTACGATGCACATGCTGGGGATCTTGGGTATGAACACCTCACCGCCGTGCATCTGTTCGATACACCGGATCACGAAACGGACGCCCTGTTCAAGCGTAATCCAAAAGCGCGTCATGCGCTCGTCGGTGATAGTGACGGTACCTGTTTTGCGCTGCTCCTTGAACAATGGCACCACGCTTCCCCGGCTGCCTACGACATTGCCGTAACGAGCGCAGGCGAAACGGGTTTCCCCCTGTCCAGCATAAGAATTGCCCTGAATGAAAAGCTTCTCTGCTACCAGCTTGGTCGCCCCATACAAATTCACCGGGTTAACCGCTTTGTCTGTAGACAGCGCCAGTACACGCTTGACGCCACGATCTATCACCGCGTCAATGATGTTCTTGGCTCCCATGATGTTGGTTTGCACGGCCTCAAAGGGGTTATACTCACAGGAGGGCACCTGCTTCAGGGCGGCTGCGTGGACGACCAGCGTCACTCCATTCACCGCCCGATACAACCGTTCCCTGTCCCGCACATCACCTATAAAATAGCGGAGGCAAGAATCATCAAAAACTTGCCGCATCTCAGATTGCTTGAGTTCATCACGGCTGAAGATGATCAGTTTCCTCGGATGATATTCTCGCAGCATAATCCCGGTAAACTTCCTACCAAAAGAGCCCGTTCCTCCAGTCAGAAGGATAACCTGATCCTGCCAGTTCATAATATCTCTGCCTACTCCTCGCGCAACATACGTAAAATGTTCTGCGCATGTGCGTCATTTGGATCAAAACGCAACACATCTTGATACGCGACGATTGCTTTATCAATCATCCCCGACTCTCGATATATGTCACCTAGAAACCGATATGGCCACTTTCGGTCTCTGTCATCAGGCCATAGATCAATAGCCTGCCCTATCACCCTCTCAGCCAAAGCTACATCGCCATATACTTGATATAGCGCATATCCAAGCCTCAAGTGCGCCCAATGATGATTGGGGTTCAGTGATATGGCTTGCTGGTAGTCCCGTATTGACTCACGTGGATCGCGTCCTTGCCAGCTATAGATCTCTCCCCGCTTGTAGTGACAGTCCGCTGCCTCCCAATTGGCACCGAAGTCACTCGCCTCTATTGCTGCCTCATAAGCTCTCAGCGCAGCATCCACCTGCCGGGGTTCCAACCACCATTGGTAGATTCTTCCCATTCGATAATAAGGACTGCTCCGGCCTATATGGACGAAAACACCTGCTTCGATCGCCCGTTTGTACGCCTCCAGCGCCTCTTCCCACCTGCCCATCACCTCATACACCAGTCCTCTGTAATACCAGGGATCTCCCAGCCCCGAGTCTACTCTCAACGACCAATCGTACCATTTCAACGCCTCTTCGTATTGCCCTTCGCTCCGCGCTTCCTCCCCCCACTGAATGAATTTCTCGCCCATTCCTCCAGCACTCTGCCAGGCAGTCACAGCTTCATCCTCTCGCCCTTGAATGGCCAGGGCAAAGCCCAGTCCCCGCCAGGTAGAACGACTGCCAGGTGCATAAACCATCGCCTGCCGCAACAGCATCTCCGCCCGTGCTGCTATATCCTGTGCCCTCCTTCCCGGTGTGGCGAACAATGCCTGTTCTAGCATCACCATACCTGCGTTCCCCCACCCCCAACTTAAGATAGCTGCCCCGCGCAGGATCAAAGTCAAAATTAAGGCAAGAACGAACCACAGTTCCCAATGCTTACACCAACCAACCAGAGAATCACTCCTATGTCTGACTTTGCTCTTCATCAAATAGCCCCCATCTACCCATGGGTTGGCGCTCCTCTACGCTGTGAATTGGGCATCCACGGCCTGGCCGAAGAGAACCATAGAGATACGGCTTCTCCAGGGCCAGGGGCAAAACCAATCCCGTCGATCGTCCCTGCACGATTGACAGGGATCACACTGCAATGTGCACCAAAGGGTATGGGCGCTTCATGCTTTGAATCGAACCCAATAATACTACTGATTGGGTTCGGACATATCCACCTTGTACAACGCCATTACTTCACTAATAGCAAGGGCATGGTCATAAACAACGAATTTGGATACGGTGAAACCGCCAAGGTTGCTAGAACCAACATAATTCGCTCCGACTGTCCAATTTGTCAGTGCTGGCGCGGCTGACGACAGAGCAGTGGATCCCTCTCTTTTACCATTGATGTAGATGGTGTACTGACCATTTTCGAAATCCAGTGTGACCATGAAGTCGATCCAATCTCCAGCACTGAACTTCTGCGCCTCGGATGTAATAGAGTAGGTGCCATTAATATATACCCAAAACTGATCTACATTTGCCCTGTAAAGCAAAGTTATCCTGTCAGTATTGCCCATACCCCGTGCATCGAAAAGGGCGTTATCAAATGCACTAGGCCATGTCGCATCCGCATCATATGGCATCCGTGCCACAACACGCAAGCTCAGCTGCTCCTTACCGCTGATGAGGCTAATGTAATCATCAAGACTGACCACTGTCGCCATCCGCTGGCTAGTGGACTGGTGCGGCGTACCGTTCCAGTAGTAGCCTCTGCCCTGGTCACCGTCACAGTAGGTGGTGGCATAGGGTTTTTGCTCTAACTGAACACAATCTATTAGAAAACTGTCACCTGTGGCCATTGATGCACTGGTATCACCCAGCACATAAATATACAGCGCTGTTCTATCTGGCTGGCTGATGGTATGAGTAACTATGACCCTTTGCCAGGTGTCAGTCAAAACACTGTCCGAATACGTACCTTCATCCGACTGGGTCCCACCTTGTTCCTGTAGCGTAATTCTGGCTGTCTTGCCAACCGAACCAATCGCAGCCCTTACGTACGCAGAGAGTGTATACTGTGCACCCTGCATCGGATCCAAGATTTCATCGCGGTATAATAGCGCATAATGTGGGGATCCGCTACCGTCATATGTCACCTCGCCTGAATAGCTACCTCCGCAAGCATCACCATTCTGCAATATGCTACCTTGGCTGACGCCCCATCCAGATATATCCTCCACACCTGGATATTCGCAGAGATTCGTCGTCCCCTCCTCAATCACCAGTGCCTGCGATCCCTCCCACAGCCCCTCCACCAGACGCACTGGCCCCTCAATCTCGACCTTTTGCCCTGTCTTGGCGATGGCGTAAATTCCATCTCCCTCAGTCACGATGTTGGAAAAATCCAGGTCCAGTAATACTTCTCCCATCACACTCTGAGCAAGGCTCGAATAGGCTTCGTCAAGATTGGCCTGGGCTTCACCTGCCCATGCGGACTGGTCTCCAGGATCGCGCTCCCGGGCCTGCTCGTAGAAACTGATCGCCTGCTCATAATCCTGCGTCTCAAAGTAACAACCACTCAACGCATAATACACATCCGTCAACTCACTATCAGAGTGATCAGCGCCGACTGTAATGGCCTTGTCCAGATACTCCAACGCTTGCTCGAATTGGTCGTCAGCGTAGAGCGAAATCCCAAGCGCGCGCTGTAACCCAAAATCCTCCGGGCTCTGATCCGCAGCATCTTGCAGGTATTCGACGGCCTTGTCATACCGGGCCAATTCAAAGTACGCCAGGCCCAGGTGTACGTTCATCTCAGCCGAACTGGCCCCCAGCGATGCGGCCCGCTCGTAGGTCGCCGCCGCCCTCTCGTATGCTCCCAGGTGGAACTGAGCGTTCCCCAGCGCCAGGAAGGCACTCGCATCTCCCGGCGCCACCTGCGTCCACTTCTCGTACCAGCCCGCCGCCTGCTCCCATTCCCCTTTGGCCTCGTAAGCCTGCCCCAGGCCCTGCAGCACTCTGGCCTCGTCCGGTTTCACCCGCTCCACCCTCTCGTAGGCCGCGATCGCCGCGTCGAACTGCCCGGCCTGAGAGAGGTTGTCCGCGGCCTCCAACAGTCCCTCGATGGCCTGCTCATGGTCGGGATTGCGCTCCAGGACCTGGTTAAACCCCTCGACCGCCCGGGCATAATCGCCGGCGGCCAACGCTTCCTGGGCACCCCTCAGCGGCAGCCACCTGCTCAGCAGCAGCGCCGCCACCACCGCCCCCAGGACCAGCACGATTGCCGCCGCGATTCCCACCTCCAGCACCAGGGGCGAGCGACGGCGACGGGCCGGCGCGAGGGTCGGCGGCGGCGCGGGAAGTCCCACCGGCTGCCACGCCGCTGGCGGCGGCGTGGGTGGCCCCGCCGGCTGCTTCGTCGCCGGCACAGTCACCCCGCCCGCTGCCCCGCCTGCCACCGCCGTACCGCTGCCCATGTGGCCCACGACGGCCGTCTCCCCGCCGATGCCAGCCGGCCATACGCCGGCCACTGCCTGGGTCAGGTCGCGGGCAAACTCGCCCGCGCTGTCGTAGCGGCTATCGCGGTCCTTGGCCAGCATCTTGTTCATGGCCGCCTCCACCGGGGCCGGCACCTCCAGGCCCGCAAACTTGCGCAATGGGGGAGGCGGGGTGTTGACCTGTGCGTAAAGGATGGCGTGGGTGGTCGTGCCGTCGAAGGGCACCTGCCCGCTGAGCATCTCGAAACACACGATCCCCAGCGAATACAGGTCAGAGCGATGGTCCAGCGGCTCATCTTTGACCTGCTCCGGGCTCATGTACTGGGGCGTGCCGACGATGGTGCCCGCCTGGGTCAACGCCGACGTCACGCCGCTTTCGCTGAGCGCTTTGACGATCCCAAAGTCGGTCAACACGGCCCGGCCCGACGTGTCAATCAAGATGTTGGCCGGCTTGATGTCGCGGTGGATAAAGCCCCGCTGGTGGGCGTAATCCAGGGCCGCGCCGATCTGCGAGACGACGTCCACCACCTCATCCAGGGTGAAAGCCTGGCCGGAGCGCAACCGTTCCTGGAGCGAGGTCCCCTCAATGAACTCCATGGCCATGTAATGATAGTCACCCTCCACTCCCACGTCGTAGACGGTGACGATGTGGGTGTGCTTGAGGTTGGCCGCCGCCACGGCCTCCTGGTGGAAGCGTTTGAGGAATTCGGATTCGTTCGACAGGCGGGGAGCCAGCACCTTGATCGCCACGTAGCGCTTCAGGGACGGCTGCCAGGCCTTGTAGATGGTAGCCATCCCTCCTTCGCCCACCAATTCGACGATTTGATACTGGCCGAGCGTTTGTCCTACCAGGTTGCTTTGTTGTGACATAGAATCGTCGTTCTCCTCATCAGTGTCCCCCGCCCTGCCCAATGATCTAATTCGTTAGTACACTTCACTATGAGAACCGACAGTCAACAGCAGGATCTCCTCTTCGCCAGACTCCGGATTCTGGACCAACTCGAAGATAATTCGGAGATCATACCAGAGTCCTCACTCTTTTAACTCCGCTAGCAGATCATCTACCGCTCCTCGTCGGACTTTGCCCCGACTGTACGCCTCGCGCGTTATGGCGATCTCTCCAGCCAACTCCGCACGCCGTCGTTCGACAAAACGGTGAGACACAACTTCGAGCAATACTTCCTGCTCTTCCAGCGTCAATCCGTCCACCATCTCCAAGGCCACCTGAAGCGAAGACATCCTTTCACTCATTCTCGTACCTCCTATGGACAGCACCACCCCGCCTCCGGCAAACAACGCTCCTCATTGGCTTCAATCTCAACGTCGAACCCGGCATAGAGTCGGTCCCAGAGTGCCCGTCGCTCTTCATCTGGAAGCCCCTGGTATTCCCGCCACGTCACACCCCCGAAGTACGGTTGATCGGGGGGGGGCTGACCACCATACAACGCGACAACCTCCTCGCGCACGGCCTTCAGCGCCGCCTGAGCTTCATCAGCCGTCACCTGGTAGGGAAAACGATGGGGTACGGTCTCCACAGGCAAGATGCGGATCTCTCCCTCCTCCACTACTACCCGGATACGATCCCCTAACTGTGCCTGTTGCAGCAGATGCTCTTCAATCCACAGCCCTTTCTGTGCTTCCAACACGATTGCCCTTCCCATATCACACTCCTCCCTGCACGAGTGTGCGGATTACACGTTTACCCATTTTCCCGCCTGTATCACCACACCCGCCTCGGGAATCCCGCACGGCCACACCGCCACCGGGGTGCCCGGATAGCGCGCCGCCAGCGCAGTGGGCAAATCCTGCGCCGCCTGCGCATCCCGCGCCACCGCGATCACGAACCCCCCTCCGCCAGCCCCGGCCAGTTTGCCCCCGTTGACGTACGGCCCCAACATCTCGAACAGCCCATCAATGAACGGATTGGTACAGCCGGGGTCCATACGCTTGTTGATCAGCCAGTGCTCCCCCAGCAACTCACCGAACCGGCTCAAGTCCCCACCCCCGAGCGCGTCGCGCATCGCCCGCGCCAGCCGGGCGATCTCCTGCAGCATCCACACCATCTCCGGGTCGCGCGACATCCAGCGGGCCATGATCGCCCGCAGCAAATTCTTTGCCAGGCGCTGCTGGCCCGTGTACACCAGCAGCAGCCGCGCGGACATCTCCGCCTGCGCCCCCGAGGACAACCGCACCGGCGCCACCTCGATCCGCTGCGGCAGCCCCGGCTCCGTCGTGGCCAACTTGATGCCGCCCACCAGCCCGCCCACCTGGTCCTGCCAGCCGCCGCCGGTCGTCAGCATCTGCTCCAGGCACAGCACCTCGTCGAACAGCCGGGCCTGCGTCACCTCGACAGAGAGCGCGCGGGCCAGGCAACTCAACATCGCCCCCGCCATGATCGAAGAAGTCCCCAGCCCCGACCCTCGCGGGATGGTCGTCTGCGTGCTCAGCCGCAGCCCGGCCCCCCATTCCCGTAGCCCCTCCGCCAGCGGTGCATCGGGGCCGGCATCGGCCGGGA
>Ga0315291_10003916_pt1 | contig 19118 bp, 11 predicted proteins | sample YL17G12_20_MG_FD_203070 | JGI IMG/M metagenome (GOLD analysis project Ga0315291, IMG submission 203070) | Sediment microbial communities from Yellowstone Lake, YNP, Wyoming, USA - YL17G12_20 | ecosystem: Environmental > Aquatic > Freshwater > Lake > Sediment | place: USA: Wyoming | collected...
CGGACGGAACGTCAGGCTGCCCATGCGGGATCTGGATCCCAGGTAGCCGGTCTGGTGCAGGGAAGCGAGGCGGAGTAGAGGATCACCGCGGCGCAGAGGGCTATAAATACGCTTATCACTTTATCAAGGCCACGGCTGAAGTTGTTGTCGCGGGAAAGCGCTACGCTTTCCGCGATTCTCAAAAGGTTTACTTTTGGACCCGAGTAACATGAGGCAAATCCTGTCACACTTCCCCCGGATGGCTATTTATATCAGAATCAATTAGTTAAGAAAAATGATGGAGCAGATATAACGTTTCCGTTTTTTAATATGGGGTATAATAGAACATTCTTGACAATTAATAGTCGGACAACTAATTTAAGATAAAACAATCGAAATAATATAGAAAAGGAGATCCAACCATGCCCAACCTCAAAGACCGCATTCTGGACCTCTTCAAGGCCCCGCGCCTGTCAGGTCTTGCCACGATCACGAAGGACGGCAAGCCGTGGGTCCGCTACGTGATGACGGAGGCTTCGGACGACCTGACGTTCCGGTGTTCCTCGTTTGTCGACGACCGCAAGGTCGCTCAGATCGAGAGCAATCCCGAGGTACACCTGACGTGCGGCATCGCCCAACCGACGGACAAGGGGCCGTATCTCCAGATCCAGGGACGCGCGGAGTTCTCGACAGACCGCGAAGCCCGGCACGCCTTCTGGAGCGACAGGCTCAGCGCCGTCTTCAAGGGCTCGGACGACCCGAAGTACGGCGTCGTCACGGTCCACGCCTACCGCATCGAGCTGTGTTACGTCGGCTTGAAACCCGAAGTCTGGGAGAGAGGGAAGGATACTTGATGGCATCCAAAGTTTGGTACGCAGGAAACAGAAGTTCGTCCCCAAGTACAAGCTATGTGGCGATGATGCTGGAGGCGTTTGAGGCCGCCGGGTTTGATAAAATGATTAAACCGCATGACACGGTCGCTATAAAGACCCACTGCGGGGAGTGGAACAACACCGCTTACTTGAGACCCGTCTACGCACGAGCACTGGCTGACAGGATCAAAGAACTGGGAGGGCGTCCCTTTGTCACGGACACCACCACCCTTACCTATGGTCCCCATACCAGCAGGTCGACCGAACTGGATATACGGATGACCGCCGAGCGGAACGGCTTCACCTCGGCAGCTTTGGGTTGCCCTTTTATCGTTGCCGACGGGTTCAGCGGGACGGATGATGTGATTATCGATCTTCCGGAAGGATACATCTTGAAGGAGGCCTTCATTGCCAAAGCCATCGCACATGCGGATGTCCTGATTGTACTCACCCACTTCAAGGGTCATCCCCTCGGTGTTGTCGGCGGTGCCCTGAAAAACCTCGGTATCGGTGCTCAGTCCCAAAGAGGCAAACACAATGTGCATCTGGGCGGTCACCCGAAATACGGATTGGGGGCCACCACGGATTTTCATCCCGAGCGATGCAAAGGCAAGGAGTGTCCGTTATGGGAGCTCTGCGACAACTGCTGTCCCTACGACCTGTTCCACGTCAAAGACGATACCATAGAATGGGAGCGGGAAAAGTGCACCGGTTGCATGGGCCATATTGATGTCAATACGTGGTGTGGTGTCTTGAACTTCCCCAGGGAGCCCTTTGAGATGTGTCAACCGGCCATCGCTGACGCTTGTCTGGCTACAGTGAAGGCGGTAGGAAAGGATAAGGTGGGATACATCAACATGGCCATTGACCTTACACCCATGTGTGACTGCATGGGTTTTGCCGACACCCCTGTGGTTCCCAACCTGGGGGTCTTTGCCAGCAAGGATCCCGTGGCCATCGACAAGGCATGCCTCGACAAGGTCAGCGAAGCACACGGAACTCCCGGGTCAGTGGCCGAAGACCGCGGTGTAGCTGAACCCGGTAAGAAGAAACTCGAAACAGTCTCCCCTGTCCATTCGGGGATGAGTGAGGAAGCACAGATCAACACCGGAGAATTGATCGGGCTGGGAAGCAAGGAGTATGAATTGCTGACGATCAAAACGCCGCCTGAAAAGTTCTTCGGTTTCTCTGCCGACACGAGACCGCTCGGCCAGCGTTTCGCAAACCTGTACGCAAAAGAGGTCCCCTTTCCCAGGCACAGGTATGACGGACAGGGCTTCAAGCGGGAAGAGGAAGCGGATTACGAGAAGCTGAAGTGAAGACGGTCCCTCAAGCAGGCGATCCGGCACCCGACACGGTTTGGATATGTGCTTTCGGGAAGAACCGGAACTTTAGCGGAAAGGGATCAGAGACATGGAAAACCAGCGTATGACGAACACCGTAACCCAAGTGTCCATCCTCGACGCCTTGCTTGCGAGCAGGTTTGACGGATGTCTGTCGTGCCGGGAACTGCTGAAGCACGGCGACTTCGGTATAGGCACCTTCGACCGGATGGATGGGGAAATGATTATTGTGGACGGCGGTCTATACCAAGGCAAGACCGACGGCAAGGTCTATACGCCTGACCCTGACATCAGCACACCGTTTGCGACGGTCTGTCATTTCCGTCCGGACCAGGAATGGACGATCAGTGAGCCCATCAATATCGAAGCCTTGAAGAAAATGATCGACGAAAAAGCGCCGAACCAAAACGTGTTTTGCGCCATTCGCGTGGAAGGCCCTTTTTCGTACGTGAAGACGCACGCCCTGCCGATACAAAGCAAGCCGTATCCGCCGGTGGCGGAAGTGGTAAAATCCTGCCCGCAGTTTGAAATGAAGGATGTGTCCGGGACGATTGTCGGATTTCGGAGCCCTCCATACGTCAGGGGCATTAACGACCCGGGGTATCATCTGCACTTCCTGTCGGACGACAAAACGCAGGGCGGCCATCTCCTGGCGTTTGACATGGACCGGGGCGGATGTGCTGTCGACATCTGCAGCAATCACTTTGTGATGCTGCCTGAAGATGGCGCCGCACTGGCCGATGTTGACCTGAGCAAGGACCTGGTCAAGGAATTCGAAGAATCACTCGGCAGATGATCATACGCATGTATCAACCTCATCATTTGGGGAAGCAGCCATGTCATTTTCACTAGAGTCGTCGGCCCAGGACAACGATATTGACAGTGGAATCGCCGAAACCCTGGATTCGCTGGACGCCCGGTCGGCCAGCTTTCGCATAAAGGCGCAGGGAACCCGATGGGAGCCCCTTCAGGGTCTACGGCCTGAAGGCCCCCCACTTCGACCCTCAGACTTTGACGTCGTCGCCGTCCACGACCTGGCCCGCGACTGCATGTGTCTATCTTGGCATCGGACCTTCCTGGAGCCGCTGACCGCCATCATCGACTTCGACGAAATTGTGGTTGGTAACGAAGGATATATCTCGGGCGCTGACGTAGCCCTGGGCGCGCAGCCAGCTCGTCCCATGACCTCTGATCGCTTAGCCGCTGTTCGTCGCCAGCAATACTTGCTCAATCCCCAGCTGCTCGTGGGGGATGCGCTCCGCCGGCAACACGACACCGGGCAGCAAATCATTCGATATGTCGGCCGCCAGGAGATCGACGGCGCTCCTCATGGGGTCGTTGAGATCACCGCATTGCCCCGACCGATCCGCCTCTTTGTGGATCTCGACTCCAATCAAGTTTCCCGCCTTGTCACGCAAGAAAACGACTTTCCCCGCGGCGATGTAGAAATCGCCGTGACGTTCTCAGATTGGCGCCGCGACAGCGGACTCGCCTTCCCATACCAGGTTGAGCTGAGCTGGGAGGGAGTGGTTATACACCGCGAAACTCGCCAGCGAATCGAGGTGAATCCGCAGCTCGATCCAGACACCTTTGTCCTGCCCGAGACGCTACCCTTCGATCCCGAGGTGGCCGAGCGCGGCTTGATCCACGCGCAGTGGATTCACCGCGCCCTGGCCATGGGGGCGCCTATCATTCTCGATGCCGGCGAGGTGGTCTTCGTGCCCTTTGGTCCGGATGTCGAGTCAATTGGCGGCGGCATCCACCACTCACTGGCTATCGCCCTCGACTCGGGAGTGGTTGTGGTCGATCCACCACTACATGAAGAACGCTCCCTGGCGGTTATCGAGGCCGTCACTGCAAGGTGGCCGGACAAGCCGATCACGCACTTGATCCTGACCCACCACCACCACGACCACAGCGGCGGAATCAGGGCCTACGCCGCCATCGGCGCCGAGCTCATCTTGGCGGAAGGCGATCGCGATTTCGTGACTCAGTGTCTCGCCCGGCCGCATACGATTCTCCCCGACACGCTGGCTACGGCGGCGACTCGACCGACGATACGAACCGTCGGCGACAACAGCCTCAGCCTGGGCGGCGGCGAAATTGAAATCCACCGGATTTCATCGCCCCACTCGGCCGAAGACCTCATCGTGTATGTCGCGAGCGTCAAGCTGCTGTTCAACGCGGACCTATTCAACCCCGGTCTCGTTCCGGCCGGGGTCCCTCCGCCCCCTCATTGGTTGACCTATTCCAAAGATTTTCGGAACCAGGTCGAGGCACTCAATCTGGATATCGAGGTCTTACTCGGCGCCCACGGGGCCCCGGAAGGCGGACCGTATCAAGAACTTATCGACTTCACGGAATAAAAAGGAGATATAGAGCACCATGAGTAACGGACTTGTTCTCAGCAAACCTACAGAATCAATCCTCACCCACACGCCGAATCCGAACCCCGATGCGAAGCAGGAAACCTTCACCGCCGGCAAGCGGGGGACCGCCGCCGAAGCCGTTATTCGGACGCTCATCCAGCATCCCTCATTCGGAGACGGTACCGGCTTCCATTTCCTGAGCGGCAATACCGGCAGCAACGAGGGACCTATCTGGCAGGCCATACAGGACATCACGGGATTGAAGGGGCTGGTTCACGGTCCCAATGAGTTCATTGCCATGTGCATGGCCTCGGGGTTCGAGGTCCTGGCCAATGCCGCCGGTGAAGGGATGAAGAGGATTCCGGTTCTGCAGTTACACGCACAGGTCGGTGTGAAGTATGGTGCCGCCGGACTCGACTTCCTGGTTCGTCAGCGCCAACCATGCCTTTTACTGGTCGGGGATGCCGGAAAACTGGCTCGGCAGTATGGCGGGCACAACTCTGTCCCCGATTATCCGGGGTTGCTCAAAGAGCTGGGTGTCAAGAGCGTCCATTTCCCTGTCGCAGAGGAAGGCCCCAATGGGCTTTTGTTGGCACTGCAGACAGCCATGACAACGGTGATGAGTGAGCCTTACGGCTCCGTCGCGCTGGTTCTCGACGAGGATGCTCTGAACACCACTGTGGATATCGCTCCTGCTCAGGTAGCGACGCCTCCCTTAAAAGGCACGTCCGGCGTCGAAAACCCGACGGCGCAGACGGAAGCGGCGATCGTTCAGGCAGGAGAGCTGCTGGCGAACAAGCAGCGGCCCGTCCTGGTGCTCAATCAGGAGGTCGGGCGCTCGCCGGGCGCCAGAGAAGCAGCCGAAAAGCTGGCAAGCCTGACCGGGGCCTATGTCGTCGGCTGCTATGCACCGGGCACCCTTTTCGACCGCGGTCATCCATCCTGGTGCGGTAACCTGAGCTTCGGAGAGGCGGATGGCGTTGAGAACCAGATCGCCGGCTATACCCCCGATGTGGTCGTGGTGGTCGGCGGCCCATTCCCCAACAACGTCTGGCCCAATGGGCGTTCGGAGGTACCGGAAGGAATCCCCGCCATAGTCATCAGCCCGGAAGAAGCCGACCAGACCAGGTGCAACATCAAAGCCGAATTCTTCGTTTGCGCCAACGTCGGAATCGCACTTGCTGGCCTGGTCCGGCAGCTCGAGAAGCGCCGCACACCGGTGCAGCAGCAGGCTGCGAACGAACGATTGAAGCAGATTGAGGAAGAGAATCGGACCGCCCTCGAATCCCGTATCGCAGCTTACGAAAAACACATGGATGAGACCCCGATCCATCCCGCCCGCATAGCAAAGGAGTTGGTGCTGGCGCTGAAAACGAGAGCGGAGAACGGGAAACTGAGCCTCGAGAACGTTGCCATATTTGACGAAGCGCTAACAAGCTCGGGGCCGTTCCTGGACTACGTGAAACACCTTGGCCTGCATGACCTCTTCTACTATGGCACTCCCGGGCCGACCTTAGGAGCACACGGGGCGTCTTTAGGGTTTCAAGCAGCAAACCCGAATGGGCTGGTGATCTCGCTGTTTGGCGACGGAGGAGCCGATTTCAACGAGGGGGCATTCACCGTGTCAGCAAGGGAAAACATGCCGGTCAAGCATCTTATGATCGACAACGGTGGATACGAGTTGGTCAGCGTGAATTTCGCACGCGATGCAAGACTGCGTGGTGAGAACGAACAGGATCAATATGAAGCCGGGCGTGTTCTGCCACTTCACACCCAGCAACCTGTCCATCAAAACAGGGCATTCCAGGTGCGCGGTTTCGTGTGCCGGACCACCCAGGAGCCGGTGTTTGACTCGGCGTACATCGAGTTACCGGAGCAGGTTGGCCCCGGGATTGATGCCATGCTCGATTCGAAGGGGCCATTCCTGTTGCAGGTGATTGCGCAAGGCATGCACTTTCAGCCCTCGAGAATTTAGGAAACATCGGACAGGCAGATTACAGCGGGAACCAAACGAATTCTACGAAGAACTGGGGGGAACAACGATGGAAGCAGACAGAAGCCGGATCAACCGGGTTAACCAAGCCGACTTGGAGGCGGATTCAGTACGTCTCCCGCAGGATGCAGGGGTCTTTACGCGGGAGGTTGGCGCTTTGGCCAAGGCCTACTTTAGGGCCATCGATCAGCGAGGAGACGTGGAGTCGATGCTCGGCCATCTCGACCCGACCGGCTTCCATATCCAAGTGTTGTCACCTACAGCCACCTTGGCGAGCGAAAACGATTATCGCGAATGGTACCGTGGCATCGTTTCGACATTCAGCGGCCTACGGCACACGGTGGTGGCCCTTGACCCGAAGCTGGTCACCAGGGACTCGGCAGAGGTGAAGCTGTCTGTTCACTCCGAGGTCGATCTGCGCAACCCTGCACAAGACGAGAGTCCTCGCGCCAACACCACATTGGACATCATCTGGGATCTTACCCGTACGGCGGATGGCCGGTGGGTCATTTCCGGCCAGCGTGAGGCCCCCCAATCCACCCCTGATTTTTCCAAGGAACGGACACGCCAATTCGCGGTAAGCTACCTCGACAATCTCGACCGACGAAACCTTGACGGCATGCTCGCCGTTCTGGCGCCGCAAAGCGAGTTGAACATCGCGCTCAACGGAGGTCTGATTGTCGAAGATTTTCCTCAATGGTTCAGAGGGATTGATGAAGCATTCATCAACTCGAAACACCGGGTCCAAGGCCTGGTTCCCTTGGAGAATGCAGATGGAACCATTGATGCGCACCTCAGGATTCACTTCACGGCGGATAGGAGGAATCCGGAACCGAACGGAGATACGTCGGTTGACTTTTCCGTGGATCGCATCTGGACGATTCGTCCAGACGAAAACGGCAGGCCTCAGCTTGTAAGCCAGCGGCCGTTCGTCTTGTTCGATCTGAGCACGCGCGTCGAACCGTTAGACGTCCATGGCGTGCTCGAGGCCGCTCGACGTGGCGACAACGAAGTGGTGCGCGACTGGCTGCGAAACGGCGGTAATCCGAACGACTATGCTTCGGACGGGTTCAACCTGTTCCTGGCGGCAGCCGCAATCGGTAACACCGACGTTCTTAGAATGCTGCTATTGGAGGGAGTTGGCTCACACAAGATTGATCCCAATCTTCCGCTCAAAAACCCTCGGCGCCCGAACTACCGTACCAATATTCTGGCGGCACACCTCTCGACCCAGAAGGGGGACGTCGCGAGCACGTTGCTCCTCCTGTCCAGGTATCCCGAACAGCTACATGCGCGCATTGAAGTAAACGGGCACACCCCTCTGCTTCAGACTGCATTCTACGGGCACGTCGAACTGGCCAAGTCGATTCTGGGCAATTTGGGGTCCATGTTGCCCCGGGGGGCCGACATCGAAGAGGAGACACTGCGCCTCTTCAGCGAGACGACGGTGCGGGGGATCAACGCCACGCAGTTCGGACGTCAGTTCCAGAACCAGGCGATGATTGATGCCCTTGATCCGTTCGATAGGGCAACGACGGAAGCCAAGCAGGCGGATACGAAGGCGCTGCTTGAAGCAATCCCTGGTGGCCCACGAAATCCTGAAGCCGGCACCACGGCCCAGGAGACCAGCGAGACGTTGATCAATGCGATCACGTCCGGTTTGGCTGAGGTCGCTGCGCTCGAGGAACCAGAACGCTCAACAGCGGTGACACGTTTCATCAGGGAGTTTAAGGACGCAACCCAGAACTCGAGTTTCGATCCGAACCGTTTGGCGGGCGAACTGCTCCAAACGCCAATCATCGCCGCGGTGACCGGTACCGACGCGAACGAGGGGGTGGCCCGACTTCGGCGCGAAATCGTGGACATCCTTCTGCAGAAGGGGGCGGACCCAGACAAGGAAGAGATGTACCCGATGGCGGTGGACGCCATCATTCGTGCCGCGGTGTTCAACCACTTCGATATCCTGAAGAGATTTGAGGCGTTCATGACACCCGAGGCGATGAAGCAGGCACTCAACCGGAAACCCGCGGTAAACGGCCTGACCGCGCTTCACGACTCCGTGTTGCGTGCGGCCACCGGATCAGCCGGCTATCTCGAGCAGATCCGCTGGGCGCGTGGTCTTGGAGCGGCGGCCGACATCCCGGATAACACCGGCCGAACACAACGGGACTTTGCCGCTGCAGCATTCGTGACCGAAGGTCAGAAGGAAAATGCGGCGGCTGTTTGGCAAGCGCTGCAATTGGATTCGCCGCCGCCCAAACCGTATGCGCTGTTCTCATACGAGAACCTGACTTTCCTTACCATCCCGGACCGCGTTGCGGACAAGGGCACGGTGTGGCGCACATTGGCAGGTTCTTCGGACGTGATCGTGAAGAGCATCGAGCTTGACGGCCCCAACGCAATGTCCGCAGAGGTTGCGCAGAATCATTCGTTCGGTACGGCGATGATGAACCGCTGTTGGCCGGATGGACGCCCGGTTTCCGCAGGGGAGGTGCAGGCGTTCGCGGCACAGACTCGGGGTACACCGTTTCTCCCGGTCATGCGGTTTGAGAGATCAGATCCCTACATTAAGCAGCTTCTTGGGGCGGGTTTGTTCGGTGCGCTGCTCGTAAACCCGGAGAGCCCCGAGGCGGTACGCGCGCTGCTTCGTGATGTCTATTTCCCGGAGCGGCCCAATGCCAACGCCGCCCCCAGACCTTCCACGGCACAGCATCCGCTCGGCAAACGCGCTGTGGGGGCGGACAACCTGGCCCAACGTACCTTTGCGGAGTATCCCAAGATGATGGACACCGTCAATGACATGTTCATTGGTGGTCTCTCGTTCAGTAAGCCCGCTCTACCGGACGTTCTGCAGCAACTCCCCGCGCTCAAGGAGATCGGCGTACGAATGGTCGAAATCGACCACACGGGGCTCCGGACTGAGCTCGCGAAATCTTGTGCGGACAAGGAACTCGACCGCGAGACGGAAGCGGCGATCGCCGCCATCGAGAACGCCACTCGAGATGCCGGGATTGTACTGTCAGGAAAATTCAGCACGGACGAACAGATACTGCGTGCGTTCGAAAAGGGGTATCGGCACATCATCACCATCACGGAAAGAGCCGCCCATGCGATGTCATGGCGCACCTGGGTGCCGGAAGGCAAGATAGAAGGACGCAAGTCACTTCCTCGCGAGATGCCCGTTCGACGACCCAGCCAAGACTTCAACGACGTGCGACGTGCATTGAGGGATGGCGAGCTCGTGGTGTTCGGCGCCTTGACCACACCGGACTTGAATGGTGCTATCCAACTGGCGAATAGTGGAATTCTGAACGCTGTTGCCATCGAGCGCGAACACGGCACCTGGTGCACCGAGGAAACGGTTAGACACATCGAAGCGTTGCGGGAGCATACCAATGTGATTGTGCGCCTATGCAGTGCCCTTGATTCAGATATGGGAACCTTCGTCGGTCTGGGTGTAGGGGCGCTGATAGCCACAGCAGTGCTCGATGCTGACGAAGCACGACACTTTCTCTGCGCGGTTGAGAAGGCGAACATCGAGACGTACGGAAAGAACGACAAGAGGAAGTGGGCCGTTCCAGTGGTCATGATGGAGACCGAAGGGGCGGCCAACGACACGGACACGATCGTCGCAATGCTCAAAGAACACGAAGGTGTCTGTCACCCCGGTCCACTGGACCTGTCGGCTTCTCTAGGAGCGGCGTGGGGGACGGAAAGGTACGAGTCGACCCTCAGCAAGATCGAAGGTACGGCCAAGTCCGCGGGCGTTCCGCTGGCAGGTGTATTGAACACGCTCAAAGACGCTTTGGACCACGGTTTCGGCATGGTGCTGGCGCCGGTCGGCATGGATAGTGGTGCGCTCAACACGGGCATTGTGGGCACCAATCCTCTCGAATCGTTGAAGAGCGATAACTCGGCCTTAAGAAGTAATCGAGCGCACAAAGCGACTCCAAACCCTAGCCTGCAGGAAAGGACCAAATCATGAGTGAAGAAGCAACCAGAGCGGTTGTGTCGCGGTGGTTTAACGCACTGGACGCCGGTGACATAGATGCTGCGATGGCATGTCTGGACGACAATGTCCGCTGGATCAACAGCCCCGCCGAGGAAGGAAAGCCCGGCGGAATACCTGGCCTGAGCGCGATCATTCCGTGGCTTGGGGACTTCTCTAACAAGGCCGACGTCATAGCGACATTCGGACCATGGGGCGAGAGGCAGAAGACAGTCCAATACGAACGCCTGAATATGATGTTCAAAGACGATCAGGCCCTGGTGCTTGTTCACGAGGCTGCTCGCATCAAAGCGACCGGCTTGGTATACGACATCGAGTTCGTTCAACGCCTTCAGGTTGCCGGTGATGTAATCGTCATGCTGAAGGCATACTGGGACACGTCGCAGGCCATCGCGGCATTCCGGGGAGACATGCCGGCACGGTTGTTGGACGCAGCAAGGCACGGCAATACCGGCGAAGCGGAACTTGTCCTGCCGTTTGGAGCGAATCCGAACCAGGCTGATCCAGTCAGTACTGAGTCCGCCCTGATGATTGCCGTAGAAGGCGACCACGTTGAAATGGTGAAGATGCTCCTTTCGTACGGAGCAGAACCAAACCTGATCAGCCGCAAGTCAGGGAACACCGCGCTTCACAATGCATGCCGAACCGGCAAACCGGGTTCGATAAGAGCACTTCTGGAAGCCGGCGCTTTTGTCAATGTCCAGCGCCCGATGACTGGCGAAACACCTCTGCACGAAGCGCTAAAACACGGCTTTCCAGGATGCGCCGAAATCCTCATCGAGGCCGGTGCGAACAAAGATGTCATCGCATTCGACGGCAAGCGCCCTGCTGACGTTGCAGCAGAGATCCTGGGCCCGAATGCACCGATATTGACCCGGCTTAGCTAGCGCGGCCCGGGGCCGCAACCAAACTGCCGATCGCAAAGGATGATCCTTCTGTCTGAAGCAATAACACAAGGAGGAAGAGTAATGTCCGCTACCAAGAAGATCCTCGCCGTGGTGTCGAACCGCGGGTACTGGGGCGTCGAGTTGACCGGCCCCATGGCCAAACTGGAGCAAGCGGGCTATACACTGGATTTCGTCACTCCGACCGGCGAGCGCCCGGAGGCGTTGCCCCCGAGCTACGACACCGAGTACTTCGATCCGCCCCTCGGCGTGTGCGTCACCACACCGGAAGACGCCGAGCAGGTCAAGTCCATCAAGGACAGCCCGAAACTCGACAGCCCGATCAACCTGTCGGAGTGGATGCCGGAACGCCCGTATTTCAGCGGCGACAAGTTCCTTCGCGCGTGGGAGGATTACTTCTGCAAGGTCAAGCAGCGCCAGGAAGAGATGACGGCCACCTATGCCGGTGTCCTCCTGGTGGGCGGCAGCGGCCCGATCGTGGACATGGTGAACAACCAGCGCTTGCACGATATCGTGCTGGGTTTCCATCGTGCCGGCAAGCCGATCGCGGCCATCTGCTACGGCGTGGCAACACTCGTCTTCGCCCGGGACTTCAACGAGCGCACGTGCATCCTTCGCGGCAAACACGTCACCGGGCATTGCATTGAGTACGATTACCATGACGGCACCGGGTTCATGGGCACGGACTTCAACATGGGTCCCCCACCCTACGTGCTCGAGTACATTCTCCGCGACGCTGTCGGGCCCGACGGCATGTACCACGGGAACTTCGGAAAGCAGACCTCCGTCATTGTCGACTACCCGTTCATCACGGCCCGATCCCTCCAGTGTTCCCATGAACTCGGCGAGCAGTTCGTGAATATGCTCGACAATGGTCTGCGTCGCTACGGCTGGTAGGCGGGATTCATCATGGCCGATCGAACGATGACGGGCAACTACGCCGTTCTGGCTGGTCTACATGAACGAAACACTGACCGCCACTGCGGCGGCTCTTTGGGGGTGGCTTCGCAGACTGGCCAGCCGGCCGCTCCGCGCAAATTGCTATCTGTCACAGTTTTTGCAGAACGACAACGACGCAAAAACTGCGCCAGATAACTTCGGCCGTTTGTGAAACGTTGTACAAAATGGGCTGCTGACTCAAAGACTAAAAGGAGAAGATCGCGCACGCGAATAAGACAAAGACAAAAAGCATTAAACCATCATTCATAAAACCGATGAAAATCACGGCCGCCTGGTCTTCACAATTCTTTTTACCCCGGCAAATATCCGCCGCCAAAGAACTGGGATTTGATGCTTTCGCATGCACTTCTTCCAGGCACGATGAACCTTTTATCGAGGAATGCAACAGGCGGAATATTCTCCCCATCAAGGTTCTATCTCCATTAAAGAAAAGAGGGGGCGCCAGACTTCAAGTAATGCATCCATCGGAACAGGGCTATCCCCAAACTTCGGAAACATATCAATTCGGAGGAGATCCGCTGCCGGGCAACATTGAAATACTCAATCAGCCATTGCTTTGCCCTCTTGAAACCAGCGTCGGCTTTACGACAGCTCCTACAAGTTCATCGGCCACATCCCCGGAGGGTTGGCCTTGGCGACCGTGGCCGGCACCACGGCCTTCAAGGCGATCTGCGGGTCCTCCCCGGCCACCGCCGCGACCTTCGCCAGCGTGGCCGTTCCCGAGATGGACCGCTACGGCTATGACAAGCGCCTGTCCACCGGGGTCGTCGCCAGCGCGGGTACGCTAGGCATTTTCATTCCGCCGAGCGTCACGCTCATCGTCTTCGGCATCATCACCGAGCAGTCCATCGGCAGGCTGTTCCTCGCGGGTATCGTGCCGGGCCTGATCATCGCCCTGTTCTTCGCCCTGACCATCTACATCTGGTGCGCCGTCAACCCCTCCCTCGGACCCAAGGGTGCCAAGTCGAGCTGGAAGCAGCGCCTCACCTCACTGCCTGAATTGGTGTGGGTCCTGCTCGTGTTCGTCCTGATCATCGGCGGGCTCATGAAAGGCTTCTTCACGCCCACCGAGGCGGGAAGCGTGGGGACCTAGTGATAGCAGTTACTATAGCTTCCCTTTTGCCGGATGGCAAGAACGAAGGCCTCGCGCCGGCCACGGACGGGCGTAGTGAGAGGCAGAATGTGGCGCAAGCCGATGCGAGGGGAACACGATGGGGAGATAGGCAACTTCGGGGTCTTCCGGTGGCCGCAAGCAGACGGTGGCCCCGTGCGTCGGTGGCGGAGGGACAGACTACCCCCTCGGGGACAAGGAGATGGGATCAGTTGAGGGAGGCGGGATCCAGACCGGGGGGTGGCTTGCCTGTCTTGATGAGGTGTCGCAGGATCTTGATCCCCTACAGCGGAGTCGGTGATCACGGCGATGAGTTTCATCGGGTTGTGACAACGAGGGCAGGTGAAGGGGTCCGCCTCGTAGACCTTCTTGATCAGTCGAGCCCAGGCGGAGCGGCTCTGCTTGGCCGACACCGAGAGCTCGGGCTGCGGCTCGTCGGGCGGACCGATCCGGAGGGATGGATGGGGTGGATGGTCGCGCTTCCAGCCCTCGGGAGCGAGGCGGAGGAGGTGAGGGCTACGCGCCCAGGTGCCGCGAGCCCGAGAGGAGTACAACCCGTAGGTGCGTAGGAGTCGGCTGCGCGAGTCGGGCAAGTGCTGGAGGACCTCGACCAGGAACTCGACGGCGGGGAAGACCTTGGTGTCGGTGCGAAAATAGTCGTTGTAGGGAGCGCGATAGACCACGGTGTCCGTGCCTCCCTCCTGCACGAGCAGTTTCTCGAGCGAGACCGGGGGGCGCACGATGTACTGGGCCAGCGCTTCGCGCGTCTTGGCGGAGCCGGCCGGAATACGGATCGATGCGTCCAGGCTGAAACCACTGTGAGTCCACTCGAGCATGTTCTTGGCCAGCCGTTCGTTGAGGAGCTTGCGCTCGAGGAAGAACGCGATGACTCTCTGGCGGAAGCAGCCGCTCATCTTCACCAAATCGACGGTCGGGACATGGACGAATCGGCCCTCTCGGTCAAAGCCTCCCTCCAGGAACAGGCCGTGCCAATGGGGGTTCCATCGAGCGAATTGTCCTGAGCTCTGAAACACCACGACTGCGGCGGTGCGGATGCCCCCGCCAGCGGCCGCCGTTGTGAAGTCCCGCACCAACCCGTAGACGAGACGGCTGATTTCCCCGTGAAGCCTCTTGTCGTGGCGGAAGAAGACGCGGAGGACCTTGGGCAGCGTGAACACGAACTGCCTGTGCGGCAACCGCAGCAGGAGCTGCTCGTTCATGTACTCGCCCAACAGGAGGGTCCGCTTCTGGGAGCAGGAGGGACAGAGGTGAAAGACGCTGCAACTGAAGGGCCGGAAGTACTCGGCTCGGCAGTCGGGGTTGGTACACTGGATTCTGGCGATGCCCCTGCGGTAGTCGCCGCAGCCCAGAAAGCGCTCCACTGCCTTGGTGATCCACTCGAGGCGGAACTTCCCGAGTCGCTTGGCGAACTGAAGCCTCATAGCGGGCGACGAGTTGGGGGAAGTGGGCACGGAAGATCCTCTGGAGGGAGCTTGATCCCCGCTGGCGGTAGGTGCCGGAGGGCGTTGCATCCAGGCAGAGCGCCAGCTGGTCTGCCACATGGAGAAAGACGGACCGGGAGAACGCGGTACATTCACCCCGGCGTACCCATGCCGGGAGCCTCCAGCCCCCTGGGGAGGGCGGATTACGTGCTGAGGCAGCGCTTCTACACCATGGCCGGCGTGTTCAGCCGCCTGACCGCGCGGAGGCCCCTAACTCTGACTTCGCCCGATCAGCCGGAGGCAGCCAGCGCCGCCAGGCGGGCCCGCAGGCCGGTGTAACGCTCCTGGGTGTCGGCGTTCTTCAGGGCTATCGCCAGGGCCTTGCGGGCGCCCACCAGCACGACCAGGCGCTTTCCCCGGGTCACCGCGGTGTAGATCAGGTTGCGCTGCAGCAGCAGGTAGTGCTGGGTGAGCACGGGGACGATGACGGCGGGGAACTCGCAGCCCTGGGATTTATGCACGGACACGGCATACGCCAGGGCCAGTTCCTCCAGCTCCGTCCATTCATAGCCCACCCGCTGCTCGTCGTAGCGCACGGCCAGCGAATGCCGTACCGGGTCGATGGACTCCACCCGGCCGACATCCCCGTTGAACACCTCCTTGTCGTAGTTGTTGCGCACCTGCATCACCTTGTCCCCGGCGGCAAAATACCTCTCGCCGTGCTCCAGGCGGGCCCGGCCCGGGTTGAGCGCCTCCTGGAGCACCCGGTTGAGATTGGTCACACCGGCCTGTCCCCGGTGCATGGGCGAGAGCACCTGGATGTCGGCGATCGGATCCAGCTGGAAGCGCCGTGGAATGCGCTCCTGGCAGAGCCTCAGGATCACCCGCGCCACCTCCTCGGGGTCCTCCTGCTGGATGAAGTAGAAGTCGCTGTCTTCCTGGCTCAAAGGCATGAGCCCCAGGTTGAGGCGATGGGCGTTGACCACGATCTGGCTGGCCTGGGCCTGGCGGAAGACTTCGTTCAGCTCCACCACCGGCACCCGCCCCGAACGGATCACATCCCGCAGCACGCAGCCAGGTCCCACGGAGGGCAGCTGGTCCGCATCGCCCACCAGGACCAGGGAAGAAGGGGCCGGCAGGGCCTTGAGCAGGTGATACATCAGCACCGCGTCGATCATGGAGGCTTCGTCCAGGATCAGCCAGTCGCAGTGCAGGGGATGCTCGCGGTCCCTGCGGAAGCCCGCTTCTCCAGGGGCATACTCCAGCAGGCGGTGGATGGTCCTGGCCTCCTGGCCGGAGGCCTCCTGCATGCGCTTGGCCGCTCTGCCGGTGGGGGCGGCTAGCAGCGCGACCGCCCCGGCGCTGTTGAGCACGGCCAGCAGGGCGCGGAGGATCGTGGTCTTGCCCGTTCCCGGTCCCCCGGTGATGACGGTCACCTTGCTCTCCAGCGCCGCCCGCAGCGCCTGCACCTGCCGGTCCGCCAGGTCCATAGCCATCCGCGCCTGCACCCAGGGCAGGGCCTTTTCGAGATCGATCGGCCGGAAGGAGCGGGGACAGCTTTGGAGCCCCGCCAGCGCCGAGGCGATGCCCGCTTCGGCCGTGTGCAAGGCGGGCAGGTATGCCGCCCCTTCCAGGCCGGCGGAGCCTTGCTCGACGATCAGCCTTCCGGCCTGCCGCAACCCCTCCAGGGCGCCGGAGATGATTTCCCGGTCGATCTGCAGGAGCTTCTGGCACCTCTGGATCAGCGGGATCCGGGGATAGTATAGATGCCCCTCGGCGGCGCAATCCTGCAGAACGTGGAGCAGCGCGGCCTCGGCCCGGGCGGGGGACTCCGGCGGCAGGCCCAGCCTTTGGGCCATCCGGTCGGCGGTGAGAAAACCGATGCCGGCCACGTCCATGGCCAGGCGGTATGGGTTTTCCCGGACCGCGGCGATGGCGTGGTCGCCGTAGCGCTGGTAGATCTTGGCGGCCAGGGCCGTCCCCACGCCGTAGGACTGAAGGAAGATCATCACCGCCCGGATCTCCCTCTGCTGCTTCCAGGCGCCGCTGATGGCTCCGACGCGCTTGCGCCCGATCCCTTCCACCTGGGCGAGCTTCCCGGGTTCCCGATCCAGGACCTCCAGGGTGCGCTCGCCGAAGGCCTGGACGATCCGCCGGGCGATGCGGGGGCCGATGCCTGGGATCAGGCCGGAGCCGAGATAACGCTCGATGCCTTCCGCGGTGCCGGGGGAGTAGCTCTCGTACTCCTCGACGGAGAACTGCCTGCCGAAACGGGGGTGCTCGGTCCAGCGGCCCTTCAGGCGCAGCCGTTCCCCGGGCACCGGCGAGGCCAGATTGCCCACGGCCGTCACCTCGGAGCCGGCGGCGCCGGCGACGCGCAGCCTCAGCACGGTGTAGCCGCTTTCCGCGCTGGAGAAAACCACGCTCTCTACGACGCCTTCCAGCTCCTGCTGCATCTGCTCCTGCATGGTCTCTCTCAGAGCCCCCAGGAGGCGCGGAAGATCGCCCTCTCGTAGACTCCACCCCGCCCGTGACTGAGGTGGCCGAAGGCGAGCGATAGACCGTGGTCCGTGGTCAGGACCAACGGCCGACCCTGCTGCCGGCAGAAGCGCAGCAGGTCCGGAAGCTGCCTTTCCAGCAGGTGGCGCAGTATCGCCGCCATCTCGGCCAGCTTGAGGCTGCCCTGGTGGGCGTCCCTATCCAGGCCGCCCAGGCGGATCACCGCCGCCCGGCCCGCCGGGAGAGGCTGGAGCCAGTCGGCGAGCTGCTCCGCTTCCCGGCCGGAGCGCTGCAGGTAGAGGATTCCCCTGGCCTCCAGGGACTCCACCGGGTCCGCCTCCAGGCCGAGCAGCGCGGCCGTGGCCGCCGCAGTCTTCGCTTCCGCCTCCAGCCGGGCCCAGCTCGTGGCCAGCTCCTGGGGATAGGCCTCGATCAGGTCCTTTACCGCCAGCCAGAGGTCGGGAGCCATCGCGTCGATCAACAACACCAGCGGCGCCTTCTCTAAGTCGAGGCTCTGCACCGGGGGCAGGCCGGCCAGCCAGCGCTCCCCGAGGGCGGCCACCTCGGCCAGAGCCACGGAGGTGGCAGCCTGCAGGTCCGCGTCGGTCCAGGGATCCGACAGCAGCGCCTCCAGGTCCAGGCGCACGGAAAGCCGCTCGGGGAAGCCGCAGGCCAGGGAGCGGGCGATCCGCGCGGCCAGCTCGAGGTGGCCCTCGATCTCGGCTGCCCGGGCCGGATCGGCGTGCCGCGAGCGCGGGCCTCGCCTCCGCCCGGCCTCCGCCGTGGGCCCCGAGGCCGTCCCCTCCGGCGCCCCTTCCCCCTTCAAGGCCCGTTCGGCCAGGATGCGCCAGGCCGCCTGCACCGCCCGGGTGTGGAAGGGCTCGGCGCAGATGTAGAGCAGCAGGGCCTCGGAGCCCAACCGCCGCAGGGAAGCGGCCAGTCCGGCCGAAGGGAAGCGCTCCTCCAGCCGCTCCGCCAGTTCGCGGACCCTGCGGCCGAAGGCCTCGGCGGGCAGGGACGGGTCGGACAGGGCGCCGGCGCTCACCAGAGGCCACCAGTCCAGAGGATCCTGCTCGGCCGCCGGGCCCGCGACCCCGGCGGCGCCTTCCACCGCCACCAGCTCTCCTTCCCGGCCTTTGCCCAGCCACTCCGACACCAGCGCCAAAATCCGCTCCGCCGGCAGCCGCCGTCCGGCCAGACGCTGCACCAGAGCCGCCAGACTGACCCTGCGCAGGCTCACCTTCCCGCTCAAGGCCGAGGCCAGCTCCGCCACGCTGGCCTCATCCAAAGCGCCCACAAGCCCGGAAGCGCTCAAGGAGCCAGACCGGAGCCCGGCGGCGAGCTCCTGCAAATGGGCGGCCACCGTAGGCTTGAGATCCTGCACGGCGTAGGCGTGGACGCCCAGGGCTTCCAGCACCCGGGGGGCCTTCAGGATGCCCACGTACTCCCCCAGGTAGCGGTCGATCTCGGCCTCCGCGTATGACCGCTTCTTCTTTGTTCCCTTGGGGGAGGCGGGTTCGACAGCCATGACCGCTTCTTCTTTGTTCCCTTGGGGGCCAACGAAGTTCTGACGGAAATCTGGCGCCGCAGAGTGGTCGCGCTGTTCCTCTCCAAGGGCCTGTTGAACCCCGACTTC
>Ga0315291_10003917_pt1 | contig 19118 bp, 14 predicted proteins | sample YL17G12_20_MG_FD_203070 | JGI IMG/M metagenome (GOLD analysis project Ga0315291, IMG submission 203070) | Sediment microbial communities from Yellowstone Lake, YNP, Wyoming, USA - YL17G12_20 | ecosystem: Environmental > Aquatic > Freshwater > Lake > Sediment | place: USA: Wyoming | collected...
CAGCCGATCTCCGCGCCGGAGACGAAGAGCCAGCCACCATTCTTGAGAAAATCCTGCACCTTGAGCTGTTCCGTCTTGCTGAATGTCTCACTTTCAGTGGATTCATCACCGCACATCCACATGACGATGGCATAATCCGTAAGCAAAACGGAGCCATCCGCAATACATTCATTAGCGCAGGAATCATAGCGGTAATTGGCGAGGGCGTCAGCGAAGTTTTCCAGGAGTGTATGGTTCGCGCCACTATGCGTGGCATTATAACGATCATTGCCGTCCACAATGAGGATCTTATCGCTAAGTTCATTTTGCGGCAGGGAGCAGACCATGATATCGGAGTCAGGACTTGCCCCGCCTGTATTAACAGCCTGTATCTTAAAGGCATAGCGCGTGAGCGAGCTCAAACCGGTGATTGTTGCGGACTGGGCATCCGTGCCGAGGGATGATTCGTCTCGGATAAGAGTCCAGGAGCCGCTGCCTGTTTTCTGGAAGAGACGGAATCCCGATTGTGCGTGACCCGTCCATGTGATGGCAACGGAATCCGCACCGGAATGCAGGACTGACTTCATGGTTGGCGCCACTACCGGCAGGTCAAAATAGTTCAGGATTGTCTTCATAATGTTGAGACGTGCAGAATCTGGATAAATAGTCTCAAAGGGGAATGCCATATTCACAACGGTTCCCGAGGTGGGGGAGGAGGCATAGACGCAGGCATTGGCGCCACCTTCATAATTGAGCCCGACAGTCGCCCCGCCATAAGAATTGATGGTATCGGGATATACCACGTCATACGTCCCGTGGGTGCCGTCATCGAAATAGAAGTCCAGCCCGTTGAAGATGGAACCTGCCGCCCCGAGCACGTGATATGTGCCGGCATCATCAGAGACGTAGCTTGCACGCAGATACTTATTATAAAAGGGACGGTCATTTGAGCAGCCATTTTTATATGTGGTATCATTTGCCATGTGGTCGAGGTCCCAGGCAATCTCCGAGCCGGAAACAAAGAGGCGACCACCGCCTTTCAGGAAATTTGTGACGTGCATCTGCTCCGGCCAGGAAAAGGTCTCATCAAATGTGGACTCCTCTGCAAGGACCCAGACCGCCGCATCATAGTCGCCAAGACTGACCTGCTCATCCACAACCGCCTCATTGGCGCAGGTATCAAATCCTAAGCCGCGGGAGGCGAGCGCCGCACCGACCCGTGTAAGAAAGGTGTGGTTGGCGCCCTTTTGCTCACGGTAACGGTCTGCGCCATCCACAAGGATTATTCGGGGGGTAAAACCGTCATTACGATAGGGAACAACTGCAGAATCAATAGTTTCAACATTGCCTGAGTTCAGTGCGGTCATCTTGAAAAAGTAGGTGGTGTCGGGTAATAATCCCGAAACTTCGCAGGTGCGCATGACATTGGTAATCTGGTCAGCGGTGCGGATGAGCGTCCAGGTTGTGGCGTCCGTGCTCTGATAAAGACGGAAACCAATATCCGCCTGGCCATCCCATCGCACCTCCACACGTTCAATACCTGTCTTCCTGATGTATGTAACGACCGGTTCGGAATAATTATAGACCTTACGACCACTCGGATTATTGTAACGGATAGGCGGATAGTTATCATCACGTGCTAAAGAGCGGTGAACGCACTTCCAGAATGTGCCGCAAGATTCATACTGCATAGTGGTGCCCACATTGGATATGTAGTAATCAAAGAGGCGTATATGACTGCCTGAATTATTCATTGCGTCGCCCATACGGAGCTGCTCCCACAGAATATCATCGGATATGGTATAGAATGTGGAGGTGCTGTGTCGTGGGGAGGTCCATGCATTGGAGACGAATCCGGAGCAATCAACGCCGGCACTGCATGTGTCAAAGGAGGAGGACCCTGAGGTGTTTCTGTTGCCGGCAACATCGCCTTCCGTCAGGCGGATGAGGTATATCTTTGTCGTATCCTCTCCACCCCAGCAATATTTTACCCCAGTCTTCCAGCCGATAACACTATCGGGACAGGTGGAACCTGAACAGCCGGTGATGTTATCGGGTCCAACATAATAATACAGTGTGGCATAATCCTCGGCTATTGCCATGATGCGGTCGCGCTTCACGTCATGGTTCACCGAACCATTATAGGAGTAATGGGCAGCCATGAGTAAACTGGAAAGTGTGAGAAAGAGGATTGTTATCAGAATAAAATAAGGGTTATTTCTTCTCATTAGTATCACTCCTTTCCGTAGCGGAGAATCCGGACGCCGTCCGGCATGGTTAGCATCTGATAGACGAACCCATCCGGTGAAATCTCCGTCTTTTTGTAAACCGTGGTGAAGTAGTTGTTCGGCAGGCTGATTATGGTGATGCGACTGCCGTTGGGCGAATAGCGGTGAACCTGCAATTGGACGCGACCATTCTTGATGCACTCTACTTCGGCATAGACATTGCCCGCAATGTCTGTTCCTTTGAACAGCGCCGCCCCAGCCTGTCCATCATCAAGCCGCACCGGTATGCTCACCAGCGCCTTATCATTGTCATCAAGTCCAAGGATGCGAACCTCATTTTTCGACATGCGCTTGATTATGTAATGGAGTGACGGAGAGGATTTGACAGCTGCCGGGCGCTTGATGCGCGGTGCATCGGATACGGGATAGACCTCCTGTGTGACGGCTCGCACACAAAGTACGCCTTTTGAATCCACAACAAGCTCATTGCCGTATCCCTCAATCAGTCTGGGCGCTTTGCCGGATTTATTCTTGAGTGTGTAAGCCATTTTCTTGCCCTGCGTGTTAAGAGAGAGGATACGGTCGGCTTCCTGGACAAAAACACCGCCGGCGCCGTCTCCGCAGATAGTCCAGCCACCTGCCTTTTGTGCGATGACTTTCACATTGCCCCCCTTGTCAACGCCCACCACCTGCTGATGCACGGAGTCAAGGAGGAATATCCCCGTGCCATCCACACAGAAGGCGAGGGGTCCGCATTTCTCCACCTCCGGCTGATTGAGCAGTCCTATCTCGCCGGGGTTGTCGCCCCATGGCAGGAAACAGACCATCTCGGCGACCTGCGCCAAGGCTGTCCCCGCAGGGAGGCATGATAATGCTGTAACCAGGAGCATAACCATGCCTTGCATCATATACCTGAAAATCCTTCCCATGCAGACGCCTCCTTCAGTGGAATGAAGTTGCCATAAAAATTAATTTTTGAGCCCTGTTTAAAACATAAGGGGAAATAATTTTCAAACAATGTCAAACATATGGACAGAATCAAGCGAGGCAAGAGAAAAATTCTTGATTTTGCATATCTCCCTCATCAGGGTGTTCGGTGAGGTGATAAATGTTGCGCTTGAAAAGATAATTGTGTATGTGGTTTTGGAAACCGATGTTTCTTTTTCTGGGTCTTTTTGCCTTTGCCGTGACGGATGGCGCCAGCCAGGACCAGGCAATGACTTTTATCAGCATATATGACGGCACTGCTCAGCCATTCCGGTTGTTTGTGCCGAAGCAGAAGTCAAAGCGGGAACCTTTTCCTCTTGTCGTTGTACTGCACGGCAAGGGGGTCAATCAGAATGCCTGGTTTGACTATACGCCAATAAAGGAATTTGCTGAAAGGCATGGATATGTGGTTGCAGCGCCTCATGGCAGGGGGGATTATTTTTACCGCAGCGCTGCGGAACAGGATATCCTTGACATCATTCAAACAGTTAAAAGCAAACTTTCCATAGACCCTGACCGTGTTTATCTCATGGGGCACTCCATGGGGGGCTGGGGCACATGGTGGGTGGGGCTGCGAAATCCTGACATCTTTGCCGCCATCTCACCCATGTCCGGTTTCGCACAGATGGAACTTCTGCCCAATGCCCTCCACCTTGACCCCTTTATCATCCATGATGCCGATGACCCCGTTGTGTCGGTAGAGCAGTCGCGTATGCCCGCAAAAAGACTGTCTGAACTTGGCGTCTCGTTCCGTTACAAAGAGGAACATGGTTACGGGCATATGAGCAAGATGATAGGGGATAATTTCCCGCATCTTTTTGAATGGATGGAGGAGCACCGCAGGACTCTGCGTCCTGAGGCAGTCCATTTTGTCACGCGCACGCCTTCGCGCGGGAATGCATACTGGCTCAGGATTCTGGAGACGACGCAATATCCCCATTACGCTGTTGTGGATGCGAGGGTGAAACAACCCGGCACTATTAATATCGTGACAGAGAATGTGCACCGCTTTGCGATCCATCTCGCTGAAGTTCCCATAAAGAGTTCCGCGTCGTTAAAGGTGAGTCTCAATAAGGGTGAATTTTCCGTGGGTAAACGCGATGGTTGGGCGATTTTCACATGGGATGAAAAGGGGAAGAAATGGAACTACGGTTATGATGCATCACAAACGCTTCCACCATGGGAAAGCCCCGTGCTGACTCATCTGGCGAAGGATTCCCGGGAGGTGACAAGCCCCACATGCCTTGCCTCATGGGCGGCGGGGTTAATCTGTGAGGAAACCGGTTCCGACCTCTGCCTTTTTCTGAATGATATGTTCCGGTTTCCGGGAGGACCGTTGACAGAAGACGCCGCCCTTGATTTATACGTTTATCCTGAGGAGCGGCTGGCACAGTTTCGTTACGGGGACGAGTCTTTACCGAAGTATCTGAATGAAAAGTCGCAAATTTTCCCTATCGGGAGTTATGACCCGCACAGGAAAAAGACATGGAAGGTCATTGCCCCGCTTAATCTCGCTATCCAGCTGGACAGGGATGCCCAAACACTTCCCGAGCCGATTGGAACCTATCTGCTGCGGGCGCTGAGAAGAAAATCGAAAATGTAAAAAATGATGTCCTGAATTTCCACATTCAGGAAACACCGGCGGCGGGATTAGTTCATCAAAAAAGTGTTCTTCATCCCTCGCCATTCATCCCTGCCAGAAATGCCTTCCTGTTGAGTTCAATGAGGGATGCCTTTTTCCCCGTGAGGAGTTCGGGGAGGGTCTTATCAATGAAGGTCCGGGATTTGACAAGATGCGTTTGCCCGATAAGGGCACCAAGTATGACCGTGTTTGCCACGCGTATGTCTCCCAGTTTTCCAGCCATTTCCGTGGCGTGGATGCCGTGATATTGAATATCCTTGCGCCTTTTGGCGGGTGAGCATAACGAGGCGTTATAGATAATCATACCTCCCATGACCACCTGGCATTCAAATTTGTCCATGGAGGGTTGATTCATGGCAATCAGGATGTCGGGATGGGTGACAACCTGGGAATATATCTCACTATCTTTGAGGATGACGGTGCAATTGGCGGTGCCTCCGCGAATCTCGGGTCCATAAGAGGGAACAAGGGTCACCTTTTTTTTCTCCAGCATTCCGGAGTGGGCGAGCATTGTGCCCGCCATGATTATGCCCTGTCCTCCAAAACCGGCAATAATCAGTTTTTTTTCCATTATATCTCCTTGAAGTATGATTCACATGAGGCACATATATACTTTGAAATTCCATGCAATGCATCAGTGTTGCCTGCAAGATATCTTAGAGGCTCCCCCCTCTTTTTATTCTTCATTATATTCTTGTGTTTTAATTTTTTATCCTCTTGTGTCAAGATATTTATCGTGGATGCAAAGGATAAAAAAAAGCTTGTATTTGGAACGCTCAGAAGATATTAATAAATCGTACTTGATTTAGAAAAAATTAAATGGCGATACTTTTCAGGATGTGAATTTTGTCAGGTTGGAGAGGTGGCGATGTATAAGTATTTGTTTAAAATATTGGTCGCCCTTTTTTCCGTAGGAATGATTGCCACGGTTTTGGCGCAGGATCACGTGGGGGAACCTGTACCCCTGAGTGATAGCGATTGCGGAAGAATCAAGCCTGAGGCGAGGAGTTATTATAAAAAGGCTCTCGAATATCTCGACCGCATTTCTCTTGAAGGCGCCCTTGAGGAGTTGAGAAAGGCGGCAGAACTTGACCCTGACCATCCAAATCTCCAGTTCTTTCTCGCCGCACTCGCCAGACAATTGGGGAAATTGGCAACCACCCCTGACCCGACGCCCGGTCCCCCTCCTGACCCGATGTATTACAATGCTCCACCGCCACCCTATTTTTTTGAGTTCCCTGACCCGCTTAAATATTACACTATTGCTGAGAATGCGTTACTGAATATTCAAAAAATTGAAAACCTGACAAAAGACCAGCGTGAACGTCTTGAAACCGGTCTTGAACAGATTCACGAGGAAAAGGCTGGGATTTCTCAGCGCGACGCTCAACGAAAAAAAGTGGGATATAAAAAAACAATGGGATATCTGAGCTCAATCGGCTGGGTGGGAGTTCCATCAGCGGAAGAGGGAGCCGCATCTTCTTTAACTGGAATTGGGCTCCAACCACCTTTGTCCTCCACCACAACTGCCGGTGTGACAGTCCCATCCAAACCTTCACCGATAAATCCCGAATTGGTGACGTCTGCACCGGCAAAGGCTCCTGCTGAGGCAACACCGGCATCTCCATTTATCTCATCAGGCACCGCAGTTTCGCCTGCGGTTACACCGTCGGCAACGCCGTCCGCCATTTTACCTTTAACCCCGGGTGCAGAGCCATCCCCGGCGCCCCCAAATGTGGGAATGCCACCCGTATCGACAGCAACACCAGCCGCTCCGTCAGCGCCCCCGCCTGCCGCTGGCGTGAATCCCTTTATTTAAACTGAAACTGTCCTATAATCCTGAACCATTTACCCCCGATGAGCAATGCTTCTCACCGGGGGTTTTCCTTCTAAGAAAAGGTGGAGTAATTAAATTGTGGACAAAAAAAATGGAGCGGGAAACGGGTCTCGAACCCGCGACATTCAGCTTGGGAAGCTGACGCTCTACCAACTGAGCTATTCCCGCTCAATCAAATATAAACAACAATAAATTTTTTTTTCATACATGTCATACCTGCGTCAAGTAAAAATTGTGCTTGAAACGGTTATTCCCCTCTGTTAAAAACACCTTCACTTTTTGTGAACTATGGAAAGGACAGAGAAATGACCCATAAAATTTCAAGGAAAAACCTGAAAGAGGATGAAATCCGAACCTTTGGCATGAATATTTATGATTATGTTGGCAAGAATCAGAAGCAGATTCTTATTGTAGCCGGCGTTTTTGTGATTCTCTTTATTGGCTGGAAACTGTATTCCATTCAGAAGCAGAATGTAATGAAGGAGACCAATATCCTCTTTTCTCAGGCGGCGAGTTATTTCCAGATGACGCTAATGGCAGAAAAACCTGAGCAAAAGGCACAGTTGACACAGCTCTGCCTTGATAACTGTAACCGCATTCTGAATGATTATCGCTCCTCACCGCTTGCCATAAACACGCTTTATCTCAAGGGAAGTGTCCTCTTTTTCAAAGCCGCCACGGCAAAGGACCTTGATGAACCTATTACAGTCTTCAATGAATTTATTACGCGCTCCACAACGGTTAACGACAAAGCCGTGGGTTATGTTGCCCTCGGATATGCCTATGAGAACAAATATTTCCTCTCAGAAGACCGCCAGCTTTTGAGTTCTGCCGTTTCGGCTTATGAGAAGGCAATTGAGCTCGGAAAAGACGATGCGGTTGGCGCGGAGGCAAAACTCTGCAAGGCGCGCCTGCTGGAACTCCAATATAAGGATGACCAGGCTATCGCACTTCTCAATCAGGTGAAACAGGAGCGTAAGCCCCAGGCAAGCGGAATACTACCTGGTAAGGCATCGGATTACAGGGACACCCAGATGGATTTCATATCGCAACAGCTCAAAAATATGCAGAACTTTTTGACCTTTTCCCAGGCTGCTCAATTTGCCATCGACCGTCTGGAAGGGCAGAAGTGAACCATGGGGACAATGGTTTGAAAATCGATAGAGTTTTCAGTATTTCTATTTTCGCCCTGTATCTTTTGTTTTCATCAGTTTCCACTGCGGAGGAAAAGAACCGGTATTCGCCCGACAGCCATCAGCCTTCTCTCTCTCCCCATTCACAACCCACCATTTTTTCAGTCCAGATGCACACCCTTACGGGCGGTTTTGAACAACATAAACGAAGCGTTGACCTGATTTAGGCGGCGGGGATTCGTCAGGTTCGCGATGAGTGTTTCTGGCACCTTGTGGAAAAGGAAAAAGGTGTGTATCAGGTTCCTGAGAGTGTTCTGCGCAATCTGGATTATTCCCTTGAAAACGGGCTGGACACCCTTATAATTTTGAATTACGCCAATCCGCTTTATGACGAGGGAATGGCACCAACATCTCCCGCGGCCGTTAAGGCTTTTGGAAAATACTGTTTCACAATGGCAAGGGCGCTCAAAGGAAAGGTGCGTTATTTCGAGGTCTGGAATGAGCCTAATGTGGACGGATTCTGGAGACCAAAGTCCAACCCGGTCGCCTATGCCTGTCTTCTGAAGGAGGCATATCTGCGCATCAAGGAGGGTAATCCGGATACCATCGTCTGCGGCGTGTCCCTTGCAGGCATCGATGATGAAAAGTTTCTCCAGGGGGTTATTGACGAGGGCGGGTATGATTTCATGGATGTCCTCTCCCTGCACCCTTACTGTCATCCCAAAACGCCAGAGGATGCCCGCATCTTTGAAAAAATGGCATCCCTGCGCGCCCGACTGGCTGAAAGGTGTGGCAAACCTCCAAGGGATATCTGGGTTACGGAGGTTGGCTGGCCCACCAATCTCAGCGGGGGCGTGACGGAATATGAGCAGGGGGTCAGGGTCGCACGTGCCTATCTGAACGCCTTTGCCTATCCTTTCATAAGGACGGTCTTTATTTACTGGTTTGGTCCGGATGGACCTGACAGGGAATGGGCGGAGGACTGCTTCGGGATGGTTCGACAGGATTGCTCCACGAAACTATCCTATATCGCAACAAAAGCGCTCGCCTCGGCGCTTGACGGCGTCAAATTTGAAAACGCCCTGATGCGGGATGAGAACAATGCGCGCATCCTGCATTTCAGCAAAAAGGACGGCTCGCACATTTATGCCATCTGGGGACTGACGGGTTATACGGATGTGGTGGCATCATGCAAAGGAGATGTCCGCGCAATTTATCTGAATGGCGGCGAGAACGAACTCAGTCCATATAAGGGAGTAATCGGTTTTCGGATTGGCGACCTCCCGCTTCTCCTTCTCACTCGTGAGATTGTGGATTGGGATACCTCGCCCACAAAGCGGATGGCTTTTCAGTTTGATGGCAATACAAACATTTTACCTCGCGGGCAGGGACGTTTGTTGAAAATTGTTCCCCCTGTGGATTGGCGCAATGCCATTTTTTCCTTTGAGATGGAGGAAACGGGGGGGCTTTCATTTGAAAGGCGCCCTGACGGGTGGATGATTTGCGCAGACGCAAAAGCGGTGCCCGGAATTGCTCATTTTCGAGCCCTTGTCACGCCTGCGGGGGAAAAGTTGCCGGCGGCGCTCATCCAGGGCGAGGCGCAAATATCCCAGCCTGTGGATATTTCTCTGACTCCGCTCTTGCCGGAAAAAGACTCCAGAAATTTTATCCTTTCCGTCAAAAACCTCTCACTGAAACAAATATCAGGCAAGATAACACTCACTCCTCCGCAAGGGGTATTACTTGAAAAAACCTCCATAGAAATCCCAGCAATATCGCCCAACGCCACCTTCAATGAGCGCATCGGGATTTTATCGCGACATGACGCGGACGAGGTCTTTGAATTCACAGCAAAGGCGTTGCTTAACTCAGGGGTGAGTATGGAAATCAAGGAGTTGCTGACCTTTTATGAATGTGTCAGGACTGATACACCGCTGGAGATTGACGGCAATCTCTCCGATTGGCCCTGTCAGGCGCGCCCCGTCCATCTTGGCAGTAAGGAGCAATATATTGCCGGTTATGTCAAGTGGGATGGACCGGAAGATTCCTCCGCCAGGGTCTATACTGCCTGGGATGATAAATGGTTTTATCTTGCGGCGGAATTTCAGGACGATATTCTCTCAAGTCCCTGTGCGGGATTTTCCGTCTATAACAATGATGGCATTGAAATCTACCTTAATGCCGATTATGAGGGCGACCGCCAGCTGACTCATTATACTGATGATGATTTCCAATATGGTTTTTTTATCGAGCGCGGGCGCCCTGTGGTTTATTCCTGGTCGCAACTGAAAGATTATTCCCGTGATTCCCGCATCGCCCTGAATCTTAATCCTCAGCCATCCCAGACCCTCTCGGGGCTCACCTTCAAGGGAATGATTCTTGAGGGAGCCATTCCCATGAGGGAGTTCAATCTCAGACCCTTTGCCGGACTGCACATCGGTTTCGGTCTTGCCATGACGGATGATGATGACCCCTCAACGGTTCATCCATTCTTTCAGGAAATCCAGTTTTCATGGACGCGGCGGAAGAATTCATGGCAGAACCCGCAGGCGTTCGGGGACCTTTTCTTTATCGGGGCAGGGAAGGGGAAATTAAATTACAAATTACAAAGGACGAATTACAAATGATAAGGGGTAAAGCGAGTTGTATTTTATCCGCCTGCAAGATTCCTCTTGAAGTTACCCACGCCATTTGGGTATGAAGACGCCAATTTTTTAACGTGAAATAAGGGGTGTGTAAAGATGGTTAGAGTTGCCATTATGGGCGCAACCGGCGCCGTTGGGCAGGAGATGTTAAAAACCCTTGAGGAGAGACATTTCCCATGCGCGAGTTTGAATCTTTTTGCCTCCCAGCGCTCCGAAGGGAAAAAGTTTCCCTTCCGTGGTCGCATGATTGAGGTGGAGATTCTGAAAAAGACCTCCTTCAAGGATGTGGATATTGTCCTTGCATCAGCCGGTTCCTCCATTTCTCTGGAGTTTGCGCCATACGCCGTCAAGGCGGGCGCTGTTGTCATTGATAATACAAGCGCCTTCCGGATGAAAAAGGATGTCCCCCTCGTTGTGCCGGAGGTCAATCCTGAGGACATCAAATGGCACAAAGGCATCATCGCCAACCCGAACTGCTCAACCATTCAGATGGTGGTGGTGCTCAAGCCTATTTATGATGCCGTTGGAATCAGACGCCTTGTCATCACAACATTCCAGTCTGTTTCCGGGACAGGTTCCGAGGCAATTGATGAACTGTTGACACAGACCGCGGAGATAATGGATGGATGCCCCATCACGCATAAGGTTTATCCGCACCAGATTGCCTTCAACTGTCTGCCCCACATTGACGTCTTCCTTGAAAACGGTTATACTAAGGAAGAGATGAAGATGGTTAATGAGACGCGGAAGATTATGCACGCCCCGGAAATCGGCATAACTGCGACCGCTGTGCGTGTGCCTGTCATCCGTGGCCATAGTGAGAGTGTAAATATTGAGACAAGGAAGAAGATAACTGTGAAAAAGGCGCGCGAGATTCTTTCCGGAGCACCTGGCGTTGTTGTTGTGGATGACCCGTCAAAGAATGAATACCCCATGCCGATTTATTGTGATGGGAGAGATGAAACCTATGTGGGGCGCATCCGTGAGGATGATTCCATTAAGAATGGTCTGAACCTCTGGATTGTGAGTGACAATCTGCGCAAGGGTGCGGCGCTCAATGCCGTCCAGATTGCCGAGCAGTTGCTGGAGCAGGGGCTTGTCAAATCGAGAAAATAGTTTCCCGCAAAACTTGCTGATTATTTTTCAGCGCATTCCGAATGATCTGCAATTTGATTAATCTTATATCAGACCGATGAGGTCGAGGGCTTCGCGGATGTTTCCCGCCCCGATAATCTCAATCCCCGATGCCCTGTTTTCTTTCTTCAGGTGAGTTTTGGTGGTCAGGCAACGTTTAAAACCGAGCCGCTCTCCCTCGTGCAGGCGCCGGTCAAAGTGCGTCACGGAACGAATCTCTCCCGAAAGCCCGACCTCTCCGATGATCAGGAGTTCCGGGTCCACCGGTTTGTTGCGGAAACTGCTGACAATGGCGACAAGGGTGGCAAGGTCAGCCGCCGGTTCCTCAATCTTGATGCCCCCCGCCGCATTGACAAAGACATCCTGGTCAACAAAAATCAGCCCCAGCCGCTTTTCGAGCACGGCAAGAAGAAGCGCCACACGTCGGGCGTCAATTCCGGATGTGGTGCGGCGGGGTGCGCCGAATCCGCCATTATAACTCGTGAGTGATTGCACCTCGATGAGGAGTGGGCGAGTGCCTTCCAGCGTGGCGCAGACGGCTGACCCGACGCCGTCCACAGGACGCTCCTCTAAAAAACAGGCAGAGGGGTTGGTTACCTCCATTAGTCCATTCTGAGTCATTTCAAAGATGCCGATTTCATTTGTTGAGCCGTATCGATTTTTCACGGCGCGTAATATGCGGTAAGTGTGGTGCCGTTCTCCCTCAAAATAAAGGACAGTGTCCACCATGTGCTCAAGGATGCGCGGTCCTGCAATGATTCCCGCCTTCGTGACATGTCCTATGAAAAAGATGGGGATGGTCAGGCTTTTTGCCTGATAGAGGAGACGGGCGGCGCATTCCCTGAGTTGTGAAATGCTCCCCGGCACGGATGGCACCTCCGGGGCGTATTGCGTCTGGATGGAATCAATAATCACAACGGCGGGCTTCATTTCCCGCAGATGGGCTGTCACGTGGTCAACCTGCGTCTCAACCAGGATGTTAAGATTGCTGTTAAGCGAACCGAGTCTTTCAGCCCGAAGCCGAATCTGAGCCAGAGACTCCTCGCCGGTGACATACAGTGTGGAAAGTCCGAGATTGGCGCTGTAAGTGTGGAGGACCTGAAGCATGAGTGTGGATTTGCCGATGCCGGGTTCGCCGCCTATCAAAATCACAGAGCCGGGCACAAGTCCCCCTCCCAGGATGCGGTCGAACTCGCCAATTCCTGTCTGGAGGCGCACATCGCCCTCTGCGGGGATTGCTGTGATGGGAACCGGTTTTTCAACGGAGAATTCTTTCTGCCCGCTGGAGATCTGAACCTTTTCCTCCTGAACCCTGACCTCGCGCAGGGAATTCCACTCCCCGCATGACGCACAGCGTCCATCCCAGCGCGGCGATGAATTTCCGCACACCTCACAAACAAATTCCACCCTGCTTTTTGCCATACGCGCCTTCCAATATCATTTATCGTAGTTATCAGTAATTTCAGATGTGCGTTGTAAAAGACGCCATCTTTGGATTCTCAATCCGTTTATAGTCCTCAAATGAAATCTTGATGATATCGTGATGCGTCCCCGCTTTGAAGACAATCTCCCTGTCATCAGCAAGGGATTCATCCACGATGGTGTTCACGTCATAAAGTTTTCCCAGCGGAGGCATTGCGCCCGTCTCACAATCGGGGAAGAGAGAGGAAAATTCCTCCTCACGGGCGAGGGTAACCTTCTTCCCCTCGAAAATCTGCCTGAGGACTTCAAAATTAATCTTACATGTTGAGGGAAGAACAAGCATCACCAGTTCACCATCCGCTTTTGCCATAATTGCCTTGACGAGCTCATTTCCCTTGATATGTGTGACGGCGGCAACCTCCTGGGCGGTATAGACAGTTGTGTGTTCAATGACATCATATTTGATACCGGCGGCGTCAAGATATGTTTTAACCTTTCGCGACGGCATATCCCCACCCCCTTTCTTTCAATTATTTGATTTTTAGTAACATCCATGTGGAAACAGGGCAAGGAAAATCAGCAATATTGATATGCTTTTATAAAAGCGATTGTGTTTTATTGACAGGGCGTCTCCTTTGATGCGATGAATCAATCTGACGGATGAATGAGTTATAAAGTGTAGCATTGGAGTCTGAAATTTGAGTGCGCTTGAACCGGGTGAGAATGTCCTTCATTTCATTCCGAGCGTGGGATTTATCTCCTCAAAGGCACTACCGACGTATCGGTTGTTTTTCCCGATCCCCCTGCTGATGAAAGTGTCTCTCTATATTACGGACAGACGAATTATTATCGTGGGATACTTGTTCGGTTTTGTGATTCAGAAATTCAGTTCATGGTATCCGGGACGCAGCCCTGAGGGCGAACTTGAAATCATCGAATCCGCGAGTTTGGGAAAAATGAGGCTGATCGGGCCCTATCTGGAAGTCGTGAGTTACAACGACAAACGCCCCTGGTATTATCGTTATCTCTGCGCCGCGCGTGTGCGCCTTCGCTTCTACATGAAAAATCCGGAGCCTCTATATGAGTCAATGTGCAGTGGATTGGAAACGATTGGAGTCGGGGTCAAACAGTATTATTGATATTAGAACGATTTGAATTGAATCTTGTTAATCATGTAAATCATGTCTATTAAATAAGGTGGAATCTTTATCGCAATTTTCTTGCCTTCCGTTTTTGAATTAAGAAATAATCCACATAAATTCTTTTTAACTTATGACGGTTACCGTGCCCCTGCCGGCGCGGCCGGGATTGGCGCCTTCGTCTTTTGTGCCGAGATAGCCTTCGTAAAGGGCGTCCACAAATGAACCACGCTTCTTGATGGCAATCAGGGTCTCTACAATTTTATCCTCAAGAAAGTGCTCGTATTCGTCCGCCTTTGACGTTGGCTGGAATGAGGCATGACCCAGAAAACGCAGTGTTGTGCGAATTGCGTTGAAGGAATCTATGCGCGAACCGATGACAATCGGTCCACGGCTATATGATTCATCCGTGGAGGCGACGGTCACGAGGTCGGTGTCAAGGGCGGCGCACAAGCCCGCATGAAGCGCCGTCGTGGTTGCGGACTGGCAGCGGTCATCCTCGTGAGTGAAAAATCCCACCGGCTCGCCGGGCCAGAGAGGCGCATGGACAATCTTGCGCAAGACGCGCGCCTTTGCCACGTTGTAATCAATCCAGTTGTTATCCATCTGCCCGTTCAGCATGGCGTAAGGGGAGTAGCAGAAGAGGGGCTTCAGGATGGGGCGCGCCCCAAGCTTTATCCCCAGCATCAGCGTGACGAGCATCGCCGTCAGGCATTTATAAGTCGGGATGCCGCTCAGCTCATCATTGGATGGCATATCGAAGGGGAACCCGCCCCTGACATTTTGCTTCATCGCATAAATGGCGTCCACGAGGAGACGCTCCGGGTCTGTGCCCGCATTGAGCGAGCCATAGACGGGACTGATTTTTCCGAAGTCCGCACCCACAAGACGGGCATACAGTGCGACCTCGGGTGTGTTCAGTCCGCGATGATAACGAACCTGGAAGTATAGATTCGGGCGCAAGCGCTCCTTGACCAGCCGGATATTCTCAAGGGTCGGGATAGTGCCGTCCTCCTCGTGTGTGACGAGTCCTGAGAGAAGCCCCTCATGCCGCGCCACCCAGGAGGGACAGATGAAGATTGTCCCATCCACGCCCCACTCGGCGGCAATGCGGTTGTGCATGGCGTCCATGACGGGGCAGCCGCTCCCTGTAAAAAAGATGATGAGCGGTCGCCGCCTGTTGTGATGCATGGGGCGCGTGATGCCGCTATCCTGCACGGCGTCAAGCGCCCTGATTTCCTCGGGCAGGAGTTTGCGGGTTCCGGTTATATATTTGCCTTCCCTGTAAAAGGCAACAATCTGCTCGCCGCAGAGATTAAGGTAATCTTCAAGGAGACGCTTTTTTTCCGCATCGCCCTGCGCCATAAGCATTTGTTCCATAATCTGCGCCCGCTGGATGCCGGGAGAGGTGCGCCTCTGCGCCCAATCCAGAATCTGCTCGCAGATTTCATGCAGGAGGTCTTCAATCTGTTTGTAGCGGAAGAGATAGGAATAGTGCGCCGTGACGTCATATTTTCCCGTTCGGAAGGCGCTTTTTGCGGGGATGTATTCACGTTCTTCGAGCCATGCGAGCGCCTGCGCGGGCGTGGCGCTGGCGTCAAAACCCTTGTCAAAGCCGAGTTCTGCGGCAATCTGAGGCGTGATAGCCTTGCCTCCAATAATGACCTTAGATTTTTTCCGGACACCGGCGGCATCGAGGAGGTCAATGAGCCTTGTCAGGAGTTCCACAACGCCATAGCCCATGGTGCGGCTGATGAGGATATAGTCATATTCATCCTGAGTTGCTTTTTTAACGACCTCCTCAGCGGGGAGGTCCGGCGGGAGCAGAACAGTCGTATGCCCCGCATCATCCAGCGCCCGCCGAATCATGCGGATTCCGACATCGTGCACCGGGTCAAATGGAACAAGAAGGCACTTATATTTCATGAAAATTCCTTTTGTTTATTTTCCCAGCAAGCGTCGCATGCAGCCGATGGGTTGTTAATTTTGCATGCCACGATCATGATCTCGATCTCGTCCAGATCGAGGGTCCGTCTCCCCCAGTTCCCTGCGGTTCCGCCCCACATGTTGAGCACAGACATGCCCGCGAGGCGGAAGAGTAGAATGATCTCCGTTGGCACGAAAGCCCGTTCTCGAACCGCAACGGCAGGCAGTCCTTCTCGCGGTGGGCATTCTGACGATTCAACCAGAGTCAAGGGGTCGAAGCGACCCTCCGCTATGTCCTTATTCGTGTGTTTGCGAAGCATGGCCGTTGCGTTGAGAACGGTGAGCACGACCTTTGCCTGTGGTTTCAGGCTTCGGGACATATTGCACAGGATGGACAGCGGCTGACTAATCGGATCATCCCCTTGGCCAAGAAGCCCGAAAGCTCCCTCGCACAAGCAAATCGCACAATCATATCTGCCGGGGAGTGTGAACCGAGTCGCATCCGCATGAATCCAGTTTACATTCACATTGGCTGCCTTGGCTGCATCCGCAGCCCTGGCAAGCATTTCCGAAGACAAGTCTATCCCCATGACAGCATATCCGCGCTTAGCCAACTCAATGGAATGACGTCCTGTCCCGCATCCGACGTCAAGAATCGAGGCTCCCGGTTGCAGCGATAACTCTTCGAGCAGGAAATCCACCTCCCGTACTGTGTTCTTCGTGAACACATTATCCTCGTAGACCGGTGCATGCGCATCAAAGAACGCTTCCCATGTGCTCTTCTCTGTCATCAAACTTTCCTTCTTTCTATGGAATAAATACACGATGGTTAATTTCGTAATTCATAATTCTGAATTTGCTATTCTATTTTTCCCAATGGTATTCATCGCCGGGTTTAAAGACGTTGCCCCGCAGACGAAGACGGGCGCTCATGCCGGTAAACTCCACAGAGACGATATCACCGTCCTTGAATCCCAGTTCCTTCAGGAGCTCAAGTCCGATGCCTTTTGCCTCCGCCTCGCTGGAGCAGATGACCACCGTCTCTAAGTCAATCGCATCCACCACTTTATTAAATATATTTTTCGCCATTCTTCAAATTCTCAAATTCTCAAATTCTCAAATTTTCAAATTCTCTAATTCTCTAATTCTCTAATTCTCAAATCATCCCTACGTGTTCGCCAATTGTCTCCATCAGCATGACCATCGCGCGGGTTATCTTCACCACGCGCTCCTGGATGAGATTCCCCTTTGAATCAAGAGTGCCGAGCCCCGGCGACATAAAAATATTGGCGTCATACATGATGGTGGGGAAGATGCCCACCTGCTTCATCCCATCCTGAAGGATGTTGGAGCCGGAGTACATGTCCTCAATGGAGAAGATGGGATAACCCAGTCCCTTGCCCTCCCAGGTTTTCTCGTAATTGATTTCAACCGCGGCGGAGTTATAATCCTTTGTGACAACAAGGTGTTTGCGGAGTGAGGCTGGCAGCGCCTTCAGCTCCTCAACAACAATGGAATAGAACTCATCAACGGGACGTGTTATGAGTTTGGGTTTTTCAAGGATGGCGCGAAGCGCGGCGAGCAAACCGGAGAGCGCCTCCTTGCCCGGGTCAAATGTGACATAGGCGGCTTTGCCATAGCTTGCGGTTGTTCCACTGCGCGCACCTTGTATGCCGAGGGCGCGACGCAGTTGTGTGATGGGTTCCTCCTTACCGATGATAAGTCCGGCGGTTGGGCTGCCGCTGGCTTTATCCATGGAATAAAGCATCACATCGGCGCCATTTTTGCGGATATCGTTGCCGACAAATGGCACGCCCCATGCATTGTCTATTATATAAGGGATATTGTATTTTCTGGCAAGGAGGGCGAGACCCGTTTGCAGTGCGGGCGTGCCGTTTTTGTCCTTGACGCCGTAGCCGTAGCCGGGGGTCATGTATCCCAGCGAGGAAAAGCCTGTGAGCATTGGGGCGTGACGCTCGGCATGTCTCTCAATCACCTTGAGCGAGGCGTCAGGGTCGGTGTTCAGGAGGAGAGGGCAGACGGCATGGCGGATGCCATGAACCTCATATCTTGCGCCTTCAAGCGGGACATAAACCACATCCGTGTCAGACTGCCGTTTTCCAATGAAGCCGAGTTCACCCGCAGTGCAGCCACGGTCGGCAAAGATATCCTTATATTTCGGCGGGAAAGGACGTCCATATCCCCCCTGATGATGGAGATGGCGTTCATAGGGGGCAATATAGCGACAGCGATAATTATCACCCCGACCGGAAAAGGGCGGTGTCACCAGCGTGTCAATGGTGACCCACAGGGCGGCTTCGCAGGTGTTGACAGCCAAGCCATCATACTCATCCCCGTAAAAGCCCTTGATAATGCCCCGGAGCTCATGCGCCAGGATGGTGTTGGGCAAAACTTTGCGTCCAATGCGAACCATCTCCGCCTCAACATCCTCCCGCAGTGGACCGTGGCATTCAGACACAGCGCCCGTGAGACCCATGTTCATCCTTTCCTCATCAGTGATATTCAGCGCCGTAGCCTTCTTTTTAAAATCGGCGTAAATCTGTGGAATCCTCGTCTGCAGGTCAGTGTACATCTCATGCTTGAACCGGTATTTTGCTTTGCCCGCCATTTCGAAATCCCCCTTAATCTGAGGTGATTATTTAATAACTGAAAACAGGTTCATAGTCCGCACCATTAAAAAAGGAAAGAAAAAAATGTATTTGCTTCATATTTCAAAGGGTGGCGGATAAATGACAAGGCGACCCGTGTATGTATAATCAGTTTTCACTTGTTGTCTTACTTTAATTGGTTTAGATAAACAGTATATTAAATAGAAAGGAGAGGCTGTGATTTGAAAAGGAATGAAGATAAAAGCTTTACCCTGATTGAGCTTTTAATCGTTGTTGCGATTATTGCCATTCTTGCCGCCATTGCAATCCCGAACTTCATGGAAGCACAGACACGCTCCAAGATCTCGCGCGTTAAGGCGGATATGCGCTCCCTTGCCAACGCCATTGAATCCTACACAGTCGACCATAACAGATAT
>Ga0315291_10003918_pt1 | contig 19114 bp, 11 predicted proteins | sample YL17G12_20_MG_FD_203070 | JGI IMG/M metagenome (GOLD analysis project Ga0315291, IMG submission 203070) | Sediment microbial communities from Yellowstone Lake, YNP, Wyoming, USA - YL17G12_20 | ecosystem: Environmental > Aquatic > Freshwater > Lake > Sediment | place: USA: Wyoming | collected...
ACTCATTATGGGTATACTAATATTTCTAATGATGTATTTAATAAAGCTCCATTTACATTTGTTCCACCAGCTCTTGTGTTAACCATTATTTGATTTCCAGAACCACCATAAACATAAGCTATTGCTGCTGAATCTGTATAAGCTGCACTTGTACTTCCTATTTTTATAAATGTTTTACTTGTTGTATAAACACTATTTGAAAATGTTGCTAAGAAATTTCCTTGAGAAAAATATGAGAATGTAGGTGAATCTACCAAACTATTTTCTAAAATAGTCATATCTGGTGCTGATGTTCCAGTTTGCGATAGCAAAGCTCTGAATGTCAAATGAGGAGTTACTTGTTCTTGATTAACAGTTATAAATCCTCCAATCATATAAGTGAATGAATATACCGTATAAGGTAATAATACTACACTACTTAACAATGAAGAGTTTACATAAATATCAACATTTGCATATACTTTTTTAGTATATTCGGTAGCATTGTATATAAAATATTTATCTCCTACGTTTGTTGAATTTGGTAAAACAACTCCTGTATTTGTTCCACCTGAAAGTATTCTTGTATATACTGAAGTAATATTAGCAGCAGTTCCTTGATTTGTTCCTGTTGCTGTAAAGTTTAAACTTTTTGTAAACTTATTTACTATAGGATTTAATGGGTCTGTATTATCAACTCCGAATCCTGTTACACTTTCCACTCCAGTTGTAATATCATCTAACATTGCAAAAGTACCGTTCTTATCAGGAAGGGTGTGAGTTCTATTGGCAGTAATTCCAGCATAATTTATAGTTTCTGTAATACCTACATTTGGAAATAAATTCAAAACACTTGATGTTCCATCTACTCCAATAATAGGGTCATTTGTTACACCAGAAAAAACAACTTGAGAATCGTTTAATTCTATTTTACCATAATCTCCATTAACAACATCAAATAACCCTACAGTTCCTACTTTTGCATCTAATAAAGATGTATTACCGTTTGTCAATACATTATTTAAAGTAGCGTTTGCATTAGCATCAACATAAGTTTTTACTGCATTTTGACTTGGATATAATGTATCAGAAGTTCCTAAGTTTACATTTGTTGACTTGTTTGCTACATTTTCAGGAACAAAACCTAAACCTACGTTTAATATAGACCAGTTTGTAGATGTCTGAGCAGGGTTATCAACCAATGCTCTTACACTATAACCTACTAATACAGAAGTTCCACCTAAAGTTCCTGCTACAGATATATACCACAAATCACCTGCCTTTACTGCTCCACCTGCCCCACTACCACCTGTTGATGGAAATAAGTTAGTACTTGCATTATAATTACCTCTATCTCTTAATAATCCTACAGCTAAACCATCTGAATAAGTTTTGGCTGCTTTCTGAGAAGGATATAATGTATCTGAATTTGCTGCAAAAGTTCCGTCTGTTGATTTATTAGCAATATTCTCTGGAGTAAATCCAAGAGTATCTTGTTTACCTGTTAATGCAGATTGTACTGCACTTAAAGTTACTTTTTTTGCATCAGCCGACCCTGCTGCATCTTGCAAAGGGATTACATCTGTTAAGGATGGGGTTGGTTTCGCATCAAGCTGAAATATCTGTTTATTAGCCATATAAAAGTGTATCTGTTGAATTAATTAATAAAATATCGTTTAAATTTATCGCAATAGCATTTGCTGGAAGTAAACTTACAATTAAAGATACACCATTTATAGTTCCTCCCAAGCTCAATGGAGCTAATACAGTAACTACACTTCCACTTGATGTAGCAGTATAACCATAAATTGCTATTGCTGCCGCTACATGAGCAGCTATTATTGTATTGGTAGTATCTCCAGCTACTAATGTATAGTTGCATAGAGTTATTAATCCAAGAACAGGGTCTTGAACTTTAACTTGAATTATACCACCTAATGTATTTGTTCCTTCGATTGAAAATGCTCCTGTTGCTCTTGCTGCAATATAATTTTGATTATATGCCCATACAAGACTGGAGTTCTCCATGTATATCTTCTTAGGCAAGTCTTTATCTAAGCTACCAAAAACAAACACTCCATTAGCATCTACCGCATTATGTGCTAAGTATCCACTAATTTTAGCAATATTTATTATTTCTGGTATTGTTAGCATCTAAAAGAATATATTTTGGTTTTGTTCTAAGAAATAAGCTCTGTCTAATGCATTTTGTGCCGAACTAATATCTGCTCCAAAATCTACTGCATTATTAGCTTCATCTATACATACTCTATATAACATTTTATTGTCATAATAAGGAGTATTTCTAATTTGAATTTGATTAGATGCTATATATTGAGTTAGATTGTAGTAAAACAATTCACTATTCAATGTAAATGCATAAAGTGTTGATACAGTGTATACAACTGTAGTACCTGCCAACCATTCAACAACAATATCTAAAGCATAATCTCTATCTAAAACATCTATGTCTTTAAATAAAAAAGAATAGCTCCATGTTATATAATTTGTTGTTGTTCCTGTAGGCACTAAAAAAGTACCATCAGATTTCACAAGCCTTACTCTTCTGCTTGTAATAGAAGTATCCGTACCTGTACTTGTATCAGTAAGGGTAATAACACTTGGCGATGCAAATGTCTGAGTTACGGAGAATGAAGGAGTTAATGCCAATTTAAAAGTTTTTCAAAATTAAAATAATTTGTGTCTATTTAACTAAATCTTTATACATTTATTTGTTATTAGCTGCCTCTTTTTTGTCCAGTTACTTTAGTACCTCTTTTTTGACCTTCAACTTTAGTTCCTCTCTTGCTTTTTGATTTCATCTTTGCCTCAAAATCTCTCTTATCTGAGATATTTGCACCATATAACTTAGCTATTGTAGTTCCTGCTGCTGTTAATACATTATCTCTTTTGAAATCTTTTTGCATATCTTGTGCTGCCAATGGTATTGCTAAACTTTTAGCTGCACTTGCGAGGTCAATTTCTTCCTTAGTAAAGTAATTTTTTCTATTATTAAGAATTAAATCAGAAGTTAAACCTGCTGCTGGAGTCATCTTGCCTCTACCGAAAGAACTATATAGCACATCTCCTGCTGTTTTATCCCCAAATTTATCTCCTAATACATCTTTTTGACCTCCTAACATTCTAACTCCACCACCAACTTGAACTATTGTTCTTGCTGCACTTGCGAAACGCCCGAATACATTATAAGTTTTATTGCCAGATGTTATAGTTCCAAATCCAGAGCTTCTTGGGTCTACATCTACATCATCTGCACCACTTAATTGAGCAATAACCATTAGTGTAACTCCCATCCCTACAAATCTACTTACCTCTTTTAAAGCAAATTTTCTTTGTTCTGGGGTTAAACTTGAATAAAATCCTTTTGTAGTTTCTGTTTCTTTTATCTTAAATCCTAGTCCTCTACCTATAGCTTTTGCAGTTTCTACTGGTCTTATAACATCCCCTAAGCCCAATATATTTAATGTAGATGCAAACATCTTAGGAGACCATATTATTTTGTTTACTACAGGAGAAGCCATTTGAATATGTTCTTGCACCTTCCCCTGCCCTGTAAGTTCATTGATGGCTCTTGCTAATGATTTAAATTCTTCTGGAGAATTTTCAAATGTTTTGCCAGCCTCATATAATTTTTCTACTCCATTCATGAATAATGAAATACGAGCATTATTCATAAAGCTTGTAGTTGACCTTTCAAATGCTTGACCTACGCTATATTTTTTACCTCTAAATTCAAATTCTTTATTCCATAAATTCTTTTCACCACCATGCAATTCAGTTCTCAATTCAGACTTAAAACTTCTTGGTTCAAAAACAGCCAATCCTGTTTTTTCTATTAAGTCATAAAGTGGATTTTCATGTAAAATAGCCATTGTTCTTTTAAATCTATCTGCACTTATGAAATCTTTTAATAATGCTTCTTTAGCAAACTTTATAGCTTGTAATGGGCGAGAGAATGTAAATGGAAGCATTTGTACTAAGAAATAAGATTGGTCAAACATAGCTACAGTTCCTTTAGAAGTATTAAGAGCTATATCTGCATATCTACCAATTTTATTTAATTTGCTTTCATTTTTAATCTTATCATTTACTCTTGCTCTTTCATAATTGAGCATTGCCTCATCTTTATCTACTACTGATTTTAAATAAGCATTATAAAGTTCTTTATTTTTTTCCTGAAGCAATTCGCTATCTAATACGCTTTGTGGTTTTGGTTCTTTAGTAAAATCACCAGCATCTATTTTTTCTTGTATCTTATTTAGCTTTGTTTCGTTTGCTTTTATTCTTTGATTAGCTGTTTTGATAAACTTATCGTCTAAATCTTCTCCTGTTAAATCTTTTATTTTCTTTCTTAATTCAGCTAACTTTTGATTTTTTTGTATCTTTTCTTTACGAGTTTCAGGTTCTCCAAATTTCTCTAAATTTTCAAGCTCCAATAATAATTTTTGCTCTTCTTTTATTTCATATCTCTGGCGAGCTAATTCATTCTTAGATTCTTTTTTAGTAGCTCCTTCTCCTGCAATTAATCTGCTTACTTCTTCATCAGTTACTTTTATTCCAATATCTTCAATATCTTTTTTAAGTAAACTTCTAACTTCATCTAATGTTTTAGCAGCTCCTTGTTCTAAGTAGCTTCCTATTAATTTGGCTACATCAGGGGCGATGGCTGCAAGTTGCTGAGAGAATGGTAAAGGTACTGCTGTAATAGCTCCTCCCTTACTTGCTTTATTCCATTTTTCTTTTATACTTGCTATGATTACTTTTCTTTCATTAGTATAATCATCATTAGTTTTAGCTCTCTTTGCAGGAGTATCTTTTTTATTTTTTTCTGCTAAATCTTGTAATGCTTTTTCAGCTTTTAATTTTTCTAATTCAGCATTTACTTTGTCAAGATTTTCTTTGTACTTATTTAATGAATCTTCTATAACTTTAAATCTTTCTTCTGCATCTACTCTTTGTTCTTTAGTTAATTCATCTACCTTGTAATCATCCATCATATCAGCCATTACATCTGCTATGCTATCCACTACACCTTTTTTAACTTGAGCCATTCTTAATGCTCTACCAGCCTCAGATGTACCTCTGTTAATTGCACTTAATATATCTCTATACTTAGCAATATCAGCATTACTTGAATTGGCATCTATTTTGGCTTTCATGTCAGCAGCGTGTTCTGCTAATATATTTAACTCTAAATCTGTAGGAACATACTTTTCTTCTTCTAAAGATTTTTTAACCAATTTAGCAACATCATAGCCAGAATCAATTAGGTTCTTAGCCATATCTTGCATCTCTACATCAGTAATTTTTTCTCTTCTCTGAGATAAATCTACTTCATAATCTTCTTCTAATTGTTTTAGGTCTTTTTTGGTAATACCTACTTTTTCTTCAGCACCTCCAACTTCCGCTTCGCTTGGCTTGCCTTCTTTGGGAGGGATAGCCCCTTGCTCTGCTTGTTCCATTCCTGTACGTTTACCCCCTGCTTCTCCAGCTCCTTCTTGTGTAGGTTGAAGTATGCCCTCTGGGCTTGGCTTTTGTATGGCATTTGCTTCTTTTTTAGATGTTAGTAACTCGTCTATTTTATTTTTATCTAAGCCAATTCTATCTGCTGCTTTTTCTAATCCTGCTTTTATATCTTCATCTGAAATGCCTTTTTCTCTTTGCATTTCTATGAAGTCTTTTATCTTGGTATCTTGGTTCTCTTTTTGGAATTTAATATCTCTTCTTTTTGCATTAGGCTTTATATCTTCAGTTCCTTTTGCAAATTCTATTTGATTTGTTGTTCCAGCTTTTATGTTGCTATATTTTTCAAGTGGAAGGGCTTCAGTAGTTTTAGCTATTAATGTCTTTGTTCCTTTAATATTCCACTCAGCTACAGTTATAGGGAAACCTTTTTCTGATGCTATTTTAGCCACATAAGCAAACTGATTGTTTGCATCAAATGCTCTGTCTTTATTTTCCTTCTTAAATCTTTTTTCTGCTTCTGCCATTAAGTTTAATGGGTCTGCTGTAAATGAGTATACCTTCTCCTTTGGAACTCTTGTTATATATCCAAAATCACTTGGAACATTTGTTTCTAATCTATCTGGTCTTGTATATAAACTTGATGTAGGAACTGAAGTTCTTTCATCTCTACCTGTAGCCAAATGTTTGCCTACTTTTTCTGGGCTTAATTTATTGAATTTTTTATCGCTGTAATGGAAGAATAGATAATTACCTTTATCATCTTCTGTCATTTCTTTTCTCTTGCCAGATTGTTCTACCAAGTCTACACCTTTGGTTGGTTTTTGATATTGAATTTCTTTAACACCAACACCATATGGGGCTACTACTTGAGCTTTTTGTGATTCTGCAAAAGAAACAGCAGCTTTACCTTCTGCTAATCTTTGTTTATTTTTTTCTGCAATGCTTACTTCATATTTTTGTTTAACATCAGACGGTAATAAATCATAAGCATTTATTTTTTTATTTGGAACACCTATTACTTTACCAAGTATATCATTTTCGTATGTTGAATGTTTTGATTCTCCTCCAAATGATTCTGGTTTTAATACAAGCATAATATCATTCATCTTGAAATCATTATCTGCATAAAAACCATCTCTCAATTCATTATAATCTAAGAATGCATTGTATTTATTTAATACATCAACAAGAGGTGTTTTTTTACCTTTTTGGTCATTAATAGCTAATAATAAATCTTTTCTTTTTGGATTATTTTTTAAATCTTCAAAATTTTCAAATTCTTTTAAAAGATTGTTTATTTCAGATACATTAGATACCTTCAATACATCTTTTTTAAATGCATCATAATTTTTTATCCTCTTACCAAACAAATCAAAAACTTGTTTATTGAATAATTTGCTTTTTTCTGGAGAACCACTTATAATAGCTATATAATCACTTTCTTTTATTTTACCTTCTATCCATTTATTTCCTTTACCTGTAGCCCAAATAATACCTTTATTTCTGTTTACAGGGTCTAATGCATAACTTGCTCCTGCATCAAGATAATGTTCGCCATTTACAAACTTATCCGTATACATCCCTCTACCTAATTGGTCAGCTACCCAGAACCATATTTTTTGTTTTTTATCAGAAACTTCTTTTAAGAATTTATCTATATCAAATAAATCTGATTCTTTAACAAAAGATAATTTATGCTCTTTAACTTCTACTTTTTCTCCAGTTATTTTTTGAGCTTGAATATCTTTAATTTCAATTGGAGATTTAGTTAGTGGTTCTCCTGATTCATCTATTCTTATAATATCACCTCTTTCAAATCCTTTTGCTATGCTATCTGCTAATTTTTTAAGGTCTTGAATTGTTTTTATTTTATTTGACAAATCAATTCCTACAGCTTTCATCATATCGACAAATAATTGTTTTACTTTATCGAAGTTAGTTTCTGTTATTTTTATTTTACCATCTACAAAATCTGCAAGGAATTCTGTAACTGCTTCCATGCTTTGTTGTTCCTTATCATAAGCAGATGCAAAATCTTCGCTATATTTCTTTTTTAATCCTAATTTTTTCTCTATAGTTTTTACTTGATTGAATAATTTATCAACAGCTTTAGAATCAATTGCATGAATAGCATTCAATATAGGGTGAACACCTTCATGGAATAATGTATTGCTTTTTATTTTTTCAAGATTAAGATGTATCGTATTTGTATTTGGATTATAGTATCCTCCTGCTTCTTTGCTTTCTTGAACTCCTTTTTCACTTAATCCTGCTTCTCTTGCCCCTGCTTCTGTATCTGCTACTGTTTCATGCAGCTCTATTTTAATATCTGGAGCAATAGATGATAATGCATTTTTAACATCATCAACTTTTAATTTAGTTTTTTCAACTAACTCTTGTTGTGCAATTTTTGGTTCTACTTCTGGCTCTATACCTAAATGAGTAAATAAATCATCAGCTACTGTATCTGCTACTGTTTTAGGTTCTGCTTTTATTTCTGTTGTTATTTCTGTTGTTACTTCAGGAGTTTTTATTACTTCTGGTACTTCTCCTTTAGCTAAACTTTTTGCAATATCAAAAAATTCTTTAGGAGTAAAGCTTTTTGGATTTTCTCCAGTAGCTCCTGTTTTTACATTTTGGAAACTATCTAAATCAAATAATGATTCTTGTCCTGCTAATTTACCAAATTCAAGAGCTGCATCTTTAAATTTAGGGTCAACAACTATATTTAAATCAATAGATACTTTTTCGCTGTTAGGAAATTTATATATTCCAACTTTGAAGTTATCTCCTGATATTTTATCTTTATTTTTTTCTACAAAATCATTTATTAATTCTGGAGTTAATTCTGCTCTTGTTGTATTTAAACTTTCTACAGGAACAACTAATCCACCTTGATGTTTTGTGCCATCAAGATTAAATGTAGCTCCATCTTCATTTTCTAATGGAAGAGTTTTAACTCTATCTACTTCTGGTTGAGTGTTTTTCTTTAAGCTTTCTGAATCAATTTTTATTGTTACTTCAGGTTGCATTACTTCTGTAATAGTTTCTATGGATGGTGTAGGAACTGCTTCAGTAGTTTTTGCTTCTGTAATTACTTCTGTTGGTTTCTTTGGTAATTCATATCCTTTTGGTAGTTCTGTACTAAGTTCAATAGGTTGAGTTATATCTTCTTTTTCGCCTACTGGTTCTCCCGTTAAATCATCTTTTTCAAAATCAATAGCAGGTTTATCAGAATTTATAATATCTTTTATTTGCTTGTTTGTATTATCTATTTGTACTTTTATATCTTCTTTTAAAGATTCTGGTACTTGATTTAACTTTTCTTTTAGCCCTTTTATTTTTTGATTTAACCCAGCAACAGCACCCATTTTATCTTCAGGTACTATTCCTTCTAATGGTTTTTTATCTTCTTCCCACTTATCTAATTCTGCTTTAATTTCTTTTCCATTAGGTAATTTATTTAAATATTGCTCAACGATTGGTTTTGCTTCTTTACTTGTAGCAAAATCTTTTACAGCAGAACTTAAATATTTTGGCAATGATTTTAATATTGGAAGTGCTTGAAAAGAAGCATCCATCAAAGCCCAATTTCCATAAGTTTCTATTGTTCTTCTTACAATATTTTCTGGTTTATCTCCTTGTGCTTGCTCAATGCCTGCTGTTGCAAGTTCAGCAGCAGCACCTTTAGCTCCCATTACATTTACATTCTTAAATCCTTTTGCTAAAGCTTCTCCTAAATTTTTTGCTTGTGGTGTAGCTGCTCCTCCTGTTTTACTAAATAAATATGTATCTAATAATGCAGATGGTGCTGCTTGTATATCTGCATTTTTTATTGCTCTTGTAGCTGCTGCTTCTTTTATTCTTTGTGGAATAGCTCCTGTTTGTTGATATTCTGCACTAGCAGCTTGGTCTGATGCTAAAAAATCTTGTTGATATTTATCGTATAATTGTTCTATTTTATCTTGGCTGCTTGTCATAACAGCTTGAACTGCTGTTGGAACTAACCCAAAATATGAAGCCATTGCTTTAGGAGCAATCCCCCCTACAAATCCTGCTATGTCTCCTGCTAATGATGGTTTGGCTAAAGGTGTTTTGTCTTTTTCAGCATTAAATACTTTCATTGCATTTTCTGCAACTGAAGTACTTGGGTCAATAGCAGCCTTCATCATATCAAAAACATTAAAGGTCATTCTGCTTTCAACATCTTTTCTTGCTTTGATGTCATCTAATGTTTTAACCATTAATGCAGGGTCATTCTTAGAATCTGCTACAAGTATATCTATGTTATCTGTAAATTTTCCAATAGTATTAACAAATTGCTTAGCAAATTCTTCATGCCATTTAGGAGTTCTACCATAGTAGTATTCGTTTCCTTTTCTTACAAGAGAAACTTCTCCATCTTTAGCTGCTTTTTCTATATTTTTTATTTCTGAAGAAATATTTGCAGGAGTAGCTTGTTTTCCTTGTGCAGATAGTTTGTTTTTTGCTGTATTTGTTAATGCGTTATTTTGTATTTGTTTTATCTGCTCCTGTTGCTCAACATTAATTTTAGTAGTAGGTGTAACAAATGTACCCTCTTTAGCTAACGGTTGCTTACCTGTCATTTTCCATGATGGTACAATAGGAGCTTCCTCACCTACACCTAATTCCGAAGTAGTAGGTGTTGCCTTCTTTGTAGCATCCGATTGAAAACTTTTTGCAAAAATTTCTGAAGGCTTTTCGATAGGTACTGGCTGTTCTTTTTTTTTTACTTCACCTCCAAGTACTTTAGAATCAAAAGTAGATAAATCAGGCACATTATCTTGTCCATAAGCTGCTATAAGATTCTTATGAACTCCATCTCTATAAACTTTATCGGTAGTTATTTTTTTTGTAAATGTTGTTTCATCAGGTAAATTTTCTTTACCAAAAGCTTGTTGCAAATTTAAAAATAACCCCTTTGTGTATGTAGGTGGTTGTGGCTGATTGTTATTTTCTAATTCTACTTGATTTTCCATTTATATTGGATTATTTCATTTTAAATACTGGTTGTACAAAGTTAGTACTTTTTACATTAGGTGCAACAACTTTTTGTCCACCACTTTCTGATTGACTTTGACCTTCTGAACTTGATTCAAATTGACTTTCTTTACTTTTCCCTTTTCTTTTGAATTCAGTAGCTGCACCTTCATATGTTTGTCTAAAATCATTTGTTCCTAAAGGCAATACTGAATTAATTATAGTTCCATCATTTTTAATAATTCTTGTAAATACAGGGGTTTCATTTCTTACTTGGTCTGCTGTAAATCTATGAGGAACTTTATTTGTTTCATTAATTTTATTATAAGCATCTGCTTTAGCAGCAGCAAATTGTTCTTTTGTTATATTTGGAGTTGATATAGCATTTACATAAGCTTTTTTATCTTCTTCTGAAAGGGCTTGTCTTATGCTATTTTCTCCTTCGTTTATTATTTTTTTGTATTGAGGATTAGCTGCAACATCTGCCTTCATGCTTGGAGATGAAGGTAATGGAGTCATAAATGTACCCTGTCCTGTTGTTCCTATTGTTGCTCCTGCTACTGTTCTTAATACATCTGCTGCCTTTAATAAATTAACATTGCCATTAGCATCTTTTGTATCTGGAGCTTTTATTAAAGTTTCAATAGTTTCTACAGGTTCTACAAAAGGAATTTTTTCTGTAGTAAATCCTTTTGTTAATCTTGATTGCTCTCCTCTTCTTGCTATGTTTCTTGCTTCTTCTGCTTCTTTTGCTTTCATGATAGCAGTTTTGTTATCCTCTATTACATCTTCTTTTTTACCACCACCTGCTCTCTTGTATCCCCAAATAGCAGCTAAATCTGAAGCATCTTTCATTGGTCTACCATACATTTTCTCAAAGTCTTTTCCTAAATCTTGCATGTATTCAGTAGGCATTTGAGTAATTCCTTTTACCTTATCAACTTTTGCTCCTTCTTTTGAATACAAATCATCCATTGCTTCTTGGAAAGAGTCATCAGTTTGATATAATCCCTTTGCAGTGTCTGCAATACTCTTAGGATTAGCATAAGAATATTCAAAAGTTCTTCTAACTTTAAGTGGTTCTCCTTGTATTGGAGTTGCTCCTATATCTTTTTTATTTAATTGTTGTCCAAGTGTTATTGTTTTAATTGTTTTTTCTACATCCAATGGTTTAGCCCCAAATGCTCCTTCTGCATCAATAGTTCCACCACCACCTAAGTCAATTGGTTTTTGAAATGAATCATATTGAATCATCCAAGATGGTCTTATTCTTCTTGATGTTTCTGGATTCGAAAAAATAGGAGCAAATTGCTTGTCTCTTTCTTTAGCATCCTTAGATTGATTTATATATCCTGCTATTTCAGTAGTCATTCTTCTGAAATCAGATAAAGCTTTACCTCCATCTTTTACAGGGTCTTTGATTAATTCTTTATTTTGAATACCAAAGTTTCTCAATTGAGTTGTTCTATCATAGAACCCTTTTGTATCTTGCTGCCTAATACCATTAGGGTTAGGGTCTTTCATCATATCCTCATATACCTTTTGCCCAGCAGCAGCTTTGGCTTCTTCTTTAGCTTTTTGTTGTAAAGCAAGATTTAAGTATGGAGTAAAATCAGCAACTATTGCACCACCTGCATAAGGATTAGATACTGGCTGAACGGTTCTTGTTGGCATCTGTTTTATTTTTTATTAAAAACCTCTTAAATTTTTAAGGTATTGATTATTGTATGCTTTATATGTTGGTAAACTTGGTGTTTTAAATGCAGAAAATTGTTGTGGCATAGTTTCAGTAGGTGCAACAATTTCTGGTTCAGTATATCCTCTTAAAATTGATGGTTTAGCCATTTGAGATATAGGAGTTTGTGTTGTTTTATCTGTTTTATCTGTTTTATCTGCATCCTTCTTGTATAAGCTTCCCATAGCAGCTAAGTTAACACCTCCTATAATATTTTGAAACCCTGCATCCTTTCTTGCTTGTGCTGCTGCTAATTTTTGTTCAGAAGCTTGTAGCTGCCTTAAGTAAGGATTTAAAGCATTATATTGATAACGCTTTGTTTCTTCTCCTGTTTTCATTTGTGCTGCTCCACCTAACTGCCCAAATCTTCTTGATTGTTCAGCCTCTCCTGCAGTTACTGCTTGCTGTTGTGCTTGCTCTTGACCCCTAATAATACTTCCTACTCCTGCTAATGCACTTCTTCTTCCAGCTAAAGCACCTAACCCTTGAGCTGTGCTTTCTCCTATCTTTTGCATTTGAGTTTTATACGATGCAAGTTCTGTAGGCAATACACTTGCTCTTTGATAAGCTCTATTATAATAATCCATGATACCACCACCACCTGTGTATTGTGGGGTTTGACCAAGTTTTGCTTCGTATTCTCTTTTAGCTTTTTGAGTTCCACTAAATGCTGCTTGCCCTGCTCCACCTAAAGCTTGTGCTGCTGCTAATGCTAATAACGGTATTGGCATAATTTATCTATTTGTTAAGTTACTAATAATATACTTCATTGAAATTTCGGATAAAAATACAAAATTATTTGGATTTAAACCTTGAAATTTTACTGCGACCCAATTTCCCTTCATAGAATCACCATTTGCTATGCCTCCTATTGAGTTTACATCTTTCAAAAGGCTTGCGTGTTGGTTGCCTTCTAGCACTGCAAAGTCGGCTTCTATTAAGTTTGTTTCTTGTCTTTGTGTTCCATAGCTATTTACATTTGTATAAATCACAGGGCAACTCCAAATACTATTTGCTACCTCTGAAACACTTATCCATGTTTTCTTTTGAATTAAACTTTGATTGAAAACTGTTGTGATGTCTGGTGTAGCTTGTACTCCATAAAAATTACAGTATCCATTATAATTATCATGTACCCATAACTCACCATCTTTAAATGAATATGTTATTTCTTCTGCACACAAAGATAAGTCAGGATGGAAATCAAAGAACGAAGAGTAGCCATTATTTTTTTCATTAAAGGCAAATGTATAGTTTCCTATCTCAAGTAATATTGGTTGTCCACTTGGGTCTGTACTTCCATATATACCTGCTTGAAGATGGCAAACATACTGCTCCTCAAAGAAATCATAATAACCTAATATCTTTGATGTTATACCTGATAATGATGCAAATGGTTTATTATATTGAACAAGTAAATTTCTTATGTAGAATTGTCCTTTATACATTTCACTAATCGGTGTCATTCCATCTCCACTTAATCTTACCTGATAACCTCTTACTGGGTCTACAAAATAATCTTTGTTACTTGCACTCACCAAACTTGTAGGCATATTCCCTAAACCATAATCCCCTTGATAGTATTGTATGTTGTTTGCAGTAATAACATTGTTAGTAGTTACTAACTGCCCATTACCATCATTGTTCTGAATATATCTCGCATAAACACCATACTGCCCTACACCTCTATTTTGGAATACCCTTAATATTTTTTCTCTTGCCTTAAACCTTTGTATATCTCCCTTGCTTCTATCTATCTCATCAAAGTTTATTGCCTTGAATCTATTAGTTTGATTGATGTTTGTATTTTGCTCATAAGCTAACCCCCACCTTACTAACGTAGGCATATAAGACCTCTTAGCATCTTTATCTATTACTGTTGGTCTGCTATCTGAATTAGTTACTATTGGATAGTAATCATTCCATGTTTTTTCTATAATACTTATAGAAGATGTTATAATTACATCAAATTTAAAATTTCTAACTCCTATTGATACTGGAGAACTTCCAATATTATTTACCCCTATCATTAATTTAGCTCCAGCATAAACATCTTGAAAAAAATCAACATTAAAAAATAAATTATCGTTTAATGGAGTTTGCAAATTAGGTGTTAAATTATTAAATATTATAGGTGCAATAGGTATCGGATTATTTATAGTTTTAGAATAAAAAATCAACCTACCAAATGCTGAACCAGCCCCTGCACTTCCATCAAATCTAATTCTTACTCTAATTGTATTAGATGTTGTATTTTCAAAAAGATAATCAGTAAGAGTGTTTGAATTAACAAATGGTTGACTTTTTATAACTCCCCCTACAACTGTTATAGGAGAATCTTGAAAATTAATTGGAATAGCTTTTTGAGAATCTACCAATGGTGTATTAGGTACAGTAGCAAAACTATCTCCTGCATATTGTGTGTTATTTTTAGGAACATTTCTTTTTCTAAAAAACAAATCACCATCTGAAAAAGTTATTATTGCAGGAAGTAAATTTGGAGTTGTCGGAGATTGTGTAGATGTTAATCCAATATGATAAGCAGTAGCAGTTCCTGCATTTCCTACTTCAAATTTTTTACCAAATTCAAAAAATGGGAGATTTTCTACATTTGCAGTATTCTTTGGTGTATAAATTAATACTGAAAAGTTTTGAAAACTTGCTGTACCATCAAATTTAAAAAATGGGTCTGCTGCTATATCATTTTCTGGGTAAATAATTTGAATATAGTTACCAATTCTTTTTATACCATTAATAATAGGGTCTATTTTTAAACCTATTATTTCATATTCTTTTTTAGGAATATAATAGTATATCGTATCAAAGTTTGTTAAATTATTAAACACACCTTCAAATCTAATTCTATCCCCTTTTGTAAATTCATAAGAAATACCACCACTGGTTGTATTAAGGTTTGTATTGTATGAATCAATATTATTTATATTTACATAAGCATATCTTGTGTTGTTATAATCATTTGTATTAGAACTATCAGAATATGCACTTGCACTTATCCAGTATAATTTATTAAGATAAGTTTGGCTATCGGTTCTTACTACATGATAATAACTTGCCCATAATGGAGGTCTGTGCCTAATAATCATGTTTATTAATGGAGAATATAAATCTCCATAGCCAGCTCTGTAAGGCTCTGTTGTTATAGAAAGATTATTGCTATAAGTTACGCCATTTGTTTTCCCTTTATCAGTAAAATATTGAAGTCCAAAAGAATACCTACTTGCCTCTGAAAAAGCAAATTGTGCATCTTGACTAATTATAGCTCCGCCAAATACATTTTCATTATGAACAGAACATAGTTTTATGCCACCTGAATAAGACAATTCTCTTGAGTTATTGCTGCCAGAAACAAGTGTCCATCCTTTTGTTAGAGCATCAGCAACCAAACCATCTAATATATCATTTGTTTGTCCTGTTTGTGATGAATTTCCGAATCCAAATATATTATCTGCATAAGATAAATTTTGTGAACGAACCCAAAACTGAGTGTAACAATTGTTTAATATTATTGGTTCTCCTTGAAAATCATTTGTACCTGTTCCTGTTAAAAACAATACAATATTTGTTGCACTTTTTTGATACCCAAAAAATAACAATCCATTATAATATTGATAAATAAGATTAGTATCAGATTGTGTTATTGTTATATCTGGAGTAACTTGGTCATACCCTTCCTTTATCCCTCCATAAATTGGTATAGAACCATTTAATAGTTCTTGTGTATTTGCTTCATCAGGCACATAGTCAAATAACTGAGTAGTTTCCTCTTGGTCAACTATTTCATATGCCCCATCATTATAAAATAAAAATCTATAGTAACTATTATCTGCTATACTTAATTCTGCTTTATCTAAACTTGTAATTAAAAACCAACCTTCTGTTGCATTACTTGTAGTTCTTTTCCCGACAATCTCAATATTCTTTACTGTCTCATCTCCAGTTTCCACATATACTGCTATCCTTGCATTATCTGATGTATTTGAATTGTTTGGGTTGTTATTTACAATATAAGGCAAAGGAACAATACTTCCTGAGCTATAAACAGACTTCTCACGATTATCGTAAACAAATCTTGTTCTAAATTGATACAATCCATTTCTAAGGTTATTAATAGTTACTGTTGTATCGTTTTCGTATGTTACCTGTGGCACTTCTTTTGGAGGTGCTTTAATAACATCAATGTAGCTTCTTTTTACTACTGGGTATGTATTTGTTAAGTATGTATCAATATTAATTTGAGTAGGTCTCTTATAGCTATCTACAAAGTATAGTATATCACTATCATCTTGCCCCTCTCCACCATAAAGTATATTTACTGAGTGAATATAAACATCTGGGTCAAAACCTAAAACATCCTCTGGACTTCCTGTACTTGTTGCTTCAATTAATTTTTCAAAAATCGCAGTATTTATATTATATATATAGATACCTTGAGTGTTATTGCTATTCCAGTTAAATATAAAAATTCTTTTTCTTATGGCATCATAGTAACCACCTATTGTTTGGTTTGTTCCTGTTGATGGCAAAAGTGAATTCGTTCTAATAGAGTTACCTATCATATTTTGAACTCTCTTGCTTACCCCATCACCTCTAAAAACCACATTGTTTGCATCAATGTGGAAGTTGAAGTTTACCTCTGATTCAGGAGTATCCTTATCTAATATACCACTAAATTTTTTTACTTCTACCATTACGCTTTAACAGTTAATCTTTGTGATTCTAAATTTAATTCGTATGCTGCATCCAAGTAGAAAGGTCTAAATCTTGCTTGTGCAAGCCTTCTCTCATTATAAAATTCATGCCTTCTATCTCTCTTATCTCCTAAGCTTCCTTTTCTTGATGATGGCACATTTGCAATATCTCTCCATGCAATATAAGCGAGCAATGCTTCTCTAAACTGAACAGGAACAAAGTATTCTTCCCCTTCGGTTGGGCTTGCTATATATTCAAGAATAATGTAATCGTAATAAAATCTATCATTTAACAGTATCAATGAATTTTTTGCATCTATTTTAAAGTTACCTACAAATGGTGAACCACTTGGTAATCCATAAATATTCCCATACCCTGCTCCATTATAGTAATTATAAAATATAGCATTCTGTGGAGAATAATAATTATATAAAGTATTATCTGTTATCTTATCAAATCTATCAGGAAATAAATCTGCAAATGTTGTTAGCTTACTATTAAAAATCAAAGGAATAACTTCTCCAATATCATTGAATACTCCTACCTTAGTATAATTAACATAATCTAAAGGTAATTCAACTGTTTTATTAGAATTAACTGGAAGCTTTACTGATTTAATATTGTAAAAGAAATCTAATCCTAATTGCTCCATACCTCTAAATGCAAGGTTAAAGCATTTGAAATACTTATGATTAGACTGCTCAGACTCATCCAAGTAATCCTTAATCACAGTATCTATTGTTATCCATCCTTGTTGTAAATTTGACATTATGGTGCTGGTGTTAAATATGTTAAAAACGCATCGCCTTCTGCTAAAGAACAACGATATATATTTCCTAAATTATCTTTAAAGTTATAAGATTCAACAGCAGGAATTTCTGCACCATCATAGATTGGTGTGATTGAAGAAACATTAGTATAAGGCACTATTGTTGATAATGTGCCAAATTCTTCATCAGCCAAACTTGTAATTGCATTCATTCCTATTAATTTACTTCAAACCCTAAAATATTTTGTTGATGCATTAAAACAAATAGCTCACCATTTTCTTCTATCTCTGTACCTGCATTAAGAACGTGCCAACAATTTACTCCTACTGGCACTAACATAGGATTTCTTTTATCTCCGTTTCCTACCGCTACTACCTTTGCTTTTGTTCCTCTTTTCTTAACAATATCAGGTACAATTATACCGCCTTCTGTTATGTCATCGGCTGGTAATGGTTTTACTAAAATGTTTTGTCCGATTGGTTTCATAGTTGTTTTGTTTTATTTATTATTTGCTATCAACTCCATCATTAATTTTATCATTTTGTCCACTTCTTGACATCATTAAATTCTTAACAATGTAATCTGTAATCAAAGGTAAGTAATCTGGTGGTACATTCAAAGTACTATCTAAATTACTTGAGTCTCCTCCACTAATTAATCTAATATTTGCTGTATATTGAGTAATGTTAGTAATACTTTTTATATACAAAAAATCCCCTTCACTCCAATATAAAACCTTATTAGGTATAAGCCTCATTCCGTCTACATATCCTACTTGGTTTGCAGATAAAGGAATTGCATCAGGTGATTTCTGACTTCCGTTTATAAACTTCAAAGATGCTACGCCTTCATTTTTACCAATCCCAATAGGCACTTCTGGCAACAAAACTTTATACAAAAATGTAGAATCATTTGTAATTGATAACCCCTTAAATGAACTATAAAACGAATTGTTTACAAACGAAACTCCTTCTAATTGAATATTATCTGTTGCGTTTTTTCTGGCTGCTAAACCAATACCTTCTGACAACCATATATTAACAAGATTAAAGGTTATTACCGAATCATCATTCGGCATATCACCGTATATATCTCTTAAAATTTTCTCTATAAATTGGTATCTTGTAACACTCATTATTGCCCTCCGTTTTTAATTTCATTAGCATATTGGCTTACCTCTCCATCCTTCAAGTTAACACCTACTAACCTTAATGCTCTTACTATAATTTCTAACATATCAGAATCATACCACTTAGGATTAACACTTGGTGGTGTTGCAGGATTATAAACAGGTCTACCATTAATATCTAAAGTATAAGCCCAAACTATTTGTGTTGGAACTGATACATAAGATAAAATTGCAGATGATAATGTGCTTGGATAAAAATTAAACCCAGTCTTACCCAAAGAATATACAGGATTAGTTGCAACA
>Ga0315291_10003919_pt1 | contig 19113 bp, 31 predicted proteins | sample YL17G12_20_MG_FD_203070 | JGI IMG/M metagenome (GOLD analysis project Ga0315291, IMG submission 203070) | Sediment microbial communities from Yellowstone Lake, YNP, Wyoming, USA - YL17G12_20 | ecosystem: Environmental > Aquatic > Freshwater > Lake > Sediment | place: USA: Wyoming | collected...
TCCAGCAGAAATTACAAATTGCCCCCTTACCGCAATTCACATTATCACAATTCATATTCCTGACTTCCTCCACCAACCCCGCCGTGTCGTCTTGCTTTGCCTCTGGCTTCGTGGGCCTATCCTCCATGAAATACACCGCAGGGCATTTCGCCAGTATCGTTTCCAGGTCGTCGGCATAGTCTTTGTCTAGACCGTGTCCGTCTTTCAACTCGTCCATGTACTGACCTAGTTCCTCACGGAGCTTCCAGTCGGCGTGGATGGGGGCTGACTTTTCTTCGGCAAGGAGGGATTGGGCCTTGTTCCGTATAGATTTTACAGTGTAATGCGATGGATGATACTTCTCAACCCACCCCACGAACCTCTCCAAGCCACTTATATATGCTTCCATGTTTCCCTCCTAACTATACAGGTTATATTATTTCTATGGACCATAAACATTTTACTTAAAACTATTCTCCCAAATCCCATATCGTACAATTCTCTTATTTTTATAACTTTCTCATTAGTTAACTTGCAAAGATGTTGCCTTTCGCCTTTGCTATTATGTAGGCCCATTTTTACTGCGTGTCTTACATTCTCAAGGGGCGTGGTCCATTCTAGGTTTAAAAAATGATCATTAGACTTGTACCCATCTATGTGGTTTATTTGTAGGCCCGGATAAAATCCCCGTACATAATATATTCCAACTAACCGCGCCACCCTGAATCCATGGTTTTTAATACCATCCCATAAGAATATAGTGTTATACCCTGTGGGATTTACCCCTTGTTTTAATATTTTTCCCCTTATTGGATTTCTTATCTTTCCAGCGTTTGATATTTGATATCTTCTGTTAAAACCCTTAATATCTTTCCATTCTTCTTTCATATACCCTCCAAAAGACTACCCCCAATGCCAGGACTGCCAAGTGAAGGCAAAGGGGGTAATCTTAAAGTTTGGAGTTGGCAGTCCATATGTTTATTATGGCTTATTCTTACTGCGTTGTCAATAATTCTGTCTTTTTGTTGCTCATATTGCCCCCAGTAAATAGTTTAGCCACTTGGTAACGATTTCTTTAATCTGATCCGCTGTCAAAGTCATTCCCCCTCCTCTATTGTGATATTGTTCAAACAAGCGAATTCCCCAAATCTTTCAAAGGCCGCTTTGTTATATGCTAATGCCGCTTCTTGTTGAGTGATAAAACGCCCAAGGGTATATAAAATACCGTCTTGTTTTATACAAGCACCCCATTTCTTTTCCTTTTTTACCCACCATACACCCTTATATATGGATGAAGTATTACAAGTGGGTCGGCAATTCTGTATGTTGTGTGCATGTGTAACATGTCGCAAATTAGAACGCCTATTATCTAAACCGTTATGATTGATGTGATCTATTTCAAATCCTTGTTTCTTACCCATAATCAAGATATGCATTAAAAGGTTGACTTGTCTTTTAATAGGGCGGATATGAGTATCAGCGTAGACATTTCTAAATGCTTTATGTGCATACCATTTATGCCTTGACACCAACTCAAAATCCTCATCATCCACTAATGCGACCTTACCTTGCGTCAGTTTAATTTCTTTCATGCTATCCTCCCAAACAAGACCCTACCAACGCCAGGACCACGAAGTGATGGCGAAGATAGGGTCTTTATATTTTGGGATTCGTGGTCCATATATTCAGTATGACTTATTGGAATTACTTTGTCAACATCACAAATCACCGTTCATCAGCTTTTTCTCAATCCACTTCTGCGACACACGCTTGGCCCTTACCTTTAAGTGGCCTAGAATCCAGGCCGTGACCAATGCGCCAAAAGCCGCGCCCATTGAGAACACTATCAGCAGTAGGTAGTAGGAATCCATTATTTATCCTCCTTTGCCGACAGCAGTTTGAGCAACTTTACCATATCGTCTATCTTGTCAAAAGCCCACCGGTCGGTCTTGATAATGTAGAAATCACCAGCCCCGGCGTTTTCCGTTTCAATGCTTATCTCTTGGCAAGTTTCCGGCTCGTCCTGGCATTGGTCACCATCCTGTGAAAATACAAGCGTCTTCTTCTCTAGTTTAACTCCGTTCATCGTTCTGCCTCCATATAGGGTAATATCTCAACCTCTATTCCGTCCACATCTGCCTTGAATTTCTCAACGTGGAACCGCTTTATGCGCCGATCATCGGACAAAAACCCGTTGCGGACAAGCGCGTCTTGGCAAGCCTTAACGCAGTTATCGCCGTCAGTCATACCGAAATTTTTAAGGTAGAATGTATAGAAAACTTCATACCAGTCACACTTAACAATATCTCGTTTGAAAGGCATGAGCAATAAATCCAGCGACCTATCATATTGCTTGTATGCCGGGGTCTTGAACCTACGACCCTGGAAACAGGCGTTTATAGACATTGGCTTTATGGGAATGGAGATTTTCATAGTTAAAGGGTATCCAGTATAGACAATCCCAAATCCTCCTGTATCGCTTCTTGGCGGTTCGCTATGGCCTCAAGGCGGGCTTCTTCTGCCATTTGGCATAGGTAGAGCCCCATTAGCGGCATATATGGCTATATCCTTGCCCTTGGCGTTCCTATAATATGAGCGTAGGAGTTCGGGGCAGGGGCCTACGGCTGCGGCTCTCATTTTTCTGCCTATAGTGCTTGCACTTGACCCCAATTTAAGCACATCTTTTACATGGTCAGGCGTATGCGCTACCGGGTACTCCTTTGCCAAGAACGCCTTGGCCCTGCTTATGTCTGAATCGGGTTTGTCTTTCATTTCCCTACACCCAATAATCCAACCTTAACGCTCCTGGGTGCGTCATAAGTACCGGACCATATATTGCAATGGTCGTTATATGCGCTATGCTTCAAGATATCCCCTATATTATGGAAGTATGGGGATGGCGGGATAACCAAAGGATTGGTAAAGAAATACTGCTCCGTTCCATCCTCTTGTTCTTTCATGTGCTTCAATTCCCTTTTCCTGCAAGCCGTGGATATGCCGCGGTTACGCTCCATCTTGCGATAAAGAAGCTCGCCACATTTCCTACAGCGCACCGGGTTCAGATACCTCATAACCAACCTGTTAAATAACTTTTTCATGATTCTCCTTTTTACCGTAATATGGTGCGACAAAAAAACCCTCTTGGAATCTGCACATCTCCTGACACACCAAATCTGCCTCACGCTTGGATTTAAAGATTGCGTCCTTTCTTGTCTTTGGGTTTAGTATTAACACACGGCTCCTGTAAACTGCGTACAACTGCTTCACGGTGTAACCTCCTTTAACCACTTCATGCAACTCTGCACCGCCATCATCTGTTTCTCAACTAACTCCATGCGCCTCTCTAAACTCTTAACCACGATCCTTAATGCCGTAAGTTCCTCATACTCTGCCCTATGTTTCAGATTAGACATGATAGCCAGCATTTCCACTTTCTCAATAGCGGCCTTATTATCCTTATTCTCTAGCAGGTAATCAATACTTACAGATTTAACTATCCGTTCCAGGGATGACAACCTGTTCATTAACTGATTATAGGTCTCTGCCATGCTATCAAGCATAATGGAATGGTTGTTAATCTTTTCTGAATAGTCAATTACATCCATATACTTTTCTCCATCATTTCCTTTAAGTCTAGGGCGCATTTAAACGCCTTTGTAGTATTGAGCAGATTGACTTCTTTATGCTCAATATCCCCGGCTGTGTCTTTTCCAAAGCGGACGACAAACGCCTTATCTATGTCCTGCTCAAACGTTTCCTCAAACGCCATCGTATAAGCTGCCGCCTGTAAGGCATAATTATCATTCAGGTAGTTGCTGGTTTTCCAATCCAAAAGCACAAGCTTCCCATCCTTTTCACCTAGCGCGTCCATAGCCCCGCCATAACCCATTTTCAATGAAGCTATGTAGGTATCGCCCTGTATCAGTTTTATGCCCGATTCTTTAAGCCATGATTGGAAATTATTATAGCCCTGTTTTGTATCGGTGTCTAGTAAGGGTTCTTCCCCTTTAATAAAAGCGTCTATGGCATTGTGTACCCTTGTACCAAGATCACCGGCTTCTTTAAGCATTTCCTTGTCGCGTTTCCATGCCGATTTTCTAACCGCCTCTATCCATATTTCGTCAACTATTAAGGACTTACCGGAATAGGCCCGAATATGCTCGGCTACTTTTAACAGGCAATTCTTTTTAGCCCACCCCATGAGGCGGTTGACTTTATCCTTGCTTCCGACAATATCCAGTATACCCGTAACTCCTGGCAATATGGTTGTATTGCCTTTATACTCCACTGTATAAGCATGGTTTTCATCCCTGTCTATTTTATACTTGCTAATTAGTTTCATAAATTCCTTGCCCCCTATTATCATAAGCCGGGGAGCCACGGCTAACCAATCAGAATGGTATCTCTACCGCTACGAGACCGACTATATTGTAATTCACAAAATCACCGTTCTGTGTTTCTGTGTATTCAATAGACACTGGTTTGCTATCTGCCCGCCTTTCATCCAGCGTTTCCATAATTATCTCGTCCTTTGTGGCGAAGTAAATTGTCTTGCCACTTTCTTTCAGATAACCCTCAATGGCGTATCCACAGTAACCGCCCTTATTCTTTTCCCGTTTGTCCATTATGAGGCCGGTAGCGGTTTTAACCCCACCGTCTTTGGGAGCCATTACTCCGGGATTGGTGTGGCTATGTTGAGGGGGTTTGGTTGCGGATTCGTGTTCAGCCAGGTGTTCTTCTTTCCCTGTATTCGTGGTGTCGGAATCCTTTGTATCGTCAATCAGGAATAATCCGTTAAGCGCATATTTGCGAGCGTAAGACGAGGCTGCGCCCGTAACCTGTGCTCCATCCATCCCTTTCTTTGATTCTTCTTCCCTTGCATAAGCCGATAGGGACACGGTTTCTTTCCCGTCCGTGATAGTTACCCCGGCCCTTACATAGTACCGTGTGCCTATCATAACTATCTCGTCATTTATGGTAAGTGTCAAACCATGCTCTTTCAGCAAGGGCTTAACGGCCTCTAGTATGTCCTCACAGTTCCGGTATTTATATTTACCAAACGAATTAAACTGCGACTTCGGTGCTTTTAACTTTGACTGTATTTCAAGTAATGCTTTCATTGTATTCCCTCCTTTAATTTCAAAACGGTGTGGGATTAGTTACCTCTACCGGCTCTATCACTTCAACTATCTTTACCTGCGCGGGTTTGGTTGATTCCAAAATCTCCACTCCCCTGTTAGGCCCTAACTGTCCATCAACTTCGTGGAAGTCAGGGACATCCACTATCACCTTGTATCTTTTGCAATTATCACCTTTTTGCGACAGAGTGTTTTCATCAATAAACCATATATCCCCTTTCCCGGTTGAAAAAGGAAATACATCTATGTATTTTACTATCCTCATTGTTCCTCCTATTATTATTTATTGAAAAACTGCTCAAACTTATCCGCGCCCCACGCCCCTTTAGTGGCGGCGATAGCGGCATTAACGGACATTTTTCATAGTATCTCCTTTAATAAAATCGGCGCACTCACCAGGCCAGCAAGGTAGGTGAGGCGCACTATTAAACGATTGTTGTGATGGTTGCTGGCCATGTGATTATTTAACCAAACTGTTTACCGGATTGTCAATGTTTATTTTTATCGTCGGCACTATCCCCTAGCATTATCTGTATTATTGCCGCTATGCTCCCGGCTCGTTCAGGCTTATCCATGCGGTCCAGTAAGCCCTGTAGGAATATTCTTTCCTTATCAAAAAATCGTTGACACGCCCTCACCCATAATATATACTTCCTCTACTGCTACCGCTAGAGCAAGCCAATTTATTCCCGAACCTATTCTAGCGGATAGGGGAGGGAAGTTTTTTTAAGGAGAACGAAATGACACAAATAGATGGTGAGGACGGAGAGCGTACCCTTTGGGAAGCGGGTATAGCAAGAGGGGAACGCTTTAAGGCTTGCCCTGAATGGAATGGCGTAGAGTGCGCCAGTAAGAGCCGTAGGCGCGTATCAAAGGCCCTTGCCGCCTTGCGCGTAATAGCGAATCTGCCCAATGTAGGCACGGCGGCTAAAGTGGCAAGGATCGCGCTTGCTGATTGCAGGAAGATTAAGGAGGGGAAATAGTATAAAATATTGTAGATATTGCGGCAAGCCGTTTGTGGGCGTAAATTGTGATTGCCAGCCAAGCATGATTTCTAGAGAGAAGGATATTGCTTTTATCTCAACTCCTGAACTACTAATGGAGTTAAAATTCCGTTCACCCAACTGTGAAAAGTGCGAATACTTAATTAAAAAAACAACTTCGGAAGTCTGCCGTTTTTGTTATTGGTGTGTCTTATCCCTTAAAAAGGATAATTTCAAACTGGCCGTTGGGAAGAATCTATGACCGCCATATCACACCTGCTAGGCAAAGTCCATTGTATTGACGCGCTTGAATTTATGCGGTCCTTGCCTGATAAGTGCGTGGACTTGGTGCTGACTGACCCGCCTTATGGGATAAGTGCTGATAAAGGATCTATTGGTTATGGGTACTGCGACAGCAAAAAATATACCGATAATTGGGACGACAAAACACCAGATAAAACAATCTTTGAGGAAATATTACGAATATCCAAAATAGCAATTATATTTGGGGGTAATTTCTTTACGGATAAATTGCCCGTGAACGCATTTTGGATAGTGTGGGATAAGACAGGGGGCATACAATTTGATAACCCGTTTTCTGATTGTGAATTAGCTTGGACGAATATAAATCGTAAATCAGTTAAAAAATATGTGGTTATTCAGCAAGGTTTTATAGCACAAGAAAAAGAAAGATTCCATCCAACACAAAAACCTGTAATACTTTTTAAAAACATTATTAGGGATTTTTTACAAGATGGTGTTGTTTTTGACCCCTATATAGGAAGCGGGACTTGTGGAATAGCTGCTGAATCTTTAGGGCGAAAGTGGTTTGGCTGTGAAATTTCACCGGAGTATTGTAAAATTTCTGAAAAGCGCATAGAGGCCGAGCGCAACCAGTTAAAATTATTCATTTGACAGCCCCTGCGAATAAAGGTACAGCGAGGCATGGCCCTTGACATTAAACGCGAATAATGATGTAATATTCTACACTAAAAAGTGGCAGGTTAAAGCATGACACCATGTAGCCAGGATAATTTAAAGGACACAAGTACGTTAGAAGTCATGCTCTAACGAGGCTGTGTCCTCAATTTTCAGTAAACGGACTTGAACAGGTTCCACGTTACGGAACTAGAATGTGTAAATCAGCAAGTAGCCAAGTAAGCACTACGGAATTATAAAATGCTTCTACAAGACAGACAACCTGATCAAATGCTATCAGCACTACACGCCGGGACAGCCGGACCTAGTGACCCACTCCGACAGGGCATACAAGTACCTGGTGGACTGTCATCTTGTTATCGCCTGCTGGATTAACCGGCTTGCTTAGTATGCCCTAAGGGTGGTTAGTAGATTGATGTAGCACAAATGTAGCACGTTCCCAATGATAAACCAATTATTAATCCTGAAAGAGAAGTCCGCGCATTTTAGATTAAGCGTTGATTTATGGCAAAAGTTAGTAAGGGCCGCAAAGAAGAACGGATTAAGAATATCCGATATTATTAGAATGGCTATCATTGATTGGTTAAAGAGGGAAAATGGAAAATAAGAAGCCAGTAGACCGTGACAACCGCATAAGGTGCGCCAGGTGCTTAATAGGGACGTTTTCGGATGGTAGTCCGATAGGTGGGCTAATAGCGGCTGTAACACCTACCAAGGGCATTTGCTGTAACTGTAATACGGTCTACACAGTCAAGCCCAGGGTGGAGAAGCCGTATGATCCCGATAGGTTCCACGAACAAAATATAGATGAAGTGCCATTTTAATAAAAAGGGGTAATATATGGGTATTAATGTATTATCGTTATTTGATGGAATGTCCTGCGGCCAGATAGCCCTAGAGAGGGCCGGAATAAAAGTTGATAATTATTATGCTTCCGAGATAGACCCGTATGCTATTAAAATAACCATGAAGAATTATCCCAAGACAATACAACTTGGGAGTATAACCGAATGGAGGAAATGGGATATACCCAAGCCGGATATAATATGTGGCGGTTCTCCGTGCCAGGGATTTAGTTTTTCAGGCAAGGGGTTAAACTTTAACGACCCACGATCCAAACTGTTCTTTGAGTTTGCCGACATCCTAAAGCATTACCATCCTAAAGTATTCCTATTGGAAAACGTGATAATGAAAGCCGATAGCAACGATGTAATCAGCTCTATGCTAGGGGATTTATACCCGGAGTGCATACAGCAAAGCCAGTTATTTAAGGCTGGTAGACTTGAACCCATAATGATTAATTCTGCCCTTGTGTCGGCTCAAAACAGGGAGCGTCTTTACTGGACGAATATCAAGGGAGTTGTTCAGCCAGAGGATAAAGGGATATTGCTTAAAGACATTTTAGAGAGTGGTGAAACCGAACGAGGCATTGAACAACAAATAAATATACGCAAGGATGAAAAATCAAATTGTGTAGTAGGAACATTTCCACATAAATTAAACGGAGTAGCCTTTTGTAAACAAATAGGCGAGGCTGGATCGAAAGGTAAAGATTCTTTCAACAGAGTCTACTCTGTTGATTTTAAGGGCCCGACATTGACTGCAATTTGCGGAGGTCATCAGGAGCCTAAAATATCAGAGGATAATATCCATTGGAGGAAGCTGACAGTTTTAGAATGTGAGAGGTTACAAACAGTTCCCGATAATTATACCGACGGCGTGAGCAATTCCAGGCGGTATCACGCACTTGGGAACGGATGGACAGTAGACGTAATAGCCCATATATTCAGTTATTTACCAAAGGAGTATTACAAATGAATAAAACAAGTAGGGCAATAATACGTTTATCACAGGACAAGGACCAAGCAACTAAAGCCCTATATCTTGCCTGCCGCTATAAAAATAGCCCTTGACAACCATATACACATACTGTATACTATATGTATAAGGAATTTAAATTAAGGATAAGGGGAAAATATATGAATAAAATACTGGTAAAAATAGGTGGGAAAATAATAGAGTGTTTTGAGGTTGGGCAATCCGAACCCCACGTTGACCGAAATGGAGTTCACGAGGCAATCAGAGTTTACAAAATAACAGCTTCCCCAGTATCTACTTTCACAGTAAAAGAATCGCAAGTGATAGGGAGGTATAAAATATGCGGCATCTAAAAAGTTCTAGGGATAATGCTGCGTTTCAATCTATTTCGTATAAATTCCCAATAGGTGAAACGAAGATTTGCGCGACCATAAGAAAAGATGAAACAGGGCGGGTATTCTATACGCATATAAAAATACTTTCGGCTAAATCAATTACCAGCCCCCAAAAATGGAACCTTGATTATTATGGGCAAAAGATCCGTCCGGGTTTTTATAATGTCACGGAAACCGGCACACCGTGTAATTTTAAAGTAACGATACATAAAAATTATTTGGGGAATCTCATAATGAGTGATAGGGGGTTGGGTATACCATTAAAAGATAGGCGGGTGGAATTAATACTTAAAAGGATATTATGAATAAAAAACCAAAGAAAGAACAAATCCATATCCTCGTAACCAGAGAGGAAAAAGAAGCACTACAGAAAGCTGCAGAAAAAGAAAAGCGGTCACTTTCTAATTATCTCGTAATCGCCGGATTAGAGAGGATGCCCAAAACAGTATGACCCAGAAGAACTGTCTTAGAGATTACGTTCTAATGATGACCATAGACAAACAATTAGTTAAGGCCCTATATCTTGCCTGCCGCTATCAAATGCGGACTTGCCTTGATATAGCTGATAGGACGTGCCCGGTTAAGCATAAGGCTTGTATGTCCACGACACCCACAAGGAAGGACTGCGCCCAAAGACTTGTGAGGCATTTTATGGGTAGGGCAAAGAGGATGAAATGAAAATACTGGAATTGTTCTGCGGCACTAAAAGCATAGGCAAGGAAGCTAAAGCGCGGGGGCATGAGGTTTTTTCTGTAGATATAGATAAACAATTCAATCCCGACTTGTGCGTAGATATCCTTAAATTTGATAAATCTATGCTGCCGTGGAAGCCGGACATGGTATGGGCCTCGCCGCCCTGCACCACATTCAGCGTCGCGTCTTTGGGCCATCATTGGACAGGCGGCAGACGGGCGTATATCCCAAAGACCAAAGAGGCTATTATCGGACTGCGCATAATGGCAAAAACCAAGGGGATAATTCTTTCCATTAATCCGCGTATTTGGTGGATAGAGAATCCTCGCGGAGTAATGCGGAAAGTTATACGGCTTGAAAAATATCAGCACACTATAACCTATTGCAAGTATGGGGACAATCGAATGAAACCCTCCGACCTGTGGACCAATTGTAAGACTTGGAATCCAAGACCCATGTGCCATAATGGTGATCCCTGCCATGAGGCCGCGCCAAGAGGCGCAAAGACCGGCACACAAGGACTAAAAGGGGCCATTGAGAGGGGGATAATCCCGCCTCAACTATGCCAAGAGATAATTATCGCCTGCGAACAGGAGTTAAATAATAATGCCACATTCCCACCTCTGCATTAAGTGCAGGAAGAAGTACCCATGTAAAAGGAAATTCAAGAACGAAGACGATGAGTACACTTGCAAACTAGGCCGTAAGAGTATTTGCGATAAGTGCTTGAAGAAGATTGACCCCTTGACATTGGTTTAGGAATGGGTATAATAGATATATGCCAATGGTGATCGCCGGTGGGCAATCTGTCACTGATTACGATAAAAATCAAATTACACTGCTGGCCAAAGCTGCCTTTACGTTCGGTGTCAATGGCGCGATCTTCGCGTACCCCTGCGATACATGCGTGATAATGGATCCACTGTCACTGTATCCGGCTCTGGCAGCCGAAGCAAAAAGATTGAATATCCCGGTCGTTTGCCGGAATTACCCAGGCAATGATAAATATGGTATCGATTTAATTGAAGTGCCAATGGATACAATCCGTAAATATCCGACATCAGGGATGGCCGCCGCCAAACTGTCGGACCTGCTGGCCGTAAAATGCGAGGGGAGAAGCAGCTACGTAATAGGTATCGACGCTACAAAAGGAAATTACCCAGGGTATCACACAGGCAAAGAAATTGAAAACGACCCGCATGACCGCGAAGATTTAAAAATGTACGAAGATATGCGCCTGGAGAAAACTATAAATCTATCCATTCATAGCAGAGTAAGTTGCTGGCCGAAAATAAGCAAATTGCCGAATATTAAAAAAGTGGTGGTCAACACCGCCTATAAAATAACCGCTATGGCCTGGCTGAGAGCTGAAGGGAAAAATCTACTATGATAAGTGTTCTAACCTGGACGCATAACTGGCAGGACATGCTGGACAAAACCATCCCTGGCTGGCTTATGCAGCAAGACGTGGATTTTGAGATCATCATAGGACACAGCTCCGCTATAGTGATCCCTACCCACCCCAAAATAAAAGGCGTACTCATAGAGGGTAAAGGAAAATGCGCCGCTTATAATAAATTGATAGACGCTGCTTCCGGTGATTTATTATTATTGACACAGATAGATATGCAGGTCAATTCCAAAACACAACTTAAAAGGATGCTGGACAAATGGGAGCCGGGAGTAGCCGTTACTGAGCGCTTCTTCAATATCGACCGGCGCGTAAACGGAATTTTTCTACAATGCATGCTGGTAGAAAAATCACGGGTTGAACTGGCCGGCAAATGCTGCGAAGATTATGATGCACCATCTATGTATGCCTATGAGGATTCTGATCTGTCTGCATCTCTCCAGGAGACCGGCGTTCGCATAGTCAGTATAGATACCCCAATGGAAGACGGCGTGTATCATCTACCACATAAAAAAGTTGACCTGTCCGACCCTGTAATTCAGGGAAGAATGAAAAACGCACACGATCTATATTATAGCAGGCACAAAGAGACGGTCGGCATGAATTTTATCAGGTCGCAAGTCAAATATCTCACCAGGGGAAAATAAGAAAATGCTACATAAGCAAGCGGATGCAGACCTCTCAATAGCAGAGGATAACTTCTGCTTACAATATGTACTAACCTGTAATAATGGGTCAGAGGCCGCTAGACGGGCATTTGCTGATAAAGATTATAATGATAGTTATATTAGGGCAAAGGCTTGTGTTTTACTAGCAAAGCCTAGCATACAAGAACGGATAGAATGGCATAAAAAAATAGAGATAGCCAAACTAGGAATTAGTGAATTTGGTTATCTCAACAAGACGGTTGAACTACAAGGCAAAGCATTGGCAGAAGGGGATATCAGAACTGCACTGTATGCACAGACCCTAATAGCAAAGGCATTGTTCCCCGCAGGGCCGTCCGGGGCCATTAAAAGCTTATCCAGTAGCCCAGAGGGTGCTATAAAGATAGAGTTCACCACACCAGAGGTAGAATGAGAGTCGGCCCCGCCAAGTTTTCTAAACCACAATGGGAGTTCATTAGCTGTAAGGCCCGGTTCAAACTATGGCGAGCCAGCCGTAGACAGGGCAAGACTAACGCTGCCGAGTTTGACCACATCAAATATAGCCTGGAGAACAAGGGCACTACCAGCTGGTATGTAGCACAGGATTTAGCACTGTGCACAGAGATGAATATACCGCTATTCAATGAGATGGTCCCACAAAAGTTAATCAGTAAATACGATAAACAGGCCCGTAGGTTCAATCTAATCAACGATTCCAAGTTCTACTTCAAGACAGCCAATAGCAGTGATAGCTTGCGCGGCAGAAAGGTTCATCGGTTAACTTGTGAAGAACCAACATATTGGCAGAATGGATCAGATATATACCATAATATCCTTCGACCACAATTAGCCGACACAATGGGCGGTTGCGCTATTCTATTCACCCCACCTACACAAAAAGCCCCTAAAGGGTCAGAATGGGTTCGCCGGCTGGAGTTATCATATTTGGACGAGATAAAGAATGGAAATCCAGATTACGCCGTATTCCACAACACCATTTGGGATAGCCCATATATCAGTGATACAGAGAAGAAGAACCTGGAGGCTATGACAGACCCTGCAACATGGGCCTGTGAATACCTCGCTACCTATAATGATCAACAGGGGCAGGTATATTGGGAATATGAGCCCTTGACGCATAAGCGCATTATAGATACCACAGAGCCCATCATTACCAGAATACGAGGCATAGACTGGGGAATAGCAGACAACACGGCGTGCGTATGGGCGGTGTTGTTGCCCGGCAATCGGGTATATTTTGAGGACGAATATGTAGATAATAATAAAGATGTCCCAAGTCACGCCACGCAGATAAAATCAAAGACACAATTTAAACCGCAGTATACTATACTGGATTCTGCGTGTTGGGCGCGGGATGCGAGTTTATCCAGTGTAGCAAAGCGATTTGCCGCTGAAGGCATAAATTGCGTGGCCGGGACAAAGGACCTGGACGGGTCCATCAGCGACATGAAGCAGATGTTTTCCAATGGGAATATCATAATCCATCCACAATGCATTAAATTATTACAGGCCATAACGGACTGGCAGCACGGACTACACGAGCCGGACGTACTCGCCGCCGCACGCTACGCCGTGGATGCGCTGATTCGCACCGGCAAATTACTACCGCCGATAAAGCGTGTTATCCAAAAATCACCTATAGATATTTTCGTTGAGCAGGAAGGGCTGATTAAACGTATGGAGAAAATGAATCATCGATTATCCTACATGAATAAAAATATCGGAGGTGGAGCGTCGTTAAAAATCTATTGACAAAGCATGAACAGTATTGTATACTCAGCACTATAACATGTCAAACCGCAAGATAAATCCTTCCCAGGTAAATTCAAGTAAGATCAAAGCTGAGATATTGGGTAAGATCGGGGTCTACGAGAACCGAATGTCAACCCGGCTTTCCCGGTGGGTAGAGGCCGCTGAACTCTATTGTGGGAAAACGTCCACTACCGGGGGGAACTCAAAAGCATCCTCAAATTCCCCCGAATTATTTAAGGCCATACGCGCGCTCCGCAATATGCTGTTGCGTATGCTTCTTGGAGCCAAACCATCTTTTGAATTGGAGTGCATGGATATAATCGGTTATAATAATCCAGGCCAAGTTTTAAAAGTTGAGCATTACGTCACAAACCAGTTGGACCTATCGCGATACGAAAAGGGAATGGCGCGGGCTATTGACCAGGTACTGCTCTATGGGTCGGTGGCGTGCCACGAACAGTTCGAGCCTCAACGTAGTTCATTTCTGGGGCGTAAGCAATACGTAACTTCATTCCGGCCCATCTCATTAATTAATTGCGCTTTCTCCCTCGACGCATACGATATTGAGGAAAGTAACTGGGTGGCATTGTCGGACATCCAGGGTAAATATATTCTTGAAAAATTGCTGGCACATGACCCGGACGGGGAAATATACGACCTCGGTGAAATCCATAAGGCACTATCTCAAAGTAGCTACTCGCCTAAAGTTAACGCCTGGGTAACGCAGAGGATGGCCTGGCAGGGATACGTCGGCCAGGACTTTACCGGCGGCATAGAACGCACTACGTATTACGGCCCGATTGACTGCCTGAATGACCATGAAGAATATTGCGTAGAAATAGTAAACCGCGAATTTATAATTCGCATGGAATCGTATGATGGTATCCGCCCGGTCAGGGTAGCAGTTATCAACAGCCTGGACGTAGAACCGCTTGGCAATGGTCTTTATGATTTATTTGGCCCCTTGCTGGCAAAGATCGATACTGCCGAGCACGCGCTTCTAAACATGATAACGTTGGCCGGCGCGTCCATGTTCAGCAAACAGAAATCATTGACGGATGAGGACAGCGAATTTGTTATCCGGCAATTCGGTATAATGTCGCTTGAAAATCCATTATTAAATTCTATAGGCCCTGATGCGCGCAATATCCAGGCGGTGGCAGGATACACGGAAGCCAATATCCAAAGATTCCGGCAAGCCAGCGGCGCGACAGATACGTTGCAGGCATTGGTTAGCTCGGACCAGGCAACCGCAACGTCCGTCTCACTGGCAATGAATGAGGCCGTACGGGCTATTTCTGTACAAGCGCAGATATTGGCACCCGTATTACACAGGGATCATATTAAAGTCGTTATCCAGAACGCACAAAAATATATCAGGCAAGCGCAGGTGATCCACATAAACGGCGCACCCATAACCGTAGTCCCATCCGATCTTATGATAGACGTTGATGTCCGGGTCAAAACGCCTACCGACCAGGATTTCAGACCAGCCAAATTACAGCGGCTGCGGGAAGGTATTCAGCTTACTTCTATGTTCCCTCCTGGTAGTATCCCAGGTAAGAAGATGAACCCCGGTCCCATGGTAGAGGAATATTGTAAAATGCTGGACGTCCCAAGATTTACAGAAGTGGTGCAAGACCTAACCGAGGCTGATATGATAAATATGTCGGTTCTATCGCAGATGCAGAATCCGACCACGGCACAAAGCACAGAAGGTGGAGCTGAAACGGGCGAGGAGCGGGTAAACAACGGAAAACCCGGCAAACGAGAACAACGCGAATTGAACCGGAATATGTCGGACGATACTATGACAACTCCTGTCGGGAAGGTGGCTGCGGTACCGGGCGACCAGCAGGAGACGACAAGAGCTATCCGTGCGTCGAGTGTAGGGGGAAAATAATGGACACAATTGACAGTTTAAAAGCCAAGTTGGCTACAATCCAGCAGGCTAAAATGTCAGAGCCGGTGAAAAATTATCTGAATATATTAAAAGAAATAATGGACCGGGAATTATTTGCGAGTTTCAACCTGCGCGGAGAGGAAGCAGCCTGTGCGCTGGCAAAGCTACAAGGAATGTCAGTCGCGCTAAATCTTGAGACTATATTTGATGGCACTATAGCTGCTTACACTAAGCAGCAGTCACCCATAGTTAAATTAGGGAGATAACAAATGAAAAGAATAATCTTTACACTGGCTATTCTGGGATTATCAGTTGCGGCTAATTCGGCTGAGGTACAAACTGAGAAACTCACCAATGAATCAGCCCTGGCATATTCAACCACATACGATTTTTACCTGAACTCAATGGCATCGAATCGCTTATCCGCAGTTGTGGTTTACACAACGGCTACACCGTCAGCCGCCACTTTTACAGACGGCGCGACCAGTACCGGCAGTTTTACAGTGGTATCCACCTCGTCGCTGTACGGCAAGTACATAACCATCCATGGTTATCAATTCATTGCCGGCAATGCGCGCGTAAACGGAGACGCGGAGTACCGCCCGGCGGTTTATCCAGTAGGTGTGACCATCACGACGACAGCAGTTAACATCGCGTACGCGGTGAGGCATCACCCGGTAGTCGGTGCCCTGATAGCAGCGTCCACGACCGGCGCGCGTGTCGATCTCACCTCAAGATACCCGGACGGGATCAAATATGCGCTCACGGAAGAAGATACAAACTATGTAAAATCCAACGGCACGGCCACAGGCGGGGGCACGGCTGTTACAATCATCAGCGCATCGGATAAAATATATTCACTGGCGCATACCCTGACTACCGGATTGCCGGTTCTATATTCAACAGCGACCCAAACCAATTACATCACCGGGCTGACCAACCAGACAACGTATTTTGCGATAAGGTCCGACGCTAATAATTTCAAATTGGGCACAACGAAATTAAACGCAATCGGAGGTACGGCGGTTGACGTAACTGTAACCGTGGGAGATACCGCGCACACACTGACGCTGACACCGCTGAAGATGAACAACTCAACAGCCGGATTCAACTGGCAGGAATCAAATGATGGTACGAACTTCTTAAATATTCCGTCCATCTCAAGCGTTTCATTCTCCACCACGACGGCGGTATTAGGCGGCACGGTGGCAGGATGGGACTTCTCATGGTTTAATTTTAAGTGGTTGCGGCTAAACGTAACAGGGCCAGACACCGGCGGCATATATTTGAAAACGGATTTGAACGTTAAACAGTAAGGAGAATCATAATGGAAATAGCTGAGAAAATCCAGCACGAAGCAGGTACGCCAGCTCCTGCTACGCCCGCGACCACCGCAAAGGTCGAGGCATCGGTGCCTGCGTCGGCTCCCGCCGTAGTTGACCACACGGCTGAAATGTTGAAGAAACAAACTGCCGCATTTATTAAAATGCGCCAGGAGAAACGGGAATTAAAGCAGCAGTTGGCCACGGCTCAAGCCAACACTGCCACCCCGCCGGCGGCACCTGCTGATCCGGCCCAGGTTGCTAAACCAGAGAATCAAACGGTACCTGTCCCGGCAAAGACAGCGCGAGACATAGAGGCTGAATCAGTACGGGCGATAGAGGCGATAGCAGCGGAAAGAGATGTGGCGTCGGTCCCTGGGGCTATGATGGATATTATCCACATGGTGGATACTGTCCAGGAGCTTTCGGACTTGCACGCTGTCAGTCCTTCCCTTGCCTTCAGAGAAGCGAAAGCTATCTGGGCCTCAAAGGCCGGTATTGGAGCTACTCCTGTTATGCCTATTTCTTCCACCACATCCGGCGGGATGTCGACGGAAGTGACAAATTTAGATTCTCTCGTCGCCGCGTGTGAAAAAGAAAAACCCGGCACAAAAGAGTTTAATATCCTGGCTAAGAAGATACGTGCTATCCTGATACCTATCTCGTAGCACAAGAGAGGATAAAATTATGGCCGGAGTAATGTATAGCGATATACCCGCAACGGGAAGTACCGCTGCAGATGGCGCATCAGCAAAAGCGTATTCAATGTTGTATCTCAAGGGTCTATATGCCAGACCCGGTGCCTGGAAACATTTAGTCAATGTCTCCTCGGACGCCGGATTCGGTCAGACGGTCTCACTGGATGAAATGCCGAGTATCACCGCCGTAGACGTTACGGTAGCCACGGGCGCGTATGCTTATGATAATACGTCGCTTCTTCAGCGCGTTATCACGATGGACAAAATCAAAGCGGTCCCGTATAGCGTGCCCGAGTATACGCTCGTGCAATCCAAGATCGACCTGCGGGCCGCGCTGGTAGAGAACGCCGCGAAGTCGGTTGACGATAGCATAGATGCTGAAATGGCCAAACTGTGCGTGTCACTAACCACGAACAGCGCGGGCTCTCTAGGCTCGGACCTCACGGAGACGTATATATTCACCGCGCTACAGAAATTGGTAGACAACAAAGTAGACATCAGCAATACCAATGATCTGGTGTGGATATTGCCGTCCAGCCAGTTTGCGGTCGTGCACCTGCTGAAAGGCTACACGTCGTATCGTACTTGGGCCGGTAGTTCGGATGCTGATGGCGGCAACGACATAAAACCCAACGTCCTGTCCCTGTGCGGGATAGATGTACATTTTCGCACGGATTCAGCACTGTCCATCACCGGCGGGAAGGTGGGCGGTCTGTTCCATAAGGACTCAGTGGGCGTCGCTATCCAGCGGATGCCGTCGCTCCGTCAGCCGTTCCCGATTGCCGGAACGGTTAACTGGGATATGACCACGTTTGCGATATACGGCATCAACATCCTCGCCGAGAAGCGCGGCTGTCTGATCAACACGAAGTAGAATGTAAGTTACCCTGCCTCCTCCCTCCCCGCGTCATATCGATGGCGTGGGGAGTGGGTACAGGATTGAAAAGGAGGACCTCGTGACAGCACAAGATATTATCACAGAGATAAGGCAGATATGCCAGCAGACCGACGAGAATAACACATCGGCTGACAACAATGTAATCCTGGGCTGGATAAATGCGTGCACGCTTCAGTTATGCTCTATCATCTCAACACTCCCTAAGACTGAGGTGCCCGGTATTGTGGCCGCCGCTGTTATCGCGATGCCGTCCAACCTGTTGAAACTTGACTTTGCCAGCATATCCGACGGGAGCAAACATTCACCGATAGATTCTATAGATTTTGTAAATTTTGCAAGGCTTAATCCTAATTGGGAAGATACGCCAGCCGGCAAGCCGATAAATATTGTCCGCATGACTGATCTGTCATGGAAATTATGGCCTAGCCCGAGCGCGGCGTGGATTGGAAAAGATTTAACTTTGATAGGGACCGTTGTACCAACTCCGCTCACCGGGTTTTCAGAATCCCCGGCTAT
>Ga0315291_10003921_pt1 | contig 19110 bp, 24 predicted proteins | sample YL17G12_20_MG_FD_203070 | JGI IMG/M metagenome (GOLD analysis project Ga0315291, IMG submission 203070) | Sediment microbial communities from Yellowstone Lake, YNP, Wyoming, USA - YL17G12_20 | ecosystem: Environmental > Aquatic > Freshwater > Lake > Sediment | place: USA: Wyoming | collected...
TTGATATGATAACCGGAGACATAATCGTCGTCTTTGAAAAGAACTCCGTTCATAATTCAATTCTTGCTTCGACTGATTGCAATTGCCGATGCATCATGTGCCCTCAAACCCTGGTTTCTGATTCACCCGAGAATCTCCAAGATAATCTTGAAATCATTCGTCTGATAGATAAAAAAACCACAGCTTTAGGTCTTACCGGCGGAGAGCCTACGCTTTTAGGCGATGGGCTAATAAAACTTCTTAAGGAGTGCAAGAAGCAATTGCCCAATACTCAAATTCAGATTCTTTCGAATGGGATATTACTGAATAACAATGAATATGTCCGAAAAATGGTTCACCTAGGAATGAAAAACCTGGTCTTTTGTATTCCGCTATATGCGGATATAGATACCGAACATGATTTCATCATGCAAAGGGAAGGTGCTTTCGAAGATGCAATTCAAGGGTTATATAATTTAGCTACATACAAGCAGCTTATTGAAATTCGTATTGTCGTAATGTCTCTCAATTATAAAAGACTCCCGCAGATCGCTGAATTTATCTATCACAATCTGCCTTTTGCCATCCATGTTGCTTTTATGGGGATGGAAGTCGAAGGACTTGCAAGGAAGAATGTGAATAAGCTTTGGGCTAGCCCAAAAGATTATGCGCCATTCTTAAAAGAAGCTGTTTTGTATCTTTCTCAGCGGAACATGGATGTTTCGATTTACAATGAGCAATTATGCTTAATGCCTAAAGAGCTATGGAGTTTTACCCGGCAATCTATTTCAGAATGGAAAAATACGTATTTGGAAAAGTGCAAAGACTGTAAAGAAAAAGGCGAATGTGCTGGTTTTTTTGCCAAGCCGTTCGAAGATCATCAGAAGTCGATTACTCCGTTATGATACGGTTCCTTAAATAGGGAAAAATTGCTTGACTTGAAGCAGCGATAAGAATAGGCTTAAATACAAGGGGTAATAAGATGAAAACTTTCAAAAAAATGGGTTATGGGTTGTTGTCTATGACGATGCTTTTTTTCTCGTCGTTATCTAACGGGTTTCCCAAAAACAGAATTGTCAGTTCCCTTAAATCCAAGATTGGAAAAATTGCGCTCGAGAACGGCGGCAGTGCTCCGGAGAGTTTAATACTACAACAGGCGAGTTCTTCTTTTGGAGAAGATATAGCGATTGATGCGTCCCATAAATCGCATGCTTCGCATAAGTCCCATGCTTCTCATGCATCAGGGACGTCTGGTAGAGTAGGCTCGCCAAGGACTCCGACGGCAAATGTCACTCCTAAAACATCAGTCTATTCAAATCCCTATTCTCAATATCTCACTATTGCCGAAGTAGAAATGATCTCAGGCGTGAACGGCATTAAGCAAACCCTGGAGCCCAGTGTTCTTCATTTCCTTCAGAGTGATGGCAAAGAAATTTTAAGAGTCAGGTTCTCGGGAAAAGAAAATATCAATACTTATAAATCTGATTCGAAATACAGTCCTGTTAGCGGACTTGGGGAAGTGGCGCTTGTCGGCACTTTACAATTGCCGATGCAATTGCTGTTTGCCAAGGGGAAGTATTGCGTTGAGATTCTGACGTTTCCCAAGGAAGGGCTTAATTTGTATTTGTCATTGGATCAGATGAAGGTCGCCGCCAACTACATTTCGTCTCGGTTGACAAACTAGGATATCTAGAGACGAGTCCAACTAATCCTCAGTAAAATGAGAAATAACAAAACAGGCTATGGGGCTATCCTTCTCATTGCGTTATTTCTTGTAGCGTGCGCCTCTTCTACTCCGCAACAGTCCAATGTTACCGCCGTTCCAGAAAAAATAAAGACATTAGAAATCCATGTGATTAATGTTGGCCAAGGAGATTGCTTTTTAGTGATTTCGCCGTCTGGAAAGAAAGTTCTTATCGATGCGGGAAATACCGGGAGAGGCGCGGGGTTCGTACTGCCTTACCTCAAGAATCTCGGCATTACCTCAGTAGATTATATTGTTGCTACGCATTTTCATTCCGATCATATCGGCGGTTTAGATGAAGTAGTGAATAGTATTGGCGGGAGCTCTCATATTGTCAGCGCAGCCTTTGATAGGGGCGGAAACTACGATTCAGGCGCCTTTAGAGATTATATCAAATCCATCGGAGATAAAAGAAAAACGATCTCTCCTGGTCAAACCATTGACCTAGGTGATGGCGTCAATATGAAGTGCATCGCTTCTGATGGTAATATCCTAACGGGACGAGTGTATTCTGGAACGGACGAGAATGCGTTATCAGTAGTTCTCGTAATGAAATATCATTCTTTTGATATGTACTTTGGGGGAGATAGCAATATGGCCATTGAGCCATCTCTTGCGCCGTACGCGGGGGATGTTGATGTTTATAAAGTGAGCCATCACGGTAGTGCTACAAGCTCAACACAACAGTTGCTTGATTATTTAAAGCCGGAGGTTTCAGTTATTGCCGTTGGAAACGGTAATACCTATGGACATCCGAACGAAGGAACCTTAACAAGATTAATGGCTATAAATAGCTATATCTATCAGACGGAATCGGGAGCCGCTGTACCGCCTGCCGGGAAAGGCGAGGTTGCAAACGGAAACTTTAAGATTTTGACAGATGGTGATTCTTATACGATCTCGGGATCCTCCTTGATTACCATAACGCGGTTAACAGATGAAAAGAAAGCCATGTTAGAGAATACGGAGAAACATATTTTATGGACCTTCTTATTTCACCTGCCGTTTAGAATTGAGGCGAGTGGAGGCCGAGAACCTGTCTCGGGTTCCCGAATGTAAAATGACGGCATAGCCGGACTAGCGCCTCATTGAATAGACGATTGAATTGGCTAGAAATTCTCAAACGGAAAAACATAGAAAGGAATCACATGATAAGGAGCCTGATCGTTTGGTTACAGGAAAAAGTCGAGAAAAGCTGGTCAGGCTTAAAAAAGGCCGTCAATTTCATAAAAAAATACAATAAAGTTGGAGAAAAGACGCTCAGGCTCAGGGGAAAGTTAAACCTGAGAAGCCATGTGTTAAGCCAAGTGGCAGGAAAGGTAGGATAGATATTCATATTGAGGTTGATGACGGAGATAAATTGGTATCCTGCGTAGAAATAAAGGCTTCAAACTGGGATAGGATGACAGAACAATCGATAAGACGCAATGTTAAAAGACAAATTAGCCAAGTATGGGATTATATTGAATCTGAGTTGGAAAAGGGGAAAGAAATTTCTTCAGGCATTATTTTCCCAAAACGACCCAAAAGCAAGAAAAAGCTCTTTTAATAGAGAAATTATTTGAAGAAGCTGGGATTCCCGTAGTTTGGGAAGATGAGAACGTTGAAGAAAGAAAAGAGAGAGGGAAGGCACCAAACTAAAAGGCGGAGTCTGGCCTTTAAATAACACCATATATGGTATTTTTGCCAAATTATAATCTATATTTTGTTATTTTCTCTTTACCCTCATTTTGGATTGTGGTATAATTCAAGAAATTTATAACAGGCGGGTTCTCGAATGAAATTTGAAAGTTTTACTGAGAAAGACAAGATCGATATCCTTTTAAATATATTGAATGAGAGGTACCATGCTGCGCACCAAATGAGGGAACGAAGTCTAAGATTTGCGATGTGGATTCTGGGCTTTGTAGCAGTAGCAGTCCCTTGGTTATTATTTCAAAGAGGATTATGTTCAGGTCAAAAAGTAGCCCTTACGGTTCTAACAACAATGTTGGGAGTAGCTACTTTTTTATTTGTTAGAGCAATTCATGTTGGTTTTAATAAGAATTGGGAGGTGATAATAAAGCTGGAAGAAGCACTGGGATGCTATGAAAAAAGCGTATTCATAAATTCCATTCAATTATTTCCAGAAGAATACAGGAACATAAGGAAAATTTCTTCAAGATCTCATTTTTCTTTAATCTATATCTGGATCATTTTGGCTTCGATTGTAACCGTCATTTCTATTTGGGTGAGATTCTAAGTGTCTGGTCACCATTCAATAGAAGCAAAAAATATAAAGGGGGTGGAAAATGTCAGATTGTCATGATTTATTTTTAAAGTTTCTGAATAACATTAGATTAGCGGATTCTAAGAAAGATGACTTGAGATCAGCAAGAGATGCTATCAGAGATAAAATTAGGACATATTTCAAGGACAAATTGAAGAAGAAGGTCCCCGAATTTCAAAGCCAGGGTTCATTTGCCATGTCCTGCGTGGTAAACCCGTTAAGTGGAGAATTTGATATAGATGATGGAGTATATTTGCAGAACCTAGATGATGATAAGTCAAAATGGGAATCCCCTAATACCGTTCATAGCTGGACTCTTGATGCTATTCGAGGCCATACAAAGGAAGAACCTATCGATAAAAGGACATGCGTTAGAGTAGTCTATTCTGGCAATTATCATGTTGATCTGCCAATTTATGGAACTTACGATCAAAAGCCTCATTTAGCAGAAAAGGAGGATGCAGGGTGGCATACCAGTGATCCAGTTGAATATACAAATTGGTTTATCGGAAAAGTAAAGGAAGAAGGGGAGCAATTAAGACGTGTACTGATTTATTTGAAAGCATGGGCAGACTATAAATCGACATCAACGAGTATCCTAAGCAGTTTTGTCTTATCAATTCTCACAACAAATCACTATGTGAGTTCAGATAGAGATGACGTGGCTTTCTCGGGGACAGTGAAAAATATTTATGGGAGCATTAATAAATCTCAGGTTATTATCAATCCTGTAGATTCAACAGAGAATGTAGCGGAACGAATAACAGATACTCAATGGAAATTTTCTAAAGATAGATTTCATACTTTATTGCAACGTGCTGGAGAAGCCTTAAAGGCAGAAAATAAAGAAGAGGCTTCTAAAATATGGAGAACGGAATTTGGTGAAAGATTCCCTGAATTTAAGGAACCCAAAGAAGGCATTAAGCCTATAAAAACATCAGCTCCTGCTATCCTTGGTGATGATGGAAGATCGGCCTAAGTCTGTATTAAGTGAGTATTATCAAGAATCGATTAGTCGTATTAAAGAATATTTAGAAATCAAATATTGCGCTACGCCTGTTACAGAAGACGATGATGATTTTCCCCCCATTCCGAATACCGATAGGTTCATTTTCTTCAAGCTTAAGGTCCATGATTCAGAACTGCCGAAAACTCTTATTCTCGCAATTCCTTTTCATTTCCCTGATTCGTTACCGAGAATATATCTTTCAAAGGAAGATTATTCAAAGTTAGCTCCGATACCACACGTTGATAAAAATAGGTTTGTTTGTACAAGAGACCCGAGTATTGCGCATGTTAATGAAAAAAGGCAAGAAGATGCTATAGACGAGCTTCTTAAAATCGCGCTCGATATTATAAAAAAAGGCGCAAAAAAGGAAAATAATAATGAATTTGGTGAAGAGTTCTTAGCTTACTGGAATGAACAGGCGGAAACAAAATATTTAAGTTTATGGACGCCGTCTTCAATAATTGAGAGGCTCAAGATAATTAAAATCGCCAGCAAATTGCCCTCCTTTAAATACATAATTTCTCGTGATATTGAAGAAGTTAAAAAGTGGGCCGCTCCACTAAAAATTCAAATAGATGAAAACAACACTTATGATGCTATTCATCTTCCTCTTTTTGAACCCATTAATGTACCCCTCCCCCAAAACAACCATGATGTCTATGAAATAATAAAAAAGGGCGATAAAAACGGCTGCGCTGCTTTGGAAAAATATTTGAATAAAGATAGATCTAACAGAGCAATACTGGCATCTTTTCACTTTGATAATGAAAGAATATTTATTGGATGGATATTTGATAGCTGGAATAAAGAAATATATAAAGGCTTCAGATCAGAAAAGTTGCCTTTAAAAATTAGGATGCAAAGAACGTCGTCAGTTCCTATTCAGAAAATATGTATTGAGAGAGCTGATCCAGAACGAATATTTAATAGGGGAGGTTTAGGAATAAAAAAATCCTTAATTGGTGGATCCGTCGCGATTATTGGATGTGGTTCTTTGGGCAGTCATCTTGCTAATTCCCTTTCTGAAAGTGGCATCTCTGATTTTCTCTTGGTTGACAAAGAGGAGCTTGAACTTGCAAACGTTGCTCGACATATCTGTGGATTTAATGAATCAATCCGACAATGCCCCAAAAGTGATGCTGTGAAGGATTTGTTATTAGCACATTTCCCGCATATAAAGTGCCAAGCAATTCAGGAAGATATCTTAAATCTTCTTGAAAGGGAAGAAACATTTTTGAATAAATATAGCACTGTTATTGTCGCAGTTGGAGACAAAGCTATAGAGAGACGTTTAAATTATCTGCTAATAAAAGGAAAGATAAGGTCTCCTTTGATATTTATTTGGATGGAACCTTTCGGCGTTGCCGGACAATTCCTATTTATTCATCCAAAAGGAAGAAGCTGTTTTCAATGTTGTTTTGATTCAAATGGGACATTTAGGTTTTCTGTAGCAAAACCCGATGTCAGTTATCTAAAAAGAGAGACAGGGTGTCAGAGTACTTTTATGCCTTATTCAAATCTAGAAGTTGATCATTTTATAAATGTAGTAACCAGGAGAATTTTGCGGTGTTTTGATGAAAAACAAGAGAATAGCTTTTTAATGACTTGGCTCGGCGACTTAACTCGTTTCAGAAGCATGGGCTATAAAATAAACGACGAATGGATAGCGGATTTCGATTATTCGACATATGAAAGGCCTATCGAAAAGAATAAAAAATGCGATGCATGCGAGAAGTAGAATACTGTCATTTGAGTCATCGATTGTTAATTAGAAACGACGTTTTTAGGAAATTCCAAGAATATTTTGATAAGTCCAGAAAAAGAGAGGCTGGAGGAATATTACTAGGCTATGTTTATGAGGATCATAGCGAAGTAGCAAATGCTTCATATCCGAATAGATTTGATCTTTTCGGATATAACTATTTTGTTCGTTCAAAACGTGGAGCTCAACCAAAAATTAACAAAGCATGGACAAGAAGCAATGGCACTTTAATATATCTGGGTGAATGGCATACTCATTTCGAGAAATATCCTAAACCATCCGCCACTGATAAGAGTCTAATGATCAATTCGTTAAGAACAACCAAAATGGAAATTGATTTCTTGTTTTTAATCATTGTAGGTTTGGATGATACCTACTGGGTAGGAAAACAAGTTGGAGATAAGTTGATTGAGCTAAAAAGGATCGGGTTGGAATGCTAGCCAAAGTAATGATCCGAATTCATGATTACCCAATTCCGTGTTTATCGCCTTTTGATCATGATGTCAAATATTGAAAAATACCCCTCGTACCCAATCGCCGGAAAAATCACGAAGTAGCATGGCGTAGCGCTGCAGCAATAGGTCACGACCAGATCTGAATACCCTTTATGCTTTTTGAATCCCGTCACTCTGGCCTCGAAAGGATAGTCAGTATCTTTCTTAATGTTCATGATTTTCATCCCATTTTTCAATAAATCTTCATCTTATCTAGGTCATAGAGAACACCGTTGTTGACGAAGTTATTTGGCACGATATGTTGGTCTTGACAGAAAGAACGGAATGATTATAATTCATACGATCTGCAATGAAAGACATGACTGAATCAACGGTTTATATCGTTCTGATCCAGGATAATCAAAACAATAATCGGGCGGATACCCCCGCCCATAGTACACTCTAACCCCAGTCTCGCCTTTTCACTCAATCCAATTTCTAAAAAGGAGAACAAATATGGCAAAAAATTGTCAAATTCCAGAAAATTACCGATCTGTTCTGGATGGGCTGGAAACCGAAAGGGCCATCAAATTGATCAAGGACTTCTTTCAGGTGAATCTGGCTGAAGCTCTGAATCTGAGGCGCGTGACTGCCCCCTTGTTTGTCAAGGCTGGAACGGGAATCAACGATGACCTGACAGGAGTGGAACGGCCGATTTCATTTGCCGTAAAAAACATGAACAACGCCCAGGCCGAGATAGTCCAATCGCTGGCTAAGTGGAAGAGGCTAACTCTTGCCAGCCTGAAAATCGGGCAGGGCGAAGGGATATATACGGATATGAACGCCATCCGGCCCGATGAAATCCTCGACAGCCTACATTCTCTATATGTCGACCAGTGGGACTGGGAAAGAGTCATGTCAAGGGAAGAGAGACATCTGGAATTTCTGAAAGAAATCGTCAGAAAGATTTATTTCGTCCTGAGGAAAACAGAAGACTTTATTCACAGGCAATATCCTGAGATCAAGCCTATTCTCCCGGAAGAAATTCGCTTTTTTCATTCGCTAGAGCTGGAGGAAAGGTATCCGGATCTGTCTCCCAGGGAAAGGGAAGATGCCATTTGCCGTGAGAACGAAGCCGTTTTTATCATCGGGATCGGAACACCGTTGAGGAGCGGCCAGCCCCATGACGGGCGGGCTCCTGATTACGATGACTGGACAACACCCACCGATTTAGGGCCTGGCTTGAATGGAGACATCATCGCCTGGTACCCTGTCCTGGAAACGGCCTTTGAAATCTCCTCCATGGGAATCAGAGTGGACAGGGAAGCGCTGGAAAGACAGCTCGAACTAACAGGGACCACTGAGAGAAAGAAATTGTTCTTTCATCAAAAATTATTAGCAGGGGAATTGCCGCTCTGCATAGGGGGCGGTATCGGGCAGTCACGGCTCTGTATGTTTTTCCTGAGAAAAGCCCATATCGGGGAAATCCAGGCAAGCATCTGGCCTGAAGAAATGGCAGAGGATTGCCGGAAGAGAAATATTTTTCTCCTCTAGAGGACGGTGTATGAACGGGTGTTTTCGCCCAGTAAAAAAGGAGGAGATTTCTGTCGGTGCTTGATCTGATTTTCGTGCAAATTGACCAGATTCTAGGGAGAAAAGTAATATTCCTTTATTATGTATTACATAACTTCCCTTGATGGTTCTATGCCATTTACGGGGCTTTTCTTTTAAAGGTTAAAAATCAATGAAATTTTGTGGTCTTGGAATGGAAGCCAATGGACAAGCCCTAGCTTTCAGCCTCAATATCATATTTACAAAAATACCCCTCATACCCAATCGCCGGAGAAATCACGAAATAACAAGGCGTTGCGCTGCAACAGTAAGTTGTAACCAGGTCCGAATACCCTTTGTATTTCCTGAATCCTTCTAGATTCACCCTGACCTCATACGGAAATTCCTTTCGTAGATCTTTTATATTCAGGTCCATTTTATCGCCCTGGGAAAAATTATTTTCACAGTTCGCCGCGGTCGGCGAAGCTATAAAATCTATCGCGCCCGACAATTACGTGGTCAAGAACGGTTATCTGGAGCAGTTCGCCAGCTTGCCTCAATATTTTTGTGATTTCCTTGTCGGAATAAGAAGGCTCTGGATCTCCCGAAGGATGGCCGTGAACGAAAATAACGTTTGCGGCTGAGGCAAGAAGAGCGGATTTATACACCTCTCTTGGATGAACAGGCGAGGAATCCATTGAGCCTTGGCTGACCATGTCTACTCCAATTACCTTATTCTTGGGGTCGAGAAAAATCGAATAGAACTTCTCCTTGTCGCTCTCAACGAGCTTCTTGAATGTTGAATAAACGTCGCTCGAACTGGATAATTTCAGCGGCTTGTATTCTTTATGGCCTTCGATGACTAGCTTAGTCCTGACTTTGTAGCCCTTGTACTCGTACCCGTCAAAACAGGATTCTTTCAATTCCGCATTGTTTCTCCTCAATCAGATCCCACCTCATTCTTTTATTGCTTTCCTGAAGTCCAAAAAATAGGGAAGCCCTATCTCAAATATCTTCGTTTCAGAGAATTTCTCATTGTAGCCAGCGCTTTCGGGGTTTTGGTATTGGTCATTAAAGGCAAAGCCCGTGTATTTAAAAAATGCCCGCTTTGCTGCTTCAAAATTGATCAATACGTCTACATCGTCGTTTACGCCCATGTAGTTCTTGACGAGCACGAATATTTTCCTGTTTTCCATGGAATCACCCTTTTCTATTTGAGGCGTCTGGAAGACCGTCCTTTGGATACCTGCCCGCCAAAATCAATTTTCTAATTCTTTCTCCGCCGCATTCTTTGGTACCCAGGTATTCGCACGCGTTTTCAGGATCCCCATTGCCTGAGCAGTAAGTCAGGCCCCAGACCTGAACCATCCAGCAATCGCTTGTCAGGTCTTTTTGATAAATCCTTTTGGTTCTTCCGATGAATTGCTTTCCGCCTATGTTAATTCTTTCAAGTTTTGACGTAAAACCACCCCTTTTCTATTTTTGAAGGCAAGATATTCTGACCAGTCAATGCTTTCAATTTCTCCGTCTTGGTATTGGATGTCGCATTCAAAGTATTTTTTATTGTTGCCGAGAAAATGCTCTACCCTGGCTGAAAAGCCTTCAATGTCTTGTCGAGAACAGCCATTGATTTCCAGCTCATCCAATACGTCTTGATAGTCCCTGATGGCCAGGACTTCTGCTTTGCCATTTTTCGTGATTAACGTTTCGCCTATCTCCGGCAGCTTATATTCGCCAAGGCTTTTCATGAACGGCGATTTGGACATCTCATATCTGAACAGGTATTCTTCCATGCCCATCTTTATCTGCTGGGCAATGCTGAGCCCGTCTTCTTCCTTTATTTTGACCATTTTTTCCAAATATTTTTCGGGAACCATGAATTTATACATAAGCTCGCCTTCGTTTTTCCTTATTAGAGGATTGAAGAAAGCAACTTACTTTAAGCTCATCTTCAAATCTTGCTGGTTTTGCAGGTAAAGGGATATTGCCTAAAAAAGCTAAGGGGAATAGCATAGATCTAGGTGAAATTGCTGCTCACATAGCCTCTAAGGATTATTTTTTTCGCGGAATGAGGAAAATTAAGATATTTAGCATTTTTAGGGACCAAAGGGGCATCTAACATAGCCTGAGAAAAAGGGCTAAAAGCGAAATTGGAGAGTTTTTATATTTCGTAAAATTCATTGACAGAAGACAAAGTTAAATTTTCTTTGATCAAAACAACTGGAATCTAAGGTCATCAATAGTCAGAGAATTGATATTTATATAGATGGAGTCTAAAATTAGCTATACAAAAAGAGAGATGACATAACAGATAAAGAAGTTGCGGACTTAATTATTCGAAGTTTGTACTCTGGTGCATTTGAGCCAAACGTTGACTGCACACTTAATCTGAATAATTTTGCCTTAGAATTAAAGGTAGACAATGATCGAATTTGGGAGATTTATGAGCAACTCAAAGAGAAGAATTTAGTTGAGACGTTTGCTTTGGGGGGTTAATTAGAATCACTCCAGAAGGAATTTTATATTGTGAAGAAAATGGTCTCGCTAGACCTGAACTTATCAAACATCAAAAGGAAGTTAGAACAAAATTGTTGAATACATTTGCCTCCATACAAGAGAGTCGAGGTCGTAATATTCTTGTCGACTGGCAATATCTATGCAAAGAAGCAGGAGTTGCTGAGCAGGAGAATAAATTTTGTCGAAGCATAATGGCAAGGAAAAATCGTTGAAATCTCCACGCCACCATCACTACATTCCAAAATTTTACTTAGAAGGCTTTACTGAAGGAAGCAATGACGAATATCTCTGGGTACTTGATAAACAACAAAAGAAGCAATGGAAAGCAAAACCTGAAAATGCAGCTCACCAGAAGGATTTTTATCGCATTGAAGTCCCCGGAGTTGAGCCAGATGCAGTGGAAAATGCTTTTGGAAAGTTTGAAAATAAAGCAGCCTCCGTTGTTAAAGATATTATCAAGAAAAGAACTGTACCAACAGGTGAGAATTTCATTATCCTTATCAATTTTGTTGCGTTAATGGCTGTAAGAATACCTAGTTATCGGAGTTTTTTTAATGGCCCTTTAGAAGAGATGAATAAGTTTGCTCTACAATTGATGTTAGCCAATCCAAAGCGTTTCAAAACAATTAAAGAAAGAATGAGAAGAGATGGCTTTGAAGTTGATGAAAAGGTTAGCTATGAAATTATGAAGCGTTTTATAGAGAGAGACAATTATTCAATTAAAGTTAGCCAGGAATGGCATATTAAAAATATGCTCGATTCCATTGATTTACTAATCCCACTTTTATTAGGTAGGAAATGGTCTTTAATCATTATAAAAGACGAGGAAGATGAATTTATATGTTCTGATAGTCCAGTTACACTTATGTGGGCAAAGCCTATGCCTCCTTTCTGGGGACCTGGTTTTGGAATGAAATACACGGAATTAACAATGCCTTTAGCAAAGCAAATTGCACTGCTTGCACGTTTTGAACGAGAGCCTCAGATTCTATTGGCTCCGAAAAAAGTTATAGCAAAGCTTAACAGTCGTACTGTCATGTACGCTGAACGTTTTATTTATTCACCTAGAAAAGACTTTATTTGGCTAGATAAAGATGGAAAAAACAGAAATGTGACAGATTTGATTAAAATACTAAAAAGCAAAAAAGAAGGTGGAAAAATAAAGATAATGGTTGAGGCGAAAGACAATTAAAGTGAAGACAATAAAGAGAAAAACCATGCCTTCCTTGAAAAGTTTGATCTCCCAGGGTTTCATTTTTCCAAGGCTAGAGGAAAAGATTGAGATTTGACTGTATTGATGTTATGCAAAGACTGTCCCATTTCAAGGTTTAATGCAATAACATGCATATCCTAATGTAAAACGTCTATTTTTATCTAATTTATCAAGATAAAAGAATATGGCTGGTATTAAATAATTACAGAATGGTTTTAGAATTGCATATATTGGTAAATAAATCATTTTTCTTCTTTTATTGTTGATTTGATTAATTAAATAGCTAGGAAGTTTTGATATTATGGCCGAAAGGTACCAAAATATTCCGCCTCTTGGATTTATAAAGATAATATTAAAACCTGCTTTTTTAAATAATATTTCTAAACCGTATTTCGTAAAATAGAAATAATTATATGGCTCTTCGTGAATGCCCCAACCTTGCGGTGCTGTTAAAAATAATTTCCCTCCTTTTTTTAATATTCTGTTAAACTCTTTCAGTACCTTTTCTGGATCTTCAACATGCTCAAGTACTTGTGTATTAATAACAGCATCGTAATAATTTCTAGGTTTTGGAATATTATTAAGATTGCTAACAAAAGTGTGATCATTTAATATTATGTCTGTTGACTCATAATCTGTATGCAAAAAGAATTGCCTATATGGTTTATTACCAGCACCAGCATCTAGAACTATACAGTCATTCTTAATTTCATTTCTTGCATATTTCATAAATTCTGTAATACTGTACTTTTCTGGGTCTGTTATCACTTTTTCACCATATTGTATATTTTAATATAGCCATCAGCCATATTCTCAAATCCGAATTTCCTTGAGTGTTCTAATCCTTTATTAACTATTTCATTATAAGTAACTTTTTTAGATGTTTGTCCAAGCCAAATATATTTATCATCAAGTAATCTTTCCATTATCAGTCCGAGTTGCTCACAATCACCAGTATCAAAAAGTATACCTGCATCGCCCACAGACTCAGGGACGCCAGTATTGGCTGAAGCTATTACTGGCGTGCCAGAAGCCATAGATTCCAAAACAACAGCAGGAAACATCTCATGCGTAGTCGATAAAACAAATAATTTCGCTTCCGAATAAAGTCTTGCCAATTCATTTTCTGAAATATCCGATAAAAATATTACCTTATCTTTTATATGAGTCATATCATTATCGATCATGCTTTTTAATTCCTCAAAATAATCTTTGTCATCGACACTACCTACTATAACAAGTTTATAATTCCTGAATCTTGGCTGTAAATTCAGAAAGCCGCAAAGCAATGTTACATAGTCTTTTTGCCTATGTATTCTGCCGACGGACAATATGATGTTCTTTTTCTTTTTTGATACGAAGAACTTATCAAGAAATATACCGTTAGGTACATACTCATACTTTTTGTTCAGTATGGGAAATGAAACGAATGACTTTTTTCCATACTTACACATAATCGTCATTTTGTCCGAAAATAAAAGAGTAAATAACTTCAAAAACGGATTCTGTTGCTCACCAATCTTTCCTATAAGTGAAAATATGACCTTAGCGCCCAATTTCAATTTGGATTTGAAACAGATTCTTATTGCTGGCGGATAGCAAACGAAAGAATGTATTATATCGACATTTTCCCTTTTAATTATATCGAGCGCATCCTTGACGTATCCTCGTTTTCCGAATTTTACCCGGTATATTTTCATCCCGTTGTCATTTTCAAAGTATTTCTGACCTTTGGACAGGTTGGTGAGCACAAAACTATCTATACCCTTTTCTTTGTAATAGTTGTTTAGATGCAATATATTGACCTGACCGCCGCCTTTCTGTCTACAGTCAAATTTGGAAATCAGAAAGCATATTTTCATGTCAATTCACCCTTTTTAGCTAAATATCTCCTGCATTGATCTTGACCATAATATTGATTATGACTTAATTGATACCTGTTCATAATAAACCTCTTAGTATATTTAAGCTTTTCAAACAATTTTATGTGATACATCCTCGAAATATTGCATTTCACCACTTATCAGTAACCATTACATGCAAAGAATGTAATGCGTATCAATTACGCTTAAAAAACCCGCTTTTAATCATTTATTCATGAGCAATCAAAATGGCAACGAAAAGATCATCAGAAATCTGGCCCTGTTCGATGAGGATTACATGCCTCCAACGATTCATTTCCGGGATGGCCAGATAAGGGACCTCCAGTTGTGCCTGGAATCTGCCATTAAAGGAAATCGGCCAATCCATGCCTTTATTTGCGGTCCATCAGGCACTGGAAAGACCTTGATGGCAAGATCTCTGCTGAAAGAACTGGAGGAGCATTCAATTCTTGGGATTTATGTCAATTGCTGGGAGCATCAGAGCCTGTATTCAATCATAGACAAAATCACTGAAGATCTTCGCGTGTTGCAGGCTGAAAAAATCAGCGCGATTTACAAGATAGAAAGGCTTGAGAAATATTTAAATGCAAGGCCGTTTGTCATAATCCTTGATGACATTGACAGGCTGGATCCAAAAGACATTGATCACGTTTTATATAACCTGTCTGATTTGTCGAAAACGGGCCTCGTTTGCATTGGGTGCGGCATGACCTTCCTGCACAAATTGGACCAGAGGGTCAGATCGAGGCTGAATCCCAAGCTGATAGAGTGCCCTGCTTATTCAAAGAAAGAATTGATGGAGATTTTGAAAGAAAGGACTGAATATGGATTGGAAGAAGGCTCCTGGGACATGGGGATTCTAAGAAAGGTAATAAATCTGGCAAGCGGCGACGCCAGGATGGCTATCCAGACCTTGAGAAATGCAGCGACCTACGCAGAGAACGCGAAGGCGGGAAAAATCGAAATTAAAGACCTCGAAAAAGGCTGGGTCGATGCTGCAAAGCTTAAGGTCAATAAAATTCTGGAGAACCTGAATGAGCATCACCGGCTCATTTATGAGGTTATCCGAGAGAGAAAAAAGATAATGTCAGGAAAGCTGTGGAACGCATATAAAGAAGCTTGCAGAAGGAAAAAGCTAAAGACAGTTCCTCAGAGGACGTATGTTTATTACAGAGACCAATTGACCAACATGGGCTTGATATTTTCAAAAAGGGCAAGGATCAGGGGAAATATAAGAATCTATAGCGCCAATCCCAATCCTCTGTAAGCAAAAAAGACGGAGATCTTCCATCCATCATGATTTTGGACGAAAGGGGGAATGAATAATGGAAAAGAAAGGACAAGACCATTCAATAGAAGACGTAATGGCGAAATATCCACGCATAACTGCACATATCATAGCTGAATCTTTGGGCTATGCAACGCCAAGCAAAGCCGCCCTCATCCTGAAAGACGCCCGAGAAGGAAAAGAGAACTGGTGCGAGTGGATTTATACCTGTTATGACAGGAATCCCAATCGGGCCGTGCAGGACGCCATAAGAAACCGCCATACCCACCATGGCTACATGGCTGAATATAAGTTAGCTCTTGCTTTGGTTAAGAAGGCGATTGAAACAGGCAAAGAACCAATATTCGCAAGCTGGTTTTAGGAGTTGATGTATGTGGTCAATTTCGAGGCAAAGGGAAAAGATCTTTTCATAGACGGAAATAAGGTTCAAAAAGCATGGGAGAGCTGGAATGGCTGGTATTGGTTTGGAGTAAAGAGGGAAAGAACCCAGGACAGCTTAATTGGAGACAGAATCTGCAAGGATGATACGATCTGGTATGGCCTGGTCCAAGGCTTTGAGGAAGAATGGGGTTATTTTTCCCAGGCAGAGATAGAGAGCCTAAAGCCGAAGACCTGGGAGATAAAGAAAGTAGATATTCCTTATTCGGGGAGAAGAAGATGATTGATTATGAAATCCACGAAATTTATGAGTGCTGAAGAAAAGGGAAAAGTGTTAAAAGACTGGCAGCGATTCATAGAAAATGATTTCGATAAGGCAAAATTCACGAAGCGGCTTTACAATCATCTGATCCAACATTGTTCATTCATTGCACACTACAACCAGGGCGGATTTTACGGCACTTATTTTGAGGATCCGGAAGACACCATGAAATTCATAAAGCAATTCGATAGGGAGCAGGGCTGCGTCTCTGTCGAATATGGCATGACCTATTGGTTGAATAGCGAAGACTACAGAGACATTAACACGGCCATGGTTGAGACATTGGAGCCATACAAAGCCGAAATCTATCCGCGGTTGAAGCAAAAAACCAAGGACATTAAATTGAGGCAGATGGAGAAATTGAAAGCAGAAATAGAAGCTTTGGATTGATGATTAAAATGGGAACACATACTGTTCATATGGATTGCGTTAAATGCAGAGCAAAAGACTCTCTCGTATATACGTTTGATACCAGAAGTCCAATCACAAGTGAAGCCTTTTGCCTTAGCTGTGACTGTTATTACAGCACGATCGAGAGAAAGCTGGGCAAAAGAGAATTGGCAGAATTAAGAAAAGACTATGAATGGGGCGATTGAGATGGGCTACTACCTGACCATCGTAGAACAAGACCTTAAATGCAAAAAAGATATGGCAGAAGAACTTAAGAAGTTGTTCGAATCCCGGGAGCTCTATTATTTCTGGGACTATGATAAAAGCACGATCAGGCACGGCGAAGGTTATTTCAAGTGGACTGAAGGATTCATCAAAGACCTGCTTATCCTTAAGGAACTTGGTGCGCGTGGCCATATCACATGTTATGGAGAAGAAGGGGAGTACTATAAGTTTGAGGCAACAGATGAGTGTGTTAAGGAATTTTATGGCTCTGTAAGGTTTCCCAAGAAAGCAACAAACGTCTTCAAATCAGAAAAGGACCTAAAAAAGCTTGATACGTGAGGTGATTTAATGGGCGTTGACATATATCGAGTAAAATACAATTTTGTTTATGGATCGCTGGATCAAAAAGAAATAGATTTTATGGACAATGAAATTTACAGGTCTGATGATGGGACTTATGAGCTTAGTTGCGAGGATTTCAATAACCTAAAGATGAAGAAAGGCCAATTTGAGAAGCGATATAAGGCAAAACTTGCACCGCTCTTTGATGCCTTTTCGAAAGAGGTCAAAAAAGGCAGGGGGCATTTTTCGTTTAGGATATTTTAACATTGCAACAAATAGCCGATGATCCGCATTATCAAAAAATATTTGAAAACGGCTTTGAGGAAGAATGGGGCTACTTTTCGCAGGCTGAAATTGAGAGCCTAAAACCCAAGACCTGGGAAATTCCAAAAAAGAACCTTATATTCAGGGAGAAGAAGATGATTTCGTATGAAAGCAACGAAATTCATGTCAGCAGATTTCTTTGATCCCGTTTTGGCAGAGGATTTGACATGGACCGAGCCGGGATCGTCGTTCCTGGGTCAAATGGTGAAGACATTTTTTCGTCGATCACGTGAAAAATGGCATTTGGAAAAAGAATCGGATAAAATGGCAATTACAGCGGGCCGACACTACACCTTATTAAGGCCTTCCCGTTGTCCAAATTATGGGGTCCACCCCAGTCTGCTCTAAGAAAATCTTGGAAATCCCTTGATGTAAAGATGAATTATAGATTCATTAAAGCAATTCGTAATATGATATTTTTGCTTTATTAAAAACAGAAATGTTCATATATTCTTTATATATTCCTACAGCGTGAAAGTCCGAACTATGATAGTAAAAACGCTTAACTTTAATCATCAGCCTCCTCGAAGGGAATTTTCATCTTCGGGTGATGTCAATTTTAGTATTAAAGAATTGGCACTGGGTGCGGTCTATATTTAGCAGTGTAGCTCTTGCCGCTCGTTGACTCTCACAGATGAATTGCGTTTAAGGCAAACCGCATTAAACCCTCTATATCAAGTTCCCGGGAAGCGAATGTTTTATTTAGAAGTTGTTCTGGGAGTAGACTATCCCACTTTTCTTTCACCTTGTTTTCTACAGTTTCCGCAAGTTGCTCTGGATTTGGCGGTGGCATACTCCTGATATTTACTAGCGCATCCAAAACATCGTCAAGATCAACACCACGTATTAAAACCGTCAATCCTTCATTGTTTGCTTTAAAACCATGACGTATAAGCATTAATGTAAGAGTATCATTCACCCAATCCCCAAGCCAGCTAAATACTATTATATCGTTACCGGCCTTAATCATTGTATTTTGATTGAGCGCAAGTTGAGCATAAAACGATCTCGCTTCTTCGAGTTGTCGTGTCGCCGTTTTATCAAGGAATGAAAAACGTTCAATCCCAGATAGAACGGTTCTCATCTCCTGACGCACCCGATCATGGACTTTCCCTACCATGCCATCAAATATCGGGGGTTTCCCTCCCTTAGCGGGCTCAACTTCAATAGTCTTTTCTTCAGGTCTACAAGAGATCACTTGCCAACGCCTGCCTGCGAATATAATATAGCTTCCTTTTTCTATTGGACGAGATAACGGTAGCGTTCCAAGCAATTTGCCTGCGCAAATGACCCGGAATTCTTCTTGACTTGTAAACGCTGCTAAAAAGCTGAAGTGGTTAACAATGCGCTCCCCCAGAGGTCCAAGCAGTAATAATCCACTATTATTCTGAATAAGAATCTCCTTTGTCCCCAAGGAACGCAATAATCCGGCAAATTCATTTTGCTCTAATCCGGAAAATACGCCACTTCGACATAGTAC
>Ga0315291_10003922_pt1 | contig 19108 bp, 27 predicted proteins | sample YL17G12_20_MG_FD_203070 | JGI IMG/M metagenome (GOLD analysis project Ga0315291, IMG submission 203070) | Sediment microbial communities from Yellowstone Lake, YNP, Wyoming, USA - YL17G12_20 | ecosystem: Environmental > Aquatic > Freshwater > Lake > Sediment | place: USA: Wyoming | collected...
CCACGGTGGATCATCAGCAAAAACATCACTCCAAAGAGCAACAACTTGTGCATGATCTTTGGGCTGATATGGCCGGATTTCCAAAGTCTCAATCACCGAGTCTTTTCTCCTGGGCGGCCTAACGGCATCGAGATAAGCCGCCCGGCCAGCCCAACGCAAGCGTCGCGCCAGACACATCCACTGTCTGACCGGGTCGGCTCCATCGAGTTGTCAGGCATCAGAGTTTGCGAATCTTGTCTGTGTCCTTGGGGATGCCATTCTGGACTAGGTGCCAGTTGCCTTCATAAAGGACTTCGTAGTCGCGAAAACAGCATGGAATACCTTTCGCTTTCCGTGGATCGTGATGGTCCATGAGATGGAAGTGTAGGTGTGGAGCTGTCGAATTGCCAGAATGGCCGACATTGGCCAGCAGCTGGCCTGGAGCGACTTTGTCGCCCGGAGAGACCTTGACCGAGCCGGTTTGAGCATGGGCATAGACTGCGTACCCGTCGCTGGTCTCAATGATGATGTAGTTGCCGGACAGCGGCCGGAGGTCCGCAGTCCGCTTGATGTCGAAAGTCAGGCCATGCTTGAGAAGTATAGCGAGGTCTCTGGCAAGGTGGACGGGATTCCGCTCGGGCCAGCCGTCCTCGGCCTGGACTACGACCCCGGCCGTAGAAGAGAAGATGGGCTGGCCCCAGCCGAAGCAATCCTGCAATCGGACGCCTAGGACGAGGTAATGGAGTAGGCTGGGCCGATAGAAGCGCATCCCTGTGGATCCCGGGCCTGTACGCACGAAGTCGTAGGCGTATCTCTGGCCGAGCATGTCGGTTCCGTGGCTTGGGACTGTCTTGCCGGGGGTATTGGGAGCGACCCATTCGCCCCTGAGGGGGAAGTCTACGACGACTGGAGAAAGCATAGGGAAATCCTCGCTCTATGTGATGGTTAACGGAATGGCTCACCGGCAGCGGCGGGACGAGCAAGACTCTTTCGCGATTGTCCTACACTTCTTGTAAACCGAGTGCGTACCCTCGGCGGCAGAGCCGCTGTCCGGTGCAGCCGATGTTAGCCGCATATTTCCCGGTTTTTCTGCCTAGGGATTCTCTGGGATTTCCCATAAATATATGTTGCTGTCAAAGCATCCAACAGCCAGTAGTCTTCCATCGGGCGAGAAAGCTAATGAAGCGAGTTGGTCATTATGTGGCAAAGAATGCAAAAGGTTACCGCTCTCAACATCCCATAATCGAACCTCATGTTCATACCCTCCTGCGGTTGCCAGAATCGTTCCGTCAGGTGAGAAATCCATACTAATCGCATTGTCTGTCAATCTAAATGTCCTAACAACTTCTCCACTTGTAACATCCCACAAGATCACTGCGGGAACTCTTCCACCCGTTGCCAGATATCTCCCATCAGATGAAAACACTACATGGTGGATGTCAGTTTCACCACTATACTTTAGAACTCTCACAATATTTCCACTTGCAACATCCAGCAACCTTACCGTACCATCGATTACACCAACTGCTAGCAAAGTACCATCCGGTGAGAAATCCATACTTTTCGTTCGATTCTCTTCCTGTCTTTCAAATGTATACACAGGTTGCCCACTGGTCACGTCCCAAAGTGTTATCTGCTGTTCGAAAAGCCCGAGGGCGAGTGTAGACCCATCCGGGGAGAAAGCAACAGAACCTGGAAATATCAAGCCCCGTTCAAGAACATGGATTTCCTGCATGCTTTCTAAATCCCAGATTGCTTCTGCGGATGCCAACAGGTTTCGACCAACGGATATATCAATATCTGCCATATCAACGGACGTCATTCTAGTGGTATACACCTCTTGCCCACTCATGACGTCCCACAGCTTGATATTCATGTCCTGGCTGCTCGAGGCCAGGAATTCTCCTTGAGCAGAAAATGCAACATCAAGAACCCTTTTGCTATGACCGCTGATGGTATGCAATGGAAAGACATTCTCGGCTGTGGCGGTAGAAGTCACACTTGGAACAGGTGTGACGGTATTCGGAATTGAAACAGGTTCATTGCTTACTGGCACAGATATAGGACTGCACCCATATAGTAAAGCAATTACAATGATCGTGATTTGTGCTTTGAGGGAATTATTACACCTCATATGGATCTCCCTGCATGATTTCCGGCGGCCTAACGTGCGCGTCAGCCGCTGGCGAAGCTCCAGTCGGCTGCACGCGCGTGTCAGGCCACCGCCGGATTGTAATTGGCCTTGGCTTTCCCCCGCGCTATCCTTCAGCCCTGAGAAACACCCAACACGGCCGGGGTGCGCCCGAACACGATGGCCAACAACAGAAACACCACCGACCCGGCCACGCCCCAACCCACAATGCTAATCCCAATGGCCCACATCGTCGCAAACGGCAAGACTATCAACCCGACGAGACTGAGACCACCACTGATCACCATAACGAGGCGTGCCAGTTGCGGCAACCGCCCATCCCGGAAAACCATCGCCCCACATAGCATGGATAAGACATAGAACCAGTCCCAGGCAAATATGTCCATCGCATACGCCACGGCCGGCCACTTGTAGGGCAGAAATAAGGGAAGCCAGGGCGCGCCAGCCACGTCGGTCTGACTACTGACGACCAGCACCGCGAAGTTGACACTCGATGTGATGCCTGCCAGCAGAATCATGAATGCCAGAGCCATCATACTATACACCTTGTGCTCAGGTGCCGCGTAGGCGTGAACCGCGACCATGGTTACCACCATCAAGGGCGCCATCAGGATGATGAGCAGGGCCATGACAGGAAGATATGGGGTTCCAATCGCATCTTGGGGGGTTTTGAGGGAAAGGAAGCCAAGGCCAGATGCAAAGGAATACATTTGCATCACCACAAATCCAGCCCAAGCGGCCATCATGCCGATGGTGCGATATTGAGCCGTAAAACCTGCATGGGACATGGCATCGACTCCTTTTCGACGCGCCACGCTTATGGCGGGGGTCTAACGCCCTCGAGCTGAAGCGCCGGGGTTTGCCCCCTCCGAGTGGTTAGGCAGTGCCCGCCATCATGCTACCCACCAACCAGCTAGGCCACGCTTTCTCCAAATGGTGCAGACCCAACCTCATACAACCCGGCCTTCGACTGGACACCTAACCTCTCCGCCGCCACTTTCGCCATCAAACAGGCCACTCCTACCATCACCCACAATGCCACGAAGAATGTCAGGTTCTCCCGTAATCCAACGTATTCGCCCCCGGGCACCTGTACCACGTACAACAGTGAATCGTGCAAGAAGTGAAACACGATTCCCGCTACCAACGTCCGGGTCTTGTAAGCCACGTACACAAACGCGGCTGCCAGGATCATCACCGAAGCCACATCTACCCAGGCCCATACATCGAGCCCCTTGACGTGCGTTAGTCCAAACAGAACGATCTGAATCAACGCCGCTTGCCTGATAGTCCTCACGCGTTGGAGCAATACCATCATGATTATACCGCGAAAGAAGAACTCCTCCCAGACCCCAGGATTGAGACTGAACACCACATGCTCCAGGTTGATCGTGCGCCAATCCAACACATACCGCCCGGTCAAGAGCGACCCTGCCAGCATTCCGCCTAGCGTGCACAGCGCCAGCACCACTCCCAGGGCGACGTGTTTCCAGACCTTCGCTGGCAGATAGAATCCCAAACGGCGAGTGTATTCTACCAGCGACACCTCGCCAAATGGCTGCTTGATGCCTTTGGGAAAGACGACAAACGCACCCAACGCTGCCAGCCCGAAGTTCAGTACAGAAGCAGACAGCACCGACATTTCCACATCCAGCAACAGATTCAGCAGAACCCTGAGTAGAAAGCCCAGTGAAACGAAAACGAGCGACAAAGCGATGGGCCTGACCATGTTTCTCAGAAGACCACTGGATGCACCTCTCCTACTCTCCAATGTGTCCATAGCTTTCCTTTCAAGGTATATTCTTCTCGATTGCTCGTTTTGTCTTCGGCAGCCTAGGGCACTGCCTAACGTCGCGCATTACCCGCTGCCGGGCCAGCAAGACTGCCCTCACTTAACGGCTTGTTCGCTGGCAAAGTATGGTTGAAAAACCGAGCTGTAGGCAGTCGGGTGCATGCGCTTGTTGGGCGCACTCTTGATCAGCGTCCGTAAACAGATATATGCATGCTGCTACTGGAGTTGAATGGCTCTTGCCTCCAGCCTCCCCAACGGTTCTTCAGCCGCAACCCTGCGATTCTTGCCATCAGGTCAAGTTCGCTGGGCCAGGCGTAACGCTGAACCACCGGATTCAGGTGGATTCCTGAGCAAGATAGGGAAATATGGCTCTCCTCAATCATTTGCTTTCCTGCGTCATGTCGAAGCACATCGAGCCGAACCTCATTGACTTCAATGGCTTCCGGTGAGAAACTTGGAAAGCGCGCCGATTAGCCAAGTCGCGTGCAACCCGTGTTAGCGGGCGCTCAATCCCAGTGATTTCATAACCTCTTCCGTTACATCCCCAAATAGCTCTTTGTCCATCTCTATATACTCGAAGCCATACTTCTTGGCCTCCTGCTCGATGTAGGCACTCATCTGCTTCACAAACACTGCAAAAGCGCCAATGTATTGGTCGCTTACATCCCGCATCCAATCATACTCATTCTCTTCAGCAGATTTCTTGATGTTCTCTTTGTGATCTTCTCCTTGATTTCCAATGAATACAACCCGATGAGGGATATCCTCAAGCTGACTCATCAACTCGGGAAGAATAGCAACTCCTTCAATCAGTACATCTCGACCCTCATCATTCTCTCTCCTTATAAAAGCCTCTACCGCTTTCCAAACGACATGACTTTCCCTTCTCACATAATCAATGAGCTCTGCAGGATCCGTCATTGTCAACTTCACCCGCTCCGCCATGGGCATCTCGTTAAACTTGCCAAGAACAAACAAGTCTGGCGCCGCTTCCGGGCTCAGAACATTCTCCAGCACTGCACCGAGGGTATCCGTTGAAACAACACTCACAGCATGTTTCTGCCGAATCTCACTGGAGATTATTGATTTTCCAACTCTTGGGGGACCACCTAAAAGAAAAATCATAACTAGAGTACTCATCTTGGCCCGCTAACGGTTGGCTTCGCCCGCTGGGCGGGTGCGTGGTGAGCACCTTTGCTACAGGACTAACCACGATGTGCGTGGAGCAGTCGAAATCGCGCGAGATAGCCCAGTCGGGTGCAAGCCGGGTTGGGCGGTCACGCGTTTATCAGCAAATCTTATGAACGGCTCTCCTGAAAAAAGGTGAGCGGTGGGGAATCCTCAACTTGTTGAGGCGTTTTCGAGTCGCCTGGTGGGGCGCTCCCGAACTCGTTCGGGATTCCAGCACCCTCAAGTGGGGCGTCGTCTGCCTCAAGCCTAGTTTTTTCAGGGGAGTCATTTCGGGGTTTCCTGTGATCCGGGTTTGAGTAATGCCCGGATCGTTTCATCAATGATTCTGCCGGGATCCGGTTTATGCTCGCTCATCATGCGCTTGACGTATTCTTCTGTGCTGACCTTTCTGTGATCTTCCCGGCTACGGCTAATGGCATAATAAATCCTTACTGCGGAGCGGGTGTTTAAGCTGGTATCTTCTGGATGATAATCGCGGTAGTGAATTTCAATACTGCCGTCATCCCAGAGTAATAGAGAGGCCATTATTTCATCTTCATCAGTTGCAATTCCTATTCTGAAGGTCTGCTCAATCGCCTTTTCTAACTCCGTCCTCTTGCTCTCGATAAGTTCAATCATCTGCTGTGGCAATTCTTGAAAATTCATTCTTCACTCCTTTCTTCGCGACGACTAGCCGCCCAATGGTCGGCATCAGCGGCGGCGGAGCGCAGCAAAACCGTCCGCTGGATGCCGTGGTTGGGCGGAATTCGCGTTATGGTGATCGTCTAATCTCGCCGAAATCGAATTGCCATGAGCATTGTGGTAAGCGGCAGTAACACTCCCGCCGCAAAATATCCCAGATCGATAATCGCCGGAGTAGCTGTCATTATCCCGACAACATGCAAGAGGCTCAATATACCCCCAGCGGCAAACAACCAGCGTATCCAAGTTTCTAGTCTGCCACCGTCAATGGCTACCGCCATGAATATTGTCGCGAGCCCATAGAACACGCCCCAAGCCAGATGCTCAATCGCATACATGATCGAACTCTCGTGGTGAATATCGATGAGCAATAGAAGGGGTGGATCACTCGCTTGAGTAATCTTCGGGACCAGAGTGAGTTGCACAAACCAATTGATGCTGCTGGTGGCGCACACGAGAGCCATGAACACCATGCCGAGATCTGCAAAGACTGCGTTCTTTGTCGCGAATTGCCGGCGCAGTGCCACAAACATGACTAGCAGCGTGGCGTCCCAGAGCAATCCGATCGCAGCCGATACGACTTGGATGGGTGGTGAAGAAGCGGAATGAATAGTTCCGTCAGCGATTAATTTGCCGGTAAGGCCCACCAAGTATAGCATCCCGAACACGGTTGAGGCCGCTGCCGTAAGAAAGAGAATTCGCCGCGTCGCCTTGGTTGCATTCCTTCCCTCGGATCGTGTTTCTTCAAGTTTCAAGTTCATTCATCCTCCTGCATCCTTGTGATGAGGAACTGGCTTGCATCCGCCCAACGATAGTGTTCACCGGTTTGGGAAGGCGGGCGCAACCTAAACTCGAAGTCATACCACCGGATTTTCCCGCCCGCCTTCCCAAATCCGGTGCAACACATTGTTAGCTCGACTGTTCTCTCGTCCTACGTTTGCCGATCCTTCACATACTCGCTTATGCTCTTTTCTCAAGAGATTACGCGCTAATTCTCTTGTATGTCGGTGAATCTCATGAACGATGTCACCAGCGATTTATATTGCACGGAGACACCGCGTCGCCATTTCCCTCATGCGACCTGTGGCAAAGAAGCCATCAAGGCAAAAAAATACGTGGCTTCGTGCGTCTGGTATAATTTATACCACGCTTCAAGAGTCGCTGGGAGGAACACCTCAAGCTTGTTCAAGATTGCATAGGCAAAATCAAGCGGTGCTACCCCTGACGCGGTAATCAGGTCTCCATCAATGACCGCAGGTTGTTGGAGATAGAACGATTCTCCTCCATAGGTTGGGCAGATCGCTTTGAGATACTCACGATCATTACTGGTGTGTTGACGATTGTTCAGAAAATCATGTGCTGCTAAACCTACCGTTGCCCCACAAATCGCAGCAACAGGAATGTGAGCGTGTAAAAATTCTCTCACGGTGTTGAAAATAGGTGTATGGAGAGGTTCTAACCAGGTATCGCCTCCGGGTAAGATCAATACACCAGCCTCATGAGTCATCAATTGGTGAACTGTCAAATCTGGGAGTATTTTCAAGCCACCCATTGTGGTAATCGGATCCTGTGTTAAACTGACTGTCTTCACGTCATATTTCAACGTTTTATCCTTAAAATACCGTCCTGAATGGAGTTCTGATATGACATAGCTTGGTTCCCAATCTGCCATCGTATCACATACATAGAGATATGCAATTTTTCTCATTTTTTCTCCTTCCTCCGTGAGTTTAAATAACGTCACACTCTCTTATAGATATACAAGAGCTAACGGCCTCGAGCTAAGCCGCTCGGCGGCTCTGGCTTACCTGGCCCCATTCTAGGGCAACTTGGCAGGCAAGTGACAATTGCATTTTCGCCCGCCAGCCGAGTCGGCTTCAGCGAGTTGTTAGGCAGACGCCAGCCGCGGGTGCATCAGCATTCGAAGAGGGACCAGCAGTTGTTGTTGCGGAGCTGCTGATCGTCGAGCACAAGGTCCCGGATCTCGGCAGGAAGCTGTGCACGCTGCCACCGGCACTCTGCACGACCCGCGTGCTCACGATCGTTTGGTTCTGCAGCTGCACGGACGGCCCTGATGGCGTACGCAGCAGCGCCAAGCTCGTGGTCTGCCATATGGGCCACCGCCACTGCGTGACCGGCCGCGCGAGCCGCTTCCTTGGCAGCGCCAGACGCCTCTCTGGCCGCGTCGTGTGCAGCGAAGGCCGCTGTGCGCGCTTGAGTCATCGTGATCTCACATCGCGCCCACGCGCGCGCTTGCTCGATCGCCCGTCGGGGGCGCTGGTCCGCGGGAAGCGCGTACTCGAAGAAGTGTAGAACGTGCTCCGCGCAAGCCGCAGCCCAGACCGCAAGCAGCCTATGGTCTGCATCCTTAAGGCTGCCACCGCGACGAACGGTGACAAGTCGGGGGTCTCGGGTGCCCTTGTGATACATGATCATGGTGCCCACTCTTGCGCCACTGCGTCTGCCTAACGGTTGGGTTGAGCTGCTGGCGGGTTTTCCATAGAGCCTTCGCCACAAAGCTCGTCACATTCTCGCAGAACCTTCGATTTGAGCCGCGATTAGCCAGTCAGCTCCAACCCGTTGTTGGGCCGCAGTTCAATGAACACAGGCGGCGTTGGATGTTTCTCTAATCGCCTTCGTCTTACCCATCTGCAGCATGGCCACTGTTATGGACATCACGCGCAAATCCGGTCAGGACAGTCAACAGAGGCAGACCAAGATCGCAGAAAAAGAAAAGGATCAGACTCAGGTTCATCATAGCCTGATTCAAGTAATGCCCGAGTATCCATCCGCCGATAGACCATACCACAAAGGCGATCACAGCCCACGGCCACAACTTTGCCAGAAAGCGCAGGGCACTGTTGGAGAGACGTGTTCGGAATAAGGTTGACGGCGACTTGATCCTAGTCCCGGCAACACCTGCAATGATCCCTGCGAATGTGGGTATGAAACCTCCACCAACAAGGAGCATCAGGATTGACAGCAGAATCAGGACCCAGCCACCATTCTTTCGCTCAATAAACACCGTCGCCCACACGAGGGCGATCAGAGAAAGCACGATGGCAAGTATTCCAGTTACGAGGAAGTTGGGGACAATCGTCACGGCGGGTAAGCAGGCATGCCATACCACATCCCCCTGGCAGGGAGCTCCAATGGCGTTTATCCCGATTCCACCGGGCGCAACGTCACCTTGAAGTGCCTCAAAGTAACCGTGCACTGCGCCAAGAAGCCCCGCATAGACTCCAACAATCGAGGCTGTTATTCTGGTCGCGCGGTTTGTTCTTCTCACTTGTGTCTCCTGCGTACGATTGTTTGCCACAGAATGGACTCTTGCCAATCCGTGCAGGACTAGATTGCGGCCCAACTACTGAGTAGACCGAATGAATTCGGCCTATCTACCCCGGCCCCTAGACTGAACGGCTTCGGTATAGCACTCCTAGAAGTTGACTTATGCCGAATCTCGGCTATGCTATGTGCGGTCTTAACCGGGCAATCTGATCTACGATACAGATCCGACGACGCCTGCAGTATACAGCCAAATTCGCTTCTTTGTCAAATCGGGAGGAAATGGCCGTTCAGATCAGGCTGCTTGACAGTTCCATCCCAAGAGTGTAGTGACCCCCAAGAATTGGACAACTACGATAGTTCACGTAGAATCAGTCCACGAAAGGGGAAACACTATGTCAAAGCGTCGAACGTTTACACCAGAGTTCAAGGCCCGGATCGTGCTCGAAGAGCTCACCGGCGTCAAGGACAAGGCCGAGATCTGTCGGGAGTACCGGCTGCAGCCCCAGGTCTTCTCGCGCTGGCGTGAGGAGTTCCTGGAGCGAGCACCGGAGATCTTTGCCACTCAGCCCGGTCGTGGCGATGAGCAGGAGCAGATCGCCGCGCTGGAGCGCATGGTCGGGCGACTGACGATGGAGTTGGAGGTGGCAAAAAAAGCCTCCAGTATCTTGACCTGTCTCTCGACCGAAAACGGGAGGTGATCGACGTGCTGGCCCGAGATCACTCCGTCAGTGTGACGTGTGAGGTCCTGGATTGTGCCCGCAGCAGCTTCTATCACTCCGGCGCTGAGCCGGTGGATGAGCTGGCACTCAGAGCCGCCATCAAGGAGCTGGCTGCGGAATGGCCCACCTATGGCTATCGGCGCGTTACCCAGCAGTTGCGGCGACAGGAATGGCGTGTGAACCACAAGCGGGCGCAGCGCCTGATGCAAGAGATGGGCCTTCAGGCCAAGATCACGCGCAGAAAGCAGCACAGCACCAACAGCGAGCACGAGTTTCCCCGTTACCCGAACCTGGTCCAGGACTTGGTGATCGTGCGGCCTGAGCAGGTGATTGGCCGCCCAACGTCACGCTTCAGCCGCTCGCCAAAGCGAAGCGGAGGCGAGTCGCCTGGAAGCGGATGTTGGGCGGCCTAGTGGCCCTGTTATCAAGATAGCCACTCCTTCACCCATACTTCGTACAACTCATGTTCCGAGCCCATTACCGACCGGTACAACGCATTCGCCGCGGCACTAAAACCGCCCACGAATGCTCTGGTTGCGCCCATGCGCTGCAATCGGCGCAATCCCTCGACCATGAGCGCCTTGGCCAATCCCCGGCGTTGGTGAGCAGGTACAGAAGCAACCGGCTCAAAGTATGCGCTCCGCGTCACATCATCGAACCAGATCGTGCAGAATGCGGCAATCGCCCCATCCGGTGCAATCGCCACCAGATCGAGGTCTCTGCGGTAAAGGGGAGCAGTCTGTATATTGCGGTACCAGGTGGGATCATTCCGGTTTTCCACCGCTATCTTGATATCCCCCTCATGAAACCCCAACCCCGAAGCGTAACACCGCTCTAGCAGCTCGAGACCATCTCCCAAAGGACGAATGGTATACCCTGAGGGAACTGGCGCCTCGGGAATAGGGACATCAAGGTCGCGGCGCCACTGATACTCAGGCCAGTTATCCTTGTGGTAGCCACGTTTGATAACGAGTTCCTGTCGCAGATTGTCCGACTCGGGTACCCACACATACAGCTTCCGGGAACCATCTGGCGTGATGGCGACCAGACGTTCTTCCGCTACGCTGAGCATTTCCTCTGCAAGCTCGAGTGTGTGCCATGCGGGATGCACACAGAAATGCGCCTCGCCACGCCCCCCATCGGGCATCAGGAAGGCGACAAGCTGTCCGTCCGACTCCCACAGATAGGCCACCTCTTCCAGGCTAACTTGGGCGCAATTCAGACAACTATGCCAGCGGGCATAATCGAGCCGGGCGACATGCCAACACCGTTCAAGACAGTCGTTGAGCAAGAAAACCTGACGCAGGAATTCGCGCATGCGCCAGAAATCGTCTTCAGTTTCGTAGGGATGAAATGAGACCTTCATAGTAGTTCCTTTTTTAGAATCACAACTCCTTGTCGCGAGCCGCCCAACCGCCAGCGTGAGCCGCCCCCACCCGCCCCTGCTGGCAAGACCCGCCTGACTGACCACTGCCTCCGCTGGTAGCGCAACTTCGTTAAAGCGCAAGGGTGGGGGTCGGCTCCACGCAAGGTTGGGCGGCTTGACCTGGGCTTACTGTTACAATGCTTTCTGTGTTGCGGTCAGCCCGGATGCGGTGGGGCTGGGACGTGTGGGTGGACAGGGTTTGCGCGCCTCACCGGCGGCGACGAGGCTGGCCGGGTCGCTGGCGCAAGCGCCGGCCGGGCCGCCTGGAACGGTTGCTGTACCGGTTTCGGCGGTGGCGCCGCCGGTGGCAGGTGTTGATGGAGGGCACGCTGCCGGTACAGCAGGCCACCGTGTCCGACCCCACCGCTGAGTGTGTGGAGGGGATATGCGCGAGCGCGGTGGCGGGTGATGGGGGCCAACAGGCTGCTGACCTTCAGGCGCCGACGGCGGAGGCCGTGCCAGAGGCGGGCTCGACGACCAGACCAGGGCGTCCTCGCACCATTCCCACCGCGCAGCGGTGTTGTCCACACGAGGGGTGCCGGGCCTACGGTCGGTTGGGGGACGATCCCCTCCACGACGTGGTCGGATGTGGGACCCACACCACCGGCATGGCCGCCGGTCTGACCGACCGCCCGTTGTCTCTGCGAGAGTTGTTAATGTGCCCGGTGCCGGTAGGATCATGATCGGCACCGCTAACACCACCCGATAGACTCGCTCGCTCACGCGCTCAGAACTCGCGGGTCTTGTAGCGTGCAGGATAATGGCTTTCTGCTTTGCTTTATCGCCTTGCAGAGACTTTGCAGCGCCTTGAAATCCGCGGTGTCCCGCTTCAGCTTTGACCGATTGATCTCCACCAGCACCATTGTAGCATATGCCGCACCCCTCCGCGCAAAGTCCTCCAACTCCGGGTAGATTTCTCCTGCGATCAGGTCGGCTAGAGCCTCGGCGGTGGGCAATCGTCTTAGGTGCGCCTCCTCATCGTTGCCCGACGGGCAATACTCGTACCAGTGGTAGTACGAGTAGTAGGTGCCGCACAGCGGGCATTTCTCCAGCGAGTTCATCGATGAGCCGGGAATGCTTACCAGCCGGGAAGCAGCAGGCGGCAGGATAAGGGCATCGTCGGATTCCTTGACGCATCCGTCCTCGTGATCCCGCAACTGGCTGCAAATTTCGCATTCGGCGGCCGACTTGTACCGGTAATGGTTATCGGATGGCACCTCGCCAAGACTCCGGTTCTGATTGGTCGGGATCATATATCTCGCTGTGTGGCCTAACGGTGGCGGCTCACCCGCCGGGCGGCTGGGGCGATGAGCCTCCGACAGAAACCTCGGCGGCAGGCCTAGCCACCCTCGCAACCGCTCACGATAGCCGCGTCAGGTACAGGCGCAGGTTAGCCCGCCCACTGCCTTCAACGCCACCCTTCTACCCGATCATACTCCCAAATAGCGAAGTCAACTTCCTGGGGATCCCATCCCAATACATCCGCCAACTGACGTATCTGGCCCAAGTATCTCCTGTAGTCCCGGATCGAGAACAGCGTCCTGCGTTCATCGAATACCTGACGCCAACCCCTGAAATCGATCACCGCATACTTGTGGGGAAAGACCAACGCCAGCACAGCCGATGCTACCGGCACTCCAACTCCGCGTAGGGTACAGAGAATCCCTACCTGAAGCTCAACCTCGTAATCCGAGTCCTGGTGAACGACTGAGAAAGCCGCGCCGGTGATGTTTCGCACGACCTCATCTGTGTTCACGGCACGCAGTTTTCTCTGCCGTCCGTACTGCTTGCGTAGTTTCCACCTCAGGATTTCATCGAATTCCTGGAGCGTTAGGTAGAACGGCTGGCGGTGCTGGCGTAGTTCGGCCAAATGTGACTTGAGCCATTGTGCCGAGCCATAATCATCGCTGGCTGAGCGGAAGGGAGCGATTTGCTCTGCGCTTATCATCCTCCATCCTCCTTCGATGGGCCTGCTAGGGCGGGCTAACGGCTGGCGGCTCACCTGCGCGCCAGGCTCTGGCGACGGGCCTACGCCACAGACCTCGGCGGCAGGCCCAGCCAACTCCACAACCGCCCACGATAGCCGCGTCAGGTGCAGCCGCAGGTTAGGCCGCCTTTCACTTGAGGATGAACTGCCCCGTATACGCTCGCAGATCGGCCAATACTTCTTGATAGTGACCGGCTATGCCGTCCGGTAGTGCCTCCAAGTCGAAAAAACGGGCTTGGGTAGTCTCATCAGTTTCAGTCGCAAGTGTTCCAGACCACTAACGACCATAAGCGCAATGAACGCGAGGAACGCTCCCGGACCGATCCACTGCCGCCATCCCGCTCTCGCGCGTATGAAAGCGACGAGGGCCACAGTGGATGGGACTGCGAGGGCGACAATCGCGTAGCCGAGGATGTGGTTGATCGTCCGGCTTCCGGTATATACCCGCGACAGGAACCCCGCCGCAGGTTGGGCGGAGTGCTTTCCTCGCTCCGCAGGCATCAATCTGCCCATGGCCACTCAAGTCTTTGCCAATTCCCTTTGCTCGCTGCTGGATAGCCTCCAAATGTGTACCAGATTTCGCCAGTATTCGGGCATGCCACGTTTGCGTAGGCAGTCACCAGCTTGCTCTCGCGCCGTTCGATCTTGTCGTCAGCCAGAATGCGAATCAGATCAGCGGGCAAGTTCGCGGGAGTCTGCGAAATGGATAACGCTTGAATGAGACTTCCCATCCGTTGGAATCGATTCAAGGTGCTGGCGGACGATGCATCATCGGTTAAGGTCTGATCTTTGCAAGCGCAATAATGATTCGTTCCAACAATCCAGCCGTTGGTTAGTTCGCGCCGAAAGTGCTTCGAGCACAGGCAGTCAAATAGAGCAACCTCCTCCGTCTTTCCGTCAACCGCAAACAACAACATGCCTCCGTCGCGATCGGTTTGGTTGAGGAGCGCTTCGACATCGCGGATGGTGTGGCAAAGCTCCAATGCTTCCGTCAGAAACACATACCCAGGCACGTGGGGTTTGCCCGGCGTAGGTTGATCCCAAACTGGCAGGAAGTTGTAGTGCAACCACAACTTCTCCTTGTTGACGCCCGTTGGAGTAAACACGTCTCCTTCCATAGTGAAACTGATGGTTGGAATCCGCCCATCAACTTCACGGATCATGGCGTAGCCCCATAGCTCCGGCACATACGTATCATTATTTCGTGCGACCCATGCGTGATTCCCATATGAACATACCGCGCCACTGCACTGTTTTGTCTCGCATTCCTCAATGTACGTCCATTCCGCAAGGCGTTGCAGAGAAAGGTTTGCGCCTTCCGCCAGGCCTTCAAATTCCTCCTGAAAACGTTGTGGCAAACCACGCAACCAGGGCAAAGCGCCCTCATGCAGTTTGTCCATATCGCTAGAACTCTCCAAACTGGCAATGTAGTGACTGACGGTTTGTTCGAGTTTCGGGCCGAGCGCACGCCCAGCGGCAAATCCAATTTCGCGTGGATTGCCTTTGAAATGGTGTATCCGATTGAGATGATTATCCATTGAGGTGCTGCCTCTCCGCCCAACGGTCCGCATCAACTGCGTGGCGGATGAGCCGAGGCCGACCTGCCCGAAGGCACACCGGTGAACCACGCAACTCTGAATTGGGGCCCCGAGAAGCCACGTCAGCTGCATGCGTTCGTTAGGCCGCCAGTCGCCCGTAGACTGCCCACGCCAAGGCAGTAGTTGCCTTTGGCCCTTCAAGTTCTTAACTCACTCAATCGGTTCAACCCAATCGTCAGCCTGCCGTGACCAGTGTAGCCATAAACACCAGGTAGACGCCCAAAGACAACAGGGCAAGCACACGCGCCGTTTGCGCCCCGCCGAATAGTCCATATCCCGCAACGAATGCCGAGAGCGCGAGCAGCGCCCAGACCAACGTGTGTCCCCAGCGCAGAACAAGAAAGCGAATGGTGCCGTCCGGAACAGCTTTGTCGCTTGGCCAGTAGATACCCCAAACAACGCTCAGCGCCAAGCAGGCTATACCCCAAAGCGCCAATGGGACTCCAAGAAACTTCTCGCTCACCTGATCGCCTCCGCCGATTTACCTTGCCGCCTTGACAGGAGCCCGGTCGTCGATCTGTCGGTCGCACCACCAATAGGCCTTCTTGAGGATTATCCCTCCGAACCAACGTCCCCATCGGCTGGTAGGAGCGGCCTAACGGTCTGCGTTAGCTGCGGTGGGGCGGAGGGTGGCCTCGCCGCCGAAACGGAGAAAACCAAAAGCCACGAAAAAAGCCAAAAAACGCGGCGCGTACCCACCGTCAGCTGCACGCGGTGTTAGCCAGCACGCCTTAACGGGACCAGCTTGTAGATGCCGGTGAATGCCCGGGAGCGTCGTTTGAAACCTGGCGGGGATGCCTGCACGCACAAAACGCCTGCTGACATTATGACACGATTGCGGGCAAGATTCCACAGCCTTTTTTGTCCGCCATTCCCTTTCTTTCGCCGGATTTCCTGGCCAGAGGGCACAATAAGATTGAGCGTACATTATCGGGGAGACCAGGACGGCGGGCAATGGAACAGGCTCATGTCCTTGCCGCTCCATTATCCTTCGAAGTCTCCCACCTAAAGGATGGAACGTGCTGGCTAACGGCAGGCGTTACTGGCAAGTGCGGGAATTGGCGGACAAAACCACCAGACGCCGAATCCGCCGTTGGGGCCAGAATCCCCAAAAGTGCGGCGGAACGCCCGCACTTGTCCGGTGCACGCGGTGTTAGGCGGTTTTCTTTTTCAACGGATCACCAATCTTCCAGAAAATTACCCCTACAATTACGCCTGCTACAGCCAGCCCAATCCCAAACTCGGTGGTGAAGTAGAAAGTCTTTCCTGTGTTGAGCGTTAGGGGATCTAATAAAGCCTGAATGATAAAGTTATGCCCGCCATGTAGGAGCACCGCTGTCCATAAAACTATCGCTTTTCAAGCGCAACCAAGTGAAAGCAAAGTTGATACCCATTACCATCACGGCAAAGCACAACCATCCAAACCAAATTGGGGTATATGAATGATAATCGCTAAAAAGAATTAAAGGACTATGCCAGAGTATCCAGATAGCCCCTGAATATATCGAAACACGAATCCAATCCAGATCCTTTGCCATTTCTGGTACCAAAAAACCACGCCAGCCAATTTCTTCTCCCAGTGCAGTAATACCAGTTCCCAAGGTGGCAAGAATTAGCAGCTTGATCACACCTGGAACTGTAACCATGCTGGATAGAGTTATCAAATCCAATTGACCGAGTCCTAAAATCCAAATCAAGCCATACACCATAGCTGCATATCCAAATGGCAAGAAATAACTTAATAGTTGCCAGCGTGTTTTCCCCCAATGCCATCCCAAACCCTTGATGGATTTGTAACAAATTAGACTGGTAAAGATTGCCGCCAAACCAGGACACCACATAATACCTATGCTCAAAAGACCTTGTGTGCCCATTCCCATTCCAATGATTGGAATATAAAGGATGGCGCTTAAGGCTAGGGTTATTCCTAGAAACATCAGTATGGGTTTGCGTGTAAGAGCCTTCATTGTGTGCTTCTCTCAATATGTGAATTTTGCAGATTGAACCGCCTAACGGTTTGCGTTACCCGCCGCCGGTGATAGCGGACTGGCCATCTGCAAACACACCACCTTGCAGGGGGAACGCCTGTACGTACCCCCGCCACAGGCGGTCGGGTGCACGCGGTGTTAGCCAGCACGCATTAACGGGACCAGCTTGCAGATAGCGGTGAATGCCTGGGAGCGCGGATCGTAATGCAGTGAGATTGGTTGGCACTGGAACAACACCTTCTGACATGATGACACATTCACGGGCAGAGCAGCACGATCATTGCTTATCACAACCCTATTCTCACAAGCTAACCATAAAGCTCATAACGTGCTGGCTAACGGTTGCGTTCACCCGCTTTGCGAAGCGAAGCGGAGCAAAGTCGGGTGCAACGCGGTGTTGGGCGGCTTTCTTGGCATCCTTCTCACTAATTTACTGAGAGAACAAGCTGGCGATATGCGGCCCCAACCAGAGAATAGCCAGAATCACGACATTAACAACAACGCCTGCGTAAGCAACGTTGTAATCGAGCGCGGTGAGTACCAGTGAAAAGAGAGTCACCCCTAATAGCATTGGTTTACCAAAACCCCAACCCACGATCAACGCTACTGCGGCAACTACGAATCCGATGGCAGCCAGCGCCCACAGCCCGCCATAAATGGCTATGCCACTTGTTCCCATCCCAGCGTCCACCGAGTACGGTGGTTTTGTAAGGCAGTCCTTTTAATTCAGCCAGCTTTAGGTATGCGGCAGTACCCATTAGGTGGACAAGTCCATGCAAAATGAGAATGATAGACGCAACGATGATTAGCATTTTCATGGTTTTGTCTCCTTCGGTTCCTGATCATTCTTGAACGGTTCGAAAGGTTACGATTGCCAGGGCAATTCCCGCCAGGCTGATGATGGCAAAGCCAACCGATACTACGGGGTCAACCGCGACGCCAGACAGCAGTTGCACAATGATCATAGAAATCAATGCTGTGCCCATTGTCAGGATTTTCAGCAGCACTACAGAAGACAGAGTGTATCCCCATGGGCGCTTTTGCAGAAGCAAAGTGGCGGTGATGATGCTTGTCGGAACGATGACGCCCAAGTCCAGCGCCTGAATGATCATCGTGATTGCAGATTCGAGCCCCGCAGGTGGAGTTCCTTTTAGCATAGGTGGAGCAACTAATCCCAGCCAAGCCATTGCAAGAAACCCAGCAACAATAACGAAATAGGCAGCAATAGTACGACGCGGAAAACGATCCGAGATGTGGCGGACGACTTCATTGGGGTCAAGTCCCGACAACGCCAGGATGAACCCGAACAGACTGAGCGAGAACAATGCCACGTAGATGAGAAAGAATTGATTGAAAGCCGTGAGGAAGGACATTGACGCGTAGGTATAGAGGAAATAACCTAGCCCACCCGTGAGCAGAAGTTTCCCACGCATGGAACCTTTGCGGCTAAGCAAAATGCCTGTTATAAGCAGCGGAATGCCAATTATTAGAGTGACAATATCCTGCCCAACTTCCTGAGATGAAGAATTGATTGTATCGTAGCGATAGAGACCGTGACCGCGAATCATAACCGTCTCGCCGCGTAGTGTGGTGAAAGGATACGATTCGCCCGTTCCCTGCCAGAAGACCCCCGTGCCCGCTGCGATCAGGGCCAACGGGATGATCAAGAGTGCTAGTCGGATCACAATGTTGTTTGATTTCATGGTATCACTCCTTATGGATTGCTTAGCTTGATTGAACAGATCATTTGGATAAGCCGCCCAACTATTGAGTAGACCGAATGATTTCGGTCTATCTACCCCGGCCCCTAGACTGAACGGATTCGGTATAGCATTCCTGAGAGTTGACTTATGCCGAATTTCGGCTGTACGATGTGGAGTCTTGCTGTGAGGTTGACCCCATTCACTGGACCACGAAACGGCAGAAATAGGCGAAACTCTGCCCCCCCAATGAAAGACGAGATGAACCGGCGACCGATCCCTCTCGCCTTCCCTTTGGGGTCGCCTCCTATTGTACAGCAGCGTAGGGAACAGGTCAAGTGAAACTGGGTTTGCTTGATCATTGTGTGATGCAGATCAGTTACGACTCCCCGACAAGATGCTTTCGCCAAAGTGAAGCGCCTCCGGGGTGCGATACCCCAGGCTCTGATGTGGACGTTCTGTGTTGTAGAACGTGAAGTACCACATCGATCAACCGCATCAGGTGCAGGTTGAACTCGCTCTCAGTCGCCGGCGCGTAGTAGAACGTCGCGCGATTCAGACCCACCAACTCGCACTGGCGACGGATGCTCAACTCAGGATAGCCTGG
>Ga0315291_10003923_pt1 | contig 19105 bp, 24 predicted proteins | sample YL17G12_20_MG_FD_203070 | JGI IMG/M metagenome (GOLD analysis project Ga0315291, IMG submission 203070) | Sediment microbial communities from Yellowstone Lake, YNP, Wyoming, USA - YL17G12_20 | ecosystem: Environmental > Aquatic > Freshwater > Lake > Sediment | place: USA: Wyoming | collected...
CAACTTCGATTAGTCCTGAGTAGTAATTCCCGCCTGTTATAGTTTCAGCTTAGGCTATCAATCCTGATAATTGGCAGATAAAAGCGATTAAATGCATTGTGATCGTTTAATATGAAGCATAATGTATGTTATCAGGACGTGACTATAACATAGCGTTATATCAATGCATTTTGTATAGGCATAATGGCCTAGATAACCCCCACCGTAGGGGAGGTACTTCACCCTCCCCAGCCTATATCTAGATCTAATCCCCCCCATAAACTTTCCCATTTCCTCCATCTGGGCCGGTGTTACTTTCTGAGAGATCTCGACGGTAAATTTAATGAAAATATCCCAGGGGGTGACAGAGTGGAGGAGGACAAGAGATACGGTAAGGTGTTAGAGAGAACGATGCGGCAATGTGTCGCGTTATGGGCGATAGCGGTTATTTTAGGGATTTTGATTATCGGCGGGTTTGGGGTTATGGCGTACAGAGAATTTATACAGGCGATGAGATGGCCTGAGACAACGGAGGGTACAAATGAAACGGGAATCAGCAATTGCGATGGGGTTGGTGATGGCGGTCGGGTATGTGATTCACATTCCGGAGATCACCATTGAGGAGCGTAAGGAGATCACAGCGGAGGCAGTGATACCGGCGTCGGTGACAACGACGACGATTCCGGACCAGGAGGAGTTATCGGTTCCGGACGGGTTCAACGAACCGAACGATATTCCGGACCAGGATTTGTCCGGTGATGAGATGACGCCATTATGACGGGGGGCTGGCAGAAGAAATACATTCCGAAGCAGAAGCTGACGAAAGTTTTCGAGAAGGAAAACAGAGGGGTGAAAGCGGGATCGTTGGACAAGGCGCTGGACTCTTTCTTCCGGAGGAAGGGGAAACGATGAAGGTTTTATGCGCCCACAATTGGGGTATTCCCACCGACGGTTGGGATGGCGAGAAGACCATCCGGTTCCACCAATGCCGATGGTGTCATGTCGTATGGTTTGAGGGAGATGTTATCCCGCAAGTTATTACGGGGCATCTTGTCGAGGGTATTGACAAACGTACAGATCGAGGGCTACACTCGTAACGGGACCGAAACAAGTCGTTTTTTATACGTGAACGAAATACTGGCCATGCGGGGCCGCATACCCTTATGGCCGGTATTTTTTTTATGGACCAAGAAACGCGGCAAATGGCCGTGGATTTGAGCGAGGGATACGGCAAGGCCCTTGTGATTGGGAACGAGGTTCTCTTTGCTCCTTGGAAAGTGGGCGAGAGGCCTTTTTCATTTTCGCCCGAGAAGACGCGGTTCATCTGGGCCATGCAGAAGAACAACGGGAACATTGAGGCGGCGTGTGAGTTCGTGAACAAACCGCGGGAATGGGCGACGCATTTTTTGTCGTCCCGCAAATGGAAAGAGTTCATCGCGGCGAAACTGGCGGCGATGGGAACGACCAACGGGGATCTGGTGTCCTGGTGGTGGCAATACGGGACCGATGGCGCGCGGGGGTTCAAAGACGGATACCGTGCGACCTGTCATCTCTGCCATGCGACGAGTGATTATTCGGTGACGGAAGCCGAGATGTCCCGTAAAGACGACATGAGTTTCGCGGTGACGTGCAAGACCTGTTTACAGCCGGTCGAGCTGGCCTACTGGAAAGAGGAGTTCAAACCGACTCGCGAGATGGTGCAGTTCTGGCAGGAACTCGGGAACCGTCTATCCCCCAAGATCGAGCGGGTCCAGCACGCCTACACGAAAGAAACCTTTCTTTTCATCGAGCAGGGAACATGATCGACAAATCCCCTATCGAGAAGCCGCCCATCCAGACCCGGAAACCGTCGTTCCTGGAAGATGCCCTGGGGGCGATGAACCGTGATTTACGGATGCGCGGGATGCAGATGAAGCATGGGTTGAAACCGTTGGGCGAGAAGGACAAATCACGCAAAGGTTACGCCACGCAGGGAGGGGGGTATCTGTAATGCCTTGGGATAAAGTCATGGGGAAATGGAAATCCGGGACGCTTCATTCGGGAGGCAAGAATGGTCCTTCCGTCAAAAGCCGGAGTCAGGCTGTTGCGATTATGCTTTCAGAGAAACGGAAGGCGCAGGGCAAACCAGAGTACCGATCCAAAGATCCGCTGTCATCCGCACTTGGGAAGCGATGAACCTTCTTCCGGAGGAAGGAAGCCACGAACGCAAGTTCAAGGTGGACCTTTGTCTCACTCCGGCGCAGAAGATAATTGACGCCAGCCCCGCTCGGTTCAAGCACGTGCGCGCCGGGCGCAAGTTCGGGAAAACCGTCTACACGATGAAGAAGATCCTGGACTGGTTGGGGCCTCCCGGGAGTGTGGTGTGGTATATCTCTCCGACCTACCGCCAGGGGAGACTGATTTCCTGGAGCCAGATCAAACGGATGATCCCCCAGGAAGCCTTCGCGAAGAAACCCAACGATCAGGACATGATGATTACGCTTAAGAACGGGAGCGAGCTTTACTACATGGGGTCGGATGATCCGGACTCTCTGCGCGGTCCGGCTCCGACGGGTGTGATTTTCGAGGAAGCCGCCTACCACAAACCGGAAGCCTGGTACAACGTCGTCGAACCGAACCTCTCGGTGCATAAGGCCCCCGCCATTTTTGTTTCGACGCCACGAGGGTTCAACTGGTTCAAGGATCTGGAGGATGAAGCGAAACGCCTGATCGGGGAAGGGAAGACCGAATGGGCGACGTTTCATTTCACGACCTATGACAACCCGCATATCAGCCGAGAAGAAATCGATCGGATTAAAAACTCTCTCGATCCGATGGTCTGGAACCAAGAATACATGGCCGAGTATGAATCGGCGGTTGGCCGTGTATTCAACATTTTTCAAGATAACACCCGGCATGTTGCGGCGGTTAATCTCCCTGCTGGAGTATTTGATGCGTACCGAGGCATTGATTGGGGGATGCGCGACAATACGGGATGTGTATGGGGCTTTGTGCGCGATGGAAGACTATTTGTCTACCGGGAACACGCCCAAAACGGACTCTCGCCTGCCGCCCAGGGCTCCATCATCAAAGAAAAGACGACGCCCAAGGAAAACATCGTCGGGAACGCCCTCTCGCACGACGCTGCGAAACAGGACGCCGAAATGAGGGGACTGACGGTGTTCTGGCATTTCCAGAACTCCGGAATAAGACCGCTTCGCCTCTCTACCCGCGATAAGAAATCCTCCCGAGCAATGCTCCAGCAGCTTTTTTCCGAAGATCGGATCGTGGTCGATCTTTCCTGCCGGAAACTCCGGAAACAATTGCTCATGTACGAGTGGAAAGATACCACCATGGAGAAAACCGAGGACGGGAACGATGATCTGGTGGACGCTCTTCATTACCTGGTCGAACTTCTTCAAACACGGCTATTCCTCACCGGACGCTCAGAGAAGGTTCGCACGATTGAAGAAGTTTATGCCGACATTAAAGCCGATAAAGAAGCCCAAAAAATCAGACGTTATAAAACCGAGGAGCCCGCGACATCCTTCGATTTCCATACCGAAGGTACCGCCGCCGGATACTTATGATTGATCCAGAACTTCCTCCAAATCCCCATAACGAAATCAAAGAAAAGGTCGATTTCTGGCATACCCGTCTTCACCAGCAGCTTTCGCGGTTCAATATCTACGCCGATTTCTGGCGGTTGGTGAAACCCGCGAGGACGGGCGATTTAACGGGGTTCGCCAATCCCCAGGTCACAGAAACCGCCCGAGCGACCGAAGCCATTGCGACGTTTTTCTATCGCGCGATGACTTCGGCCCAACCCAATTTTAGTTTCGTCTCTATGAACCCCGACGTGGTTCAGGACGATCTCTGGGTTTCCGAGCAAGTCATTAATTGGCAACAGACCGCGACTCAGTACCGACGGAAACTCTTGAAGGCTTGCCGGTCCATGGCTCTTTTCGGGACCGTCGGGTTCGAGCAACCTTGGAGCGTCAATCTGCCCTACTATGAGTCTACGGATTTCGTGCCGCGATCGCTTTTGCAGATTGCGTTCGATCCTCTGGCCTTCGATATCGCCCAATCAAGTTGGCACGCCCTGATTGATTATGTCACGCCGGAATATTTAAGGGCTCTCGCAAGGAAAATGCCGGATGTATGGGATGCTCAGACCATCGAAGACGCGATTACCGCTTCCGGCGATGCGAAAAACCTGTCTCCAGAGCTGACGGCTCGAATGACTAACGCCGGATACCAGACTTATGCCGGATCCCAAGGCCCCTCTAGTTTGCTCCAACTGATTACCTACTACGGGAATCTCAACAACGACCAAAGCGGACGCGAGTGGTGTATCGCGACGGTGAATGACCTGGCGACGATCAAGGGCCATCCGTCGGTTTATAAACGACGGCCCATCGGGTTCGCCCATATGAACGAATTCGAGATGGAACCTTACGCTTATGGCGTGGGTAGAGTCGCGGAAGCGACACAGCCCGAGATCAACTCAAATCGCGCACGAATGCATGACACCATCACCTTCTCGCTATTCAATATGTGGCTCTCGAATCGTATGGGGAACCTGAAACAAAGCCAGATGAAGGTTCGGCCTTGGGGATTGGTCGAAGTAGACGGAGATCCTGATTCGATGTTGAAAGCCATACGTCCCCAGCTGGAAGGCGTCAATTTTGGACTCCAGCTAGAACAGTTGATGAAGTCGGAGTTCCGAGCGACGACGGGAGCGACCGACAATCTGCAGGCTCTTGTTACGGAAGCCACGGCTACGGAATCGTCTATCGCGCAAACAGAGGCCGTCCGACGGCTATCGGTCATGGCGGAAATTGCGAGCGAAACCCTCCTTCGGGAACACATCTCTAAATGTCACGAAAACAACATTTCGTTCCTCGATCAGCCGTTCTCGATCGCGGCAACGGGTCAAGCCAACAACATCCGCGTTTATCCATCGGATTTGGCGTTGGATGTTGAGGTCGTGACGAAGATCGTCACGGACAAAGACTTCCGTCCTCAACGCAACAAAGACTTGCTCCAATTTCTCCAGATTGTGACTTCGATCCGGAGCCAGAATCCGCAACTGGGCCAAGTCAACATTCAGCCTTTTGTTGAGGAACTGGCGAGGGGGATTGGCATGAACCCGAAAGCGGTTTGGACTCCCGGAGTTCCGATGCCTCCCGGTATGCCGGGTCCGGGTATGCCTCTGAACGCTATCGAACAAGCAGGAGCGGCTGCCGGGAACGCAGAATCGATGCGTTCTCGAGCCGGTGAACTAGGGGCCGCAGCAAGGTACGACGCCGAGCAGAACGCGCAAGACGTAGCGAGTGTCCTATGAGCCGAGTGAATAACTACGCCCTACTCGCCTCCCTAGTTGAGAATCCCGCGTATCGGGCTCTCCAGGAAGAATGGGTCAAAAAGGTTTCAAAGATAGAAGAAAATCGTGACCGGGCGGCGGCCAGAGGATCGGAGTCGGCTTGGCGTTACTATGCGGGAATAGAGAAGGGGTTCAAACAGGCCATGTTAACGCTGGAATCAGAATTGGCGTTTTTGGAAAAAGACGGTCGGGAGGATCAACCCCCCATCGAGATTGAACAACTACTAAGCGAAGCCAGAGGAGAAACGCGATGAAGAAAATAATTTTAACGATGGCACTTTTACTTGGGGCATCTCTGTCCTCGATGGCGGTCGATGTCTGGAGGTCCAGCAACGCGATCACGACCCAGGCCACTATGCAGACTCTTTGTTCAAATACACAAAGAGGTATTTTCCATGGTGTCTGTACGAACTTTGGTGTGGCCGGTTCTTCCATCGCCATTCTGTCGAGTGCCACATTTACCAGCGGCAATATCGTAGGTCCGATTACGACATTGGTCGCCGATCAGTGCAAATACTACGACGTAGCCTTTTCGAGCGGGATGTATTTCTTCAAGAACAACGCGGCGGTCGTCGGAATTCTTTACAAGTGTTACTGAGGTGAACCGATGAAACGACTATTGATTTTTTCCTTACTTCTGGCCATGCCCTCTTTCGTTAAAGCAGGTGATATCTGGCGATCGACCAATACACTGACGACTCATAATTTCGTTCCGCTATGCGAGGGAACTCAGAGAGGAATTCTCCATGGAATTTGCACCTCTTTTGGCGTCGCCAGTGCTTCCATGACGGTTTATAACTCGACATGGACCGTTGCTGATGGTCAATTTCTAGGTCCAATTTCAACGCTGGTTGCGGATCAATGCAAATATTATGACGTAGCTCTCCCGAAGGGATTGAGCTATCGAAAGACAAACGCTGCTGGCGTGACGATTCTCTACCAATGTTACTAGACGCAAAATCCGGGCCAATGGCCCGTTATCAGGAGGTCGCCCTGTGAGCGACTTAGTGGGAACTGTAGACGCGCCGATCAATTCCGGCGGTGCGACCGTAAAAACAACCTCCGACGTATCCACGGAGACGGGGAGTGTCGCCCCCGAATCGTCGCAAGACGGACAGGAACGTGCCGGTGGCTCGCAAGAGTCTACCGAAGGTGGTTCGGCAACAGATCGTCAAACCCGTACCCGAGGCCCTTCCAAGCTCGATACTATCCGCGAGCTGAGAGGTCGCCTACGCGACGAAAGATCGCAGAGAGAAGAAATAGTCGGGAACTTGCAAACCCGCCTGGATCAACTCGAAGCGTCCCTTAAATCATCGGGAGACAATCGAAAGCCTGGCAAGTCGTTTTGGGAAGCCCCAGAGGAGACAATCGAAGAAAAGATTGGAACCCACCTGTCGCAGTTTGAGAAGCGGTTGCTTTCGCAGCTCAATGAGCGACAAGTCGTGGATCAAGAAACCTCCGAATGGCGGCAAGAAACGACAGAAGCCACCAAATTCATCAAGACTCAACGAGGACTGACTGACGATGACGAACAAGACATAGCGGAAATCGTCCAATCCACCCCGGCCATGAAGAATATGCGACCGATGGAACGTGCAGAATATGCCCTGTTTCTCTGGCAAAAACAGAAGGGCATAACGGATAAAAGCGTTCTAAAGGCGAAGGCGGCTCCGGTTATCGGGGCACCGCCATCCTTGAATGGGCAACGGGTATGGACGGAAGCCGAAATCATCAAAGAGGTCGGCAAATTTCCGAATGATCCAAGAACTTGGACCGATGACATGAAGAAGCAATCGGAAGCCTTGGACCGCGAAATCCGGTCAGCGTATCGCGAGGGTCGGGTGAAAAAATAAACCAAAAAGGATAGCCAGTCATGGCTAATGAAACAGGATTCGACTCAAATGGCATATCGACAGCCGTACCAGCGTGGCTTAGACAGCGCGCGCTCAAGGCTCGATATGCTGCCTCAAAGGTGTGGAAGCATTGTCTGAATGGCGTTGAAGGGGATGCGCTGATCAAAGGCCAAATCAACAAGGTCGGAGATCGCGTGACGTTCCAGGTGTTCCCTTCCCTGACGCCGACGGACATTTCCACGACGGACGGATCGTTCACGAACAGCGAAATATCGCCAACCGCAAAGACCATCACCATTAACAAATGGAAGAACGTCTCGGCGGATCTGGTGGATATCGTGGACTTTCAATCCGTGCTGGATTGGGAAGCGGAATTCTCGGAAGCCTTCGGTAAAGCTATTGGTCAGCAAACGGATGCCGATGTGTTGGCATTGGTTGTGTCTTTAACGACTAATATCGTGGATGCTTCTGGAGCTTTGGGTGATGGGTCCATCATCGAAGCTCAGAGAAAATTGGATGATCTGGATGTTCCGAAGGAAGATCGGTGCTGGGTTTTGGCTCCTGTTGCTCATGGGGACATTCTCGGGATTGACAAGTTCACGCTTGCCAATACCACCGGCTTCTCGAAGGGCTTACAGGTCGAAGGCGGTCGCGTAGTGGGACTGTATGGAACCCCTGTCGAAGTTTCGACCCAGGTTACGACAACTGCGGTGAAACGCGACAATGTGCTTTTCTATCGGGAGGCTTTCGGCGTCGTTATGCAGAAAGACTTCAAGTTGGAGAAGTTCTCTCGGGTTCGTTACAGCACCCCATACGCCGGTTCTGCCCTATACGGTGTGGCTACCCTTCGGGATAACCATGCTGTGTGGGTCAAGACCGCCGCGTAAGGAGGAAACCAACCATGAATAAATTGATTGGCGCGTTTCTTCTTGTTGCGGGGATGCTGTTTCTGTCGTCTTCTTCGGAAGCGGCGGGAGCGGCGCGTGGAGCAAAGGCTTATACTGCGGTTAATTACACGGCGACTGTATCCACCATTACGATTGGACCGGCGGCACTGTATGCCGTCCTTCTTTCGTCCGGTGCTTCGCCAACCGAGTATTTGACTGTGTTCGATGCGTCGTCGACCGTTACTCCGAATACGCTGACGGCCACAAACCACACTTTCAAATTGAAAGTGTGGTACACCTCATCGTCGGCCAATACGAGTTACTACCTTGATCCTCCGTTGCAGTTTACGAACGGAATCATCGTGGCTCCTCAAGCGGCGACAGGTGCGGCAACTCTCATCTGGGAGAGAGGACGAGTTACCCAGGGTTATTAGTGTCTAAACCTCCCCGGAGGCTTCACCGCTTCCGGGGAGGGGAGGATTCATGGAACGATATTGCTCAACATGCGGTGATTTGGCCGGAACCCTATACATGGACGGGGAACTCTGGCTTTGCCGACATTGTGTGAACCGTCTCCCTCCGCTCGCGCCTTATTTCAAAGAAATGGGGACCGCCAACCCGAGCGATCCTGGGGGATCGACGGCCCATGTCCAGGACATCCGAAAGAGACGATGGCATCCGACGGAAAAGAGGCTTTTTTACTATGAGCCTCCAAAGGCGTATTTTTTCCCCAAGGGGTAAACTATGGCGACACGGCTGACTTTACTGGAATCGACCCGTCGGATCATAGACGAAGAAACGGCGGCTAATTCTCATTTTACGGACGACGAAATTTACGACTATTTGAACCAGGCGATTCGTATTCTTGGGACTGAAACAGAATGGCCTCTACAGACGGCGGAGGCGACCTCCGTGGAGGACCAGGCTGTTTACACCCTCCCGACCGATTTCGTTTCGTTGTCGGATATTTATTTCAACGATTTCGTTATGACGATAGTGGACCGCACGGATCTGGCGAAATTCCGCCAGGATTGGCAAAACGCGGAATCTGCTGCGCCGAATTACGCTTATCGGGCAGACAACGCTAAGATTGGCTTGTGGCCTCCTCCGGACGCTGCCAATTCCGGGAAAACGATTCAGATTCAATACGTTAAAGTTCCACCCGATCTCAGTGACGACACCACGGCTCCGGACCTTCATGTGACGTTTAACGATTGTCTTCCCTTCTATGCGGCTTTTCTATGCGAGCATAAGATGGGGAATTCCAAGCGGTCCGACCTGAATTTGAAACTCTATGAGGATCACAAGCGGAGGTTGTTGTCGAAGGTCCAGCGATTCTCCGATAGCCTCCTACAGTTCAGGTGGTCGGGTCAAGGATACTGATGAGCGATTTCTCGAATATCACAGAAACGGGTGTGACTTTTAAGAACCAGTCGGAATCTATTACGTCGGATTTCTCTGATGCGGTAGATTCGTCCGTTTTGTTTTCTTCTTTTGGGTCGGAGGCGGAGACTACGTTTTTCGATGTGGGAGACGGTGGGTACATTCTTGTTCAATCCGTAGGTTTTGGAGAAGGTGGTTTCGGAGAGGGCGGTTTCGGGGGATACGATCTGACATTCGCTGTCAACGCCAATACCCCCTGGGCGAACGTGGATACGCCATGACAGCTATCCTGGAAGATGCCAAAGAGATTGTGGTCGATAAGTGGGGGACGCTGAATACGGCGGCCTCTCCATCGAAACTCCCCGAGGGTCAGTCCCCCGATAATCTCAATGTTTGGATGGACGAGAAGCCGGGATCAGTTGTTACCTCTCTGGGGTACACCAAATTAGGACAACTTCCGTCCGGAAACCCCCCGACGCTACTTTTAGAATTTTACAAGACCTCGGACGGATCTTCCCAACTGATTTGCTCCGATAATACAACCGTATGGTGGACGACGGATTACGTTACTTTTACTCAGATCAAAACTGGCCTATCGTCGTTTTTCCAACTGAGAGGAGCCGTAATCCGTGACAAAGTATGGCTCACCAATGGTTCGGATTCTGTGATGACATGGAACGGAAGTGCTTTGGCGACCTTGGACGGAACGGCGGGAACTCCGGATGTACCGCCGGGACGATACATCGCCTATCATGATGAGAGGATCTGGATGTACGGAATCAGCGGTGATTTATCGTCGCTTCGGTTTTCGGCTCTGGCAGATTCGACGGGTACGGAAATTACGCCCGATGACGCAGATGCTTGGCCCGCCGATAATGAACTGCAAATTTCCGAGGGAGATGCTGACCAGGGTACAGGTATTTTCATGTATCGCGGATATCTCTATTGCTCCAAGCAGTATTCGGTCTGGAGGGTCGTCGGATATGACGAATACACCTACACGCGGGTCAAAACGCGCTCGTCAACGGGTACGCGTTTCCAAGAATCCATACAGATCAAAGACAATCTGGTTCATTTTATCGGCGTTGATGGTCTTTATGTGTTTGATGGCGAAGAAGCGAAACGAATCTCCGACATCGTAGATCCGGCAAACCCAGAACCGGGGGTATTTGCGTTCTCAAAATTACAGCAACCGCTTCTGACAACGGAATTCTGGAATATGTCAGAAACGGCAGATCTGGCGACTGGCACGGTTCCTGCCAATCTTTCAACAGCCAATGATGCCTTAACTCTTTCACCCGCAGACGATACCCAGGCCAATTTCGAGGCGGGGACTCACGATGACACAACGGGGACCACCAATCCGGGAAATCTACAGCTTGATCTTGTGACCTCCGGAAATCCCGGAACGCTTCTTTCGGCGGGTAAATATGCCGATATTCGAGGGTATCAGTGCGCGATCGTCGGGTCTAAGTCTTATGTCACCGATGGAAATGACTCGACTATCGCGGGCTATCGAACTTTGGGAGCAGGGATATCAACAGATTTTGTTATAGACCTTGGATCTGTCTATTCAGTCGGTCGCGTTGTAGTGAAAGGTTTGGCCGTCGCTAAATACAACCAGCCCGAAAATCTATTGATTGATTGGGCCAGGATCGAAGTTTCTTCTGATGATTCGACCTATACCCCCGTAGCAACAGTCCTTGCTGATAATGGGGGTAGCGGAGGGGCCGGTTATTGGGGAGAATTCACAGCCACAGATTTTACGTTAAATTTTTCAACCGTAACAGCTCGTTACGTTAGACTTTTTGTTTTGACCGATTTGCGAGTTCAGACTACGGTCCAGGGGATTTATGTCTATCAGGCAGGGTATGAGCCAGATGGTAAATTTATTTCCAAAACGCTTGATCTATCGGTGGCTCCTGCCTCTTACGGTAATCTTGTTGCCATTATGACAACGAATTCGCAGACCTACCAGTTTTTCACCCAGTCTTCCGCAGATGGAACAAATTGGGATGCGGAGGTAAATGTCGCCAATGAGGGGGCCATAGGGTCTGTACTCAAGCGATACCTTCGATGGGGAGTCTATCTCTATTCATCGAACGGGCAATATTCCCCTGTCATCGACAAGGTGTATGTTGGGACGCAATACATTTCTCCGATCAAAAATACAGGTGGGAATCTACTTCAATGGGGAGCATATCAGCTCGACGGTAATAGGTCGGGGACGATTGTCACTTCCTACTTCCGGGCAGCTTCCACGAACGGGGCGGTATCGGCGCAACCTTGGACAGCCATCGTTCCGGGGGCCATCCCAAACACGGCGATTACGAATACGTATATACAAATCAAAATTGAAATGTATCTGGACGCGCAGAATCAGACGGTTCCCGTCGTAAACGCTTTCACCGTGAACTGGGTTTTGTCTTCTACCTCTGGGGCTACCAATTTGCAGAATGTGGGATCGTTTATATGGGGCAATCGCTATTGGTTGGCGGCCTCCACTTTGGGGGCAACCGAGAACGATATTGTCTTGATTCTTGGTAAATCTACTTTTGAGAGCCCCTGGCACAAGAAGGATTTCAAACTCCTGTCTTTCTGTCGTTTCGGTGAATCATTCATTGGAGGGTCGAGTGAGGACGGGTCAATTTATAGACTCGAATATGGATATTCCAAGAATGGTTCCACGATTGATTCCTACTACGAAACTGCCGATTTCGGACAGTCGGGATTCATTATGAAAGGTAAGGAATTGATGTTGTCCTGCGAGAGATCCGGTGAATACGATCTTTCTGTTGGGTATTCAACTGATGGCGGATTGACCTATACGGACATTGAAGTTGATTTGACGCAGGAATCTGGCCAATCTGACGGGATGACGAAGCGTTTGAATATCAATTTTATGGCTCCATCCGTCAGATTCAGAGTTCGGACCAATGGTATTGATCGCCCATTTTCTGTGGACGAGTTAAGGTTATATTACCGGCTTACGACTTCTCGCGGGGATATTGTATGAGCGTAAATCCAAAACAGCCTGTCTTGAAGTCCGGAGCTTACAGTGACGAACCGGGAGTATGGACCGATTTGAACGCTGTATTGAGGAATTTTGCGACCAAGAAATTACGTCCGAGCAGAACGAGTCCCCCTATAGCAAATGATGTGGGGGAGTTAGAATTTGTTTATGACAAAACGCTGCATCGTTTATATACGAAAGTGAACGGAACGCTAAAATACGCGGCTTTCTCTTGAGGTGATCTATGGCTCTTATCGCTGATACCGCACCATCTACCCTGGAAGACGTTCTTGGCCAGACCGCAGACACGGCGGGTATGACCATCCAGAATCAGTACGCAAAAGCGCGTCGGAAGGCCGTCGGTGAACAGGCCGCCAGTGGTCGTCTGGGTAGCGGGATAGCCAATTACACAATGGGCGACATAAACGCGGGCGAATTAACGGATTTGGCATCAAATGAGAGCGATTTGGCTACGGCGTTGGGGCAAATTCCTACTCAAGATTACATGGGTGATCTAGAGAACGCTCGCAGACTAGAACTAGCGAAATTGATCGGAAAGATGTCTAAGAAGGGTGGGTCTGCCGGTATCGCGAGTGGTGTCCTGAGTGGTGGTGCGTCTGGAGCGATGGCTGGGGCTCCGTTTGGTCTGCCAGGAATTGTCATTGGAGGAGTTTTAGGGGCAGGATTAGGCGGGTACGCCGGAAGTCAAGGATGAGGGTAAAAATATGGCTCTTTTAGCGTCTGACGTAAAGTTGATGAACCTGGGCGGATTCGGGAAGTCCGATCCGATGCAGGACATCTTGACGAAGCGGAAGGCTTCGCTCCAATCGGCTCTGGGTCGGATTGGACAGAGGGCGACGACTTCGGCGGCCGCTTCCGGTCGTACTGCTGGAGAGTATGCTCCCCGGGAGCTTGAAACTGCGGGAACAATGGGGGAAAGGGGCATTTCTGATGCTCTTTACGGTGTATTGGGCGCGGGATCCCTCAAAGAAGCCCAGGCGGAGAAAGAACACCAGGCTTCTCTCGCCCTGGCGCGAGCGATTGGATCGAAGGCGGCTCCTAATCTTGCAGCAACTCTGCTATCGAGCTTGGGTGGTGTCGGGCAGACAGCTTTAACTCTGAGTCCGTATTTCAGGAAAACACCGAACCCCTTGATGACCAACCCATCGGGAGGATCAAAATATGGCCTCGGGATGCCGAATCCTTCTTTGGCGTTCTCTAATGTCGGCGAGTATCGCTACCCTAGCGAATTGCGTGTGGGGGGATTTTAATATGCCTAGTGACAGACTTTACGAAATGCTCGCACAGGTCGAGGCGCAACCTTCCGGAGCGCAACAAGTTCTGGAAGCGGCTCTTGGTGCGGCTAAAAATGTTGGACAGGGTTATCTTGCGAGTAAAGATATTGAAGAAAAACTCCGTAAGCGCAGAATTCAGCAATCGAGTCTCGCGGATCTTTTCGGAGGGAATCTACCGGAACGGGTGCGTCCCTATGGGAATCTACCCGTCGAATCTCTTGAGGCTGTTTCCCCTGCTTTGACGGCAATATCGAAACTGGACGAAAACCCGATGGCGGGCGGCGATTATCTGACGACGGAACAGGCCAGAGTGTACGGACTTCCGGAGGATATGCTCTCCGTTTTCAAGGGTAAGCCGATTAAACGGGATATCGCCCAGGGATATCTATCCAACAAATCCAGGGAGAAGATCGGAGGGGCCTTGCAACTTCGCTCCGATATCCAATTGGCTAATTCCATCAATCGTAATGTGAATTCCCTTACGGGAGGAACAGGGGCCTTAGCAACAGCGGGGAAAAACAACCTCCGTATCGCTCGCGTAAAACCTCTACTTGAAAGACCAGGCCCATTACGTCCGGAAGAACTCGAAATCGTTACGGCTGATTTGTCCGGTGTCATACAGGGGGGGGTTCCATTAAAAGACGTTGTGGAAGGACAAAGGATATCTACGGTTGCTTCTAAAATGGCTGTTTTATGGAGTCAGGCGACGAACCAACCGGTTCTATTCAACGATATCGGATGGCGAAGACGAATGATCCCTCTCGTAAACGAAATGATTGAAGCTGACAATCAGGTGCAAAACAAAGCGTTCAACATGATGAAAGCCATGTACGGACATTTGACGACTCCGGAACACATGAACGCCATCATGGAAGCCATCGGAGAGAATCGACAACTTCCCGTCCTAACTCCGGAAGAAGTTGCTTCAAATGGAGAAATAGAAAAGATGTCTACCGAAGAGTTGCGGGCATTGGCGAATCAGGCCGAACAATGATTACTCCCCAACAGGCGCGAGCGGAACTCGCCAGGAGAGAATTGGCCCGGAGGGAAGCTCTTGGGAGTGGTGGCGCAGAATCCGCTCCACCCCCAGAAATTGCCCAGGACTATCCGATGCGCCGCGTTTTGTCCCGTTGGCTGATTGAACCGGCAGTTGTAGGAACCGCGATGGGAGTAGGAGGCCTGGCGGCAACGGCGGCTACGGGAGGGAACCCTCTTGCTGGAGTGGCCGGAGCGGCGGCCATGTACCCTCCGGCGAAAACGGCTGTCCATGGGATCAATCAGATGTTGGGGATCTCTGGCAGAGAGAAGCCGTCGGAATCCGAAGGTCAGCAGATTAAACGATCTTTCAAGGAGTTTGGTCAGGGCCTTGAAATTGAGGCCGTAGGAAAAATCCTGGGTCTAGCCCCCGATGTTACCAAGGGAGCCGTGAAGAATATGGTCCCGGCTCTTTTTGGCCCTTCAAAAGAAGCCGTTGCGGCGCGGATAGCGGCTCCTGGAATCATCCGGAATGCTCCTTCTTACCTGGAACTCGCGCAAAAAGTACCGTATTCTTTGAAGAAAATAAGCGGGGCGATCAAATTTCACGAAAATGACGCCGCGTCTTATCTCCGTAATTCTCCTATGGAGGAAGAGGGTGCGGTTCCTGTTTCCTATCTGACGCAGATTATGGGAAATATCCAGAATGGGTTGAAGGTGGGATCGGCCAATATCGGAGTTTCCGACAAATCTGCTACAGCGCGAATGGATGCGTTGATCAGGGATCTGGAGAACATCGTTCCACGAAAGACTCCGGAAGGGATAATTGGTCCCAACGGACAACCCATCATCTTGAAGCCAGCAGAAGCCTATATCCCAGAAACTACTCTACGAAAAGCTATCCAACGCATACGCAAGGACATCAATTTTGACGATAAATCGGCAACCGTTGCGAACTCCGTTCTTACGGATGCAAGCACGAAACTCGACGCTATCCTGAAAGCGGGGAATCCAGACTATCAACGCGCCATGCGCCCTGTTAATGTTCTGACCCGAGTTTATAACGATGTCCTGGATAAATTGTCTCTAACACGGAAGACGGGAGAAGGGGCTCAACCTTCCGATGCGACCATCTCAATTATGAAAAGTCTTCCGGCGGAGCGTAAGGGGATCACTCAGAAAGTCCTGCGCCGAGTAAAAACGGTAACGGGAGAGGACTACACGCTGGACGCAAAGAATCGCGCTCTCCGGGAGCAATTTGTTGGGGGAGCCACGCAAGGAAGCAGACGAGTTTATGGCATAGGCGGAATAGGAACGGGTTTGGGTGCGGCTCTTGGTTATCTTGTCGGTCATCCCAAAGTTGGAGCTACCATCGGCGGTCAAGCAGGAATTATTGCTGGGATGATTTCTGATATTACAGGACGAGAAATTGGAGCGAACGTGGTGGACACCTATTTGAGAATGCAACCTGGATTGGCAAAGTTGCCATATGAAGCGGCGGCTAGAGTGATCGGATCAATGATCATGTCTGATGCAAATAAATGAAAAATCTAGTCGTCTATCTCCCCTGCTCCTGGCCTACGATCTCGACGCGCGTATTTCGGTCTTTTCTTGACCTAGTTCGTCATCCCGTTGAGGGATGCAATATTAATCCCATGATTTCCGACACATTCCCGTTGGATCGAAACCGAAACGAAGCCGTGGATAATGCCCTGTCCAGCAAATACGCGGCAGACTACATATTCTTCGCTGACGCCGACCAGATTTGGCCCGTTGACACGATCCCGCGCCTCTTGGCGCATGTTACTGATGAATTCCCGGTCGTGTCCGGGCTGTATTTCAGAAAGGCACATCCTCACGTTGCGGTCCCAGGTCATTATGCGACTTGGGAGAAGCACGAAAGCCAGCGTAAAACCATTGAGTCAATGGGATTTATCGATAAGGACGGGAATCAGACGCTTTTCTACAAACCGCTACGTGACTTCACCACGATTCAGACCGTGGACGTTTCCGGTATGGGATGTCTGTTGGTCCGATCCGATATTTTCAAGAAACTGGAGATGCCATACTTTGCGTACTTTAATTGCTATTCGCTCGGCGGCGATTACACGATCAATCATGCCAGCGAAGAAATGCTCTTTTTCTCTAAGTTGCGGAAGGCTGGGATTAAGACCCTGCTTGACCCATCGGTGCGCTGCGGCCATGAAGTTTTGAAGGTTATCGGATCTCCGGAGATGGAATGATGAGAAAACTACTGTTTTCAGCGTTGTTTCTCTTATTGGGTACTGTCGGATATGCGGCAGATACCTATACGACGCGAATGGGCCTTACTAAGCCGGAAGACGGATCTACGGGATGGGGAACCAAGATTCGTGGAGACTTCGACATCATTGATTCCTCGGTCGCTATCCTGACCTCGACCAATACTCAGACCTTTTCTGGACCTCTTGTATTCTCCGGAGCCTTGACTATTTCGACCATGACACCGACCCAAGTATTGATTGACACCCCTGCCTATACGGGTCAGAGTCGCTTGGTTGCCAACGGTTTGTCTACTTTTCTGGCGCGGTCGGACATCATAACGACGAACGCCAACACCTACTCGCTTTTTGTCACCACCAACAGTGCGATTTACCACTTCGCCGTATCTACGAACGGGGTGGCCTACTCGAAAGGTCTTGTCATAGATACTCTGGCCTCCGGGGAATGCGTACAAACCGCTACGGGCGGACGCCTTTCGACTACCGGCGCGGCTTGTGGAGCCGGTGGGGGTGGATCTGGAATTGCTGTTTTCGAGGGGACCGTCAAAATCTCAAGCCCAACCCAGATATTCAATTTCGACAGTACCGATTTCAATGCCTCTCTTGTGGGCGGGGGGACCGCCACGATTACCCTGGGGGACGCGGTTACTATCTCAACGGCGAATATCGAATGGATCAATGCGTCTTCCGGAACGCTCCTGACACTCTATATCTCAACCGCCACGGCAGGATGGGCGAATATCTCAACCATCACGGCAAGATCGGTGACTGTCTCATCTTCTATTGTTATCGGTAGCTGGCCGGGAACGGGGTTCCTGGACATCTCAACCGGGACGGGAGGGAGTGCCACTTTAATCAGGGCTTCCCGTAATGGTGGACCCGCATTTTCCGTGAACGCCGTCGCCAACGTAACCGCAAGCACCTACAACATTGTCGATGCCAATGCCTCCATCGGATTGCAAGGTTCTGAGATACGAATATTGAATACGAACCCCTCCGGTGGTTCTATCCGTTTACAGCCAGCGACCGGAAATACCGTAATTTCCAATAGTTCCATGACCGTCATCGGATCTGTTACGGCGACGAAAGTAACCGTTTCTAGTATGGTCGTTTGGGCCGATGGAACAATTAGCACTACTTCTGTCGCGGGTGGTGGTGGAGCAGGGAGTATAACGGGAGTTTTCGGTGGTACGGGGTTAACTGGCGGCGGTACATCTGGAGGAGTTACTCTCGCTTTAGCTTCTACGGTTGCCTACACGAACACGAATCAAACCTTTAGCCAGCCTCAAACTATAACTTCGTCATTTTCTGTTGTTGCCAGTTCGTTCGTTCTGAGAACGGTTGGTACGTCTGGAAATGCTCCGATTATTTGGTACAGCGGAGCTTCTTATGCCGGACAGGAAGTGATGGAACAGAATGGAGTTACTTACGGAGGCAATACGGTTCTTCCGCCATGGTCTATTCGTTACAGACGATCCGATGGCGTTGATGCTGGATACCACGGAATTTGGCCAGACAGCGCAGAAAATTCTGACGGAATATTGGGCGGACAACCGTATCGTTATTGGGATACCACCAATAATCAGTATGTCCAATTTCAATCATCTCCGACAATAACCCACACTCAGAAATATCGTCTCCCGTCATCGACTGGATCCGTGGACAATGTTCTCGGCATACGGAATATCGACTCGAACGGATTCGTCAACTTAGAGTGGCAAACGGACGATACCGGGGGTGTTGGTGGAGGAGGATCAACATTGTCTGTTTGGGAAGGGGCGACAAAGGTTTCAAGCCCTACGGCCAACATCGCCTTTTCACCGGGAGCATTCAACGTGACGCTAACGGGGGACGGGACTTCTTACGTTGATATTTCAAGCATGGTGGTCACGGTTTCCGGAAATCAAACTATTGCGGCACCAAAAACGCATACGTCCTCCATGACGTTCGTCGATCAAATCGTCGAAGTCTCGACAATCAATATGAAGGGTGGATCGATCACTCAGGATGGAACGGTATTTGCGAGGGGAACGAATTGGAACACCGTACTCGGAAGAGGTGTTGGATGGAATGCGTCGGCGCAACGTAATACGG
>Ga0315291_10003924_pt1 | contig 19103 bp, 16 predicted proteins | sample YL17G12_20_MG_FD_203070 | JGI IMG/M metagenome (GOLD analysis project Ga0315291, IMG submission 203070) | Sediment microbial communities from Yellowstone Lake, YNP, Wyoming, USA - YL17G12_20 | ecosystem: Environmental > Aquatic > Freshwater > Lake > Sediment | place: USA: Wyoming | collected...
CGATGAAAAACTGGATGTCAAAGAAACCTGGGCTGGACTTCGTCCCACGACTCCCGATGGAATGCCGATCATTGGACGATCTCCGCGTCATAACAATTTTGTTCTTGCAACAGGTCATGCAATGTTGGGGCTATCGCTCGGACCTGGCACAGGTCAGGTCGTGGCGGAGTTGGTCAACGGGAAAGAAACGGCTTTTGATTTGAGTCCGCTGAGGATGGAGAGATTTTAGCTTATGAGGTCGACCCGATGGTCTGCCCTAAGTGTGGGGGGACGATGAAGATCATCGCTTTCATCATGGATTATGCCATTGTGGATCGGATTATCGACCATCTTAAGCTGACGTTTGCGGCGGCGAAGCCCCACCGTCCCAAGTCTTCGAGCAGGTCACGCTCTCGGCGGCCGAGGAGAGCGGGGAATATTTTTGAGCATTTTGTGATCAGGGGGGAGCGGAAGTCTATCACCTATCGGTCGGTGCGCTGGGGTTTTTCGTCCAAAGAACCTCTTTCGGGCCGCCCCGAGGATTTCTTGACATCGCCGCGCGGCCGGTGGCAGTATCCCATTATGATCAGGAGGGGATATTTATTGCACGAAGCGGCCATTCATCGCGCCGCGGAAAAAGCAAATTCTTATTCTTTCCTCTGGCAGCAGGATTTCAAGCAGGAAGCGAAAAAGACCGGCTGATCGGGCCGTCACGTCTCCGTCGGCGTGGACCCCTGACCCTGCTCCCGGACCAGGCTGCCGCTGATCTCGAGAAAGTGCTCCACGACCTCGGGGTCGAACTGCACCCCGGAGCAGCGGATGATCTCTTTCATCGCGAATCGATGGGAGGCGGCCTTCCGGTATGGCCGTTCCGAGGTGATGGAGTCGTAGGCGTCGGCGACGGCCATGATGCGGGCCCCGAGCGGGATTTCCCGGCCTTTCAGGCCGTCGGGGTAGCCGGTACCGTCGTAATGCTCGTGGTGGGCGCGGACGATCCGGGCGATGTCTTTGAGCTCGATGACGGGACTGAGGATGCTTTCGCCCCGGGCCGAGTGCTCCTTGATGAGGGCGTACTCCTGGTCCGTCAGCTTTCCCGGCTTGTTGAGGATATTTTCCGGGACGGCGATCTTGCCGACGTCATGGAGAAGGGCGGCCAGCTCGAGGTCGCCGATCTCCTTCTCGCTGAAGCTCATCTTCCGGGCGATCTTCAGCGTGAACTCGGTCACGCGAGTGGAGTGATGCCGGGTGTATTCGTCTTTGGCGTCGATGGCGGAGGCCAGGGACTTGACTGTGGACAGGAACAGGGAGCGCTGCTGGTCGACGAGGTCCGAGGTCCTCATCTTGAGGTTCCGGTTGACCAGGGCCAATTCCGATTCCACCTCCCGGAACCTGAGGAGGGAGCGGATCCGAGCCTTGAGCTCGACGGAATCGAAGGGCTTGGAAATGTAATCGTCCGCCCCGGCCTGGATCCCCTGGGCGAGCATTTCAGCCCCCGTCCGGGCGGTGACGAGGATGATCGGGATGTGCTTCAGGGATTCGTCGCCCTTGACGGCCCGGGAAAACGCGTGCCCGTCCATCCCCGGCATCATGACATCGCAGAGGACGAGATCGGGGTTTTTTTCTTTCAGGAGGGCCAGCCCCTTCTCGGCCGAGGTCGTCATCTCGAGGTCGAATTCGTCGCTCAGGAGCATCTTCATCAGCTTGAGGACCTCGGGGTTGTCGTCGATGACGAGGATCAGGGCGTCGTGAGTTTTCGTGCTGCCGCCGCCCTCGATGTCCACCCGTTCGAGGTCGACGAGCTGGAGCCGGTGGAAGTCCGTGACGATATCCTGGACCCGCGGCTCCTGGGTGTCTGTCACCCGCCTTTTCAGACCGACGGGCTGCTCATCCTGGCGCCGGTCGAGGACCTCTGCCGAGAAATGATCCTCACCCTTCACCACCTCCACGATGAAACGCGATCCCTTCCCGAGCTCGCTCTCGGCCCGGATGGATCCCAGATGGAGGAGGACGATCTCCCGGGCCAGGGAAAGCCCGATCCCCGTCCCTTCCTGCGGCCGGGACATGGACCCGTCGACCTGAGAGAAACGGTTGAAAATCGTCTCGAGCATGTTAGCCGGGATGCCGATCCCCGTGTCCTCGACCGTCATGCTGATCGTGCTGTCCTTGTCTTCGAGGTACACGGTGATTTTCCCGCCCGGGGGCGTGAACTTGAGGGCGTTGGACAGGAGATTGAGGATGACCTTCTCGAACTGGTCCGGGTCGACGGTCAGGGCGATATCATGGGGCGGATGCTGGAAGTACAGCCGGATTTGTTTATGGTCGGCCAGCGGCTTGACGGAGGAGAGGAGAGAGCTCGTGAAATCTATGAAATTCACTGTCCTGATCTTGAGCCTCATCTTCCCCTCTTCGAGCTTCGTCAGGTCGAGGAGGTTATTGATGAGCTTGAGTAGCCTGTAGCCGTTGCGCTGCATGGTCTCGAGCGTGTCCTTCAGGGCGGCGGAGACTTTGCCCATCTTGTTTTCCAGGATAGCCTTGAGGGGCGCGAGGATCAGGGTCAGCGGTGTCCGGAGCTCGTGATTGACGTTGGCGAAGAACTGCGTCTTGAGCTCGTCCAGGGTCTTGAGCTTGGCGTTGGATTCCTGGAGCTTGCCCGTCATCTCCTCGAGCTGGGCGCGGCTACGGAGCTCGCTGCGCCGCAGCCGGTCCATGACGTAGGACCCCAAGGCGCCGATCAAGATGAGGGACGTCAAGAAAAAAAGATTGTAAATGATGTTCAGCCAGCTGACCCTGGATATATTGAAAAAACTGGGAAGGGCATAGCTCAACCAGATCATGACATAGAGGAAGATCGTATCGCGGAACGTTAGGGGGACGGTCACGACCAAGCCGATGACGATGATATACAGGCCCTGGACATAGCTGTTCTGCGACCAGATCATGATGGCGATTCCGCCGACATCAAAAAGGGCCAAGGCGATGGCGATATTCGCGCAGCTACGGTTTGTCTTGGCGCGGCTGAGCCAGCCAAAGAGAAATGCGTGGCCGGCCAAGACAGCCAGGCGGATGACGAGGAACCTTGAAAAATAGGAAGATGCGTAGGCTACGTCCAGGATCACGAAAGAAAGGTAAAGAATCGCGCTCGAAATGATGATGAGCCGAACCCGGCCTCTCAGCTTATTTTCCTGATAAAGCCGTTCTTCGAATTCGAAATCTTTGCTAGTCATTGGTTTCCCTCGCCTTTGCCAGGACGATATAACCTTGGGGGGGATCTCCGAAACTCGGGATCATCCGGATTCTTTTCCAGCCGGCTTCCTCGAGCAGGCCGTCGAGCTTGTCCGGGTCGAAGAAATCGAAGGTCCCCGCTTCTTCGAGCTCCGAAAGGGCCTGGGCGTCATTGAGGAAAGAACGGAGAGAATCGAGGAGCCGGGCCTTGGGCCAGTCCGGGGGCAGCGCTTCTTCGGGCATCGTTTCAATTTTCTCCAGGAGCCGCGTGAAGGGGCCCGAGGCGTCGGTGTCCGGACGCATGCTCGACAGGACGAGCCGGCCCCCCGGCCTGATGATCCGCCGGACCTCGCGGAGGGTCTCGGCCGGGCCGAAGATGTAGGAGAGGACGAGGCTCATGAGGACCTTGTTGTACCAGCCCGCCTTGAAGGGGAGATGGAGATTCCCTGCGAGAAATCCGGGTAGGACAAGTCTGCGGAACGCGGGCTTCTTGTTGGTCAGCCGCCTGACATAACGGGCGGCTTGGTTGAAGTCGATAATGGTCCGGTATTCATGAAGGTCGAACTGCCTCTTCAGCCAGTCGTCGGCCGACGGAGTGATGGGCTCGCCCCGGAGAATCCTGTGGAGCCGGGGGGAATGGGCTTCCTGGATCTTGATGGCGCTGTCGAGCGTCAAGTTCTCGATTTTGTCGGCCATCTCCTCGAAGCTCCCGACCTCCCCTTCGAGGAAACGGCGGACGGCCAGGAAGCGGCTCATCTCGAGGTCCAGGCCCAAGAAGTCGAGGCGTCCCGGCTCGTTGAGGATGTCGTAGCGGGAGAGGAGTTTTTTCCGGGCCTGCTTGATGGCGTCCGGGATCAGGTCGGCGATGGTGATCTGGGCAGGCAGGTCGCGGCCGCTCTCGATGAGGTGCTCAACAAAGTTTCCGGTCCCTCCCCCGAGGTCGAGGAGGCGGTCGGTGGGCTGGAGCTCGAGGGCCTGAAGCTGGTCCTCCATCAGCTGCTGGTAATCGTCGGACATGGCCATGATGTCGAAGCCCAGGAGGTTGTTCTCACCGACCAGGTAATGGTGCCAGTAGGCTTTTCGGTTCTTGAGGTTCCGGGGCGGGAGCCTGTCCTTCTCGGCCCGTCGCAGGATTTCCATGTCCTTCTTCGAGGGAAGGATCGGCTGGATCATCGTCTTGTAGAGGGAGCGATGGATGAGTGACGTGATCGTGCCGAACAACCGGAGGGCTTCCTGGGACGTCCGGGCGTTGTGTCCGATGGGGACGGCAATCACCTCGCGAAGGGCGTTGGCCTGAACGCTCATCACGTCGCGGATGAATTCCGATTTGATCCATTGGTCGTATTGCCCGTAAATCCAGGTGATCGGGAGATCGAGGTGACGCATGTCCTCCCGGGCCTGCTCCAGGGTCCCCACGGCATTGGTGATGACATCGGCGGCATAGGATTCGTGGCTGATCAGGTTGCCCAGGATGGGATAGATGCCCAGCTTGATGCCGAGTTGATATTGTTCGAGGACATCCAACCCGCAGTTGATCCGGTTCATCATATCCCTGAATTCCAGCGAGCCCATGCAGGATATCCAATAGTTGATCTGCCGGCGATAAAAGTCGTCCCTCAGGACCACCCGGGCTTCCAGGGAGGAGAGAGAAAACGTGACGAGGATGACTGAGCTCGTCCTGAGCTTGGAGTTGAGTTGAAGCCAGTCCAGAACGGTTCTGATATCTTCGGCGCCCTGGCTGGTACTGGCCTTCAGCATTTCATAGGGCGGTTCTGAGGCCTCCGGGTCCTTATAGCTCTCACCCTTCCTCCGGATACCGTCACAGCGGATGACCGCCAGCGGTTTTCCAAGGGCCCGGAAATTCTGGACGAGAGTCAGCGCCAGGCCGAAGAGGACTTCCTTGGTTTTTCCAAACGCGGGGGGGACGACGACCACCGGCACCGGCTTGTCATCTAGCGGAAGCGAGGAATTCAAGAGACCCACGATCTCCTCACCGCGCCGGTTCTCGATGCGGAGGACTTCCGGCGGCATGTGGACGAGCTTGCTGAGCTCACCGACCAAGCTTGTCCTTGGGAGGATCATGGACTGGCCCGGAGGACCTTCGTCAGAATGCTCGAAATCGAGCTCGGGCGCCTGGACAGACTGGATGCTCACCCGGCCGATCCCTAACTGGATGCCGTATTTCATCCCGTATAGGGTCCCCTCTCCGGCCCTGGCCACGTAGCGCACTTCTCCGTTTTCCCTCCAGAGAAGCCCGTCGCCGTCGAGAATGGACAGGGTCTCGAGGGGCGTGCCTTTCAGCAGGACCTGGGCGTGGGAATCGGCGACAAAACTGACCCCACCGGGGCTGATGTCGGTGATCCGGCCCATGATGCTGCTGTTGAAGGGAGGCGGAAGAGGGATCTCGATCCGGAGGTTCCCATTAGGGCTGATCCTTTTTTCGGTTCGCTTCTCCGAGTAGAACATGACCCTCGGATAGAGACAGAGGAGTTCCCGGCCTTCCGGAGTGATCCGCGCGATCATGGTCTCGAAGTTGTATGTGGCATAGCCAATCTGGAAGGAAACGAAAATGAGGTCCGAGGTCTTGAACTTGACGTTCAGGTCTTCGCCCTTCAGGGCGCATACCGAGGGAGGCTTGAGGCTAGAGAACTCGAGGATCTCGGGATTCCTCGATTCGGAATGGATGACGGCGACCTCCACTCCGGTCCTCAGGGCCCCGCGGATGAGGGACTCGATCTTGTAGGCGTCGGAGAAGAGGACCATCTCGTCGGTATTGAGGAACGGATACCGGAGCTTGAGCTCAGCGAGGTCCCTGACAGTGACGTAATCGGAAAGGAACTGGAGGATCGAGCGCCGGCTTTGATCGTCGATGGCCTGGAACTCGACGCCGACTCCGCCCTGGTCGAAGTCCTGCCGGACGATCCGGCCGCTGACGGGGTAATGCTGCCCGTCGGGGAGGGTGATCGTCAGCGGGATCGAGGTCCCCTCGGGGAAAAAGGACATAGTCTGGAGGAGCATCCCGCTTTCGCTGAGGTTGACGACCCTGGCCTCGCCGGGCCCGCCGGTCTCGATCCGGATTTCCGAGGGACCGTTGAGATTCACGCGCATCGACGTCCGCTTTTCGTGAGACCTCTGGGCGATGAGAAATCCGACCTTGCGCCGGATCTCGGCCGGGTCGGCGGGCTTGGAGCAGGTGAAGTCGATGCGGCCGTAACTCGCCAGGTCGGCGACCGTTCCGTTTGACGCCGAATCCGTCAGCAGGATCTTGATGATGGAATCCGATTTGTCGAACATCTCGTGGAGGAAACGGAGGAGCTCGGTCCCCTTCATCCGGGGGAGGTCGTCGTTGACGATAAGGACGTGGACCTCGGGCAGGTCCTTGATGACCTTGATGGCCTCGACGCCGCTCGTCGTGGTGTGAACGGCGTAAAGGTCCCGGAGGGCCCGCTGGAGCTTCTCGATGTAGGACAGGTCGTCATCGACGATGAGGACGACGGGCTTGCCGGTCGTCGCCTGCGTTCCTGTTTCTGACTGTGTCATTGACCTCTGTTGTCCGGGGCAGAGTTGGTTGCGTAACTCATTTTGTCGGGCCGGAGCCTCGGAATTTTCGCGCGCGGTGAAATGAGATATATTCCGGGAGAAAAACCCGCCTGACGCAAACCGACTCCCAGAGACCCCACCAAGATTTGTGTGTATCCATAAACATCCATACAAAATGTAGTATATTCACCGGTGCATGTCAAGGAATTCTTAAGGGAGTGACCTTGGAGCTCTTTCCTGTCGACACAGGCGGCCCGGACCGCTCTCCGCTCACCTGAAACGGGCAGGAAGCATCGACGGGTTTAAATAATTTGGGAAATGGGTTATTCTTCCAAATCTCGATTAAGAGCTTCCGAATGCGGGCGGGGAAGGAAGAAAGGACCATGACGTTCGGTTATTACAAGGAGCCCATGGGATACTATCTCTATAATGCCGGCAACCTTCCCGATCGCTCCCTCCTCGATGCCGCCGAGCTTATCTATTATGAAAACACCGACATCCCTCAATTCAGGCACGAATCGGAAGACGGCGCCTTTGCCGAAGGCTGGGCGGAAAACGCGGCTTCGCTCGCGAGTGAGATGGGGATATACTCGGATCCCTACCACCTTTATGGCCATCTTTCGGGCAGAGAAATGTTTTTGTCCGCTCGCCTGGTCGTGGACACGGGGATGAATGCGCTGCTGGCCTTCGGCTCGCTGCCCCTGACGACCCTCGAGCGTCAGATCGATTGGTTCATCCGGAAAGAAAAGGAAAGGAAATAAGAAACTGTCTATGAGCGCGTTCCGGCGCTGGTTGATGATGGCCTGTTTGTGCCTCTCGGGCGGCATCATCTATCTGCTGCCTTTTCTCCGGGAGGTTTACTACATTCCTCTCCAGAAGGCCCTCAATTTGACGAATACCGAAGTCGGCGTCATGATGAGCGTGTTTGGGGCGATTTCGCTGCTGACCTATTTTCCGGGGGGCTGGTTAGCCGACCGTGTCACATCCAGGAAGCTGATCACATTCTCCATGCTGGCTACGGGCCTCGCCGGCTATGGCTTTGCCACTTTCCCCTCCTACCCCCTGTCCATCGCCGTCCACGGGTTCTGGGGGATGACCTGCTCGCTGACGTTCTGGGGAGCTCTCATCAAAGCCACCCGGAGCTGGGCGCCCGGCACGCATCAAGGCAAAGCCTTTGGAATCCTGGAAAGCGGCCGGGGCGTCGCAGAGGTCGTGAGCTCGACGGCCTTGTTGGCCGTGTTCGCCAGGTTGGGCGGCGGAAAAATCGGTCTCTCGCGGGTGATCGTCTTGTTTTCGACGATCGACATCCTTTTAGCAGTGATGGCCTGGTTCGTCATCGTCGATAAGGCGGAAGACAGACGGAAGCCCGGGAAGGTCAGAGCGAGTATCGGGATCAAGCAAATCTTCCTGGTGTTGAAAATGCCTTTGATCTGGCTGATGTCCCTGGTGATTCTGGCCGCCTACAGCGCCTACTGGGGATCCTATTATTTCACCCCGTATGCCACGGACGTTTTTCTCATGAGCGTCGTTTTCGGGGGCGCGATCGGCGTCGGCAAGATGTGGGTTAAACCGCTATCCGCTCTGGGCGCCGGATTCCTGGCCGACAGGATTGGAGTCGCCAAGACCGTCGTCTGGTCTTTCGGAATCCTGATCCCGAGTTTCGGCGTTTTCGTGTTGACCCCGGGACATCCGAAGCTGGTCATGGTTCTCATCCTGAATACCGCGGTCGCCGCGTTGGCCATATTCGCGTTGCGGGGCATTTATTTCGCCTTGCTTGAAGAGGGGGGAATCCCCCTTGCGATCACGGGGACAGCGGCAGGCTTCATGTCCGCGATCGGCTTCACCCCTGATATATTCATGCCGATGCTCGGAGGTGTTCTCCTGGACCGCTATCCGGGGGGCTTGGGATACCGGTATTACTTCGGCTTCATCGTGGCGTTGTGCTTCATGGGTTTCCTGTCAAGCCTCGTGATCCTTAAGAGATACAGCCGGCGGCGAACCGAAGCCGTGCCTGCAGGAAAAACATAAGGACGAGGATAAGCAGATAGACGATGATTGATTCCCCTGCGATTCCCTTCCTCAGATCGACTATGTCATGTCCATGGTTCTGCCCTCGGACGTCGACGGAACCGTCGCCGACCGTTACCAGATGGAGGCGATGCTTGAACCCTTGCCAAACGGCGTCAGCTAAATTATCATGAGAAACGAAATCCGTAGCTTAAGAAATCACGACGCGAATCCGAAATCGCCTGACGACAAACAATGGAGAAGTACCAAGGCAAACAGACGCCGGACGCCATCCAAGCCGTCGGTAAACTGGATATCCTCAAAAGGAAAAAGCTCGCGTTCTTCTGTTCAATCAAGTGCCCAGGCGATCTCATTCTCAAAACGTATGATATAGCGCGGGATCTACAGAACGCCGGTGTTGCGGTGGCCGGTGGCTTTCATTCGCCGATGGAGAAACAGCGCTCAAGGGAGGGGACTACATGTATGTCATCGGTATCGATTCCGGAACACAGGGGACCAAGGCCCTCATCGTCGACCTTGAGACTGGGGAGGTCCGCGGCAGGGGCCACTCGGCCCACGCGATGATCGAAGGCCTCGGGCCCGGCGCGAGCGAGCAGGACCCCCGGACGTGGGTCCTGGCTCTTGAATCGGCCCTTGCCGCGGCCCTGAAGGAAAGCGCGATCGACCCGAAGGACGTGGCCGCGATAGGGGTTTCAGGCCAGCAGCACGGCTTCGTCCCTCTTGACGGGGGCAGCCTGCCCATCCGGCCGGCTAAGCTCTGGAACGACACGTCCACTGTGGATGAGACCGATCTCATCATCGAGCGTCTCGGGGGAAAGACGAAGGCCATCGAGAAGCTCGGCATCGCTCCGGCAGTGGGTTTCACGGCATCCAAGATCCTCTGGCTCAAGATGCATGAACCGAAAAACTTCGCCAGGCTCGCCACCGTGCTCCTCCCCCACAACTTTCTGAATTTCCACCTCACCGGAAGGCTTCACATGGAATACGGCGACGCTTCCGGAACGGGCCTGATGGACATCAGGAAGCAGGAGTGGAGTGCGGAAGCGTTGGCGGCCGTTGACCCGGACCTGGCCGGGAAGCTCCCCCCTCTCACCCATCCGAAAGAGGCCGTCGGTCTCATACGGAAGGAAGTCGCCTCGCGCTTCGGCCTGGGCCGCGTGCTCGTGGCCGGCGGCGGAGGGGACAACATGATGGGCGCCGTCGGGACGGGCAACGTCGTCCCGGGCGTCTGCACCCTGAGCCTCGGAACATCGGGAACGGTTTATTCCTATGTCCCCCGGCCGTTCATCGACCCCAAGGGCGAGATCGCAGCTTTCTGCGACAGCACCGGCGGCTGGCTCCCCCTCCTCTGCACCATGAATGTGACGAACACGACGGAGATGTTCAAAGCCCTGCATGGATTATCCAACGAGGACCTGGAAAACCTGGCCTCGGAAGCGGCGCCGGGCGCCGGCGGTCTGGTCTTTCTGCCCTTTATCGACGGCGAGAGGGTGCCGGTCCTCCCGTTCGGGAGCGGCGTTTTTTTCGGGCTCGACCGGAGGACCTTCAACAAGGCGCATATGGCCCGGGCTGTCATCGAAGGGACCGTTCTCAATCTCGGCTTCGGGTTCGCGCGGATGAGGATGCTGGGAATGACGCCCTCCGAGGTCCGGGCGACGGGCGGCGGCGCGAAAAGCCGGCTCTGGCTCCAGATCGTCGCCGACGTCTTCAGGATCCCGGTTGTCACGCTCAAAGAGCGGGAGGCGGCAGCTTACGGCGCGGCCCTGCAGGCCATCTGGGCCTTTCTCCTCGACAAGGGCGAGCGCGTCGGCATCGCGGACATCACGAAGGAGCGCGTCAAACTGGACCGCCTCGCCGCCGAGCCCAACGCGAAAAACTTCGAGACCTACGACATCCTCCAGACAAGGTTCAATTCCCTCTGGACGACCCTGAAGGACGAATTCGAGAAGCACCAGAGAAGGTCAAGAACCTAAGGGAAGGCTGAAGCCTTCGACAACAAGCATCTTCCGCGGGTTTTCCCAGAGCGAATCGGCAGGGGGCATGTCCCTTCGGTACGCATCCCCTAAAATTTATCGGAGCAGGTTGAGTCCCGGGATCTTTTCCGGCGACCGGGCCTTCGCGCCCCAGGTCCAGACAAATCCGTCATTGTCCAGGGCCAGGACATGGGCTTCGAAACCCCACGTCCAGACCGTCCCGTCGAGCGCCGGAACGACGACATTGTCCTCGGGGCGCGCAAATTCATGAAAGGCCGCGGTCCTCAAGGTCCCGGATGAACGCTTGGAGGCCCCCGGGACGGAGCCAGGAAAGCTTGGTTATGATCACCGTATTAACCATGGCCGGGATGTTTTATCAGTCGTACGTCTCGCTCGTCGTGTTGCCTGTGTCCGTTATCTTGAGGACATCGCGGTTAAACGCCCGGAGGGTGGTCCGCGTCAACGGGGAATCATTCATGATCTTGTCGAATTCGTCTGCAGTCTATCGGCGGTTCAAAGTCGCGCGCTTGGACTTGCCCGGGGATAAGCTCACGGAGTAGGATATAAATCTGCGATTCTGATGCACAAACGTTTAACAGGAGGCCTTCCATGACACGCAAAGCCCACGATTCTCGCGCCGCTAACAAGGCGATGGCCGCGTTTTTTATCGCCGCCGCCCTCTTTCTGTCTCTGATGAACCCTGCGCATTCCGCCGCGAAAAGGGCGTCGACCCCGTCCTCCGACACGACCAGGCACGTGCCGACGATCGAGGACCTGATGAACCTGAAGTCCGCCGGAGGGACTCAGATCTCACCCGACAGAACCAAGGTCGCTTACACCGTCACGGAAACGGATTTCGAACAGGACGCGTACGTGACCCAGATCTGGCTCGCGGACGTCGCCACGGGCCGGGCCCTTCAGCTCACCCGCGGAAAAAAATCTTCGTCCGGTCCCGGCTGGTCGCCCGACGGCCGCTGGCTGGCCTTCACATCGAGCCGCGCCGACGACAAGTCCCAGATCTTCGTCATCAGCCCCGATGGTGGCGAGGCGATCCAGCTCACCAAAGTGGAGACGGGCGTCCAGGGGTTCGAGTGGTCTCCGGACGGAAAAATCATCGCCTTTGCCGCCTCCGATCCGGAGTCCAAGGAATCCAAGGACCGCAAGGATTATTACGGCGATTACGAGGTCGTCCGCAAGGAATACCGACACACCCACCTCTGGACGATGGACGTGGCCGAAGCCCTGAAAACGCCACAGCCTGGGAAACGTCGCACGTCCGGTAAGGACTATACCGTCGGCGGGTTCTACTGGTCCCCTGATGGGATGAAGATCGCCTTCGACGCCGCGGTCAACCCCGACCTCATCAACGATGGGACGTCCGACATCTACATCCTCGACCTGGCCGGCGATTCGGTCAAGAAGATCGTCTCTCAGCCCGGGCCCGACTCCTCGCCATACTGGTCGCCCGACGGCCATTCCATCGTCTTCTCGAGCGCTATGGGAAAGACGGATTATTTCGTAAGAAACGGCCGGTTGGCGGTTGTGCCGGCCGAAGGGGGCGCCGTCCGGTCGCTGACAGACGCCTTCGACGAGGACCCTTACGCCGTGTGCTGGAACGGCGACGGGATCTATTTCTCGGCACAGCAGAAAACGGCCGCCCACCTCTTCCGGCTCGACCCGGCGTCGCTCCGCATCGCCCGGATCACCGGGCCCGACGACGCCATGCTCGGGGGGTTCTCCTTCTCGAACGACGGGAAACGCCTGGCGTTCATGTCGGCGTCGCCGACCGCGATCAATGAGGTCTTCGTCTCCGATCTTCCATTCAACCCCCGCATCTTGACCCGGATGACCGACCAGATGTCGGGCTTCATCCTCGGAACGCGCGAGGTCATCTCCTGGAAGAGCAAAGATGGGACAGTGATCGAAGGTGTTCTCATCAAGCCGGCCGACTTTGACCCGGCCAGGAAATACGCCCTGCTCTGCGTCATCCACGGCGGACCGACGGGCGTGGACAGGCCGGCGCTCCTCTCCGGGGACACGCGCACTTATCCATCCGACATCTGGGCGGCTCGCGGCGCCCTCATCCTCAAGGTCAACTACCGGGGAAGCGCCGGCTACGGGGAGAAGTTCCGGATGCTCAACCACCGGAATCTCGGCGTCGGCGACGCCTGGGACGTCCTCTCGGGCATCGAGTCTCTCGTGGCGAAGGGCTGGGTGGACCCGGGCCGCGTGGGATGCATGGGCTGGAGCCAGGGCGGCTACATCTCGGCATTCCTGACGGCCTCCAGCCGCGCCTTCAAGGCCATTTCAGTCGGGGCCGGGATCTCGAACTGGGCCACCTATTACTACAACACCGACATCACGCCCTTCACCATCCAGTACCTGGGCGCGGACCCCGTGACCGACCCGGCGATCTACGCCAAGACCTCGCCCATGACGTACATCAAGAACGCGGCGACACCGACGCTCATCCAGCACGGCGAGTTCGACAAGCGCGTGCCCATTCCCAACGCCTTCGAGCTGAGGCAGGGGCTCGTGGACCGCGGCGTGCCGGTGGAGATGGTCGTTTATAAGGGCTACGGACACGGCATCACCAAGCCGAAGTCGGTGCGGGGAGCAGCCGAGCACAACCTGGCCTGGTTCAACCACTACATCTTCGGCGACCCCAAGCCGGACTTGAGCGCGCCGCCGCTTCCGGAAAAAGTAGCGGATAAAGCTCCCGAGAAGGTCGCGAAACTCTCCAAAGAATGGAGCTCATTTCATAAATCGGATGGTAAGATTTTACTTTTTGAAATACCCGTGCTATTCACGGAGGTCCGGAAGGTTTTGCGAAAACTTCCGGGATACCCGTATTTCGCGTTAGGAAGCCCGTAGAGCGATTTTGATGCTTATCTTCTCCCCTGAGCCCGTAGGGTAACAGGGGTTTATGCCTCTCTCCATATGAAACCTCCCGGAGATCGGCCGTCCTGGGGCATCCTGGGTGCCTTCCGGGGCCAGCCTCCGCCAAGGCTGAACGCCTGAAGGGCAGACATCATGTTACTTTTCACGGCGATTGACATGGCCGCGCGGCCGGCGGCTTAAGACTAAGGGTGGGTGAATCGGGGAATTATCCACTTGACAAATCGAGGATATATTAGTATATTAGAACATGCTTAATAACTAATATATCTTCGCATCGTCTGAAAGGAGGTCAAATGCAAGATCATATTAAGGTGTTCAAAGCGCTTTCCTCCAAGCCCAGGCTCAAGATCGTCCGGCTTCTCAAAGAACATCCCCAGTGCGTCAACGCCATCGCCAAGAGGCTGGGCATGACCCAATCGGCGGTCTCCCAACACCTCCGTATCCTCAAGGAGGCCGGCCTAGTCAGAGGCAAGAAGCGCGGAAACTGGATGCACTACGAAATATCCTCTGAGAACCTGGAACGGTACGGCCGGTCTATGGCCGAGGTCTTCGGCGTATGGATCAAGCCCAACACGACCACGGAGGGGAGTGTCAACTGCCCACCCGGCCTGTTGAGAGAATGTCGGGGCAAGACGCCGGGCAGCAAGACGAAGAAAGAGGGAAAGGTATGACTCCGCATCAAATTCAATGCGAAGCCCTGAACGTCCGGACAGAAACAAAAATATGTCCGGGTCTGGCCAAGACCGAACAAGGAGAAACGTATCTCCTCGACGCCCGAACGCCCGGCCCCAAAGGCATCTGTTGTCAAGCCTTCGCGGCAATGAACTCCATGAGAATGGCCATGTCCGTGACGGACCAAAAGGATCTGGAGAATTTTGAATATTTTGATGTGACCTGTCCCCACGGCGCCGTGACATTTCGGCTTTCCCGCAAGAAATAACTTTTCCCCTTGAACGATCCAGGCCTGCCTCGAATTTTATTAAGTTCCTGAGACTGGGGGCCGTTTCGTTCGGCGGTCTGGGAATGGTCGCCACCATCGAGCGTCTTGCTGTTTCGGAGAGACGATGGCTGTCCGAAGAGGACTTCCGACAGGGCGTGGCGCTTTGTCAGGCTTTGCCCGGGGCGACCGCCATGCAATGCGCGGCTTATGTCGGGCTGCGTGCGAGGCGGAGTTCTGGTGGGAACGTTCGGCATCTTCCTGCCTTCGATTTTCGTCGTGTTGCTGGCCGAGCCATGGTTTCGGCGGTTTCGTTCTTCCCCGATCTTCAAAGGGATCACGCAGACTCTCGTCCTGTCGTTCGTCCAAATCTGACATGAGCTCAGAAGCGCGGATGCAAGAAGATGAATATCGATATAGCCCAGCCCTCGCCCCATGAGCTTGTGGTCCTCTTTGTCAGTTGTCCGCAGGCCAACTCCCCGATTACAAAGGGATGCAGGAGGACTTCTCCGCTGTCGAGAAGCTTCGCAAAGCGCGGGACTCCGGTCTTATTGCTTGACCAGTTCGACCCGGCGGTTCTTGGCCCGGCCCTCCTCGGTATCGTTGGACGCAACGGAGGCAAACTGGCCGCAGCCGTAAGATCTCAGGCGGCTAGGGGCGATGGCGTGATCGCGGACGAGCGCCTGCAGGACGGCCTCGGCCCGTTCCTGGGAGAGCTTGATATTGTTGTCCACGCCACCCACGTTGTCCGTGTGGCCCACCACCTGGATCTTGAGGCCCGGGTCGGCTGTCAGGAGCTTGGCGATCTCACCTATGGCCTGGGCCGACTCGGGTTGGGAAGAGAGGATGATCTTTACAGCCTCATCAACCGCGGCGGTATCATCACATTTTGCAGTGCAGGCAGGGACAGTTAAAGAAGGTGACGCGTGTTGAGTAAGAAGCCTCAGCCAACTCGGGATAGGCGCTTTCCAAAAGAGTCCAACTCTGCTGGTCGGTTTTTTTCTGGAATTTTTCCGCCAGTGCTATTTCAGGAGCCGCCATTTTTTGCCCCTCTTGCGCGAGCCGCATCAGCTCATTCATATCGCCGCGCTTTTTCGCTGCCTCAATTTTTTTTTCAGCTCCGCTCTCTGTTGTTCTCCGCCCTCGCTCTTCTTTGAGGTAGGCGGAGACACGCCAAGGCCGAGGCGCTTTTCAATACGGCGCAAAATAAGTGCTTCTTCACTTGCTTCCTGCCCTTCATTATCCGGATCGGAAACCGACCGGAAATAACCGAGGGTGGAATACTTTTGGTAAAGAACATCCGCCCCATTACTTCGTCCCATGTTTTCAAGGTGCCGATCATGCGGGAAGCCTAATACAGGACTGCGGTTTTTGCGGGAGCCTGTCAGCTCAAATGGGCTATCTTTCCTGGCCTTTTCGGCTTCCCCAGCCGCACCGCGACCTCTGCCTTTTTCATGCCCTTCAGCTCCGTCAGCGTTTTTCTCACTCCAGGCTTTCTGATTGTTATCTTCCCGGATTTCTTCTCCCAATGTAAGATGCTGATCCTGTTCATACCGACCAGCGTGGCTAGGTCGATCTGGGAGAGACCGAGCCGCCGACGGAGGCTCTTGATCCCCCTGGCATAGACCGCGAGGTGCTCGGTTTCCGGTTCCGAATGGGCTTCGATCCGCTGATCTTGACCGAACGCGGCCTGTTTTTTTGAAAATTCCTTGTTGTCTTTCTCGATTGCGAAGATTCTGCTTTTTTGCTCGGCGAGTCTCTTCTTCAGAGCAATATAATCCCGGCGGAAATTCGAGAGCGCCCGGCGGACTTCCCGGCGGGAGATTCGCCGAATCTCATCTTTGATTGTTTGAGCGAGAGTGGACATGATAAAGCCTCCTTGTATCTTGAAGATGCGCCGATCCCCCGATTGATGAATGAACAATTCTGCATATTGATCAGCTTATTTTTATTATATCACTCTTCTCGCCGGAATCCCAGGTTGTCGGGACTTCCGGGAAATAGTTCGAGCATCGCCGGAATGAAATTGAACGATTCGCCGACGAGAATCCGGGAAATGACCGTTTTCTGATCCCCTTTGCAGAACTTCCATTCATATATAGGTTCCGATCCAGCCTTTGCCAAGCAGAAAACCGGGTTTGACAAAGAATGAAGAAACTCGCCATGATATGTAGCCGAGGAGTGCGAGCTCGAATGCCCAGGAAAAAATCAGGAAACATCCGCTATGAAGTCGCGCCCGACATCCAAGCCCGTTTCGCCGACATCGTCCAGACCCTGGATCTCAGGCATGTCGACTTGGAACGGGTCGTATGCCTAAGGAGTCATGGCTCATCGGCACGAAGAGTCATGGCCAGATGCCACGGGATGAGCAAGGCGCTGCAGGTTGCGTTGAAGATGAAAGCGCTCTATGCCCTGGAATTCATCTCGGAGCGTTTCGACAAGCTCGGCGACGAGGGGAAGGAAGAAGTCATCATCCATGAGCTGCTGCACATCCCAAAGAATTTCGGCGGGGGATTCCGGCACCACGACGTCGTCACCGACAAGAAAATCAAGATGACGCGCGAGCAGTATCGTCGGGCGAAAGGTCGGGATTCTACTTGAGAGCGATAAGCTCCCGGACCTACCGGACAACCTCGCTGACCGTGGCCTCGACGATGATCCGCCCCTTCTCTTTGGTGGCCAACGTCGAGTCCCCACAGACACCGCTCGGTCTGTAATTTCCTGCTCCATCGGGTTTCCTCGTCAGGCTTCGCCCCCGATCCACGACGGCGATGTGCTGGGCATCGGGAACATTAACGAAAATCCGGCCGCCGTTCTTCTCGAGTTGAAACGACTCGGGTGACCGGCGAGTTTGAAGTGGCCGATAGTTTCCGCTTTCGCCGCATCGATCACTGCCAGAGGCTTGAATAAGAGGATTTTAAGTTCCTTGCGTCTGCCAATTCCGCCACGTCGGCGACGGCAGATCGGCCCAAGCGGATTTTCGAGGCCTATAATCTTTCGGGCGGCGCGAAAAAAAAGACCCGCGGCGGGATGGAACGGTACGACTAAACCCGCCCTTCCTCAAATCCTGTTTCATACATAACGATGACGTTCTCGGGAGGAGTATTGGCCTGGATATTGTGGCAGGGGGCAAGGATGTAACCTCCCCCTTCGCCCAGGATGCGCAGATTGTCCAGGACTTCACGCCGGACCTCTCCGACCGTCCCGAAGGGCAGGGTGTATTGGTTGTCCACGCCGCCGTGAAGGACGATCCTGCCGCCAAAGTCCTTCTTGAGCCCCTCGCGCTCCATACCCGGGCAGCGCCACTGGATCGGGTTGAGGAGGTCGATCCCAAGTTCGATCATGTCCGGGATGATGCGCCGGCAGCTGCCGTCATTATGATGAAAGACATAGGCGCCCTGCCGGTGGGCTAGGTCGATCATCCGCTTCATTCCCGGCAGGAGGAATTCGCGGATATGGGCGACCGAAAGCATGAGGTCGGTCTGTCCGCCCATGTCCTCGGCCACATAGCTCAGCATCACCAGGCCCGGTATCCGCTCCACGATCCGGACGGAGTCTTCATAAGCCAGGTCAAAGAGCTTGTCCAGGCAATAATGGACGATCTCGGGGTTTTCGATGAGGTCCACGAGAGCCTGCTCCTGGCCCCGAAGCTCCTTGAAGATGAGGAAGGGCTCCGAGCCGCCGCCCCGGATGGGATACATCTCTTTGCCCCTGACCTGTTCCCGGATGTCCGAGTAGTCCCACCAATCCGGGCTAGGCCAGGTGTAGTTTCTCTTGATCTCGTCGACGGAATCATATCCGGCCAAGGGGTAATGGACGCATTCCCGATAGACGCCTGTCCCGTAATACACGTTCCTGTATCTTCGGCCGAACGCGTCGGTGAGACGGGGCAGCTTGGGGCCCGCGTAGCGGGGTTTGACCCTGACCTCGACGTCGATGTGCAGCCGCCGGAACATCTCCCATTTCGTCCGGCAGCCGAGGTGCTTCATGATCCGGGCCGTGGCCTCGTCCGTGGCCCAGTAATCCATGGGAATGCGGTCCGGTTTCCGCCTCCGGAACACGGCCTCCCATCTCTCTCGCGGCGTCATCGTCTCTTTGCGCATCGCCAGGTCAATCAACGGGAAAGCTGGGGCCAAACCTACACTTATCACAGAATTGTGAAAAGTCTAGGTTTAACGCCTTTTCCCTCAATGCCGGTGAAGGTCCTTGTGCATGATCTTGCGGATCTCATGAAGGCGATCATCGGCAGGCAGGTCGGCGAGCGTCCGGTTCATGAACTCGTCGTCCTCCTTTTCCAGGAGCCGGGCGACATAGTCGATGACGCTCGGCGGGAAGACACCGTCCCGTTCATAAAGATCGCGCTTCTTGAGCAGAATCCGGCTCGATTCGACACAGCTCGTGGGAAGCACGGGGAGCTTATCGCGTAAGGCCTTGTCCTTGAAAATGTTCCCCTTGACATAGAACCTCTCCGCAAGGTCCAGGGGTCCGCCTTCCCTGAACAAGGAAACGTTCTCTTTCATGGA
>Ga0315291_10003925_pt1 | contig 19103 bp, 24 predicted proteins | sample YL17G12_20_MG_FD_203070 | JGI IMG/M metagenome (GOLD analysis project Ga0315291, IMG submission 203070) | Sediment microbial communities from Yellowstone Lake, YNP, Wyoming, USA - YL17G12_20 | ecosystem: Environmental > Aquatic > Freshwater > Lake > Sediment | place: USA: Wyoming | collected...
TATCACTCCTCCCGCAAGCCGCGAGTGCCGCCGGCTTGAGCTTCCCGAAACTCCTTGATAGAATTATCGCCACAGGCATGGAGGCTCACCGCCGCAGGCGCCGCTACAACCGCGTGAGGCAGGGTACTACAGCCTGAAGTGTAAAGTCTAAAGTATAACCGTCACGTAATGCCTCAGAAGGTGTGAAAAAATCGTAATTCCATCACTTTCTGCAAAACATGGGTTGTAGGGGCTTGATTTATCAAGCCCTCTGAGGCGGGTCGGATAAATCCGACCCCTACAAGCCAATTTTTTCACACCTTCTCAGTTACGGGTGGTATAGATTTGTAGGGGTTCGATTTATCGAACCCGGGCGCGATAAATCGCGCCCCTACATCACGAAAATATTACATCTGCCCTATCATAATTGATGCATTACAACGTCACTTCACACAGGAACACGTCAGGACGTGCGAGTTCAGCATCCGAAGGAGGTATCAGGTGTACCGAATATTCAGCGCACTGCTCATTGTGTTACTGGCAATCGTGATTCCCTGTCTGGCTCAGTCCACTGAGCCAATCGGGCCGGCAGGGTGGACAACGCGGAATTGGATAGGATTTTCTGTCCAGATCATCATCTTCATACTCGCGATCATAGGCATCTGCAGGCTCGCGAAGTGGGGAGAATAACAACAGCCCAGGGTGTACGGTTGAAAGTATCAGCGGGCGTAATGGATCACTTATGGGTAGTATCTGTAGGGGTTCGATTTATCGAACCCGGGCGCGATAAATCGCGCCCCTACACCACCATAATATCACATCTGCCCCCCATAAGTGACCCCCTACCAGCGGGCGAAGGCGCAACCAGCCCTAGATTTTTCTAAGCAGATGGAGCGGGTCGGCGATCAGCAGGACTCCCATCGCCACCAGGATGACACCGCACGCTACCGAGACAGGCCTGATATATTTTGTGAGTCTCGCCATGCGGCTGAGTACCGCGTCGGCGAGAATGGCCGAGAGCAGAAAGGGAACGCCCAGGCCGAGGGAGTACGCGACCAGAAGCCAGATACCCGCCCTCATCGTCTCGGCCGCACTCGCACAGACGAGGATTGAACCCAGGATAGGCCCCACGCAGGGTGTCCAGCCGGAAGCGAACGCCACACCGACGATCATCGAGCCCAGATAGCCAACCGGTCGTGAGCGCAGATGGACCCTCCTCTCCTTCTCAACAAAACTCAGCTTCATGCCGAAAAGGATGTAGAGCCCGAACGCAATGATGACGATCCCTCCTCCTGCCCTCACCCACGCCTGATAGTGCTGGAGAAGCCTGCCGAGGTATGTAATCGAAGCGCCCAAGAGAATGAAGACGACCGAAAAGCCGAGGATAAAAAAGAGGCTGCTCAACACTACCGTTTTTTTCGGCCTCTCTGACTTCGTGAGTTCGCTGAAGGAGGCACCGCTTATAAACGACAGATACGCCGGGAGCATGGGGAGGAAACACGGTGTGAAGAAGGTGGCCATGCCCGCACAAAAAGCAATCGGGATGTTTGCCTGAGAGTAATCCATTGGGCGGCCCCGCTCCATCAAAAACGTCTATCGAAAACCGGCGGCGGCAGTAATGGGACAGTTATAGGGGGTAGCCGCAGATTTACGCGGATGAACGCTGATACACCTATATACAATCAGCGTGTATCAGCGTGTATCCGCGGCAAGAAACCTTGACCACTCACACAATCCTTTTTATCTGCGGCAATTCATTGCTGGATTCACCCTGTACGTGACCCATTACCGGCGGCACCGAACGCATCGGGCGCTTTGTGAAATTCTCGAATATGATGCAGTGGGCGACCCGGGTGCCCTTCATCGTGCCGATGCCGCTTTCTCGAGGGCCTTCTGCATCTCCACAAGGAATGGCGCGGGAGGCCGGAAACCGATGACAGTATGGATCACCTCACCCTTGCAGTTCATGAAGAGGATCATCGGCAATTTCATAACCCGATACTGAGCCGCCAGGCCGGGGTCATTCCCCACATCCACCTTGACTGACACGAACTGCTCCGCGCACCTCCACACCTCCGGGTCGGTGTAGGTCTTCTGATCTAACACCTTGCACCAGCCGCAGCGGTCGGAGAAAAAATCCACCATGAGGGGTTTCTTCACCTCTCTCGCCACCTTCATCGCGGCGGGGAGCGAAGAATGCCACCGCACCTCTCTCCCGATGGTCGCGCGGGCGTCACCGGCCGTCGTGCCCCGTTCTCCAGATGCCTCCCTGTCCCCCCGCTCTCCACAGCAAGGAAGCGAGAGGAGCGCGACCAGGATCACCATCCTCATGATTATCATCTCTCTGATCCCCCCTGCCGGCGATAGTGTCATGCCTGCCCCGTTCCTCACCACGGTTCCTCACCCTCGTGTGCGACACCGGGGACAGCCGGTTTTTCTTCCTGCTCCCCGAGCAGGTCCAGAATTCGGTCCATATTCAGGGAGATGTGTTCGAGCCCGCTCTCGATAGAGAGCCCCAGGCGTACGAGCTCACTCACAATGATGCAGACAAGAGAAATCACAATGCCGCAGATTGCCGCGCCGGCGGATATAAGTGCATTGTATCCGTAGCTGGAGTGGGCGAGCACCGCGCCGCCAACGAGGCTGACAAAGGCCATGATCTTGAGTGCCCGTACCAGGCCCCTCAAGAAGCCGAACTTCGCCCGATACGGCTCGGGAGTCGCCTCTTCGCTGCGGAAACACGCCTCACACAGGATACGACCGTCGTCTGCTTCGTACCTGAATGATTCAGACGAAATATCGCGGCTGCACTGCGCGCAGTTCACCATGCTCGCCCGACACGCTCCCCTCTTCGAGGACTCATCCCACCACGATGGCTCTGCCCTGATCTATTCACCAACCACTGATATTGTGCCTACCAGCCTTCAAGTTTTCTATCCACGGATTGCACGCCTGCGTGCGCCCCGTCGCTGAAGCTCTGGAGCGTAGGCGACCGAAACGCACTCCGGCGTGCAGGCACGGATTACACTGATTTGAAAAACTCTTAAAATTCCTTGCGGTAAAATCAGTGAAAATCAGTGAAATCCGTGGATACAGCATTTATTAAAATCCGCTCAATCCGCAGAATCCGCGGTTACTTATTCTTTGTTCCTGAACACCTTATGCTATCTGTTCAGGATCGACCGGGGTTTTCTCTTCTGCACGTGCGCTGCTTCTTTCCTGCTCATCAGTTGATCGAGGAAAAGCCTTGCGCCCCTCCTGGCAACCTCGTGGGGCATCCCCTCCTGGTCAAGCTTGATGTCCCCTATCCAGATCGGTTCCGCGGTGGCGCTGTCAGTCATGCGGATCTGCGCGATCACCCGCGAGTTGCCGTGCATTCTGTACCGATACGTCGAAAAATCCTGCACCTGCCCCATGATGAGCGCATCGGCCTTCAGCAGGGCCCCCACGCGCTGCACCTCTTGCGGGGGGAGCATGCCCCACACCCTCTCATCCCTCCTCCTGAAGAATTGAGCGACCTTATCAGGGGTGATCACCTTATAGGGCACTTTGGATTTCAGTTCATCCGTGAAGATATCGCACATGACCTTGCCATTGTCCTCCGTCACCCGGTGCGGGACCCCCCATACCACCTTTTCGCTCCCCGTCACGATATACTCCCCGAATGGTATGACCGCCACCTTACGCAGATCGCCATATTTTTCGAATGGGGGGAGCGTCTGGAGCCTGACCATGTCCTCATTGATCCCCGTGATACAGCCAATGAAGCAGAGCAGCCCGGCTATGACGAGCACTCTCATACGTGTATGCATCGCGATCCTCCTTACGTCCCGAGCGACGTTCACCGCACACTGCCCTCACGGCTACAGAATGTGCCGCGCGCGTGAGCAGGTTACATGATGCGAGCGGAGCAGGAGTCACTCCACGCGAGGCGTGGCGGGTGCGCTCGCTGACTCCTCGCTTTCTTCATTCGCCCGCGTGCTGATCTTCAGCAGGCCATAGAGCGTGGCATCGGGAATGCGTCCCGCCTCAGCCCAGTTCAGCCGCGCTGCGTCTGCCGCGTCCATCGAATACGTCCTGAAATGTTCCCTCCCCCAATAAGGCCCCACCGCTTCAAGTGACTCAAAACCATAGCGGCCGTATTTCTTCTCGGCCCCCTGGCGATAGTGTCCCCTGTACACGCTGATTGAAAGATCCGCAACCTTCGACCCCAGGCCGATGGGATGGTTCGCGGCATCGGGCGTGTCAGAGATCCCCCACCCTCCCTCTCCACCCATCCAGGGGCGCCTCTCGAACGGATGCACGATATGGTACGAGAAGCCGTGGCCATAGCCGCCCTCCAGCAGGAACCTGACAATTGCCCACGCATCCTGTGAGCAATCCCTCTCCTCTCCTGTATCCTTCAGCACAACGGACAGCGCGACATCCCGCATACCATCCGGCTTTCTCCGGACGGCAGCCTTGATGTCGCCGGCGACCACCCGTTCGACTGAAATGGATTGTATCTGGTTGCTCTTGAAGAGCGTACCGAGCGCCGTGCCCAGCGCCTCCCCCACCTCCTCTTCGCTGCAGTAGCGGTCGTCGACGCGCACAAATCCCTCAGCCACTGCCTTCTCCTCCAGCGATTGTATCGTTTTATCGAGGGCTTTCATCCTCTTGTCATCAGCAAATGCCTGGAGCCCCGCATCCCGCGCCGCCAGCAAGAGATACTCCGCCGTGAGATAGGATTTCAAACCCGCGTCATAATCTCCATCGGCGACCGCCTCCTCGGCGCTGGCAATTTCTCGCTTCGCATCCCTTATCTGATTGAAGGATTGCACCACCGAGCACGCGGCGCCTGTGAATACCAGCAGCACCGGAGCGCACCGTGTCACCGTCTTGAGCACAGTCCACATCGTTGAAAATCTCCCCCGCGCAGGCATCACCGCGCGGTCAACCGGATGCACGGAAGGCATCCTTGACGAGCATGACGCTCGGCGCCGCCCCCATTGTCCAGCGGATGCCGACCACGTCAAATCTGGTTCGCAGATGGTGCAGTTTACACGCGGTGAGATAGTGGTTCGCGACGAGGGCCAGCCGCTGACGCTTGCGCGCGGTCACCGCTTCAAGGGGCGAACCGAACCTTCCCGTGCTCTTTCCCTTGACCTCGACAAACGCGATGGTCGTGCCATCCCGCGCGATGAGGTCTATCTCCCCGCACGCGCAACGATAGTTTCTCGCGAGTATCCGGTAGCCCTGCCCGCGGAGAAACCGTTCAGCCAGTCTCTCTCCTTCTTCACCGAGCCCCCCGCGGCGCACCGATAGACCACGCAATCGATACCAATCTCCCTAGCCTGATCAATTCACCAACTGCTGATATCTTATCTGCCCTTCTTCAACGTCTTCTATCCACGGATTGCAACCACAGCAGAAAATTGAAAGTATAAAGTTTAAATGCCTCCTTTGGCTTTCAGCTTTAAACTTTAGGCTGTTTTTACATCCGTGAAAATCAGTGAAATCCGTGGATACAGCATTTATTAAAATCCGCTCAATCCGGAGAATCCGCGGTTACTTACTGTTTGTTCATGAATAATTCAGGCTACTTCCCGCTTTCCTGCTTCCGCAGGTAGTACAGCTTGGCCCTTCGGACCGCCTCGCGCTTGGTCACCTCAATCTTGGCCACGCGCGGCGAATTGAGGAGAAACATGCGCTCCACCCCCTCGCCGTAGGAGACCTTCCTCAAGGTCATCGAGGCGTTCGTCCCTCGGCCCTTGAGGGCGATCACGCGGCCAGAAAATAACTGGACCCTCTCCTTGTCGCCCTCGGTAATTTTCAAGTGAACCTTCACGGTGTCACCCACCCTCACCGGGGGCAGCTTTTTTAGATATTCCTTTTCAAGTTCTTCGATAATTGTCATACCGTGGACTCCTTGTAATGCCTCAGTTACGGGTGGTACAGATTTTTAGGGGTTCGATTTATCGAACCCGGGCGCGATAAATCGCGCCCCTACATCACAACAATACTACATCTACCCCACCATAACTGACCCATTACGACTCCTTGTTGTTTAATGCGTTTCCGGAAGCTCCCGCATCAACTCCCTGTCCTCCTGGCTCAGCGTGGCCTTCGCGAGCAGGTCCGGCCTCCGCGCGAGCGTCCTGCGCAATGCCTCGCGCCTGCGCCACCTCCTGACCTTCTCGTGGTCGCCGGAGATCAGCACCTCGGGCACCTCACGGCCGCGAAAGACCCGGGGCTTCGTGTACTGGGGGTGATCGAGCAGCCCATGGTAAAAGGAATCTTCCCTGACCGAGCGTTCGTCGCCGACTGCCCCGGGGAGCAGGCGAACCACCGCGTCAATGAGCAGCATCGCCGCCAGCGATCCGTTGCTGATGACAAAATCTCCTATTGAAATCTCCTCATCGACCAGGAGGTCGCGAACCCGTTCGTCAACCCCTTCGTAGTGACCGCTGATAAGGATCAGGTGCGTCATGCGTGACAACCGCTTCGCCAGTTCCTGGTCGAGCACCCTCCCCTGGGGTGAGAGGAGTACTACGTGGCTTTCCTTCCGGCGCAAGCTCTCCACCGCGGCGTGGATGACGCTCACCATCATCACCATGCCCGCCCCGCCGCCGTACGGCGTATCATCCACCGTCTTGTGCCGGTCAACAGCCCAATCGCGGAGGTTGTGGATCGAGAGGTCGAGGACGCCCTTCTCCCGTGCCCGCTTCATGATGCTCTCGTCAAAGTACCCCGTGAACATCCCCGGGAAAAGGGTCACCACGTCAATCTTCAACTGTCGAGATGCCATTTCTTCACATGCGGGGCCACGCTATTCGATAATTTCCAGCATGGCGCGTATATTGGCCTTGGCGGCCGCAGACCCAAGGAGGGTGCGGATGGCTTTGATCGTGCGTCCCTGCTTGCCGATGACCTTGCCGATATCGCTCTCGTTGCAGCGGAGTTCGAATATCACCGTCTTTTCGCCATCTATCTGTGTCACGCTCACTTCTTCCGGACGATCAACCAGCGCTTTCACCACGTACTCGATGAACTCTTTCATGGCAGTCACCTCCCGATCGCGTCGCTCTGTCGTCCCGCCGCGCGACCCTGTATCTCGTATGTCATCCCCGCGCCTTCCCGAGGGCTCGTGCGCCTCAGCCGGGATGCGCGCACCGTCACTTCTTTTCCGCCTTTTTCCCCCGCACTGCCTTCTTTTTCTCTCCCGTGCGCTCTTTTTTGATGCCTTCCTTGGTCAGAAAGGTCGCCACCGCATCCGACACTTGCGCACCAACACCAAGCCAGTAGAGCACCCGCTCCTTATTGATGCTGAAATTCTTGCCTCCCCTCAGTGGATCATAGGTCCCAAGAAGTTCGATGAAACGGCCGTCCCGCGGGCTGCGCACGTCGGTGGCCACGATGCGGAAATGGGGCTGGTTCTTCCTGCCCATCCTTCTCATCCTTATTATTACCGCCATGTATGTATCCTCCCTCCAATTAACATACCTCTATTTGACTGACAGTAATCATCCTTACGAAAGACGGATATTGTACCAAAGACCGCCTCCGATCACAGTATTTTCTATCTTTCTTCATAATGGGACAGTTGTAGGGGGTAGCCGCAGATTTACGCGGATGAACGCTGATACACCTATATAAAATCAGCGTGTATCTGCGTGTATCCGCGGCAAGAAACCTTGACCACGCAAACAATCCTTTTTATCCGCGGCAATTCATTGCTGGATTCACCCTGTAAGTGACCCATTACTTTCTTCCCCTTATCCCTGATCTCGGCTCATGACGGATTACTGTGATCGAAAAAAACAGAATCTGTAGGGGCTTGATTTATCAAGCCCTCATCAAATGCCTTGGTATGCAGCGGGTTCGATAAATCGAACCCCTACAAAAGAGGGCCTCTTCCTTGTATACATGTATCAGTACTCAAGACTCACATCTCTTATCCCTTCTCCCTGCAGTTACGGCATGACAAATTCATGCTCGGGGTGCTTGATGCTCAACACAGGGCAGGGAGCTTTGCGGACCACCTTTTCCGCCGTGGAGCCAAACATGGCGTGGCTGAGACCCGTCCGGCCGTGAGTCGCAATCACGATCATATCAATCTCTTTCTCCTTGGCTGCCCTGATAATCTCAACGAATGCGCGCCCCGCCCTGACAATCAGCTCCGTATCTATCCCTGCGGGTACGTTCTTCTTCCTCAGCTCTTCGAGCCGCGCCCTCGCCTTCTTCTCGAAGTCTTCGAAAATGGACCTGTCGGCGACGTACGGCGCAACGTAGGCGGGGTCATTGAGAAACACGTCCACCACGTGCAGCAGGAGCAGTTTTGCCTTGTACTGCTGGGCAAAGCTCACGGCGTAGGTAACCGCGTAGAGGGAAAAATCTGAAAAATCAGTAGGACACAAGATCTTCTTTATGGTGATCATGACCTGGCTCCTTTTTCATCTCACGGCACTGATTTCCGACAACTAATGTAGTTTATCTCATTGCGCACCTCTGCCGCAAGAAAAACAAGCTGCCCCCGCACGCCAATTTATCGTAACGCCTCACTTACGTGGGGGCAGCGGATCCATGCGGATAGTGTTTTTTCATCCACGGATTGACACGCCTGCGTGCGCCCCGTCGCTGAAGCTCTGGAGCGTAGGCGACCGAAACGCACTCCGGCGTGCAGGCACGGATTAACACGGATTCAAAAGCCCTTGAAATTCCTTTCAATAAAATCCGTGACAATCAGTGAAATCCGTGGATTGTTTTTATACGCACCTCCCATAACTGAGGCATTACAATTCATCATCGAAAACAATTGCGTGCAGGGGCGGAGGGTGCTATGATACCTGCGGGAACAAAAGGAGGTGACCGATGAGCGGCGAAAATGTTTTTATAGATCGCGGGCTCTCCGAGAGAGAACGGGTGGTTCTGGAATTTCTTCTCCGGGCGGCGCTCGCCGTGGTCGACGGAGACGGAGCCTCAGTGATGCTGCTGGACAGGGAAGGGAAGGCCATCACGATGAAGGGCGTGGCCGGCACGGGTGAAAATCTTGAATCGAAGATCGGGATCACATTGAAGCTGGGAGAGCGAGTCGCCGGTAAGGTGGCTCAGACGGGCGAAACAATCATCATCGTCGGCGACGTGCACACGTACAAAAGATTTGCGGACGTGAAAAAGTATCAGGATATAAAATCAGGCATGTCAGCCCCCCTGAAGGCAGGGAATAAAATTCTCGGCGTGGTCAACATCAAGAGAACAGAAATCGCGGAACCCGTCGGCCAGGCTGAAGTGAAATTGATGAACGCGCTCGCCTCTGTCGCCGCCCGTCTCTTAAGCTAGAATAGCACGAGCGGCGAATTTCTTACCGCTACGTTTGGGGCGCCCCCCCCCCCCGCTCACACGGGAACCAGTGCGCCGTCTTCTTGCAGATCCACACGAGCCACAGCATGGTCGGCACCTCGATGAGGACCCCCACCACTGTGGCCAGCGCCGCCCCCGAGGAGAGGCCGAAAAGCAGCGTCGCCGTGGCAATGGCCACCTCAAAATGGTTGGAGGCTCCGATCATGGCGCTCGGGGCGGCGTCCTCATAGCTGAGGCGCATTACTTTTGCGAGGCCATAGGTGATCCAGAAGATCAGCATGGTCTGCAGGAACAGGGGGATCGCGAGCCAGAGGATGGTGAGCGGTTTTGATGTGATAATCTCCCCCTTGAAGGAGAAGAGGAGTACCAGGGTGAGGAGGAGGGCGATGATCGTGATGGGCGTGAGGACATGGAGGAACTTCTCCCTGAACCACGCGTCCCCTTTCGCCTGGATGACCCATTTCCGGGAGTAGTATCCGGCCACAAGCGGCAGCGCCACGTAGATTGCGATCGAGAGGACGAGCGCCTGCCAGGGAACGGGAATACGCCCCACACCAAGGAGGAAACCGCCGAGGGGGCCGTAGAGGACAAGCATGGAGAGGGAGTTGATCGCCACCATGACAAGGGTATGCCCGTCGTTGCCGCGCGCGAGGTATCCCCACACAAGCACCATCGCCGTGCAGGGGGCGATCCCGAGGAGGATGCAGCCGGCGAGGTAGCTCCGCCAGAGGGGCACCTCGAGCATCTTCAGCCCGCCGTGCATGACGACTTTGCCTGCGCCGTAGACCGCGCCCAGGGGAAGGTTGAGCCCGAACGGCATCTTGACGTAGTCCATAACATCTGCGCCGATAAACTTGATGAAGAGCGTCCCCAGGAAAAAGACGGCGATGGCGTACATGGTGAACGGCTTGATCGCCCAGTTGGCAAACAGCGTGAGGGCAACGGGCTTCGGGGTCCTGCCCGCGCTGACAACCTCTGCGAAATCTATCTTTACCATGATCGGGTACATCATGAAGAAGAGGCAGATGGCGATCGGGATAGAAACGACGGGGGCTCCTCCCACGTAGATAGCGAGCCCATCCAGAAACGTCGCCACCCCCGGCGCCGCGCGCCCCAGGAGTATCCCCGCAAAGATACAGAGGATGACCCATACCGTGAGGTATTTCTCGAATACCCCCAACCCGCGATCGACCGGTTTAACCTCCACCCTCATATGAAAGCCCTCCTCGCCACTATGGGGACGGTTCTCTCTAATTCTTTCGCAGTGAAGATATTGCGATCAATTTAACTGCTATTTAATCTGCAAGAAATAGAGCAAAAATTAGTTATAACGTCTTCTCCACGATGTAGATATCGAGAACCGTCCCCTATGAAATCTTAACGGCTCTGATCTTGATGCTCACTACAGAATCTTCAAGTTCCTGTATCTTCTCCGGGCTTGTCCCGTACGCTTCGACGACCGCCTGCGCTGTCACATCATGGGCCATATCCGCGATCGCAAACGCGCTCTCATCCAGGACCTCGATCCCTCCAAACCCCGCGGCTTTAATGGCGCCGAGATACTCGTCCTTGAGGACCGCTCCCGAGATGCATCCTACATAGGCTGAGACGGAGTTCAGCATTGCCTCCGGGAGCTCCCTGCGCCGCACGATGTCCGACACCATGAGCCTTCCCCCGGGCTTCAAGACGCGGAATGCTTCTTTGAACACCTTCCGCTTGTCCGGAGATAGATTAATGACGCAATTCGAGATTAAAACGTCCACGGAAGCGTTGGCGACGGGGAGTTTCTCGATCTCACCGAGCCTGAACTCCACGTTCGCGAATCCCCCTTTTCGCGCGTTCTCCCTCGCCTTTTCGATCATCTCCGGCGTCATGTCCACACCGATTACTCTTCCCGCCTTGCCGACCCTGCGAGCCGCGAGAAAGCAATCGAATCCGCCGCCCGAACCAAGATCGAGAACTATCTCTCCCTTTTTCAGCGAAGCATGGGCGAGCGGGTTTCCGCACCCGAGGCCGAGGTTTGCCCCCTCGGGAGCCTCCTTAAGCTCATCTTTTGAGTAACCTATGTGCGCGCTTATGGACTCGGCCGTGCCACCCGAACAGCACGAAGACGAAGGGCCGCAGCAAGAATCTTGTCCCTTCGCCACCTTCGCATACCCCTCCCGCACAATCTCTCTTATACGAATTTCATCAGGCGTCTCTTCCCTGCCTTTCATGTCATTCTCCCTTCCGGAGGTTCGGTACTCCTTTATTTTTTTCTGGCTCCCTCCCGTTTTGTGTGGGTGGATGCATGATCCCCTCCCCCTCGGACGGGGGAGGGCAAGGGTGGGGGTGACGATGCAAGCCGATATTTCCCACTGCAGGCAACAGGTAAGAGCATCTGGTGCTCACCCCCCTCCCAACCTCCCCCCTTCGCAGGGGGGAGGGATGTCTGATTTTCACCCACATAAAACGGAAGAGAACCTTTTTTCTTCCTCACCCACTCCATTGTTGCATAGCGCAGCCCTCGCATAGTAATTATCGTAAGCCCGCCCGGAAGGCCGGTTCGTCACGGTACCAAACGACGCGCTTCACATCGTCGCCGTTCCACGCTTTGACCACAGCAGGAGCGTGGAACTTAAGACGACTGTCACGCAGCCTGCCTCCTGAAAGATAACCGCAATAATCGGTGTCATCAATCCCATAACACCCAGGGTGAGCCCGATGACATTGTAGATCATGGAAAAAAAGATATTCAGTTTGATTCGACGCATGACCTTCGCCGACATCCACATAAAATCGGCAACACCCGATATATCATCGTTCATCAGGGTGACGTCGGCTGTTTCTATGGCGACATCCGTGCCGGCGGCGCCCATGGCGATTCCCACATCTGCCAAAGCGAGGGCCGGGGCATCGTTAATGCCGTCGCCGATCATTCCGACGATGTGGCCCTCGGCCCGCAGTTTTCTGACATACTCCTGCTTCTGCTCGGGAAGCAGTTCGGCCTGGAAATCATCAACGCCAATCTCCCTGGCCACCGCTTCGGCAACCTGGGGATGATCGCCGGTCAGCATGGTAATTCTCTCAACTCCCATCGTCTTGAGCAGCCGGATGGTTTCACGGATCTCAGGACGGATCTCATCGGCAACCGCCAGCAGGCCCATCACTTCATCGTTGTGCGCGACGAGGACGGCGGTGCGTCCCTGGTCCGATTGTTTTACAATCTCGCGATCAACGCGAGTGACGATGGGCACACCGGCCTCCTGAAGGAAGGTCTGCTTCCCGACCAGAATGTTCGCGGTGTTCCATCGGGCCTCAACCCCCATGCCCGTCGCGCTCAAAAAATGGTCCGGGTCGGGAATGTCGAGGTTCCTCTCTCTGCCGGCGGCCAGTATGGAACGCGCCAACGGGTGCTCGGAATACTTCTCCGCGATGCATGCCATGCGCAGAATGTCCTCTGGGCCTTTACCGTTGAAAGCGACGATGTCTTCAACCCTGGGTCTGCCGAAGGTGAATGTTCCCGTCTTGTCCACGAGAAGGTGGTTTATCTTATGGCCCAGTTCCAGAAAGATACCGCCTTTGATGAGGACCGCCCGGCGCGCCATATTGGAGACACCGGCGGTCACGGCGGTCGGCGTGGCAATGGCAAAGGCGCAGGGACACGCCACAAGCAGAACGGAAACGGCAACCCTGACATCGCCGGAAATGACAAAAGCGATGATCGCAAGCAGAACCACCGCAGGCAAAAACCATGTCGTGAAACGGTCGGCCATATTCTGAATGGGCGCGCGCGTGCCTTGCGCCTCCTGGACGAGGTGCACAATTCTTGCCAGTGTGGTGCTCTCTCCAACCTTTTCCGTGCGAATGTCGAGTCGGCCGGACTCGTTGAGTGTCCCGCTAAAAACACTGCTTCCCTGGAACTTCTCGACCGGCATGGACTCGCCGGTGATCGGAGCCTGATTGACACTGCTTGCCCCGGCGGTCACCACACCGTCCACCGGGATCCGTGCGCCGGGCTTGACAACCACAACGTCACCCACCTGAAGCTCGGCAACCGGGACGACGACCTCTCCCCCCTGTCGGCGAACGGTCGCCATCCTGGGGGCAAAATCCAGAAGGTCGCGGATGCTCTTCCGGGTCTTGTCCAGAGTGTAGGACTCCAGCGCCCCGGCGGCGGCCATGATGAAGACGATGATGGCGGCGGGCCTGAACTCACCGACCGCCACTGTGGCCATGAGTGCGACCACGACAAACACGTTGACCGTGATCTTCCGCTTGAAGATATCCTTGAAGCCGGCAATGAACCTTTGAAAGCCGCCGAATATGACGGCCACAATGGCGAGCGCCGCATTGATAAAATGAGGGCCTATTCCCCAGTGAGCGAGAATCCAACTCGCCAGGGTCAGGACCGCGACAGCGGCCGGGACTATGGACAAGACGGCAAGGTCCTTATACCGGGATCCATCGTTTCTTTCATGACCACTCATAACGCAACGCTCCTGCCTTCCAGCCGCAACGGGACTTCGTGCAATGTCAACGACACGATCAACCGCAGCACGAGCTTGTACTGTCATTTTACTTCCCGTCTTTCTCCTTGCCGTTGTCCGATTGAGACGGGCCGCAACAGTTTTCTCCCGAGCCGCAGCACCCCCCGGTCTTGGTCATGGATTCCAGGATCGCGGCCATGAACCCTTTCCTTTTTTTCTGGTTTTTCGTCGCTGTTTCCTTCTCATTCACTTCCATTGCCATACCTTCCTTTCCCTTAGAATGTTGCCAACAAATAGAATCCCGCGCAGACGAGAAGAACGCCGGCAACGGTTCGGATCACGGCATCCGCCTTCTGCGCCTTGAGCGAAGCCTTTCCGAACGAAACTCCGAACAGGATGGCGCTGAGCGGCAGGCTGAACCCGACCGCAAAAGCGGCCATGAGCGCCATGCCCCACAGGATTCGACCCATCAACACACTGGCGCCGATGACGATAAAAATGCCCGGATTACACGGCAACGAACATGCCGCCACACCGCCGCCGAGAAACAGTCCCCCCAACGCGGCGCCCATCCTTCCTCCGGAGGCCGAAGGTGCGCCGTCCTTCCGGGCGCGGCTCGGCAGCCTGAAGGGAAGTAGTTTCAAAGTGGCCAGCCCCAGGATTACCGCTACGGCCCCTGCGAACAGTTTCCAGTATCGTCCAAGAAACGCCTGCGCCGTCTGACCGACAAGCCCGGCCACAAACCCGAGAATAATCAGTGCCAGCGTGGTGCCGATCAGGAACCATACCGCTGACGTAAATGCCGAACGCCGGTCCACGTCCTGCCGCGTGCCCGAATAGGCCACCAGCATGCCCATCGCCGGCAAGGTGCAACAAGCGCTCGCCACCGCGCTGACCAATCCCAGCGGGAAGGCCAGCGGCAAGGCCGCCGGCCCCATGCTGGCTGCTTGAAGTGTATCGGTAACCCACTGCAGCATGTGACATATCCCTTATTTGCATCACCTGGGGCAGCATCCGGATCTGGCCGATGGACCGCACCCGCCGGCACTCGATGCGCCCACAAAAGCCTGGACAAGCTTCGTTTCCGTAATCTCTCCGGAAACCGCACTCATCCCGCGCCCCTTGACCATCGCGAGCACTCCCGGCACAGCCACTTGCGCCGTTATCTGCTCATAGTCGCGCGCGCCCGGCTTCAGGGTGAAGACACCGAGCTTAATTCCTCGGGCTTCAATCGTCCGCACCGCGCTCTGGATTTGTGCCGTCGGCACATCCCCGGCTTTCTCCTTCCTGTCAGGTAGGAACACGAAGACCGCGTTCGTGTCGGCGGCAACCGTGTTCAGCTCGGAAAGCGCGCTAATTTCCCTCCCGGCTGCCGTGTCCGCAGTGGCCGGTGCATTATTCGTCGCGGAAGAGATGTCGCCGGTCGCAAAGCCTGACACGGACTTATCGGCAGATACTACGTTGCCCTTCATCACGGCCCTCGCCGCCACCGCCACCGCCGCGGCCAGCACGATCGCTCCCAGAACCCAGCGCATTCGACCCGAACCCGCTGTGGCGTGGCAACCGCATTCGGGTCCACAGGCAGGAGCCTGCCGCTTCAGCAATTCCATATTGTCTATTTGTTTCCGGTTTTCATTCGGTGTGTTCATTACTCATTCTCCTTTTGTCCACTGTTTTCAAACACAACAGCCCTTTGTGCCAGGCGACGCTTCGCTGCCATCGCATTCTTCTGTTCCCTATCACATCGCCGTTTCTAACAATTGCCGGCGGCAACCCACGCGCCTTCATGGCTTGCAGAAGAGCCTCTGACAGAGGGCGTCCAAACCTTCCCCGCAAATCCGCTTGAGGTGCTTCTGATCCGCCACAATCTCAGCGGTCTTTTCCATGTCGCTGAACAGCGGAGCGAGCACCTTGCCTGCCGAGGGTGGCCTGAACTCCTTCGACAACCGGTAGTACATCCACCTTCCTTCCTTGCGGCTGTCTACGAGGCGCGCAGACCGCAGGATAGTCAGATGCTTGGATACGCTAGACGGCGCCAGTTCCAGCAATGCGATGAGCTGACAGACGCAAAGCTCGCCGCCCTTAAGCGCATACAGAATCCGTATCCGTTTCTCGTCGGCAAGCGCCTTGAGCATATCCATGATGTCCTGCATAAAAACCTCCATCATTTCGTTATGTGGCTAAATATACTATATCGGCTATCCCGTGTCAATAGGCGATTTTATTTTTTCAGTCTGGCTGTGGGGACGGTTCTCTCTAATTCTTTTGCAATGAAGGTATTGTGATCAATTTAATGGCAATTTAAACTGCAAGAATTAAGCTGGTAATTATTTGCAACATCTTCTCCGCAAAGCAGATATCGAGAACCGTCCCCGACATATCATCCTCCACTCTTGCTTTTCTTCTCCTCCATCTTCTTTTTCACCCACTCGACCATGGCCCGCCCCTTGCCCCGTTGCGCCCGCTCCTCCTCGGTCTTCGGCTCCTTTTCCGGATGGGTCACGCGCCAGGTGATCTTCCCACTGAGCGGCGGTTTCTTGATCGCGCCCGGGTCATAAAGGCGGTATCCCCGGAACTCAACCGGCTCCTCCTGGTAGCAGGCCCGCACCGCGTCGCGCACAAGGTCCACAGTCCCCTCGTTCAGGAAATCGAGGAGCGTCACCTGCTCCCGGAACCGCTCGATGTGCCCCATGGATATATTGAAGAGGTACGGGGTCGGGGAGCGCGTTCCGATGATCCTCTTCCGCTCATCCACACCGTTCTTGATCAGCGCCGCGACCGCCTCTCCCGTCAGGTGGCCTGGAGACTCGGGCCCCATCTGGACGAGGTAGCGGATATTGGGATTCGCCGTGATGTTGAGGATCACCTTCTCCAGGCCGATATTCTCCGTCTGGAGGGTCCCCGCGAGCGCCGCCCCTGTCTCCACCGCCACGCGCACCAGGTTTTCATAATCGGGCGGCGTCTCCTCCCTCCGGCGGTTGAGGATCACGCAGACGGCCACCGGGGAATAGTCGTTCCCCCTGAGGTAGCACCCCTCCTCGGGTGGATATTCCGGCGACGGCTCAGCTTTGTATATTTCTACCATCTCCTATCCTCTCCACATATCGATCAAAACGCGAAGGGGCTCAGTCGGCCCGCGCCAATAATGCAATTACTTCTTCTTGAACATATGTCATCAAAGAGTCAGGATCCTTCTCCACCAGATCCCATGTTTTACTGAGACGTTTCCATTCTTTTTCCTGATTGTTCTGGAAGCGCGCTATTACCAGCGATGGGAAGGGCAACTGGTAATGTTTGATATAATGATTATTTTGAGGTTGATCATAATCTACTGATCTCCACACAAGTTTGCCGCTTTTTAATTCAGATGCGAATAGCCCGTCCATTGTAGCTTTTGACAACCGCTCGATTTCGAGACACGCCTGACAGCGAATGGTGCCATGGAAATAACTTGCCACAACCATGCCCTTCTCCGGCATAGCGGAAGCCATGCCGCCGACCAGCCGTTCCTTCACCCGGCTACTCGCCATGCAGGCGGAAAGGAATGGAAGAACCACCAGCAGGATCCAAGCATACCGGCGACTTCGTCTCAATTGTGCGCTCATCGCGAGCTTATAATTTCTCAAATCGCGGCAAGATAGATCCGAATGATTTGCCCTGCAATGTATTACGACGCAGTGTAGATCAAATAAAATCCGCCCAGAATTACCAGCATGCCACAGATTCTTTTCAGAATGACTGCCCCTCTGGAACGTTCGTTCCAGTTTAAATAATGCTGGACGATTTCGGTAAAGGTACCTGCCAGAACAATGACCGAGCAATGACCAAACGCATAAAATAGCAGCAGAAACCCGCCATATGTTCTCGCGAGTTTAAAGGTTATCCCAAGAATCGGCGCCATATACGCAAACGTGCACGGACCCAGTGCAATGCCGAAGGCCAGACCAAGGATAAACGCGGCAAACATTCCCTTCCGCTTTAAGCCGACCTGGCCCGGCCCCGACCAGGGCATGGGAATGATGTCCAGCAGATGCAAACCCACGACAAAGAAGATGGCGGCAACGAGATAATTGCCGTATCTACCGATATCACCCATCATCCTGCCTGCCAAGGCCGTGATCACTCCGATCGCAGCGATCGTCACGAGGATCCCTAACGCGAAAAGGAGCGCGATGACGAACGCCCGTCGCGTCGAGATTCGCCCCTGCTCGTCTATGAAACCCACGATCAGCGGAATGCTCGCGAGATGGCAGGGACTCAGGAGTATGCTCAGAACCCCCCACGCAAACGACGCACCCAGTGCGACGAGGGGCGCGCCTTCCACTGCGTGCGTCAGGAATGTGAATAGCCTTTCCATCTCCTGATCCTTTCTCTATTTCGCATGCTTCACAGCTAAATCAACCCCCAGCTCCTTCCACTTCTTCAATATGTCCTCTTTTGAGAAGAACCCCACGTGCCGATAGAGCTCTTTCCCTGAGGCGTCCATAAAAACCTGTGTGGGGATCATGCGGATACCGTATTTTCTGGCCGCCTGGGGATTATCTCCGACGTCGATGAACTCCACATGCATCCGGCCCGCATATTCTTTCTTTAGCTCCTCGAGGATCGGGGCCATCATCTTGCACGGGATGCAGAAGGTGCGGCCCAGATCGATCAGGCTCGGTATCCCTGCGGGTTTCCCTCCTCCATTGCTCTGCGCCGGAGTAGCATTTTGTTCAGGAGTCTTCGCCGCAATGCAGCATCCAACACTTATTAAAATAATGATGCCCGGGAAAAGTATTTTCCTCATCTCCATAATTCCTCCGTGTGATCACTCACTCTCCACTCTTCACTGCAGTGTCCCGAAAATCATGCCTACGATTGTGGACATCATCACGACAAGAGCGACGAACACGACTGTTTTCTTCGTCCCCAGAATGGTCTGGATGACCAGCACACTCGGGATGGAGAGCGCCGGCCCCGCGAGAAGGAGAGCCAGCGAGGGACCCTTCGCCATGCCGAGCTTCTGGAGCGCCTGGACGATGGGGATCTCCGTGAGCGTCGCGAAATACCAGCACGCCCCGATGAACGAGGCGACGAAGTTGGAGACGAACCCGTTGTCACCGACAAGACCCGCCACCGCCCGCTCCGGGATGAGCGCGGAGACGAAGCCCGTGACGAAGACGCCGCCGAAAAGGAGCGGGACGATCATCTTGGCGAAGCTCCATGTCTGGGACATCCAGGCGTCGAACTCCCCGCGCGTGAACCAGAAAACGCACATCGCGGCGACGGCGAGCCCCATCACGCCCGCGAGCTGCCAGCGGACGCGGTGGATCT
>Ga0315291_10003929_pt1 | contig 19085 bp, 21 predicted proteins | sample YL17G12_20_MG_FD_203070 | JGI IMG/M metagenome (GOLD analysis project Ga0315291, IMG submission 203070) | Sediment microbial communities from Yellowstone Lake, YNP, Wyoming, USA - YL17G12_20 | ecosystem: Environmental > Aquatic > Freshwater > Lake > Sediment | place: USA: Wyoming | collected...
GGCCCCCGTCGGGCCCCGGTTCCCCTGGTCCGTCCCCCATGACCTTACTTACATAGTTTTATCATGATATATACTTTGCGAGAACGACGGTGAAAAGGGTCAGGAAGGGGGCTTCGTCCTCCGGATAAACACCTCGTCAAAGAACGTCTCCTGGAAGATCTCGAGTCTCCCGTCGAGGTTCAGGAAGAGGAGGGGGATGTAGACGTCCGAGATCCGCCTGTCCAGGGCCTGGCAGAGATCGCCGAGGGTGACCGGTTCCCTGGATACGAGGAGGTCTTCGTACCCCTTCCAGACGGCGTTCGCCGCCTCCTGGTACCCCTCGTCATGCGCGACCGAGATCACGTCGGCGGTCTCCACCAGGGGCTCGGGGTGGACCATCCTCGTGCGCCGGCGCAACCTTTCCTCGCGCTCGGCGGTGCGGAGCATCCGGATCAGCTCGTAGAGGGTGACCGGCCGGGTGCGGAGGTTCTTTCTCTCGATGCGGCGCCTGATCTCGCGCTCGAGCCGCTCGATGGGGCCGAGGTACTCGTGGATGTCGAAGCCCTCGGGGGGCTCCTCCTCCAGCCCCAGATCGTCCCCCTCAGCCCCCTCCTCGGGTTCGACGAGGAACTCGGACTTCAGCCGGAGGAGGGTCGCGGCGAAAAAGAGCGTCCTCCCCGAGATCCTGAGGTCGAGCTGCCGCAACCGGTCAAGCTCGGAGAGGAACCTGTCTGTGACCTCAAGGATATCGATGTTCCACGGGTCGATCTCCCCTCTTTCCGCGAGGCCCACCAGGATCTCGACCGGTTCCTCATCCACTGGCCTTCACCCCCGGTGACGTCCAGCAGGATCCCGCCTGAGCCTCACCCACTGGCCTTCACCCCGGTGACAAGGGACGACTTGTCCTCCCTGAGGGTCACCCCCACGATCCGGTCCGCGGAGTCGATCATCGGCTTCCTGAGGGAGACGATGATGAACTGGGCATTCCCCGCGAGCTCCTTCACCATGGTGGCGATCTGCTCGACGTTGTACCCGTCCAGGAACATGTCGATCTCGTCGAGGGCGTAGAAGGGGGCGGGGAGGTACTTCTGGATGGAGAAGATGAATGCGAGGGTGGTGAGGGACTTCTCCCCGCCCGACAGGGACGAGAGGAGGTGGACCTTCTTGTCCCGGGGCTGGACGGCGAAGGTGAGGCCTCCTGCGAAGGGGTCCTCCTCGTTCTCCAGGACCAAATGGCCGCTCCCCCGGGTCAGGCGGGCGAACATCTCCCGGAAGTGCCCGTCGATGGCGGCAAACGCGGTCGAGAACGCGCTGAACTTCATTTTCTCGTATTGCTCGATCCGTTCGAGAATGCTTGCACGCTCCCGGGAGAGGATCTCTTTCCTCTCCCTCCGTTCCTTCACCCGGGCGCAGGTCTTCTCGTACTCCTCGATGGCGAGCATGTTCACCGCGCCCATCCCCTCGACGGACTTCTTCGCCTCCGCGAGGCCCTCCTCGATCTCCTGGAGGGAGAGCTCCGTCTCGATGCCGGCCGCCTGGACCTTCAGGCCCTCGAGCGCAGCCGCAAGGGCCTTCTCCTTCTCGTCGAGTGCCGCTATCTGGAGTGCGACCCGCTCGATACCGGCCTCCTTCTCCGCCCGCTTCCGTTCCGCGGCCCTGACCTTCTCGGTGAGCCCGTCCCGGGCCGTACGGAGCCCCGAGAGCTCCTTCGAGAAGGCGGAGAGGCGCTCATCAAGCGAGGCAATGGACCCCTTCGCCCGTTCGATCTCCTCCTTGGCCGAGGCGACGGTGGCACCGATCTCCTTGTTCTTGCCCGTGACCCTCTCTTTGTCAGCCGAGAGCTCCTCCGCCCGCTTGGTGAAGTAGGACCTCTCCTGCTGGACGCCGGCGATCTCGGTGTCCTTGTTCCGGAGCCTCTTCTCGACCTCGTCGGCCTCGGTGCGGAGGCGCTCCATCTCCTGGACGAAGCCGGGGAGGGTGGCGTCGTCCAGCGTCTTCTTGAGCTCCTCGACCTCGCCCGCGAGCCGGCCGATCTCCTGGCTCATCCCGTCGAGCTCCTGCTCGCAGGCCGCGAGCTCCTGGGTGCCGCCGCCGGTCTCCTCCCCGAGCCTTCCGAGGGTGGCGAGATCCGCCTCACGCTCGGCAATGAGGGCCTCCCGCCGCTTGCCGTACTCCTCCGCGAGGATCCGGAAGCGGGCCATCTCCTCGTCGAGCGTGGTCCTCTTCGCCCGCATCCCGGTGGTCCCGGCTTCGGCCTTCTGGATGGCCTGCTTCACCTCCTCGGCCTCGACCGCAAGCCCCTGGATCTCGGCACGGAGGCGTGCGATGTCGTCGTCGGCCGCGATCCCGAAGCCCTTCACCTTCTTCAGGGACCCGCCGGTCATGGCCCCGCTCTCCTCGAGGAGTTCCCCTTCGAGGGTCACCATCCGGTGGCGGCCCAGGAGCTTCCGGGCCCGATCCAGGGTGTCCACAACCACGGTCCGGCCGAAGACGATGCGGAATGCAGGTGCGTACACGGGGTCGTAGTGGATCAGGTTCACCGCGTAATCGATGACCCCCGGCCTTGCCTCGAGGGGGGGGAGGTTCACGGTTTTCAGGTTCTTCAGGGGGAGGAAGGTGAACCTCCCGAGCTTCTGCTCCTTGAGGAGGGTGATGGCATCGGCGGCGACCCGGTCGTCGTCCACCACGATGTTCCGGATCCTGCCGCCGGCAGCGACTGAAAGGGCCACCGCATACTCGGGATCAGCTTTCCCGAGCTCGCGGATGGTCCCATGAACCCCGTCCATGCCGCGGACGGCCTCGAGCCCCCGCTCGGTCCCCTCGCCGGTCGCCTGCTGCTGGGCCTCGAGGCGGGCGAGCTCCCGCTCCCGGGCACGGCTCTCAGTCTCGAGCCGCTGGGCCTCGGCCCGGAGGGCAAAGAGCTTACCCTCGGCGGCGGCCAGCTCCCGGTCCAGGGCCTGCTTCTCCGCCTCCCGGTCCGCGGTGGAGGTCCCGCACTCCGCGACCTGCCGGTCCTTCTCGGTCATCTCGGCCTCGGTCGCCTCCACCTCCTTCTGGAGGCGTTCATGCTCGGAGGTGCGTGTCCTGCTCTTCTCGATGAGGAGGTCTTTTTTATGGATCACCTCGGCCCGGGCGGTCTTCTTCTTCTCCACCTCCTCCATGAGCTGGAAGAGCCGGTCCCGGGAACTCTCGACGTTTGCCGTCCTGGACTTCACGTCCCGGTCCATCACGTCGAATTTGCCCCGGAGGGACCCCGCCTCCATGGCGAGGTTCGCCCGGTCGATGGAGAGGGTGCGGACGGACTGGGTGCACTCGGTGACCTTGGCCTCGGCCCGCTTCTGGTCCAGGTAGACGCGGTTGATCTCTTCCAGGTTCCCCTCCTTCTCTTTGCCCAGCCGCCCGATGGTCTGCTCGGCGAGAGCGATCTTCCCTTTCTCTGCCTCGAGGGTCGAGACGAGCCCCAGGTACTCGGGCCCGCTCTTCTCGTTGATCTTCCCGTCGAGCTCCGCGAGCTCCCTGTTGAGCCGGTCGATGGTTGCAGCTACCTCGGCAGCGGCCCCTCTCGCCTTCTCGAGGGCCTTCCCCTGTTCACCCGCAAGCTCTCTGAGGGTGAGGAGTTCCTTCTCCTTCTCGCGGAGCTCGGCGGCCGAGCGGCAGCCCTCGAAATGGTGGATCTTATCAAGGAGGGACCGGTACTCCACCGCCCGGTCACGTTCATTCTCGAGCTCATGGAGCCGGGTATCGAGCTCGTGGAGCATCAGCTCCTCCCGTTCGACCCGCTCCCGGACCACGTCCAGCTCCTGGAGGGCCGCCTCCCTCTTGGAGTCGAACTCGGCCACCCCCGCAATCTCGTCGAGGATCTTCCTCCGCTCGGTGTCGGACATCTCCATGATCCGGGTGATGTCCCCCTGCATCACCACGTTGTAGCCCTCGGGCTTGATCCCGACCTTAGCAAGAAAATCGGTGATGTCGGTCTGCTTGCAGAGCCGGTTGTTCAGGTAGTTGTAGCTGTAGTACCCATGGGGTGTCCGCCGGATCCGCCTCCGGATGACGGTGCCGTCCGAGAAGCTGATGGCGACTTCGGCGGTGTTCTTCCCCGAGTTCAGGTTGATGAGATCGGTGAGCTTCTCGGCACGGAGGCCCCGCGAGGAGGAGAGGGCGAGGGAGAAGAGGATGGCGTCGATGATATTGGACTTCCCGGAGCCGTTCGGACCCGAGATGACGGTGAAATGCTCGAAGAAGGGGATGGTGGTCTTTCGCCCGAACGACTTGAAGTTATCGATCTCGATCTGGGTGATATGCAAGGCCGGCCCCACGGTCTGTCGTTCTGGCTATAAAAAAAACGGGCTCTTCACTTCTTGGATTTGGAGTCGTCCTCCTCGACCGCGTAGATGAGGGCAGTGGATCCCTTCCCCTTCGACTGCTCCCCCTTCCCCTTATTCTTGAGAGCCGCAGCGGAGTGTGCGGAGGCGATGATATAGTCCGAGTCCTTCCTCCGCTCCTCCTTCATGGTCCCGTCGGGCTGCATGATCCTGGCGAGCTCGCCCTCGTTCACGGGTGCAGCCTCCCCGGGCTGCCCCTTCTGGGAGATGGTGACCCGGCCGGCCGTGCGTGACATGACGGGAGGACGCTTCTCCTCCATCCTGCTGTTCATCCTCTCGACGACAGACTTGAGGTCCAGGAGCTCGTTCGTGAGGCCCTTATTGAGGGCCTCCATCTCCCGTACCTTCTTCTCCAGCTCGCTCACCCTGTCATTCAACGGCTGCGGAATCCTGATATCCCCGTCCATACACCCCATCTCCGTATCCTGTATACAAACTCCGACTCAATTTTAAAGCGAAGATTTCTAAGGAATTTATCATTTAGGTTGCCTATATCCTTTGTGTTCACCCCTTTTATGAAAAGGCTCTTACCCCTTGACGGCCCTTTCTCTAATGCATGTCAGAGCTTGCCAGGACCGATCCGGAGATCGCCGACGTGCTCGAGAAGGAGCGTCTGCGCCAGCTGAACGGGTTGGAGCTGATCGCATCCGAGAATATCGTATCCCGTGCCGTCCTCGAGGCGCAGGGATCCATCATGACCAACAAGTACGCGGAGGGATACCCTGGCAAGCGGTACTATGGAGGGTGCGAGTACTACGATATCGCCGAGAACCTGGCCCGTGACCGGCTCAAGCAGCTCTTCGGGGCAGAACACGCGAACGTCCAGCCCCACTCGGGCACCCAGGCGAACATGGCGGCCTACTTCTCGGTGATGAAGCCCGGGGAGACCCTTATGTCGATGAGCCTCTCCCAGGGGGGGCACCTCTCCCATGGTTCTCCCGTGAACTTCTCAGGACAGCTCTTTCGCATCGTGCCGTACGGTCTGGACCTCAATACCGAGGTCCTCGACTACGGGGTCATCGAGGCCATCGCGAGGAAGGAGAAACCGAAGGTGATCGTCTGCGGTGCGAGCGCCTACCCGAGGATCATTGACTTTCAGGCCTTCATGGAGATAGCGGAGGCGGTCGGAGCCTACTGCGTGGCCGACATCGCCCACATCGCCGGCCTCTGCGCAACCGGCGTCCACCCGACCTCGGTGAACGTGACCCACCTCACCACGACGACAACCCACAAGACCCTCCGCGGCCCCCGGGGCGGCGCCATCATGTGCGGGAAGGAGTTCGCCCAGGCCGTGGACAAGGCGGTCTTCCCGGGGATGCAGGGCGGCCCCCTCATGCACACTATCGCGGCAAAGGCGGTCTGCTTCAGGGAAGCCCTCCGGCCCCAGTTCGCTGAATATAACAAGCAGATCGTGAAGAACTGCAGGATTCTCGCAGAGACACTCATGGACGGGGGGCTTCGCCTCGTCTCGGGAGGCACCGACAACCATCTCCTCCTCATCGATCTCTCACAGCAGGGCATCACCGGTCTCGAGGCCGAGAACGCCCTCGGGCATGCCGGCATCACCGTGAACAAGAACACCATCCCCCGGGAGACCCGGAGCCCCTTCGTCACGAGCGGCCTCCGGATCGGCACCCCGGCGGTCACTTCCCGCGGCATGAAGGAGGCGGAGATGCGCTTTGTCGGTGAAAAGATCGTCCAGGTCATCAGGAATATCAGGGACGACGCACAGATCGCACGGGTGAAGGGGGAGGTCGTTGCCATGGCGAGCCGCTTCCCCATCTACCCGGAGTGACATGATCCTGGATGGGAAGGCGACCGCCGACAGACGCCTCGGGAAGCTGAAGGAGGAGATCCAGGCATCGGGATTCACCCCCCGCCTCGCGACCCTCATCGTCGGGAAGGATCCGGGGTCGCAGCTTTACATCCGGATGAAGCACCGGGCATGCGAGCGGGTCGGGATCGAATCCGTCTCGGTGGAACTGCCCGGCGAAGCCAAGACCGGGGAGGTGGTCGAAGAGATCGGCTGCCTGGGCGAGGACCATTCCATCGACGGGATCCTTGTCCAGCTCCCGCTCCCCCGCCACGTGGAGCAGGAGACGGTCATCGCCGCGATCCCGCCGGAGAAGGACGTCGACGGGTTCACGCCGCTCTCCCTGGGGAGGCTCCTCTCGGGAGATCCCCTCTTCTCACCCTGCACACCCCTCGGGGTCATGGTCCTCCTGGCCGAGTACGGCATCCCCGTGGAGGGGAGCGATGCCGTGGTGGTGGGGAGGTCGCTCGACGTCGGCCGGCCCATGGCACTCCTCCTCCTCAACGCCGGTGCAACGGTCACCGTCTGCCACTCGAAGACGAGGAACCTTGCCGAAAAGACGGGATCGGCGGAGATCCTCGTATCCGCCGTCGGGAAGCCGGGGTTCATCACAGGCCCGATGGTGAGGAAGGGTGCGGTTGTCATTGATGTGGGGATCAGCCAGGTCGGCGGGAAGCCCTGCGGGGACGTAGATTTTTCGGCGGTCGAGCCCCTTGCCCGGGCCATCACTCCTGTACCAGGCGGGGTGGGTCCCATGACCATCGCCATGCTCATGGAGAATACCCTCAAGGCGGCACGGGAGAGAGGATGCAGGCCTGCACGATAAACGGGCTCTCCATCGGAGAAGGGTTGCCTGTCCGGCTCATGGGGGTGATCAACTGCAGCCCCGAATCTTTTTACCGAGGTTCTTACGTCCGCCCGGGGGAGACGAGGGAGAAGGCCCTTGCCATGGTCGCAGACGGGGCAGACCTCGTGGACGTGGGAGCCCGTGCCACAGGGCCGGGATCCCCACCCGTCTCGATCGGTGTCGAGCGGGAGAGGATGGTCGGGGCCCTTTCAGCCCTGGAAGGGAGCGGGATCACGGTCTCCGTCGATACGATCCATCCCGAGGTCCTGGAGGCATGCCTCCGCTATGATATCCATGCGGTGAACGACATCAGCGGACTCTCCAACCCGCGGTTTGCGGAGCTCGCCAGGGACTCGGGACTGCCTGCCATCCTGATGGCATCCCGGTCGATCCCGGGCGATGCTGTTGGATTTCCGGCGACCCTGGAGACCCTCCGGCTCGTGGTGGAGAGGTGCGGGGAGAACGGGATCAGGGAGTTCATCCTGGATCCCGGGATCGGGCGCTGGGTGCCGGAACGGACGGGAAGGGATGACTGGGACCTCGTGGGGCGTTTCGGCGAGTTCCGCGCCCTCGGCCGTCCCCTTCTCGCGGCAGTCTCGAGGAAGACCTTCATCGGGGAACTCCTGGACCGTGGGCCGGATGAGCGGCTCGCCGGATCCCTGGCGGTTGCCCTCCTCCTTGCCAGGGAAGGTGCATCGGTAGTGCGCACTCACGACGTGCGGGAGACGCGGGACGTCCTCGCGGTCCTTGCGGAGGTGCTGGGCAGATGAAGACCTCGTTTTCGGTGTACGGGGTGAAAACCCCCGTGATCCATGCCGGGGATGACCTCCCTTCCATCATCCTCCACGCAGCAGGGGAGGGCCCGGCAGGCGGGATATCCAACGGTGACATCCTCGTCATTGCCGAGTCGCCCGTGGCTACCGCCGAGGGGCGGACCGTGACCCTCGACAGGGTGATCCCGTCACCACGGGCCGTGGAACTGGGAGCCCGCTACGGCATGGACCCGCGGTTCGTCGAGGTCGTCCTCGGGGAGAGCGAGGCCGTCGTGGGCGGGGTGCGGGGTTTCCTCCTCACCCTCCAGCAGGGGACGCTCCTCCCGAATGCAGGGGTTGACCTCTCCAACACCCCGCAGGGCACCGCGCTTCCCCTGCCGAGGGATCCCAACGGGAGCGCGGTCCGGATACGGAGGGCCATCGAAGAGAGGACCGGCGCACGGGTGGCGGTGATCATAGCCGACAGCAGGACCCATGCCATGCGGCTCGGGTGCGCATCGGTCGCCATCGGGTGTGCAGGCATCCGGGCGGTGATCGATGAACGGGGGAGGACCGACCTCTACGGCAGGGTGCTTACGGTCACCCAGCGGGCGGTGGCCGACAACATCGCCTCGACCGCGGTGCTCGTCATGGGCGAGGCGGACGAGTCCATCCCCTGCGCCATCGTGCGGGGCCTCGGCCTCCCCATCGTGGACGAGATCGGCGTTCCGGCGATTGCGGCAGAGGAATGTTTATTCATGGGGGTTGCGCTTCACGCCGACCCTGCCATTCTCCACGGAGATCGCAAACCCGAGCCGCTCTAGGTAGCGCCGGCTCGCCCCGCTCCCCAGGGTGAGGATCTCGACCAGGTCCTCCACCTCGTCGATGTCGTCGTGGAGCCGGAAGGAGTCGATGATCTCGCAGGAGAGGCCGAGGTCTGCGGCGATGCCGAGGTGCTTCAGGAAGCTCGCCCCGTAGAAGTCCGCCCGGAAGCCCGAGGGGTTGTGGAGGAAGATGGCATTCGTCCCCCCGCCCCTTCCCGGAACCATGGCCATCCTCGCGGTCGTGGACACGAGTTCGGTGATATTGGCAGGGGTGATCAGGGGGAGATCGGACATGACGATCAGGGTCGGGCCCTGGCTCTTCGGGAGGATCTCGTTCAGGGCCTCGTTCAGCCCCCCTGCATGGACGATGGTCTCGATACCGGTGAGGCAGTAGGGGGCGGTGGAGAGGATGGAAGGGGTGCACCCCCCGTCGACCACCGCGTCCACGACATCCCCGAGCATCATCTCAGCGAAGCTCTCCCGCTCCTCCAGGCTCATCAACTGCGAGAGCCGGGTCTTCGGGTTCTTCGGTTTGAAGGGGATGATGGCGCGGACGGACATGCGAGTTAGGGGTGGGGGTGAGGATGAGAAAAATACTTCGATGGAGGGGGCGCTGGGCGGGCCCATGGGGAATCTCCCAAAAAACCCTGAGGGAACCAGCGATCTTTCAGGCTGCTATCGCCTGCCGGCATCCTGGCCCCATCCTGCCAGCTTCATGTGGTGGAACGGGCAGTACTACACTATGGGCCGGGTCATCACCTTCTCGCGGAACGTCTTCATCCCCCTCACCACGGTCTGCCGCAACCGGTGCGATTACTGCGGCTTCCGGACGCCGGTGCAGGAGGGATGCATCCTTCCTCCGGGAGATGTGGAGAAGATCCTCCATCATGGATCCGCCATGGGCTGCACCGAAGCCCTTTTCACCTTCGGCGAACGGCCGGAGGTGGAGCCCGGGTTCTCCGCCATGCTCTCAGCCATTGGCTATGGGACCATCCTCGATTACTGTTACGAGATGTGCAGGCGAGCCCTGCTGAGCGGACTCCTGCCCCACACGAACGCGGGGGTGCTCACGTACCAGGAGATGGACCGGCTCCGCGAAGTGAACGCGTCCATGGGACTCATGCTTGAGACGGTGGCAGAGGTTCCCGCTCACCGGAATTCCCCGGGTAAACGGCCCGAGGAACGGATCCGCATGATAGAGGATGCCGGAAGGCTCCGTATCCCTTTCACCACCGGTATCCTCGTAGGGATCGGGGAGACCATGGGGGATCGGGAAGAGTCCTTCATGCTCATCCGGGACCTCCACCGGAGGTACGGCCATATCCAGGAGGTGATCATCCAGAACTTCTGCCCGAAGGAGGCCACTCCCATGGCCCGCACCCCTGTCCCTTCGACGGACGAGATGTGCATAACCATACAGCTGGCACGGGAGATCCTCCCCCCCGAGGTCGCAGTCCAGATCCCGCCGAACCTGATCGATGCCTCCGCCCTCATCCCCTGCGGCGTGGATGACCTGGGGGGTGTCTCTCAGGTGACACCGGATTACATCAATCCCGAGCATCCCTGGCCCGGGATCGAGGAACTGAAGAAGGTCGCGGGGGACGCCCTCCTCGTGGAGCGCCTCTGCATCTATCCCCGGTTCATCGAGCTGGGGTGGTATCACCCCTCTATCGAAGGACTTATCAAACGGCTTGAGCAACAGATCAGTGAGGGGAGAAGGTGAAGAAGGGCCCGCTGCTCTACAGGGGGAAGGCCAAGTCGGTGTATCTCACCGATAATCCTGATGAGGTCTCGGTGGAGTTCCGTGACGATATCACGGCCTTTGACGGGGAGAAGAAGGCCGTGCTCGAGGGGAAGGGGATGTACAATGCCGCTGTCTCGGCCTTCCTCTTCGAGTATCTGGAGATCCACGGGGTGAAGACCCAGTTTATCCATATGCTCGATCACCGGACGATGCTCGTCCGCCGGCTCTCGATGATACCCCTCGAGGTGATCGTCCGGAACATCGCGGCCGGATCCATCGTGAAGAAGTATCCCTTCAGGGAGGGTGACGTGCTCAATCCCACGGTTATTATCCTGGACTACAAGGACGATACCCGGCACGACCCCATGGTGAACGATGATATCATCTTTGCCCTTGGCCTCGTCACCAGGGAGGAGCTCCTCACCATCAGGAAGACGGCCCTCAAGGTGAACGACCTCCTGCGGACCTATCTCGCGGGCCTCTCCATCACCCTCGTGGACTTCAAGCTCGAGTTCGGGAGGTGGAAGGATAAGATCCTGGTCGGGGACGAGATCTCCATGGACTCCATGCGGCTCTGGGACGGTAAGACGAAGGAGTCGCTGGACAAGGACGTCTACCGGTTCGAGAAGGGGGACGTGATGTCCACCTATGCGGCGGTCGCCGAGCGGATCACGCCGGGAGCCCTGCACCGGTTCGAGGCAGAGAAGACGGTCTTTTCAGGGGAGAGATGAGGATGAACTTTGATGTCGAGGTGAGAATCACCTTAAAACCGGGGATACTCGACCCCGAGGCACGGGCCATCCAGCATGCCCTTGCAGACCTCGGCTTTCCCACAAGCCGGCTCTCCACGGCCCGCATCTTCTCCATCTCCATGGAGGCCGGGGACCGGACCGAGGCAGAAGAGAAAGCCCGGCAGATGTGCGAACGGCTCCTCGCGAACCCCGTCATCCACCGCTATGAGGTGGAGGTCAGGGAATGAGGTTCGCGGTCGTCCAGTTCGGGGGCTCCAACTGCGACCTGGACGCCGCTCATGTGCTCTCCCACGTCTGCGGGGTGGATACCGACCTCCGCTGGTACAAGGAAGGCCTCGGTCGGAACTATGATGCGGTGGTCATCCCCGGCGGGTTCTCCTACGGGGACTACCTCCGCGCGGGAGCCATCGCGGCCCGGACACCCGTCATGGAGGAGATCCTCCGGCATGCGAAGGGCGGGGGCCTCGTCCTCGGTATCTGCAACGGCGCCCAGATCGCCGCTGAGAGCGGGCTCGTCCCGGGGACCTTCGCCATAAACGCCTATCCGAAGTTCCTCTGCCGCCCGACCCACCTGCGGGTCGAGAACAACGAGACCCCCTTCACCTCCCTGTACCGCGAGGGGGAGGTGATCCGGCTCCCCATCGCTCACAAGGAAGGTCGCTACATGGCGGACGCGGCGGTTCTTGCAGCCATGAACCGCAATAAGAGGGTGATCTTCCGGTTCTGTGATCCCGAAGGCAGAGTCACCGAAGAAGCGAACCCGAACGGCTCGGCCGAGAACATCACCGGCATCCTCGGTGAGGGGGGGAACTTCCTTGCCATGATGCCCCACCCCGAGCGGGCATCCGAAGGGGTCCTGGGGTCCGAGGACGGGAAGAAGATCTTCCTCTCCATGATCAGATACATTGAGACAACGGGGTGAAGGGCCGTATGGCCGGGAAGAAGGGAAAGGGGATGACCGAAGAGGAGGAGGCCCTCTACCAGGAGGTCCTCTCCTGGGTCAGAAGATACGCGGAAGAGAAAGGCCTTGCCCTCAACACGGATGACCGCCAGCTCACCGCCGTGATCCGGGGCCTTGTCCGCAACCGGCTCAAACATGGCGAGCGCTACTGCCCCTGCCGGATCCGTTCGGGGGACCCCGAGAAGGACAGGCTCATCATCTGCCCCTGCGCCCATCATGGGAAGGAGATCGAGAGCGAAGGGCACTGTCACTGCAACCTGTTTTTCCGGCCTGGGGAGTGAGGGGTTCCGCTTCAGTCCCGGCTTCCTGTACTCCGGACCGGTCTGCCCGCCGCACCGGTGGCTGATGGCCAGTTCCTTCCTGAAGACCGATGCAAAGGCCTTCGTGTGCATCTTCACGGCCCGGACCTGGGGCGCATCATAAAAAGATCGGTCTGTCACACAGGTGCCGGTCAGGGGCCAGCCTCCCGGGGGGCAAGGAGACCTGCAACCGCCCCTGCCATCGCGATGGAACCGACCCGTATCGTGGGATCCGGCGGCGGGGCGAACCGGCTGCTGTGGAGGTAGGGGAGGTCTCTTCCGGACCTCCTGCTCTCCTCCAGTTCGCGGGGGTCCGCGGCCCCCAGGCGCAGGTAACAGATGGGAACGCGGGGGGTCCCGTTCCCGAAGACGCTGAAGTCCTCGCTCCCGGTGAGCTGGGGGATGAGGACGACGTTCTCATCCCCGAGGACAGAGATAAGGCTTACCCGGACACGTTCCGTCAGAGCCGGGTCGTTCTCCATCGGGGGGGTTGCCTCGCCGGGCCGCAGGATGATGGGCATCAGGTCATCGGGCACCCCCGCGGAGAGCGCTATCCCCCTCACCATCCGCTCGATGGAAGCAAGCATCCGGTCCCTGACGGTATCATTGTTGTACCGGATGTTCACCCTGAGCACCACCTCGTCGGGGATCGCGTTGTGTTTCGTGCCACCGTGAACGGCCCCCACGGTGAGGACTGCCATCTCCCTCGGGTCGGTCTCCCGGGAGACGAGGGTCTGGAGGGCGATGATCGTCCGGGCAGCGATGACCACCGGATCGATCGACTGGTGTGGGTGGGCGGCATGCCCCCCGATGCCCCTCACGGTGACATCGAGGGAGGTGCTCCCTGCCGATATGATGCCCGGCCGGTAGCCGATCTTCCCGGCAGGGATATTCGGGTCCACGTGGAGGGCAAGGGCATAGTCGGGCCCGGGGAAACGGCTGAAGATCCCGTCAGCAACCATCGCCCGTGCCCCGGCCCCCGTCTCCTCGGCCGGCTGCCCGACCGCAAGAAGGGTGCCCGACCAGTCCCCCGTGATGGCCGAGAGGAGCCGGACGGCACCGACCATGATGGCCATGTGAAGATCATGCCCGCAGGCATGCATCACCCCGATCTTCACCGCCCGCGTCTCGACGGCCACCGAGACGGTGCTCGCGTAGGGGAGGCCGGTCTTCTCGGCGACAGGAAGGGCATCCATATCGCTCCGGATCATGACGGTCGGGCCCGGACCGTTCGCCAGGACCCCGACGACCCCGTGACCTCCGATCCCTGTGTGGACGGTGAGGCCGGATTGCCTGAGCTCCTCAGCAATCCTCGCAGCGGTCGCCTTCTCCTGCCCGGAGAGCTCCGGGTGGGCATGAAGCTCGCGGTAGAGGGCCTCGAGGCCGGGGTACTCTTTCGCGGCAAGCTCATGGATACGTTCCCTGAGGGCATCCGAAGAGCTCATGATCCCTCTCCCAGCTGCTGCTCCTCGCAGATACCTTCTCGGAGATGGCGCGGGGTCATACCTGGATCTCTCTCGTGCCTTCAAGGGCAAAGAACGGGGAAAGGGAGCTCACCGGCTACTTCTTCTGGGTGAGGATGATCTCGATAGAGGAGACGTTCGTCTTCCCGCTGTCGGTGTCAATCACCTCGGTCGAGGTGAGGATCTCCTTCTTTGCAACATGATCCAGGAAGCGGTTGAGGGCGATCTCGGCGGTATCGACCGCCCTTGAGATGGCCTTTCCCCGCGCCTTGATCGCCACTTCATCAGCACCGTTGCTGAACTGGGTCACCACTGCAAGTACATAGTTCATGACTGGCTTGTTTCCGACGAATACTGTGTTGTCCTTGAGCATAGGGTCTCCCCCCTTTCAGAGGTACTTTCTGGTGCGGATAAGTTCTGCATTCATCACGGAGGCTCCTGCCGCCCCCCTGATGGTGTTATGGCCGAGGGCGATGAAGCGCAGGCCCGGCCTCACCCTCCCGACCGAGACGGTCATCCCTCCGCCCCGCATGCGGTCCAGCCGGGGCTGCGGGCGGTCAGGCTGCTCGAAGAGCTCGATGGAACGTTCCGGCTGGGTGGGCAGGCCCGAGAAGGGGGGCTTGTAGCCCCGGAACGCCTGCTTCACCTCCGCGATACCATCCTTCACATCCATCCAGACCGCGAGGGTGTGCCCGTCGATGACCGGCACCCGGTGGCAGCTTGCGCTCACCTGGAAGGGGGCGTCCCTGACCTCACCTCCCTCCAGGGTTCCCATGATCTTGAGGGTCTCGGTTTCCATCTTCTCCTCCTCCTGGCCGATGTAGGGGACGATGTTGTCATAGATGTCCATGGCAGCGACGCCGGAGAACCCGGCCCCCGAGATGGCCTGCATGGTGGCGACCCGGACATCCGTGAAGCCGGTGGACCTGAGGGGTTCGAGGGCGACGCAGAGCATGATCGTGGAGCAGTTCGGGTTCGTGACGATGAACCCGTCACGGCCCCTGTCCCTCTGGAGATCGATGAGGGCGAGGTGATCTGCGTTCACCTCGGGGATGACCAGGGGGATATCGGGCTCCATCCGGTGGGACCGTGCATTGCTGCAGACCGCGACCCCGGCCCGGGAGAAGTCTTCCTCGACCTGCCCCGCGATCTCCGCCGGGAGTGCCGAGAAGACCAGTTCAACCCCCTTCGCCCCCTTCACGCTCGTAGGGGATACAACGAGGTTCCTCACCTTCTCAGGGAAGGGTGCGTCAAGCTTCCAGTTCACCACATCCCCGTACTTCTTTCCCGCACTCCTCTCTGAGGCGGTGAGGGTGACGAGATCGAACCAGGGATGATCTGCAAGAAGCTGGACGAACCGCTGTCCTACGGCCCCGGTGGCTCCGAGTACTCCGACCTTGATCATGGCTGAGTGTGTTAGAGTCTGTCACGAAATAAATAATTTGCTTTATGAATCCGGAGGGAAATCCTTGGTTCCCGCCCCATGAAAAATGTATCCGTTTTCCCGGAATGAGAATCGGTCTTCCCATCCGGGATGAGATGAGGGTGAGGATGCTCAGGGGAGGTTCGCGAGCTCATTCCATGTGGATGGATGCTGACGGGCAGATATCCACGCAGGTCTTGCACTCGGTGCATTTCTTGGGATCAACCTTTGCGATACCGTCCTCCATGGTGATGGCTTCCCCCGGGCATTCGTCGACGCAGGTCTCGCAGCCGACACAGAGATCAGGATTGACTACCGCTGGCAATGATATACCTCTGGGGGTATATGTTCGGGAAAAAAGGTTTAATAGGTTTCGATATGGCTAGCTGCTTCCTACTTCGGGTGGAGGTTCAGGACGTCGGCCATCGAGTAGACGCATGGCTTCTTTCCGCCTACCCAGCGGATTGCCCGGAGGGCTCCCATGGCAAAGACCGAGCGGTCGTAGGCACGGTGGGAGAGGTCGATGCACTCGTAGTTCCCTGCAAAGAGCACGGTGTGCTCGCCGACGATGTCCCCGCCCCGGATGACATGGACCCCGATCTCCTTCCCCCGCTCCATCATCCCCTCCCGGCCGTAGAGCTTGGGCCTCATCCCCACCTCGGAGTCCAGGATCTCGAGGATGGTCTTTGCGGTCCCGCTGGGGGCGTCCTTCTTGTTCCGGTGGTGGGCCTCGATCACCTCGATGTCGTAATCCCCGAGCTTCTTTGCCGCTTCCCGTATCAGGAACCAGAAGATGTTCACCCCGACCGAGAAGTTGCTCGTAATGACGGCAGGGACCGAGGCCTCCACGGCCCTCTTCATCTCTTCCCTCTGTTTGGGCGTGAACCCGGTCGTACCCACAACCGGGGCCACGTTGTGCCTGGCAGCGGCCTTGACGTTCTCGACCGCAGCCGCTGCGACGGTGAAGTCCACCAGCACGTCGGGCTTCTTCTCTGCGAGGAGGCGGTCGATCTGGTCCGATGGCACCACCTCGGCAGAAAAGACGGTTCCCGGCCGCACGTCCACGCCGCCGACAAGCTCGAGATCCGATGCATCGTTGATGAGCTTCGCCACCGTCCCGCCCATCCGGCCCAGGGCCCCGCAGACCACCACCTTGATCATATTTAGGACCTGTAGAGTGCAAGGGTCTTTTTCAGCTTCGCGGTCTTCTCCTGGTCCAGGTTGTCGAGGGGGAGCCGGACCGGACCGGCAGCCATGCCCCTGAGCTCGACCGCCTTCTTCACGGGGATCGGGTTTGTGTCGATGAAGAGGTCCTTGAAGAGCGGTTCGAGCCTGAAGTGAAGCTCCCTTGCCTTCATGTAGTCCCCCTTCCTGAAGGCCTCATACATCTCCACCATAAGAGCGGGTTCCACGTTTGCCGCGACCGAGATGACCCCGACTCCCCCGAGCTGGAGGATGGGGAGGGTCAGGTTGTCATCCCCGGAGATGACCTTGAAGGACTCGTCCCTGGTCTCCTCGACGATCTGCCAGATCTGGCCCAGGTTCCCGCTCGCCTCCTTGATCCCGATGATATTCGGGTGTTTTGCGAGCTCCGCCACGAGAGATGGCTTGAAGTCGTTCAGGTTCTGGCCCGTTCTGCCCGGGACGTTATACATCACGACCGGGATATCGAGATCCGCGATCTTCGTGTAGTGCTTTATGAGGCCGGACCTGTTCGGCTTGTTGTAGTATGGGGAGATGACGAGGACCCCGTCTGCACCGATGTTCTTTGCCGCTTTCGTGAGGAGAACGGCTTCCTCTGTGTTGTTGGAACCCGTACCAGCAAGGACCGGGATCTTGCCGTTCACCACGTCGACGGTCTCCTCGACGACCTTCTCGTGCTCCTTGTGGCTCATCGTGGCGGACTCGCCGGTCGAGCCGCAGGGAACGATCCCATGGACACCCTGTTCAACGAGCCATGCCACATTTGCACGCAACCCTTCGAGATCGAGATCCGGCCGGGAACCCGTCCGGAAGGGCGTGATGATGGCCGGAAAGACACCCTCGAACATATCCTTTCACTCACCTTCCTGCAGCTTTTACAAACGTGCATCTCATTCTTATCGTTTTCGACATCTTCAGGAATCCCGAAATTCGGTCCCTATGATGGGGTCCGGATCCCATGGGTGAGCTTCAAGAAGGGGAAGGGTGTAATCAGGGGCGGAGGAACGATCATGGAGAACCCGAGAAGGATAGCGAAGGTACTTTCGAGCATACCCACTATGGAAGGGGCCGGGGTCCGGCTCAACCGGGCCTTTGGCTACCGGCATGTACCGGCACTCGACCCCTTCCTTCTCCTGGATGATTTCCATTCGGGGAATCCTGAGGACTACCGGAGGGGGTTTCCCTGGCATCCCCACCGGGGGATCGAGACCATCACCTACGTGCTCCACGGGGAGGTTGCCCACGGGGACAGCATGGGGAACGAGGGGGTCATCGGGCCCGGGGATGTCCAGTGGATGACCGCGGGGAGCGGGATCATCCACCAGGAGATGCCCGTGGGGGAAGCCTCGGGCCTCCTCCAGGGCTTCCAGCTCTGGGCGAACCTCTCCCTGCCTCCCACAAGATGATGGATCCGCGGTACCGGGGGCTGGAATCAGGTGAGATCCCCGTGGTGGCCCGGCCCGGAGGTCCGGAGATCCGGGTCATCGCCGGGGAGGTGGACGGGGCCAGGGGTCCGGTTCTGGAGATAGTCACCGATCCCGTGTACCTGGACGTGACAATCCCTGCAAGGGGAACGTTTTTTCATTCGGAAGGTCCCGGACGGACCGTCTTTGCATATATCATCGAAGGGAAGGGCTTCTTTGACGACAGGCGGGAGCCGTACTCCTTCGGGGTCGAGGGGGCGCGATACTTCGACCTCGGGGGAGAGGTGGCGATCGGCCCGGGGAATGTCGTCCTTTACGGGGAGGGTGACCGGGTCGGGATAACGGCGGGAGGTGAGGGGGTGAGATTTCTCTTCGTCTCAGGGAGGCCCATCAGGGAACCGGTCGCCTGGTACGGCCCCATCGTCATGAACACCCAGGAGGAGCTGAAGGTTGCCTTCCGGGAATACCGGGATGGCACCTTCATCAAATACCGCGGGCCACGGGAGGGCCATCAAGATCCAGAAAAGGAGCAGATTTGAGATAAATTCTTTATGACTTCTTGCCGGTATTGTGCTTCCGGGTGATATAGCCGGCCACCCGGTTCCTGACCTTCTTGCTCCCGATGATGGCGTTCTCGCTCACGCCCCGCTTGTTCTCGTTGAAGTCACGGCCAAAGCGCTCGGGCCTTGTCTCGATGAGCTCCTCGCCAAGCCTCTTGATGTACGATGGTTTGATTCCCATTCCAGTCTTCCCTCTAGCACCATACATGAACCGTGAGACTTTAAGAATATTTGCGAACGGGATAATTTCTCCAACACTCGCGTATTTCTCGTTTCCAAGGGTGATAGGAACCCAGACAAACTACGAAACCTCAGATCGCGCCCTTCAAAAACAGCATCCCCGTGACCAGGCTCCCCGGCACCATCCTGCAGAACCCTTCTCCAGGGAATCGAAACTATTTAAACGCAGCCACCAATTTTTCACTCATGGAAGAGTCGAACAACAAGGCTCCTGATACGGAAAAGAAACCGGTTATCCTTGCTACGAATCCTGATCCCGGGGGCTTTTTCTACAAATATACCCTGAGCCTTATCCCCCTGTTGCTCATTCCCCTCTCGGTCATCGCAATAGCTGTCATTTATGGCATAATAGATACCTTCAGTCAGCCTTTTTCCAGTGCATTGAGTATGTTTCTTCCGGATATGAGCGATGTGACGTT
>Ga0315291_10003930_pt1 | contig 19084 bp, 9 predicted proteins | sample YL17G12_20_MG_FD_203070 | JGI IMG/M metagenome (GOLD analysis project Ga0315291, IMG submission 203070) | Sediment microbial communities from Yellowstone Lake, YNP, Wyoming, USA - YL17G12_20 | ecosystem: Environmental > Aquatic > Freshwater > Lake > Sediment | place: USA: Wyoming | collected...
GAGAGTGTTTGAGCCCCGCGTGCCCGATCTGCCTCGGCTGCTGGAGTGCGCGCGAGTTCTGTCTGACCGCTATGGACCGGAAAAAGTGCTCTGGCGTTGTGATCCCATACTCATCTCCAGCGTAACAAGTGCCGAGTACTACGTTACTCGTTTCAAGGAGTTGGCTGCGGGTTTGGAGGGGATCACCAGGCGGTGCTATTTCTGCTTTGCTATCTACTATGAGAGTGTACTGCGGAACACCGGCAGGCTGCGCCGCGAAACCGGCATCGAGTGCTACGATCCCCCACGGGACGAGCATCTGCAGCTTGCGACGGCACTGGCAGAGATCGCCGCAGAGCACGGGATCGAAATGCTCTCCTGCTGTGGTGATTACTTCGTCGGCGGCAAGATAAAGAAGGCACACTGCATAGATGCCGAACTGCTCCATCGCCTCTATCCTGACAAGATCGGGTTCCTGGCCGCACATCCAATAAGGGAAGAGTGCGGTTGCGCTGAGTGCGTTGACATTGGGATGTACGACACCTGCCTGCACGGCTGCGTGTATTGCTATGCCAACACCAGCAGAGAGGCGGCGCTCCGGAGCTGCAAGCGTCATGACCCGGAAGGCGATATATTGGTAGATGATGACAGAATGCCCAGCCGGCATGTCTGCGCGCGTCCCGGCGACACCGACGGCAAGCCGTCTGCGCTCGAGCTTCCCTTCTGAACATGCTACAGGTCCGTATAAGGATAGTCGGCTGACCCATACGTGCGTACCCGTAGCACGTCGGGCCTGCGACGACAGTATGGTGCCCCTGGCGCTTACCCTCCGCATTACAGCCAGGTACAAGTACGAGCCACCAGCGGAAGGATATAGCAGTCGGCGAAATCAGCAAGGGCGCAACACTAAGAACCTCCAGCCTGGGATTGTTCGACGGATTCACGCCATGCCTTAAACTCCTCCCAAATCTTCTGCTGGGTCTTCTTATCGAACTTTATGGTTTCCCACTTATCCAGGTTGGACTCCCGGCGAGTGCGTATGGTCAGCTTCTGGCTCGGCTCGAAGACCATCGGGTCGTACCTGTACACCCCACCGTAGGCCGAGTCCACTACCTTGACGTTGAAGTCGTTGTAGAGGATGTCCGCAGGGACGCGGCACCTTCTAACGGGCTGGACGAGGGTCTCACCCCGGTAGAGCTGCATGTCGTAGAAGTCATCGCCGAACTTCAGCTCCACCTTGTGGTGGACGTACGTCCCGCTCAAGCCGCCGAGTACCGCCGCCCAGAACCCTCCGGACTTGCTTTTGCCCGTTTCCTTCAACTCAGGCTTCATTACTATCGTCACGACCGGATCAGTGAGATCGTAGAAGCGCATGTGTGTGAAGCGGTAGGCCTCCTTGACGCCCTTTTCACCCCTGCCTTTCGTGCGGCTGGCTCGGCCCTTCGCCAGTTCCCTCTCCTGCGCCGCCTCCAGCGAGACGTCCACAAAGGGGGTGGTGATGAAGCAATCGAGCTTGCTGGGCCCTTTGTGCTTGTACAGCTTCCTCTCCACCAACCTGGCCTCTTGAAGCGCATCAAGTGGAATCGGTACCGGAGATACGTCTGGCAGCATCTCGGCCGATGGACGCGGAAGGCTACTGTACTTCGACCGAACCCTTTCGAGTACCGGCAACGCCTTTGAGATCGAGACGATGCCAGAGATCCCTGGGCCACTGCGGGCGTCACCCTCTCCGAATGTAGTCAGGCCTACCGCCTGCCCGTCAAGGTTCAGCAGCGGACCGCCGGAGTTCCCAGGGTTAATATTAACGTCGGACATCAGGACGTCCCCCTCGACTTTGGAGATTATCCCGGTTGTGATGATGTTCTCCTGCGATAACGGACTTCCGATGGCCAGAACCTTCTCGCCCTCGACTGCAACAGGTCCTCGCGCAGGATCAACCAGGCCGATCACCACGAACTCCTTGTATGCCTCTGGGTTGAACCTGAGAACCGCGATATCCGCGTCCTTATCCTCCTCCACCAGTACGGCCGGGATCCGCACGCCCCTCTTGAAGCGTATCGCGGCCCAGCGGGTGCTGTCGGTGACGTGCGAGTTGGTAAGCACGAGCCCGCTCTCGTCGACGATGAACCCACTGCCGCAGCCGAAGTCGGCCTCCACCGTCACTACACCAGTCTTTACATTCTGGTAGACCTGTCCCTCTTCACTAACCCTGCCAGCCGCAGATTGGGATGCATCAGCATCGGTAAGCTTAAGTACACATTCCTGACCGGCCTCGATTTTGAATGTTTTGCTCCAGGATAGTGATCGTCCTTTGTACTTGACGGGCTTGACCGTTGCAATATCATACTCTCCTGCACTAAGCTCGACGGTGATCTTTCCGGATTCATCCGTTCTCAATATGCGTTCCTCTGGGGGTTCGCCGTGTTTCGTCAACCGGAAATCAGTAAAAGGTACTAGCTTGGGAACCAATTCATCAACCACGATCACCGTGAATAGCAGCTTACCAGGCACCTCCTGAGCACTGATTGGCCCATTCAGCAATAGCATACATGCTGCTATCACGAGTATAGCCGCAAGAACCAGTGAAGGCACTCCGATGCAAGTTGACTTTGTGCTCCTTCTCACGATTCCAACCTCCTTTTTGGATAACCAGTTGTCGACTCATATTAAAGCACTCACGTCAACGAATGTCAATAGCGTAACCTAAGCATGAGGGCAACAAAGGAAGCGGTGGCACTAGTCCAGCTGTTAGCCTGCTGAGACCGCCTCCCTCCTACGAGCCTTTATCGCCTTACGACCGGCAGGGCTTGTGACAGGCTGAGGTGGTTTCCCACATGCGAGCGTGGCAGCAAGAATCAGCTTGACAGTAAGCCTAACTGGGTACAGAATAAAGCCAAGGCTACTTTGGATACCACTTATTTTGAGCCAACAAGTAATCTGTCCTTCGCTAACGCCATAACCTATGGCCCCTACGCGGTTCTGGTAGACCCGGCCCCAGCGGCTCCAGGCGGTCCTCCTTCAGGTCCGCCGACGCAGGTTAAGATCGTATGGCGCACGGACGTGGCGAGCACGGACAATACGGCGTACTACCGCCGGGAGGGCGAGACAGAATTTAATACCGGGACGGATACTAATAACAACACCTACCACAAAGTGCTCTTCACCGGCCTGGACGACCCCACAACCTGAGCATCGTGCGCAAATCGCTGAAGAGGGTGCGGGAGAAGTAATACGCCTGCAGCCCCGGCCGTAAGGGTGTATCGCAAGAGTCCGCTCAGTCAGCCGGGAGCTGGAGTCCGACGCGGTGGATTCCCCTTCCCGTTTCGGGAGGGGGACAGGGGGTAGGTTAACCAATCAATCTTGATGGGTGGGGATTTCCGAATCCCTACCCAAAACCCTGGGGTGGCGATTCGGAAATCGCCACCCATCCCGGGGCTCTGACTTTTGCGATAGACTCGTAATGCTGCGGCTGCTAGACAACGCCGATTTCCAATACCTCACCTGCAGTAAGGGTGATCGGCTCGCCGAAGATGATGGATTTGCCCTCCATGCGAGCTCCAACTGCGCCCCTCGGCCCAATAGCGGCTACTCTGTTCCCGGTTATGTCGGCCAGGTCGAGGCGCTCGATGGTCTGCGTGCCGTGGAGCACCTCGAGGCGGAACTTGCCCTCGCCGGGCCGCTGCATGTAGATACCCCAGCCGGTTCCGGTGGACCAGAATGTTCGGAAATCCCCGGCATGGATCCTGGGCGCGAAGCCTAACCGGCCCTCCGGGAGGCTGAACGTGAAGCCGTCGAGCGCCAGCTTCACCGACCAGGAGGACATCGCCCTCGCGTAGTGATGCCCGCACTCGATCTCGTTCCACGGATTGCGATTGTGCCCGGCGTACCGCTCCGTCACCGCCTTAACGACGGCCAGCCCTTCCTCGATCAGTCCTTCATAGATCAGATGCGCCGCGACCTGGAGCTCGATGCCGGTCCAGACTTCGTCTGAGTAGACGAAGGGCAGGGTGGGGCGGCTGCCGCGCGGCCATGTGCAGAGCAGCAGGCCGGCTTCATCGTTGAGGGCATAGACTCGCTGCACGTTGCTGAAGCTCCCGATCGGCGAGCGGAAGTTGTGGCTGAAGATGGATTTCAGAGCCGTCTTCACGCGCTGCGGATCGAGCAGGTACCCGAGTCCCGCGACATGCGCGGCCCACTGGCCCAGCAACTGGTCGGACAGGCAGCCGTCGCCGTACTGGTATTTCGGCATGAGCCGGTCGCTCGGGCTTTTCAGTGCGTCGGAGACCGTTACGCCGTCAACAACCTTTACCTTCTGGACATAATAGTCGCCGTTCCAAAGCCCGGCTTCCACCTTCGCACGGCCGCTCTCATAGATCGCGCGGTATTCCTCAGCCTTCTCGGTTTCGCCGAAATGCCGGGCAATCTCCTCGCAGGCGCGAAGCGCGCCCAGGTACATGGCGGTGCACATCGTATTCGGCCCGAAAAACTCGATGTCGTAGGTATTGTGCTGCTCGCCTTCCATCACGCCGTCCTTGTTCGGATCCCAGAGCGAGTCACAGCCGGATTTCACATCCGGCTTTAGCGTCCACGCGTACTCCAGCGCCGGCTTCATCTTAGGCCAGACCTCTTTGAGAAACGCGTCATCGCCGGAAAGCCGCCAGTCGCGGTAGACCTGGATAATCGCGCCCATCTGTCCGTCCGCGCAGGGTTTGGCTTCCGAGATCGGCGAGCCAGGCGGCAGGTGAGTGCGGAATCCCATGTGGCCGGTGTCTCGAGTGTTGTAAATGAACTCGGTGCGGCGCATGGAGCGCTCCAGCTCCGGGAATAGGAAGGCCACCGCCTGCTCGTAGTTCCACACGTGCGTGCAGCTTCCGCGGCAGCAGCCGGACTGGTCGCAGCAGCCCTCCCAGCCGAAGAAGCTCCCGTCGGCCAGGAGGAAGCAGGTGCACGTGCGCATGATGCCGGCCTGGGAGGTGACCGCCTCCAGCACATAATCGGGCAGCGTGCTTCCGAATACCGCGCTCTGCCAGTTGTGCGTTTCCTCGCGCAGGCGGTCGAGATTTTTTACTATGTAATCGGCTACCGACCAGGCGTTGTCAAAGTGAGCGCCGACATATGTATGTAGGGTTTTGGCTTCGCTATCCGGCGCGGGCCATGGATTAGCCATTACCGGAAAGTGCCAGGTGACGTATACAGGCAGCGTCACCGATCCACCCGCCGGCAATGTGGCGTGCAGCGCGAGGGAGCACACGTCTCCATCCCTGGGGGCTGGATCGGCATCCAACACGGGCTTGAGCCGACCGTCGCTGCTGAAATCGTCCCAGAAGAGATGGCACTTATCCCACCAGTCGCCGCGATACCAGCGAGTCTGCACGTCGAGATCGGCCCAGGTGGTTGTCAGCGACAGCGTGCCGGCGTCGGGAGACTCAGGGTCGGCCTCCGGATGCGACATGAATATGCCTTGCAGGCCGCCCGCCCTCCGATATGTATTGGTCGAGCCTTTGCCGGTCCGCCGTCTTTCCTCGTCTGCCTTCGTGAGCGGGTTGGACATGCTCGCCGCGAGTGAAATCTCCACCGGGGCGTCGGTTGGATTGGTGAATGTCCACTCGAAAATCGCCACGGGAAGCGCGCTGTCCTTGACGTTCAAAGGGATAAATGGGTTCCAGGCTGTCAGCTTTGCGCGCACGGGTATATCGGGATCGGAGAGTTCCACGGTCGCGGTAGGATACTCTCCGCGGAAGGCGGCCTCGGCGAATCTGGCGACGCCCTGCAGTTCCGCCTGCGGCTCGCCGAAGCCGCGTCGGTATGGCGGAGGAATCCTGCCTTCGAGAATCCTGGCTGCCGGCGGCCGCCCCTCGGCCTTTGCCCAAATCGCAAATAAGGTATATGGGATCACATAGCCCTTGTTCGGCTTGTTGAATATCTCGAAGTCGCGGAGGTTGCCGCGCCCGCCCAGGCTGATCGTTCCCGTGCCTATGCCGCCCAGGGGGAACGCGATCTCCGAAAGCTGTCGCCCTGTGAACGTGCCCTGCGGCCCGACGGACAGCAATTCATCGCGGGTATAGGGTATTTCGGCGTTACTGCTCATGAATCGGTCCTTTCTCCGGCATACCGGATGCCGCAAGAACACTCCAAAAGCCTATTTCACTAAGAGTCGCCTGCCTCCTCCTTGTCGCTATCGTCATCTTTAACGCTTGCATATCTTTGGAAATTGCGGGCAAGCCGACCGTTATCGTCTTTTGATGCCAGGAGTTGACGAAATCGGCCAGGTCTGGTATGCTCTAGTAGAAACAGGGCTTCCGCCGTGACGCGGCGGATTTAGAACGAGGTGGATTTCTTTGAGCACAACTCTGGTGATCTTGACAACGATCCAGTTGCTCAGCGCGCTTACCCTGATTGGGTTAGTCATGTCGCAGACGACGAAGAGTGAAGGCCTGACCGGCACGATCGGCGGGAAGATGTCTTCATCGTTCCGTGGCAAGCCCGGCATAGACGAGAAGCTGGCGGGTCTCACGCGGTGGTCCGCGATAGCGTTCATGGTGACGAGCGCATTGGTTTACATCATTAGGTCAAAAGCGGGCGCGTAGGCGCACCGCGCCCCAATTTGGTGACGATCTGCGTTTCCTAATGCCGGCGGGTGATTTCTGACGGGCATTCTTCCTCCCCTAACCGCATGCCATCCCATAATCTCGTGCCGCATATTCCTCCACTTGCATTGACCCACATTCGGAAACCTGCTATACTTTACGGGTATAATAGTACGCTGTTAGTTGTGCGGAGGAAAACTTGAAACAGAAAGTTGCGGCCGATCAGCTCCGAACAAATGATCGCCCCGACCCTGACCATGTACGCGGCGTATGTCCCCGGTGTGGAGAACCGCTCGTGTCGAACTGCTACTACATCCAGGGCAAGGGCTATCTGATCGTTTGGGAGTGCTGGGGGTCGCTCACGGGCAAACCAGCCTGTACATATAGGAGAGCGCTTTAATAAGCCATCCAGGGCACTAAGTGCTATTTTACCGGCGGTAGGCTTAGAGAGGAGATTAGATGGACGGAGAATTCAGCAAAGTGCAGGTCTACAAGTACGTGACCAAGGACAAAGTTCTGGACATCGGTGATATGCTGTCCCCGGATCCCAAGCGGAGCAAGCTATCCATCACCATCGTCGAGTTCGACGAGCGCTTCAAGGCGAAAACGCGCGTGAAGCACTATGTAGATTCGGATGATTTCAAGCTGGTGTGCAGGGACATCCTGAACAGGTGCTTCAGCGAGTGGACGGACTATAAAGGTACTGTCCATGACGGCACGCCCGAGGCCCGCGTACTGAATATAAAGAAGGATGAGAAGTTCAGGAACCCGTTTGTGATGAAGATAGACAACGGCGTGGGCGAGGTCGTAGGTGCTGGAGCAGTGAAAATGGTGCTCGCGAGGGAGAGCCTATCCATCTTCCTCCCCGAGTTCGAGGCGCGCAAGCTCGCACTGGCGGTGCTGGACTACATCCGCCAATGGGAGACGCTGAACTTCCGCAAGCGGCAGGAGGCGCGGACCGTCATCTTCCAGCCGGAAAGCCCGCAGGAAAGCGCGGCTTAATTGAAAAGACGTATGCCGAAGTTCAAGCCCAGGGGCTCTGCGCCCTTGGGCTTTTTGTTTGCGTGGATATGCCGCTTGACACCCGGTCCGGCCGTGTGTAACCTTGCCTTAGGCCGGGACGTCTGATTTTTGAAGGTTCCAAGTTTTCCTCGGCTCTAAGATGATAGCTTGTATAAAGCGCGTTTGCGCGGCAGGAGTGCCCGCGCTCAAATCAAAACCAAATGGGGGTAAATCCGATGTCCGAAAACCTGCGACTTGCCAGAGCGGCCCTGGCCTGCTCTGCGGCGATCATTCTGTCGCTCCTCGTATTCGGTCCCGGGACGACGTGGGCCGCTTTGCCGAAGCTCGAGACTTGCATTCTCGGGCAGTCGCAGCTCCTTGCGGGGAGCAAGGCGTCCCTGCGCGTGGTCACGCTGAACCACGTAACGGGGAAACCGGTAAGCGGCGCCTATATCAAAGCCTTGATGAAGGCATCGAAGGCTGGAGGGGGCGTTGCTGCGGATGCGAAATCGCTGGCTCTGTTTTCCGGGCGCACGAACAAAGATGGGACGCTCGCAGCATCCTTCAGGACGCCTGACGTCGAGGATGGATCCTATGAGTTGACCGTCATCGCCCAAGGCATTGGGGAAAGGGACACCCTTACGCGGAATGTGCGCATAGTCCGCGACCAGCAAATCCTTCTGACTACCGACAAGCCGCTTTACCAGCCGGGCCAGGTTATACACATCCGCGCCCTTGCCTTGAAAAGCCCGAACCTGGACCCGGTGGCGAATACTCCGCTGACAATAGAGGTCGAGGATGGGAAGGGAAACAAGGTTTTCAAGAAGACCCGCCCCACTTCCGAGTATGGCATCGCGTCGGCGGATTTCCAGCTCGCAACCGAGGTGAACATGGGCCGCTATACCGTGCGTGCCCTGGTGGGGAAAACGAAGGCGGAGAAGAAAGTCACCGTCGAGCGATATGTCCTGCCCAAGTTCAAGATCAAGTTCACCCCCGACAAGTCATTTTATCTCCCGAAAGAGACTGTCACCGGCAAAGTGCAGGCCGACTACTTCTTTGGCAAGCCTGTGGCGGATGGAAGAGTGACCATCAAGGCTTCGACTTTCGATTTTCAGTTCAAGGATTTCGCCGAGATTACCGGGCGAACGGGAAGCAGCGGCAACTTCAAATTCGAGCAGAAGCTGCCGGACTACTTCGTGGGGCAGCCGTTTGAGCAGGGGAACGCCTTCGTGAAGTTCGAGGTCACCATTAAGGACGGCGCCGATCACGAGGAGAAGATCACGCAGACCGTGCCGGTTGCCGCTCAGCCGCTGAAAATCATCGCTGTGCCCGACGGCGGGCGGATAATCCCTAAAGTTCAGAACATCATCTATATCATGGCGACCTATCCGGACGGCTCGGCGGCGTCGGCCGACGTCACTGTAAAAGTCGAGGAGAGGCCCGATTTGGGGGTAAGCACTCTGCATACGGATGCGACCGGCATCGGCGAGTTCAGAGTTACCCCGCCGAAGGACGTCTTGAACCTCCGAATTATTGCAACAGACAAGAATAGGCGCAGAGCGGAGTATAAGGTTGCTCTGCGCGGCTCTGCGCAGGAGGACTCAGTGCTCCTGAGGACGGACAGGGCGCTCGCGAAGGTCGGCGAATCGGTAAACCTGACCGTCCTCTCGCCGTCACCAAAGGGCACGATCTACATTGATGTGATACGCGGCGGCCAGACGCTTCATACCGCATCGCTGGACCTGGTTCGGGGCAAAGGGGAGCTGTCGCTTCCGCTTAGCCAGGATATGAGCGGGAGCCTTGAGATCCACGCCTACCGGATATCGAAATCGGGCCTCATCGTTCGAGACACGCGCAGGCTCTACGTGGATCCCGCAAACGATCTGAAAGTCAAGATCACCCCCGACAAGAAATCGTACCTTCCCGGAAAGCCGGCGAAAATAGCCCTCGACGTGCGGGATTCGCGGGGCAAGGGAATAGCGGCGGCCCTCGGAGTTGCGATCGTGGACGAGAGCGTATTCGCGCTCCAGGAGATGCAGCCGGGTATGGAAAGGATTTACTTCCTCCTGGAAAAGGAGCTTATGGAGCCGAAATTCGAGGTTCACGGCCTCACCCCCGCCAATATCGTTTGTCCCGCGAGTGATGAAACATTCGGAGTCGAGAAGCAGCGGGCGGCTCGCGTGCTATTTGCGCTTGCTCAGCAGAGCAGGCAGCGGGATGCCAGTTCGATTTACACGCTGGCTGGGGACTCCTACGCCGAGAAGATCCAAAAGATGAGGGAGCGGTTGGCAAGGAGCGTTAAGAGGGATTATGCGAAGATCGCCGGCGCTGTGGTCGAGTACTACCGGAAGTACAAATCGCCGTCGCTCAAAGATCGCGGCGGTATCAAGCATCTCGTCGGACTGGGCCTTCTCAAGGAAAGCGACCTGCTCGACCGGTGGGGCCGGCCCTACGACTTCGCTCCGTGCGGCTGCGGGAGCTTCGAGCACAGCGTGACGATTACCAGCCCGGGCCCCGACGGGCGCGAGAATACCGAGGATGATATTGCAGTCGGCGGCAATCCCCGACAGCCCGACCGAGCCCGGCTTTTGGACCTGCGCCCCGATGCGGCAATGGCGAAGTTGTCGACCGGGGTCGCGGATGATTTCTTTGCTCCTCGGGCTTTCGCTTTGGGCCGAGCGCCTGTGCCGGCAGCCCCCGCTCCCGCTGGGCTGCGTATGGTCTTGCGGCGCGCAGGGCGCGACGAGGGGAAAGTCGCTGAGGAGAAGTTCCTCGCCGGTGGATATGCCAATGCACCGCCTGCCAGGGAGGAAATCCGGATTCGGCAGTTCTTCCCCGAAACGATGTACTTCAACCCGGCGGTGATCACTGACGGCGGCGGGAAGGCTTCGATAGACGTTGATGTCGCCGATAGCATCACCACCTGGCGCATTTCGGCAATGGCTTCGTCCCGCGGCGGGCAGCTCGGCTCGGCGTCGGAGGGGCTGAAGTGCTTCCAGGATTTCTTCATTGACATTGACCTTCCGGTCTCGTTGACCCAGAACGACGAGGTCTCCATCCCCATCGCTGTGTACAACTATCTGCCGACTGCGCAGAGCGTGACCCTCGAGCTGACGACCGAGCCCTGGTTCGAGTTGCTTGATTCTGCGACGAAGAAGCTGGATATCGGCGAGAATGACATCGAAGCGGTCTACTTCCGGCTGAGGGTCAAGCAGATCGGCAGCCATCGGCTGACCGTCCACGCGATAGGCACGAAGATGAGCGATGCCGTCTCCCGCGAGATCGAGGTCGTGCCGGATGGGAAGGAATATCAGACTTCAATCAACGACAGGCTTGAGAAAACCGTCGAGAATACGCTTGTCATCCCCGAAGGGGCCATTGACGGGGCGAGTAACATCCTCGTGAAAGTTTATCCGGGCATATTCAGCCAGGTAATCGAGGGGATGGACAAAATCCTCCAAATGCCCTTCGGTTGCTTCGAGCAGACGTCCTCGACGACGTACCCGAACATTCTCGTGCTGGACTACATGAAGGCCGTTAACCAGATCACGCCCGAGGTCCAGATGAAGGCCGAGCAGTATATCAATCTGGGCTACCAGCGGCTGGTGACGTTTGAGGTTCCCGGCGGTGGATTCTCCTGGTTCGGCGATCCGCCCGCCAACAAGATTCTGACGGCATACGGCGTGATGGAGTTCGCCGATATGTCGAAGGTCTACGAGGTTGATCCGAGCCTGGTTCGGCGCACGCAGCAGTGGCTCGTCGCCCAGCGCGAGAAGGATGGCTCATGGTCGCCGGACAAGAACTATCTGCATCAGGAGGCGTGGGGCCGTATCCAGAAGAGCAATCTTCTGCCGACCGCCTGGATCGCCTGGGCGCTGATGCACAGCGGCTACGATGCGGCCGAGCTGCGTCCATCCTTGAGCTATCTCAAGGAAAACGCAAACGACGCAAAGGATGCGTATACCCTCGCAATGCTGGCGAATGCCCTGGTATCCGCCGGCAAAGACGATCCAGCGGCCGTCACCGCCCTGGATCGCCTGGCGGATATGAAGGTTGAGGAGGACGGCAAGGCATTTTGGAAGTCCGATGTCTCTACCATCACGTTCACGCGCGGCAAGTCCGCAGACGTTGAAACCACAGCCCTCGCGGCCCTGGCCTTCATTCGCTCAGGCAGGTATCCAGATGTGGTGAACAAGGCGCTGACCTTCATCATCCAGGCGAAGGACCCGAATGGCACCTGGGGCTCGACTCAGGCCACGATTCTCTCGCTCAAGGCGCTGCTCGCGTCCATGGAGAAGCGCACGCAGGAGATCAATGCAAAGGTGACTGTGCTGGTCAACGGCCAGGAAGCCGGGAGTTTCAAGATCACGCCTGAGGACAGCGATGTGCTCCGCCAGGTGGACTGCAAGCAGTTCGTCAAGGAAGGCGAGAATAAGATTCGCGTGGAGTTCGAGGGTAGGGGATCCTCGCTTTATCAGATCACCGGGAAATACTATCTGCCGTGGGATAAGCTCCCGGAGCGGCCGGAGCAGAAGTTGATTTCCATTGGGGTTGAGTTCGACAGGACGACCCTTGCGAAGGACGATATTGTCACAAGCACGGTGAAGATCGCCTACAACGGATCCGGAACCGCGAACATGGTGATGGTTGACCTTGGGACGCCTCCGGGATTCCAGGTGCTGGCCGATGATTTGGAAGCTTTGATCGGCGGCGAGGTCGTACAGCGCTACACAATCACAGCCCGGCAGGTGATCCTGTACTTCGAGAAGCTGGAAAGTGGAAAGCCCGTGGAATTCAAGTACAGGCTGAAGGCGAAGTTCCCAATCCGGGCGCGGACACCGAAGTCCACAGCGTACCTGTACTACAACCCGGAGATCAACGACGTTGCCCCTCCGGTGAATATGGTAGTGGAGTAGCCCTGCGTCCGCTGTGGGTAATGCATGGCGCATCCCCTGATGCCCTTTGGGGACAAGGGGAACAATAACAAAGTCCCCCGATGCTCGTCACTAGCGCCGGGGGACTTTGGCTTACCTGGTATATTAAGCGGCAAGGCATCATCGGCAACGCGCCGTAGCCTGTTCTTATGGCTTGCGGCGAGATATGAGCCGCAAGGCCCTCCAGCGCATCCATCGCCGACTACACTTGCCATAATAATCGTTCCCATGCTGGCGCTGTGAGAACCGCGCCAGCATGGGCTCAAGAACTGTCTGTAAGAATGCGATTACGTAGCGACATCTCTTGGTTTCTCTATCGGTGCTACCCCGGTGATCTCCCGGAACCTCTGTGGATCAGAGCATTCACCAGCAAGTAAATCCACCCTTGCCGTGGTGATCTCTCGTTGGTCGCGGTGTACGAGGCAACCAGTAATCGCGGGGGCTCAGCACACCAGGTGCCAACCCTGCCTGACAGCACGGTATCCCTTATAATTCCGCAATCCGAAATGCGTTTCGTTGCTCGCGGCCCTTACGCCTCTGCGCCGCCCCCAGCGGCCTCAGGCTGTCCGCCCTGAGGAGATAGGGAGTCCAGCGCCCTTTTCGCAGCCGCGTAGGTTGGGTCCAGGCCGAGCGCGCGAAGATACTCGTCCTTCGCCTGGGTAAGGTTGCTCCCCCTGTGGTATGCCACGCCGAGGTTGTAATGGGCCTTAGCGGAGGCAGGCGCGACATCAACGGCCTGCTCCAGGATATGGATAGCCTTGTCGAGCTCCTCCTGTTTGGCGTATGCCAATCCAAGGTAGAGATACAATTCAACATCCGAAGGATCCTCTACAATAGCCTTGAGCAGGAACTCCACGCTTTCCGCAATCGAGCCTTCCCTGAGATACCGCAGGCCCTGTTCTAGGGCTGATGCGCTTGCTGCCATGGCTTCTTACCTCCTATCGGTGAGCACAAAGCTTTCTGCAGGCAAAACCACTGAACAGATGCGCAATTCATTACTTAAGACGTTCGACAGACAGCAATAGTTGCCCTGCTGTGGAACTTCTTTTTCAGTCAATTGGAGACAGAGATACTAGAAAACCTTCATTTACGAACCCGCCAAACCGGGTAGACTGCAAACAAGATTAACTGTCCATGGGGGAAGCGATGTTCGAGGATATACTGATGCCGACGGATGGATCGAGCTATGCATTACAGGCCGCCGAATATGGCGCCGATATCGCAAAGAGATATAACTCCAACGTCACGGCGCTTTACGTGGCTGAGCCCCCGCCGATTATAGGGATCGCCCCGGGCGAGGAAAGGCAAACGCAGATTCGGCAGGAGCTGTCGGGGCAAGGCAGGGAGGCCCTCCGAAGGACGCGCGAGGTCTTCGAAAAGGCGGGCGTCCACCCCCGGGAGGAATTGACATTCGGGTCCGCGGTTCCAAACATCCTGCAGCATGCCCGGGAGGGAAACTACGACCTCATAGTAATCGGAAGCCGGGGCGCAGGCACGGGAGCGATCGAGCAAATCCTGATCGGCAGCGTCGCAGAGGGCATACTGCATGGAGCGCCGTGCCCGGTGCTCATGGTGCGCCCGCGTTAGAAGCGCCGGAAGTACTCCAGGAGGTAAGACGTCTGCCGAGGGGTTCTGTTCAGGCCTGCAAACTGCGCTGTAATAGCTAGTTGTGGGCTCAAAGTGTAGCTAAACGAGAATACATCGAATGGTAACACTCCTATAACTGACCGACTATAGGATAAGATAACCCTTTCCGTAAGAGGTGTACTGGCGGTGAATGCGAGTGGGATGTCAAAGCCCGGCTCCAGGGCGAAGGTAAGGCCCTCGATCTGAAACGGCTCAAATAGGCGAGGCACCGCCAATCCAAGGAGAACTTGCCCCAGTTGTTCCCGAAATAGCTGCTCGAACGGCCTTCCGGCGATAAGGGCATCGAGCGAGGTGCCGCGGAATACAAGCCTCAAGGCCTCGATGTCCGATAATCCGGGAGGACTGCTGTGCACGTCTATATCGAGGTTTCCGATCGGTCCAGCAATGTCGAGGGTGAGGGTATAGCGCGTGAAAAGCCCCGTCACGGGTGACGGCGCAGAGACACGGGCCACCGCGGTCACATCTACACTTATTATGGGGGGCTGGGCCGGACTCAGGAGCAAAGAGGCGGTCCCGCCGGGCCGAAGCTCCAACGTGCGGCTGAGATAATTCAAGCGCCCGCTAGCTATCTGCACAGTTCCTGCAATCGCCGGACGAGCTAATGTCCCCGTTATGGCAACAGGGCCTATTACTTCTGCCCTAAGAGTACCTCGCTCCACAGTCACATCGCGGGCCAGGTCGGCTGTTATTTCGAGTTCCGGATTGACCGGAAGTTGCGGCGCTACCACAGTCGTAGGAACTGCTTTGGCTGGGAGCCGTATCCGCGCATCCCTGATTGCCAACTGCCCCCGCATCAGCGGGGAGTGGAGGGTTTCCGTAACGAGCAATTGGCCGCTGGAGGTAAACACAAGCTCCTCCACGGCCGTGCTGGTGACGGCGAGGCGCAGATCATTCAGCGTCACAAAAGCGGTTAACAGGCACCTGGCATCGGTGAGCGAAAGATTCCCACTCCCGGAGAAAGTCCCGCCCAGCGAGGATGCTCCGCTGAGAGCATCAACGACCAAACTAGAATTCTCGAACCTGGCTGCCAGGGTAAGGTTCGTCAGGTCGTTCTCAAGGTTGTGGAGGCTCAGGGAGCCATCACTGAGGACCACCTCGCCGTTAAAGGCAGGTTGGTCGAGTGTACCGGTCACGTCCACAGCAGCCATGAAGGCGCCGTGTGCTTCCTCTATAGTCGGGCTAAAGGTTTCCAACACCGAAAAATCTTGATTGGGAAGCTCGGCGTGCAGGAGTATAGGCTGGTCGCGCGGTACAAACGGCGCTGCCCAGACAAATGGCAGCGAGCCGGATAGGAGAACCTGGTTTCCGTTAGCCCGTGCCCTAACACTGCTGGAAGATAAACGGCCGCCCGCGATTGTTACCTGTTCGGCTGTGATACGTTCGATTGATAATCGCGGCGTTACAACATCCGCTGCCGAAATCGAAGCCTGAACCTCCGGGCTGCCTGCCGGACCCACCATGGCGAATGAAGCGTCCGCCGTTCCCGCCAGCCATCCCGCGCCCGTCCGCGGGCGGAGAATAGCGAGAGGGAACTCCACAAGCTGTCCGGTCAGCGAGACCAGCCCTTCTGGATTGATGGCTCCTTGCGCGATGGCCTGCCCCTGTGGCGGCGAAATGACTGCCCGATCCAGGATGACGGCGCCGTCAACCAGCCGCACATCGGCGGCGAGCGACTTGAACTGCCGGCCGTTTACGACTGGTGCTGTGGAGGCGATGGCTGCGCGTATAGTGGGTGACCCGAGAGTTCCTCTTACCTCACCCGTAAATGTCATCGGGCCTTCCAACGCGACATAAGGATGGATGATTTCGCTGAGAAGGCTCAGGCGCAAGTTTTCTCCCATCAGGCTTATCCGAAGGTCTCCCTGAGGGCCGATGGATCCGCCTCCTATGAGCTGCATCTCCGCTCTGCGGGCGAGCAATTCCGTTATCACAGTGCGCCCTTTTTGGAACCTGAGTTGCACCCGAACCTGGTCGAGCGGGACACCGGCGATAACTGTATCCGCCACCGATATACCGCCGGAGACGCGGATGTTAGAGAACTGCCCCCGCACATCCAGATCGGCGCCGGCGATTCCCTGGGCACGAGCCGATACTCGAGCGAGATTTATCCCGCGCGCACGCACCTGCATTTCGACGCGAGCGGGTGTTTTCCTCGCAACGACGATGCGACCTGAAGTCACAACCTCAGCTTGCTGAAGTCGCACGACCGCATCTTCGATTATAAGGCGGTCCGGCGTCGCAACAAGATAACCCGTAAGGAAGTCGTATTCGACCCGGCGTATCCGTCCATCGCGGGCGGTGGCCTGGCCCGCGAAATGCGGGCTTCCTATCGTCCCGGTCAGGCTTCCCATGAAGCTCGCGATTCCAGTGAACTGCTTGTGCCCCAGTGGAGCGAGTAATGCGCCAAGATTGACTCCAGTCCCGGATAAATTGAGGTTAAGGCCGCCGTCGAGCGTTACAGCGCCTTCGCCCGCGAGCATCCCCTGAAAGGCTTTGGCGACCAGCCGCTGCACCAGGATCGTGCGGCCGCGCAGAGCCAGGTCAGCCACGGCTGCCTCGATTGCCACCCCTGGAGCGGCGCTACGGGTTAGTTCCAACGTTGCCTGAGCCATGCGCGGCCCTGTGAATACCATCTCGGCGCCTGCCCGGGCGAAGGTAAAACCAGCCAGTTTTCCCCGCACGATCTCCGCCGACAGGCGGGCCGACCGCAATTGGCGAAGGTAATCGAGGGCGAACCGCAGATCGGCCAGACCCGTAGCGCGGAGGTTTCTCGGCAGCGGGAGTGCGGCCAGGTTGATGCCTCCAGCTGTCCCCTGCACCCTGATGCGTATCGGCTTAAGGCCGATCGCCGCCGATAGACTGATTCTGCCCCCGGCTGTGCGCCCATCCGCAGCCGTGATGAAAATAGCGCCGTCTCGGAAATAGCCCCGGGCAGTCAGCGATGTTAGCGGCATGCCATATAACGCCGCGCGCGGAGCCCGGACGATGCCTGTTACGATGGGCCTTCGAGTGGTTCCGGCGACGCCGATGTTTATAGCGCCGGGACTATGCCATAGAACCTGCGGAAACGCGGGAAGCGGCTCGATCGCTGCCTGCAGAACAGCCAGATTTATGCGCTCGGATGCGATCCGCAGGTTCAGCTTCCCAGGATGGAAGCCGAGGACCTGGCCGCGGATTGAGATTGGCGATCCCCGCAGAAATCCACGCCCGGCAAGGCTTATGTTCGTTCCAAAGAACCTGATTTTCGCTGAGAACGGGCGCACCGGAATGGATAGATATGGGCTGGTGATTGCCGAGTTCCTCAGCGCCGCAAACCCTTGGGCGACTATACCCGCCCTACGCGGCTGCGATAAAACCGCTTGCGCGCTGACAACGCCCGCCCGGATATTCCAGGGGCGGATGTCGGCGCAGTAATCCAGCCAGTACTCAGCGTTGGCGTCCTGGATAGAGAGACTAACGCGGGTGACCGGCGCGCCGATTCCCCAACGGCCTGTGGCCCGCACGCTTCGGACTCGCCCGCGCTCGCCTTCGCCCAGGAGATCCACGAGAGCCGACTGCGCCGGCGCAAGGTTAACGTATCCCGAAACGGAGTGCAGGCTATTCACCGCGGGGAGTTGCTTAACCCGCGCTGCATAGTCCACAACAGTCAGTCCGCCCGAATAGACGCGGATCAGCCCCCGGAAGCGTTGAGCCGGCGGGACAGGCGGGCGCCTCAGCAAATCCTCGATATCCCAAACTCCGTTTCTGTCCCTGACAAGCCGTATGCTCGGATCGAACAATGCCACTGAGGTTATACTTCGAGCTAGCGGCACGCGGCCTGTCAGGAGGTCAACCACGTTGAAGCGCACCACTGCGCGGCGAGCCGAGAAGAGCGTGCCTTCAGCGAACGTTTTGCCGCTTGCGACGCGCAGATCGGTAATGACCGCCGTGCTCGGCGATGTCAGCCTCACCGAGCCTGCTTTTGCCTTTCTATCGAGGCGCGCCTGCAGCTCATTCTCAAGGACGATCGGGAGGTTGCTTGCCAATTGACGAAGGCGGTTTGCAATGCCAAGGAATACCAACGCGCCAAAAATCAGCAGTGCGACAACCACTATGAGCAACGGAACTTTGGAACGCATTCCAGGGCTCCATGGTGACGGCGGAAGTCGAGCAACCCCTTGCGCTGAATTACCCCTTTTCGCTTCTCGCAAAACGATTGAGCCGGCTGGCTGGCCGGGCGCATGACGGCTCGCGCAGGTTGGGGACTAAATCCGGTTTTATGCAGTGAAACTGCGGGGTATTCTGACATCGGCTGCATGTTCGGGATCCGGTAAGGTTGGGAGGAATCGCACATGGCAAGGCAGTACCCGGAAGTTCCCACAGACCAATTAAGGAGCTTTTTCGACCCAAACCAGTTCAAGTTTGAAACAACGGACGAGGTCGAACCGCTGCGAGGAACCGTAGGCCAGGACAGAGGGGTTAGTGCAATACAGTTCGGCTTTGGTATAAAGACGCACGGGTTCAATCTCTTCGTCGCCGGGCCTACGGGTACCGGCAGAAACAAAACGGTCCAGGCCTTCGTTACCGAGCAGGCTCAGAAGGAGCCGGTGCCCGATGATTTATGCTACGCGCACAACTTCAAGGACACCGATAGCCCTAACGCGATAATGCTCCCGGCTGGAATGGGACGCCAGCTCGTAAAGGACATGGACGAGCTGGTAGAAGCCGCCGGAACCGAGATTCCCCGCGCCTTCGAGAGCGAGAACTACGAGAAGCGGAAAAACGACATACTCAACGAGGTTCAGCAGGAGCGCGGCAGGATGCTGAGCGATCTCCAGCGGGAGGCCGAGAAGCTGGGCCTTGCCATCGAGATGACCCAGATTGGAATCGTGACAATCCCTCTCGTGCGTGGGAAGCCGCTCTCCAGGGAGGATTTCAAGGGTTTGCCCGGATCCC
>Ga0315291_10003931_pt1 | contig 19083 bp, 10 predicted proteins | sample YL17G12_20_MG_FD_203070 | JGI IMG/M metagenome (GOLD analysis project Ga0315291, IMG submission 203070) | Sediment microbial communities from Yellowstone Lake, YNP, Wyoming, USA - YL17G12_20 | ecosystem: Environmental > Aquatic > Freshwater > Lake > Sediment | place: USA: Wyoming | collected...
TTGGGACGCAACGCGGGATTACGATCGAACATCGCCAGCGAATTGATGAACGCTGTCACTTCTTTGAAGGCGACGCCGTTCTCTGCCGCCCACTTAATCATAGCTTCGCGGGCTTGACCAAAACTGCCGTCGTACCGCATACCCGACTTACTCAGCAGTCCGTTCCACCACTGGTCGCTCGCGGCAGCATCGCTCTGCATGGCGATGTTGTGGAACGTCGACGCATCGTTCTCGTATGCGGTGTGCAACATGCCACGGGTGCCTTCAAACGACGCCGAGGCATCCAGTTCGTTCTTGAGCCGCACAGAATAGGGTAACTGGGCGCGACGGGCTTCGGCTTGCTCGAACTCCACGCGACTCTTGACTCGCGACGCTGCACGCTGCGATGGCGAGGCTTGCTGATATGCTTGGTATGCTTTGGCTACGGTGTCGAACTGGGACTTCTGACCGACCCGGACTAACAAGTCGTTCAGATACGCCAGCGCGTCAGGGAACTGCGCCTCGACTTCCGCAGGTTGACGAGCATACAGTTCGGCAAGCACTGCGAGACCTTCGCCCACGTTCTTGTTCCCGTTCGGGGACAAGGCGGCTACCGCATGAAGCTGCGTCAACGCGGTGCTGTCAGGCAAGATCGGATTATCGCCCAAGAACAAGGGCAGCGTCATGTGATGCGCCCATTCGTGGATGAACGTATCAGGATCAGCCTGGGCCAGTACGCCCATTGCGGTGGTCCAGTTGTATGACCCCGCAAGACCGTGGCCCTCATTACCCGACGTAGTCGCGAAGCTCGATGCTGCGCCAGCGTCTTCGAGAATAGTGTTCAACGAGGACAGTGGAGTACCCGTGTCGGACATGATTGGGTTCGCAACCAGAACAGGCGTTCCTGCTTGGCGATGCACTTGGGCACCTTCGCCGGTCCTGTAGACACGTTTCCCAGTCTTTCTGTTCCGACCTATCTCGATGATACCCCACTCGGAGTCCAGCGTCTTCTTCATCGCCGCTGGACCACCAGGAATATCCGCCAAGGCTTCATCCATCGCAGCTTTGTCGATCCACCTCCCTGCGTACACCCGCTCTCCTTTAGATACGGCAACTTTCGTACCTACATCCGAGGCGAGAAGAGCGTGGATCCAGTCGCCAGGATCTTGTCCTTCTCTGTACGGAATCTTATCCACACTCACTTCGCTTTTTGCGCTCAGCGGGGTCTCTTTGCCGATCTGAGGCCCTAGATCGCCGAGCTTAAAGTCCTGGTTCTCGACAGAGCGGGTCAAGCCGTTCGTGTTCATCAAGGCAATATCGTTGATCGAGTCCTGAACTTTAGTCGAGACTAATGATATATCCTGCGCGATTTGTACGATACCGAGCGCGTCGGCAGAATGCGGATCAGTGTTCGGGTCGTCGGTTTCTCCGAGCGAACGGATCTGCCGCTTCCTCATTCCAGGGGAAATCTCTTTTGGTTTCCCCGAGTCGTTCGGATTGATCTCTGGCTCGGCTTCGGTCTTGCCCGTAACGAAGGCTTTTCCGGTGTCGTCTGCGAGACTCCACCGGTTGTGTTTGTCTCTAATCACCAACCCGTATTTTCCGTCGGGCAGCTTGACGATGTACCGACGAGCGTACGCGTCGCCCAATGTGTGTGGGTCTACCAGACCTTGCCCACCGACGAGTTCGTCGAAGTCCTGCCTGAATCCAACCACCTTTCGCTCGATAATGTCGGCATACCGTCGAGCCACTGTACGTCGCTCGGATTTCGCTTTCGACGCAATCAACTCGACTATGTGGCTTGCGACTGATTCGGCCATGTAGCTACGGATTGCTGCGCTCAGACTGTGAAGACGACGAAGTTCTTCTGGTGATAGCGGATCCCCCTTCTCCGCTTGTGCCTTCAACTTGTTGCGTTCTTTCTTCGCCGTATCATAGACCTCGCGTTGTTCCGTCGACAACTTCTTAACATCAGCAGGTTTAATATCGGTGATTTTCGTTACTTCGGCGAGGCGAGCCGCGTCGACCGGTTTGGTTACATTACGGCGACCATGCAAAGCGACATACTCGTCGACCATCGGAGTCCACGCATCCGGAGCAACGAACGTGGGTACCGTAGCAGTCTCGCCCGGTGCAATGCGAACCTTGAGTTCACCAGCGGGTTTGCTCTCAATAATTTTACTGATGATGTCGTTGGCTTTGGCCCTCGATTCGAGATACTGCGGGGAACCCTTTTCCGTGAGGGTGTTTTCAAGGAGGACTAGGTCAGGGACTTTGCCCTGGTACTCTTCAAACATTTTACTGAAGCTGCCCGCGCGGATCTCCTCGGGGGCGTTCTCGCCCGCAACTGCGACCATATCTGCGTTGGGGCCGTAGTTGGCTTTGATCGTCTCCACGATGGCATCGCGGAGTTTGGTCCATCCAGACTGTTCCACGTTTTCCACATCGACGTGGAACGTGTCCGAGTGGCGTTCGACATCGGGGATCTTTGGCGGGAACGCTGGCTCGGATACAAGATGCGGTTGGTTCCGCGCTTCGAGCTGGTTGATCGCGGTGAAGGTCTCGCGATAAGCGGCACGGAGTACGTTTGCGTGGTCCTTTCCGAACTTCGTGTCGGTCGCCTTCTTCTGTTGCTTCGATGTTACGTCGCCGAGGCTGTCGTAGAAATCCGATAGCTCGGAGACATCCTCATGTAAGTTTTGGACCTCAACCCAGTCTTTTATGCGCTGGTTGATACTTGAGAGTGATCGCTTCCCACTCTGGGCTGCGGTACGCTTCCGGAGAACCTTCAGATATAACCGCGTGCGGAGGTCTTCAGGGAGATCGGCGACGTTGTGGGCTTTCTGAATGATTTCTACTTCGTCATCGGACAACGGCCTGATCCCGTCAGGACCAGTGGAGTACTGTGACTCAGGGATGGCTTGAGGTTTCTGCTGCTGAAGCTGGTCCTGTTCGCGTTCGCGGTTCAGCCTCTCGGCCTTTTCTTTCTTCGTCTCTTTGCGAGCCGTCTCTACCGCCGCCGTGCCGGGATCAATGCCGCCTAGCTCAGCCGCCGTGGGGGCGACTGGCACATGAGTCGGCAATTGATCGGAGGCAGGCCGGGGCTGCGTGACCGGCTTGGGTTCGGCTGAGGCAGGAGGAGTCTGGCTTTCCAGATGCGCCCGTTGTTGGAGCGTCAGTCGGTCGACGCCTGCCAATCGTTGCCCCACCTCCTGACGGTCTTCAGGCTCTATCTTCACTGGATCGAGTTTCACGCCCCGACCCTCACCACCGGCTGGGCCGCGCGTGTACTCCGTCCCTTTGACCGTGTGTTCTAGTTCTTCGCCAGTCCTCGACGCAACTGTTCGGTTCTGGTTGTCGTTGTACTCTCGGAGTGTTTTGACCTCTTCTTCGTAGGCTCGCAAGGCATCTGCTTCTTCCTTGGTGCGGGCATGCCAGGGCTTGGGTTCTGCCGCACGAACCAGGTCAGATTTAGGTACCGCGTCCCCCGGATCGCCTCGGGTGAGGAGGCTGGAGGCTGGCAAGGTATTATCATGCCCGGCTGGTGCTGGTGCGGTAGCTGCGGTAGCTGCGGTAGCTGCGGTAGCTGCGGTAGCTGCGGGTGCTCCAGGCTGCGAAGCGTCGATGATCGCCTTCACACGAGCCTGCATACTGGCGGTCTCAGCCGTCATGAACTTAACAGTTGCGTCTATCTCTTCATGGGTGGCCTTGTCGCCTTTCGCGAGGATCGCGTCCGCCGTGGCCTGGTCGGTTACTACGACTGCCGCCTTCGGCGCAGTGTTCGGCTTGGCTTTCACCGCCTTTTGTATGATTACAGACTTAGTAAACTTCTCGACGACCGCTTTGGCCTCGGCAAGAATCTTTATCTGGGCGGGAAGCGGCGGTAACGGAGGGAGCGGCGGCGTTTTGCCGGTCTTGCCCGTGGGGGTGAGTGGTCCTCCGAGACTTGTGGGGCTGGGGAGCGTCGTCGGACCCGGAATCGGGGGCAGCTGCGGCGGCAGGGCGGTCTTGCCACCGGTGGTGGGCAGTGGTGCTCCGAGACTTGAGGGGTTGGGGATCACCGACATCGGGGGAAGCGGCGTCGGGCCGCTCGGTTTACCCGAAGTTTTGGCTTTCGACCGGACAGGGGCCGGGGGCGGGGGTCCAAGAGTCTGGGGGGCCGGGATCCCTGCCTTCTGGGTAAGATCGGGGAGCGGTGTGCCCGAGCTGGAAACCGGGGAACCGGGGAATGGCTGACCGGCGAAAGCCGAGGGGCCGGGGATCGTCGTCGGACCCGGAATCGGGGGAAGCTGCGACGGCAGGGCGGTCGTGCCACCGGTGGTGGGCAGTGGCGAGGAGCTGGAAACGGAGGTCGGAGCCGAGGTCGCAGATGCCACCATCGCGAACGCAGCTTTGGCCTTGGCTTCGGCTGCGGCGGCTTTGGCTTCGGCTGCGTCGGCTTTCTCTTTGATCTTGGATTTGATCAGCTCGTCGCGGGCTTTTGCTTCAGCCCGACGCTCATTCGCGAGCTTCGACGCCATATGCCCCGGAGCATCAAACCCAGCCCCGAACAAGGCACCGAGACCAGCGGCCATAGCCGTGTCCACCATGGCCTGTTCGAGCGTCACTGCGTCGCCCGCTATCCACTTGTCGATCGCAGACGAGGCCAATTGATCCGCGCCTTCCGATCCACCTTCTTTAAGCGCCGTCATTCCGAGGCTCTTCCCCAGCGCCAAGAACGTGTTCCTGGCCGCTTCCTGAATGAGCTTGCGCTTGAGGGGATTCGTGACGATCGCGACCGGATCGGCCCCTAGGAATCCACTGGCAGCAGTGAACCCTGTGGTCGAGAGAGCTTTGAGGATCGCCAGCTTCCCTGCGTCAGCATGCCCCTCGGTTGAGCGACTAGCGTACTCTGCTGCGCCCGACTGGACACCGGCTCCTACCGACGAGATCGCCCCAGGAATCGCCCGCACGACGTTCTGTCCCGCAGTGAATCCTTTGCCTGCTTCGATTGCTCCCGGCAGGGTCGCAGCGATACGCGCCACTGCTGGGACCGCTCGCAGAGCGGCTCCCAGTCCCATACCACCGACGATGAGCGGGGCCATTTCAGTGCCAGTCCGCCCAATCATCGACCCAAGTTGGGCAGGCAATCCAGTGGTCTCACCGCCGAGGGTGTCTGCCTGCGCGTATGCCCGCTGGGCATCTTCCTGAGTAGCGAAGGGATTGATCGTGTTGACCAGTCCGGCGGCGGACATAGCCCCAGCGCGAACACCTTTACCGATACCACCGGCGAACCCAGTGGCGTTCACTGCGCCTTCCTGGTGAACAATCCGGTCGATGTTCGGCATGCGCGGCAGGGGTTTTAGCCCGAGTTTTAACCGCGACTGATTCGTGAACTCGAACGCGGCTAGGGCAGTCTGTTCTGGTTCCGTCTCGAAAACATTATTGCCTTTGGCGGCATGCCACGCGGCGTACTTAGCGAGCTTGCGCTCGCCGCGACGGATAGCTTCGGCTTCGTACTCTGCGTAGTACGGACTGTTCTCCCCGAGCTGCTTGATCGAGAGAGCGACGAGGGCGGGATCAACGGGCATAAGGGTTCAGATCGAAATTAGGGGGAGCGGTCAGACGGGCTGGGCCTGCGGTGCCCGCCCCCTTCTTAGCCTCTGCGGCAGCTCGTGCTAGTCGGTCAAAAATGAACGAACCCATGATCGCGTTTTCGTCACTTATCCGGCGCGTAGGGGGAGACATCCCCACAGGATCGTAGTTTACCAGCGGGACTCCCTGGAATGCCCCCATCATTTGGCGAGCCTGGGGACTTATATCCCCGTTTAACTCGTGGTAATCGTTTCGTTGCGTGCGCCGGAGTTTAGCGGCATCTTCCGTTTTCTGGCGGGCGGCACTCAGTGTTCCTGATCCCGCTGGAAGATAGAGGTTCGCCAGCCGCAGGTACTCCGGCATTTGTTCTGGGGGGACATTGGCTTCGCCGAAGGACATGAGTGTGTCCTGCCATCCTTGCGCGTCGGGGTCCATGGCTCGGGATGTGGTTGCCGCGTCCACGGCATTGCGATCGGCCAGTCGTTTTGTGTCGTCATTTGCCCGTAGGGTAACGTCCCCCGCGTTGTGCATACTGTCCTCTGCTGTGTTGCCGGACTGGATCGCGGTATTCACAGTGTCAACATTCGTCTTTCCCGCCCCGGTCAAAAGATCCGCCATTGCGGTAAGCTGCGTCCGTCGAATATCTTCGGGACTCATAGCCCCTTGTATCACCGGAGGGGGCACAGCGTCATAGGTATTAAGAGCCAACGGCGCGTTCGGATTGACAGCACCAGCGTCAGCGTTAGTGACGATCGGTTCAGCAGGCTCGGCTCCAGGCACCCCGAGCTTCTTTCCCGATGGCCCTTTCGGCAGGCCGTCTGTCTCAGTGCCTAGCCCGTTTTTCTGCATGAAATTATGGGCGTCGACGCGAGACTTTGCCGCGCCAGTTTCTATACGAAGATTTTCCCACGCGCCTATGGATTCTTGCGCGGACATCTCAAGTTCTTTAATGAGTTGCTCGTCGACGTTTGAGTCTTGCATGGTTGTTGCGTTGATCATTCCGGATGTCGTCACCGCCTTATCTCCAAACTGCTCCATCAAGGCGTCGTGGGCCTGTTTGTATGTGGTCGAAAAGAACGCCGGGTCATTAGTAAACTTGGCCTGGAGATCCTTATTTTGTAACGCGGCGTTGACATTGGATGATGCCTGTTCCATCATCTTCACCCATGTAGCTTGCTGTTTTTCGTCCCCACCCTTGGCCTTGATCTGCGCCAGCATCTTCTTCTCGAAGTTGTCCCCCGCCTGCTTCATCGCGGCAGCGTATCGGGCGTCGGCCTGCGAAGCCTTGGCTCCGTAATAGTCGATGCGACCTTTCTTCTCGACTCGCGCGTCTTCACGCTTGTTCTGTTCGTCACGGAGTTTGTCTTCACGCGCAAACGCGATAGCCCGAAGATCGCGCTGTTCTGCGCGACCGAGTTCCTGTTCACGGATTCCTTGGCGCAGTTGTTCGCGCTTGAACGGAGTCTCGACGAGCGTCTGGGTTAAACGCGAGCCTGCGTCCATCAGTCCGCCAGGAGCCATCAATGCTTCAAAGGTTAATCGGGACATGGGTTCTCGCCTTACAGGTTATTGGCCGACCACGTCGGGTCGATGTTCGGTGCGCCAGGTGGTAGCGGGGTGCCGTAGGTTGGCCCCACTTGCGGAGCCGACCCGGACGTTCCGAACCCGTTGATGAACTGCGAGGCGTAGTCCACTTCGGCCTGGGTCAGTGGTGCGGAGGTCTGTGTTCCCGGCTGGGCGGCACCATAGGCCGAGATTCCTTGGCCGACAAGCCCCGCGAGAGCGCCAGCGAGCATCTTACCCCCGCCAACTTGCTCGGCGTCTTGACCTTTGAGGCCAAGGTGCTGGCGCATGAGCTGGTTGAACCGTGAGTTCTCTGCGCCCTCGACACCACCGACGAGCATTTCGTTCCCGACGACGTTCTGCAGCGGAGCCAAGCGCAGGTCCATTCCCTGACGGTTTCCCGTGTCGTAGTTTTCGAGGCCTGTGAGGTACCCGGAGTTCGAGATTTGCGCGAGGAGAGCTTCCAGACCAGGGCGCTGGTCCGCGAGATTCGTCTCAAGGGACTGGGCGAACGGCTGCTGGATAGGAGCGCGAGGCGTGTTGGGGCCAGCGAGTGCCGCCATGGCTCGGTCCATACCAGACTGCCCGGCTTGTTCTTGACGAACCTGGGCTTCGTTGGCTGCAGCAATTCGCGCTGGCCCGTTCCGCGCTTCCATGTACTGCGTGAGTTCTTGCCCGTGAGCAAGAGCGACACCTTCCATGGCTTTTCGCAGGTTGTCTGAGACGCGAAACTGTTCAGCCCCGTAGCGTTCTTCTTCTTGGCGGCGCTGCCGCATCACCCGTTCCATCGCTTTAGCGCGATCGTGCGCTCCGAGCATCGACAAGCCCGCGCCTGCGGCGACCATCGCACCACCGACGACAGTTCCCCAGCCGGGGACCATCATGACGGCGCTCCCCGCAGTTTGCAGGCCTTGGCCAGCCTGCGTCTCTGATTGTCCGGCTTCGGCCATTAGAGTAATTCCTGAGAACGGCGGTCGAGAGCAGCGTTCTGTTCACGTTGCATCGAGCCGTTCTGCCAGATGCCATACTGTTGGTTCGCGAAGTTCAGTGCGTTGCCCAGGCCTCGCGACAACTCGTCATTGTTCCAGTTGCTCAAGGTGCGCTGATCGTTCTGAATCTGGAACAAGTTCTGGTTCGTGCCTGCTTGGCCGTTGATCGTGTTCGTGCGCTGCTGGATCGCCTGGCCGGTGAGCGGATCGATCTGGTACGTCCCGAGAACATCGTTCACGCGCGACGCTTCGAGGGCCTGGGCCAGCGCGTTGCGTTGGTTCGAGAATCCGGCAGCAAGCTGTGCACCCTGCTGCTGGCCCTGCGTCTGCAGCGAAGCGTCTTGGCTTGCGTTCACAGACCCACCGATGTTGCCAGTGCGGCCACGAGCGAACGCATCTTGGCGAGCGCGTTCTTTGAGAGCTTGTTCAAGCTGGAAATACTGTGCGTCTTCGCTCGGCTGAACAAGTTTGTTGATCTCGTCTTGCCGCGCCGGGTCTGCGTAGAACTGTTCGACTTGCTGCCGTTGCTGCGTGCGGCGGTGGGCGTCCGCTGCGAGTTGCAACAACGCTTGGAACGCTTCAGGCGTAACCTGCGAATGGTTATACCGATTCATCAGCGCGGGATCGAATTGGAGATCCGCCGACCGAACCGTCTGCATCGTTTGGCTCGGTTTAGACATCGAAGATTCCCGTCAGCGCAAGGGCCACGATGTCCACCGTCGGAATGACCGCGGTTTCGATCGTGCCCGTTAGGCCCCCTATGAAGCCTGCACTGTTGACGGTCTGGGCCTGGACACCCGCGAACGTGTCGGCAGCGAGCAGCGACCCGCCGCCACCGCCGCCACCACCACGGGAGAATGCCCCGTTCCCACCGTCGGCAGTAAAGGAGCCATCAGTAAGGGTTTTACCGACGACGGCGCGAACAACACCAGCGCCACCACCGCCTGGATCGTTGCCACCACCGCCCCCCGTAGCCCCGCCGACGGACGACAGGACAGCACCAGTGCAGACGGCATCACCCGCGACATACAGACTGATGCGCCCACCCGCGTAGCCAGATGCGCCGCTGGTGCCACACCCCCCACTGCTGCCCCCGCGTAAGAGCTTGATGTCGAGCAAGGACAATCGAGCCGTGCCACGATAGGGGTCGGATGCACCGAAACCGCCGCCATTGAACGACCCACCGTGCCCGCCGCCGGTGCCGCCGCTGCCGCCGACCGCATCCGAAGCTCCGTGTTGTCCACCGCCTGCACCCGCAGTACGGGGCGCAGTTGGCCCGAAGGGGAAGTACGGCCAATCCAAGCCATCGAGGTTCACGCCAGTAATTTTTGCCGTCCACAATGATGTCCACGCACCGTTGATTATGGCATCTCCTGCGACATACCCGAAAATATCTCGGGCGTCGAGGACTGACCCACCGTCGTTGAGGTTTCCGCCGCATTTAAAACGGAAAGCGCAAACGCTATCCCAGTCGCGCTGCTGATCCGCGAGAGTCGGAAACCCGCGATTCGCGCTTATCGTGCCGCCGAGGGTCAAGTTCCCCACGCAGCGAACATCTAATCCGCGACAGTTAATATCTCCGAGGATCGTAATGTTGCCGCCAGCCCGCAGCTTGATCGTGTAATCGGACACGAGCATGAGAGCGCCCGCGTTGATCGTGATGTCGCCTTCGCTGAAAATCTCGACGGGTCCGGCAAGTGCAGCCTGAGCGACGGTAATCGTCAGAGCCACAAACTCGTAGATGCCACCAACAATCGCTGCGATAGGAGCACCGAGGCCCGTGCCGTCGATGCCTACGCCAGAAAGGTTGATGCTCGTCAGTGCCGCAGAGATCGCGTCGTCGACGTACTTCTTGTTCGTCACTTGATCGAGCGAACTCGGTCGCGGAACGCCGGTGATCGTGTGTTTGATCACCGTACCAGGACTCGTAACCTGATCCGCGTCGGCAATGTCTATTGCTAGTTCACCGAGGGTGAGCGGGCCAGTCAGTGTACCGCGAGCGACTGAATCTTTCAGCCCATCTGGGGCCAAAGAGTCTAGCGTTGATGCCGCGACAGCCGCATCCAACTGGGCCTTGTTGACGCCATCCGTTGGATCGGTACCTGCAGCGAGGGCCACTGCTTTATAGCCTCCAAAGTCCAAGGGGGCAACCATCTGGTTGGACCCGTCGGTTCGCAGAAATACCGTGATGATCGCGACGATCGAGGCTTGGAGATCCGCAAGCTGTTCGTGGACAACCACGTCGCCATCGCGAATAGAACGTGGAGAATTGCGGACCCGGAAGTACGTCTTGTAGGCAGCACTGAACGAGCCGTCGACTCCACCCACCATGCCCGTGACGTTGCTGATACTCGGACTCGTGTTGACGATCGGGATGTTTCCGGCGGCATAGGGAATCTCGTTGGTCAGGGCGACGAGCCGGTAAGCTCCGGCGTTCGACTCAGTGGCTTTCACGGCGACCGGAGCGTTCGCCATCGCGGTAACGAAGTTCGCGGCAGACGCAGCGATAGTCAGACCAATCGTGACCGGGGTGTTTCCGGGCGTCACGATCGAGTTGTCGTCCCACTCGAACACGATCGGTGGATTCGAGCCGTCGGCGACGGTCGTCAAATCGCCGTCGAGCGGGAGAGCGTTGATGCGGAACGAACCGACCGCGACTGCTGGAGCAATCGTGACCGTTGAGCGTTCGTTCAGTTCCCACTGGCCCGTAAGTTCACGGGTGCCGTTCGTGAGAACGTACTGGCTCAAGTCACCGAGCGCGATGATCAAGTCATCGAGATCGCGCATGACTTCCGTCAGCGCAGGGCCAACTGTGTTCGCAACGTAGCGACCTTCGGGGTCGTCATAGCCGATTAAGTTCGCGCCTTCATCCTGAACAACCGACAGCATGCGATCGAGCACACCCGCGAGGTTGGTATAGATGAGAGCTTGGACGTTGTCGGTGCCAGCGATAGGCGCGACGGCCATCGTGAACGTGGTGTCATTGTACGAGATCGGGTCTGTTCTCACGCCGCCAACGAACACGCGGACCAAGTCGACAGTCGCGTCGATAGGCTGCGCGAACACGAACACGGTCTGGGCACCGGTACCGTTGAACAGTTCTTCCGTGATCACGTCGTTCAAGCGAACCGCTTGATCGAGCTTCAGCTTGCCGTCGGTAGTCGTGAACCGGCGCAGGAACGTGTTGACTTGGTTCGTAACCGAGGCCAGCCGCGACAGTTCAGCGTTCACCGCCGAGCCACGGATCCCGATGCCTAGCTGCTGGTCGCGGGCGAAATCAGTCGTGCGGTCGTAACGATCAGGGTAAGGCATGTTATCCTCGGGGGCCGTCGGCGAAAAGGCCCAAGATATACGCCTGTGTGCGCTCGTCAGTATAGACACGCACGTCAGCGATCAACCCCACGAAGGGGGCATAGGCCGGAGGTGGAAGAATCAGTATCGGTGGAGGGATCGGAATGGTGTCGTGCAGGACGCCGTCGTAGTACAATTCGGTATCTGTCGCAGTGAGGACCGCACCGACCTGATGCCAGTCGCCATCGTACAGGACGATCGTGCCGCTCGATCGGGCGTAGAGCTGACCGTTGACCCATAACTCGATCTTGAGGCCCGTGGTGGCAGGCGCGATCCGAAGTTCCCAACCGACGTTCTCAGCCGTCCGGTACGCCGCCACGGTCATGGGCTGGGGGACACCCGTGGGCTTGACCCAGGCGAGCACCGAGAACTGGTCAAGCGTGCGGCCAGACAGACGATTGTCGGTATACCCATAGGTTGACCCGTCGAAGGTCAAACAGCGGTAGCTGAAGGGTTCTCCAGGGTCCAGGCCCCACGTTGGAGCACCGACCCATTGCACCCGAACACCCGTGGCGTCGTCGTAGCTGACGATGTCGCCAGTCAGTGCCGTCACGTCATCGTCCTGCATGACTTCAGCGTCGCCGACTCCAGCCCAGCCACGGAAGCGGAAGCACTCGACACCCGCCCAGGTCAGGATCCCTGTCGTTGCATCGAACGCAATGTTCCGAGCCGACAACCGGCGAAGCAAGGGCTGCGGGTCGGCGCGGGTCAGATAAGCAAAGGGGGCTTGCTGGGTGCCAATCATCTGAGCGAAGCGGCCCAAGAAATGCCGACGCATGTTCGGATCACGGAACTGCCGCGAACGGTCGACAGACCGTTTGGCTTTCTGGATGCCGAGCAAGTATTCGGCGGATACATCCGACAAGTCGGTATCGACGGCGAGAACAGAACCAAACTCTTGAAGGGCTTCGTGGTACGAGAACGTCATCTCGTCAGTCGCGGGGTCATAGATGCAGTATGTCTCGGAGGTCAGATAGAACAGCAGGCCGTCGAAGGCCATGATGTCCGTCGGGTTGAAACCCGCAGGCAACTGCGTCTTGTTCACGATCGTAAGACGGACGCCATCCCATCCGACCGTGAGCAGCGTGCGCCCGGTCGTGAGCATGACGTACAGCGTCGACGGGTCGTTCTCGTCGATGAAGATACTCTTGGCATATCCACCGATGACGATCGCGTCGAGTTCAGCAAGCGTCACCGGATCACGGGCGACGAGCATGCCAGTGGTCTTAGTCCGCGCATGGAACACGGCGCTCACGTCGTTGCGGGCGAGCAATGCCCCACCCATCTCGTGGTCGTTCACGACGTTTATTTCGACGTTCGGGGCATCGACCAAGAACATCGACAGCCTGCCGTTGTCCTGCGGCGTCCACTCGCAGAGAATATACAAGTAGTCCTCGCGCCGATTCACGAACGTCGGCGGGGGCGTCAGCACTGCCGTCTGATCTTCGATCATGATCATGCTGAACGCTTCGTCGAAGCGGAGTTCAAGCACGCGACCCGACAGCGGCGACGCGACAGCGATCCGATCGAACGCGAGGATCACTGCGTCCGACGCCCCGATCAGATCGGGGTGGGCGAAAGTTACATCAGAGACAGTCATCCTGACCCCACGAGAACGATGGAATCAATGTGCGCCCGCTCGAACGAACCCGTGTCCTTGAAGGTGAACCGGAACGCGACTGCGTGAGAGATCACGTCGACGGGGATCATGCCTTCGTCGTAGGTCGTGCCTTCAACGTTAATCGCCACTGGCTCGACGAGTGAACGGTTCCGCTGGTCGAGGTACACGGAAATGTCGATGGTTGAATCCGACATGACATCCATCGTCGTCCACTGCTTGAGCCAGCGTGGATGACCACCATCGCAGAAGTGTGAATCAATGTACGCTGGCACATCGAGATTCTCACCGTTCACTTGGTCGAACACCGTGTCGGGGTCTAGCTTGTACACCATGTTCTCGCGACGAACGTAGAGCGTGCCGTCGAGTTCCGTCATGTAATCGACTGCGATCGGCAGTTCCCAGCGAGTCCAGCCGACGATGCCCATGGATGGCGACAAGGTGAAGCAGAAGGCCTGACTGGTCGAACCCGTGTTGAAGATGCAGATGTACTGCGACCGAGCTTGCGACCACAACGAATGGACGTTGAGCGAATCAGTGTTGTTGAATGCTTTGGTGAGTTCCGTGATCGCTGCGCCGAGATCGCCTTCGCGCAGTTCTCCAGTGACCGTCTGCGTCTGCAGCGAACGGAAGCCGCCTTCGGAGAAGTAGAAGATGTCGCCGATAACCGGGGCTAGACTACCGAACACCGTTGTTCCGGGGCCGTTCAACGCCGTGTTGAACGTGATCTTCGCGGGGTCCGGATCAGGGTTCCAGAACTGCATGCTGTTCGAGAACACGACGACGAGTCGGCCCTGGTGTGTGGTCAGGCCTTGCACGTCGGCTTCACCGAGCGCGTGTTCGTTGACGTTCAAGAACCCAGCGTCGTTCGGAGCGTCGGCTTCCTTCCACGTTCCTGGCCCGAACTGCGTCGAGCTATACCGGACAACTTTCTGGGTGACATCCGGAGCGTACAGCTTGCGCTGGATCTTGGTGAGATCGGGGCCAGCCTCGAAGCCAGTGTCGATGCGCGTGTTCACCGGGTCGAACACCCCAGCGGGGAACGTCGTGATCCAATGGTGAATGTACTGGCCCGAGTCCGTTTCGAGAACGAAGTAGGGCAGCGCACCGTACAAAGTGTCGGCACTCCACGACGAGTTCGCGGTCATGCGGACATACTTGGTCGGCGCGACGGGGGTTGAGACAGAGTCACCAAAGGCGTCGGCACGAATGCCCGTAGGCATTGAGGTTTGGTAGCCGTAACCAGAGGGCACCGCTACGCGCAGCGATCCACCGAGAGTATACAGACCGTGGGTGTTGGGTGGCAGTTCACCAAACTCAAGCAAGCCGTCGCGCCGTCGATACCCACCACCGGTATCGAGGTCGACATTCAGTACGTCGTAGGCCGATGCAGGATCCGAGGCCGACTGTAGGTTGCGGCGGTCGATGCCTTTCGCTGGCGCGGCGTTGCCGTCCAGCGTACCAGGGAAGACCGTCATCGATCGTTTAGATGGCATGGCTTACCAGGGATTCCAGCCGTCGCTGTATTCTACTCCGGGTCCGATGTTGCCGTTCTGTCCACCGAGGGGGACTTTCTGAACACGGAGATAATGCGACTGGCGTCCACCGACATTGAAGACCCGCCCTGGTCCTTGCTTGGCAACGATGCGTGCGACGTATTGCGCGTGCATCTGCCGAGCTTCCTGAACACCCGGTTGCTGGTAATGCACTTTACCGAGGATGACAGCGCGTTGGATGATCGCTTCAGAATCGAACGGCAGCAAATCGCCGTCGTCACGATAGATCGGCACGCGACGCTGGTAGAAAATAGCAAGCTTCGTGAACACATCAGTCGGCGCAGGGATAATCTGGATCTCACGATCGACGACACGCCACCGAGTAGGCAGACCGATCTTCGCGAGAAGCTCTGGGTCTGTCGAGTCGCCCGGCCAGTCTTGCACCTGGATACCACCAGCCATCGGGTACCGACGACCATTCATGTCGACGACTTCCATGGTGAAACTGCCAATGGTCGTCTCATCGGGAAACTCGTAACGGTCCTGCCCAGTGATCAGAGACAAGAACAATTCAAATACCGTATCAGTCCAACGAACTTCGAGAGCGAGTTCGTTGGTGGCTTGCTGGATGAATGAGTTGATCCGCTTGACCCCGCGAGTGACAGCGGTGCCTTGATCAGCGAAACCCAGGCGGGTCATGACTTCCGCCCGCGCATCAGCGAGCGTGTATTGGGCTACGAAAGCCATGACCTACCTCCAGTTTACACGGCGGCGATGATGCCGATCGCGGACGCGAGGACATCATCGCTGATGCTCGGGGTGATACCATCGACGGATTCGAGTTGATCAAGAGTCGCAGCGGCGACGGCTTCGATCGACTGGTACCCGGCGTCGTACAGGGCCTCGGCGATTGCTGAGGTAACGTGTTCGATCTTGTTCAGGCCTTCGAGTCCAGCGATCCGTTCAGGGTCTTCGCCAACGGCAACAGGCGCAGTCGGAGCAGTCTTGGTAGACAGGTCGTCACGCTTGAGGCACGAGTCGAACTCGCGGCGGAAGGCGACTTCATCCGGATAGGCTTTCTGGGCATCGGCCCCGAAGCGGCCACAGAACTCGTCATAGGCTGCGCGAGCATCTTCAAACTCGGCAGTCTCGTCGGCACGAGGGCGTTCGATGGTATGGACCTTTACTTCCTGTCCGGGGAAGCGGGCTTTGATAGCCGCGACATCGTACCGCATGCAGGTAACGATGTGTGAAGTGCTACGGACAAACTCAAGACGGATCTTACGGAGGCGGATAGACATGTTTTTCCTTGCGAGGGATAGGGGTTACGCGGGGATCAAAAATCCCCACCGGTTTCCCGGTGGGGTATCTTGAACCTCGTGGCTCAATTAGGCGGCGAACTCGTGGACGAAGTTCGTACGGGGGTTGATGCCGTACAGAACGTAGCGTCCATCGACTGACATGCGGGTCACGCGCTGATCGCTAGGATCCAGAGGCACGGTGACTTCCTTGTCTTCCTTCTCGCCATGGCCCCAGGCCCATGACTTGTTGTTGATGCCGTAGGCGCGACGACTCCAGGTCACGTCTCCGGTCAACTGAGCCATCAAGTCCATCGTGGGGTTGTACACCACGGGGATGTTGTTGAACGACCACTGGGTATCGGGGATGCCAATATCCACGGGGCCTGGTCCCTTGATGTCCGCGTTGAAGCGGAAGCGCGAGGCATCCTTCACCGCGTCGCTGTAGCGATCGATCCAGCCACCGGAGGCCATGATCACGTTCACGCCAGCGCCCTTGAATCCGCGATTGTACAGACTGCACGCACGCATCAGGCCGTTGACATCACGCTCGAAGCTGGCTGCCGTCGAGGTCAGAACCGCAGGGTTCTGCATCGCCGGGTCAGTGCGGGCGCGGCCACCGTAGGTGCCGACGGTCGGGGTCTTGCTGATGTAGTCAGTCAAGGCGACTGGCTCCAAGGCGTTACCCGAGACGTTGTGCAAGAACTTCTGATCGACCAGAACGTCCCAGCGATCGTAGGCGGATTCGACCTTCTCTTTCAAGGTGTCGAACATGCGAAGGGCTTCGACCTTCGACATCTTGCCCGCGAAGTCTTTGGAGCGTGAACCGTTCGGGACGATGACGAAGCCAGCGTCCTTGAGTTCCTGATGCCACAGTTCCAAGCCCATGTGGACTTGAGTACCGTTGAAAATCAGGTCGAAGCCTTCACGCCATTCTTGGAAGCGCAGGCGATCTTTGTTGTACCAAATCTGCATATCAAGTTCATCAGCTTCCTGCTTGTACTTGACGGTCAGTTGGTTGCGAATGAAGGGAACAACCTTGCCCATCTTCTGCAGCATCGAATGCCAAGGCATTTGACGACGGTCGAGGATGTAGGGGTCTTTCGGATTATCGAGATAATCGCGAACGCCGAAAATTGTTTCGGCTAATTGTTCCGGAGTTAAGTAGACAGCAGCGGTCGTCATGACGTTAATCTTTCAGGCTATTTCGAGAAGAATCTTCCGGACGCGACAGCGTCGGCGAATCCTTCTCGGGAGGTTGAGTCCTCTGTTCTGCCTCGGCGAACGCCGCCGGGACGGAGAGAGGGGTCAGGCGGAATTGCCGCGTTCACCTTTCGCTTCACAACCCTATCAGCACAGTCTCGCGCGAGCGTACCCCACAAGTGCGGGGGTGAGCCTTTATACTGTGCCAGTTCTTTCATCACGTCATCCACAAGGGATTCCCACTCGGGAACCTTAGCTCTGAACTCCGCATCCACTGCAGCAATGGCTTGCTGCCCGAGATCGACTGGATCTACCGTCAGTGCCGGGCCTCGTGGAGACGCGGCGGCTGGCGGGGCATCTGGTCGGCGAGGCGGGGTACGCTTCGCTTGCAATTTCTGGGCTGCTGCTTCGGTCATTTCGTAGGCTTTGACCAACTCAGTTAAGTCAGAATCGAGTTGCACACTCTCGTCGGGCGTCTTGGTTCCCGCATCAGGAAGCGCGACACCTAGGTTTTTAGCCATGGCGGCGAGAATCTGACCGGCTTTGCCCGGCTCGCGTTGAACGAGCAGGCCCAAGTCTACCCATTGGTCCCACGCTTTGGTGTCAATCTTGTGCTCAGTGAGCTTCGATTCGACATCTTCGCGATACTTCGCTTTCTCCCGCAGAACTCTCATCTCTGCTTCAGCTTTGGCGAAGCGTTCGTCGCCGTTCTTACGAGCGGTGATTAACTGGCGAATGCGTTTTTGGGAATGACCCGTGTACGACTTTAACTCTGCGTCATCGGGGTAACTCAGATCAGGAGCAGCGGGAGCCGCTGGTTCCTTGACCTGCTTTGCCTCGGGTTTCGACGAGTCGTGGGCGACAGGGGTTGGGGGTTCAGGCGTCTTGTCAGTGGCTTTTGGTTCCGGGGCTGGGGGTGTTTCCACCTCTGGCTCTGGATCCGGGCCTGACGTGAGATTTTCAACGATCGCGGCGACGTGCTCGTTCTTGAGCAATTCTTCGTGTTCGCGATCAAGTGGTCTGTGGTCCTCGGGCGAGTTGGACTCTGACGCCCCGGTGTTCGTGGTCTTTTCCGCGCCTGACGGTTGCGCGGCCTGCTTAACGTCTTCGGTCATACTATACCTTGGTTATGGGTGGATTCAACGGGGGGTTTGTCCGCCTGGTAAGGAGGCGTTGGGTGGAGTGGAAGTTTGACCGCCGCCGGGTGTGCCGGGCGGGGGGCCAGGAGGCTGGCCGCTGCCGCCACCCATCGGTGGCTTTTGGCCGGGAGGTGGGCCGATAGCCCCGACTGCCGACAGCCAATCGGTGTTCTGATCGTTGATCTCTGACAGGCGCGTCGCCAGCCAGATGGGGTTCATCTGCATGCCGTGCTCGGTCATGATCGCCGAGACAAGCTGGAGATTCTTGAGTTCTTCCGAGACATTCGGCTTGCCCGTCGGGCTAGCCGTGATGTCGAGCCAGAGTTCCGCGATGAAGGCTTCGCGCTGATTGATGTCCGTCGGGAAGATCAAGCCGGGGCCGACAATGTCCTTCGCGTTCTCGTAGGGCAGCGAACGCCCCATGATCGCGATCATGTCCCGAGCAATCGACTCGATGAACGACACGAACAAGAACTGTTCACGGCCCTGTTGGCTCTTGAGCTGTTCTGACGCGAAGCTGACTTCGGTCGCGAGGTTCGCTGTGCCGACGCCGCCGAGTCCGGCAGCAGGCATCGCAGCCATGAGCTGCATGTCGAGCATGGGTTCCTGCGTGCTGACCAGCGCAGGATTGTAGGCGATACCCTCGAAACGGAACAGGGTCTTCTGGATCTCGTCGGGCTTTTCGACTTCGATGACTTGAAGCGGACTGGAACTCTCGAACTTGTCGATCTCCTGTTCGTTCATCGCGCCTTTACCGATCAACAGGCGTGGGAGGGTCGCTTTGCGGTACTCAAGGCCGTGGGTGCGAACCGAGTTGATCTCGTTCTGCAGCGGCATGAGCAGTTCGACCATCGAGGGTGCGTAGAAATACCC
>Ga0315291_10003936_pt1 | contig 19068 bp, 11 predicted proteins | sample YL17G12_20_MG_FD_203070 | JGI IMG/M metagenome (GOLD analysis project Ga0315291, IMG submission 203070) | Sediment microbial communities from Yellowstone Lake, YNP, Wyoming, USA - YL17G12_20 | ecosystem: Environmental > Aquatic > Freshwater > Lake > Sediment | place: USA: Wyoming | collected...
CATCGACTAATCCGAATTTACAGAATATTCCAATTTCAACAGATTTAGGCCGTGAAATGCGTGAAGCATTTATTTCTCCTGCTAAATCGGTATTTATATCATTTGATACATCACAGCAGGAATTAAGAATTCTAGCGCATTTATCAAATGAAAAGAATTTAATACAAGCTTTTAGAAAAGGAGTAGATATACATGCTCTAACTGCAAGCAAAATATTTAATAAAGATATTAAAGAAGTAAATGGTACTGAGCGAAGAATAGGTAAAACTATTAATTTTGGTGTTATGTATGGGATGAGTGCACATGGTTTATCAGATGCTTTGAAAATATCTGTTAGAGATGCAGCGCAGTTTATAGAGAAGTACTTTAATGAATATCCTAATATAAAAAGATATTTCGAAAATTATTTATATGAAGCTCGTGAAAAAGGATATGCTGAAACTATATTTGGGAGAAGAAAATTTGCATTCAGATTGAAAACTTATAATGAAAGACTTAAAAATGCTATAAAAAGGGAACTAATAAATTTCCCTATACAAGGTAGTGCGGCAGATATGATAAAAATTGCAATGATTAATTCTCAAGAATTAATTGAGAGAAAATACGATAAAAAAGCAAAAATGATTTTACAAATTCATGACGAACTAGTTTTTGAGTATAAGGGTATTAAGAAGAGAAAAGATTTTATTGAGAATATAACAAGAACTATAGAAAGTGTATATTCATTGAAGGCTCCAATTAAGGTAGATGTTCATATTGGAAAAAATCTTGCGCAGACCCATTAAAAGGAATATTTTGCGTTTGAGGAAATTCTTATGTAAAATATTTCATCTTTAAAATCTTAAATAGTAAATATGGCAAAAAGGACATTTGTTTCAAAAAGAGCATTAAAGCTGGTTTTTTATGGAGCAGCTGCTGTAGTTGGTGTTTTTTTGGCTATTTCCACTGCTAAGAAGAAAGGTATGATTTTGAAAAAGAGTGGTCAGAAAATTATTAAAAAAACAAAGTTAAATCTAAAAGCAATTAAAGATAAATTAAATAAAAGACAGATTCAGATGATTAAATTATTCGACAAGGAAGATAAAATTACGAATGAAATGCTGCAAAATGTAATTGAAGGAGTTACAGAGAGAACTATAAGAAGAGATTTGAACTTTCTGGAAGAGAAGGGGTATATCAAAAAGATAGGTAAAACAAAGGGAAGTTATTATACATTGAAATAAGAATTAAGATTATAAAACTTTATTCTACTAGCATTTGTTTTTGAAATCTTACTTTATCCTCAATATTATTACATTATTTCAGTTATTTTAATATAAAATCGTTGTTGGTTTAGGTAAGTAATAAATATAGCAACACCTTGTTTCACAAGTGTTTTAAAAATGTTAATAACTATAAGATGCACACGTTTGTACCTGTTTCACAAACCGTATTAATGTATTCAAGAAGCTTATATAGTGTTGAATGCTTTTATCTAGGTCTATGTCTATATTTTTTTGGATTTCTAAATGTTGTTTCTGGTCTTCCTGGTTCTGGTTCAGTTTCTGATATTGGATTTGGAGTACCTCTAATTACGAACACATCTTTGATTTTTTTACCTACATATAAACCTAATACTGCATATGGAGTAAGTGCTGGCCATTTAGTTACTCCAGAACAAAGTATTTCATTCCCACTTTCAGTTAAGGTAAGTTTATACCCACGACGTACAAAGAAATATTTATCACTCCTAATGTTTAATGGTACTGGAATTGCTCCTGGTGTTGGTATATAACAGTATGCCTCTAAACTACTATCCAAACCTTCGCTTAAAACAAGACTACAATTTACACATACCCCAGTAGCTGTTATAGACAATGTTGCAGATAAATTAAAATGACTATGTAAATAATCAATCTGAAGTTGGATAGGGTAAGCTAATTTTCCAAATGCTGATAGGAAATTTCTAATGGGAGCATCTATCTGATCAAGAGTTGTTTTTAATCTTTGAAATTGTTTATGCCTATGCATATTACGCATATCTGAAAGTAATCCAGTTGGTCCTAAAAGATTTTGTAAGGTGTCATTAAGTTGTGTTAGTATTTGAAAACCAAATTCTATTGTGGTTATAGTATTAATATCAATGGGAAAGTTACAAATAACATCTAAATCTTTGACTCTATCTCTCGCGCGAATAGCCCATTCTGATGCAGTTGGTAGTGTATGTTGTAATCTTAATGTTTCAATTAAAGCTACTAAGTAATACCTCTCTATTCGAAAACCTACTAAAGATCTATTCTCCTCATATCTATGAATTTGACCTAACATTAACTGAATTTCTAAATCAACCTGTTGGTTTAGTTCTTCTATTTTTTCCCAACCACCATGAGGTGCTGAATAATATTTTAGATGTCCTTTCGTGATATTTTCAAGCACTAATTCTCTTAAGTCCCTGAGTAATAATCTTTCTCTTTCTACTTGGATGAGATAAGTTTCAAGTCCTATTCCCAAGTATCTTGCGGCTAATCCAGCTACTTGTTTAAGTGTATCGTAAAGAGTAGTTAAATGGGTTCTTTCTTCATTAGTTAATCTCAGGGGTGATCTTTCAAATTCGTCTATTGATAATAAAAAGGTAGGAATATTATCTCGAAGATATTCTATAGATGCTTTTAATGAATCAATATGAGTTCTTATTCGTCCAATTTCTGGAGAATCAGGAGGTTTAGAGGCTAATTTTATTATTTCAGCTTTAATTTCTCTTTGTGTCGCTTCAGTATATTGTGGATCTGGTGGTTCGTGGTCCATAAAATATGATTGATTGTATTGTTAGGGGCAGAAAAAATATTCTCAATTCTAATTATAACCTATTTACACTATTATATTCAAAGAAAACTTTTTCAATTTGCATATTTATTACTCAATAGATTATTAGTATAATATAGATATATGCTTGATACTTTCTAATTAAATTCAGGTATTTTGATGTATAAACCTATATACAAAATAACGAATAATCTCCTTACATTCATTTCACAAATTGAAGCAGCTAGGCAGATTATTGATAATGCTCCTTTAATACCTTCTTGGGAAAGAAGATTTCGACTTGATGCCGAAGAAAGAACTATTTACTTTTCAACTAAGATTGAAGGAAATAAATTAGATTTTAACGAAACAAAGGATATTATAAAAAATGAATCTGTTAAGACTTTTAGGAGAAGAGATATTCAGGAGATTGTGAATTACAGAGATGTAATTCAATTTATGAGTAAGTTAAAAAATAAATCTATAGATAAAAAAACATTACTATTAATTCATAAAAGGATTATGAAAAATATATTACCTTCTGAAGAACTAGGAAAATTTAGATATTGCGAAGAGGTATTACTTCATTCAAAAAGTTACAAGGTGGTTTTTGAACCTATTGAACCGGAATTTATCGAAGGTGAGGTTGATAATTTGTTTTATTGGTTTCAGGATAAAGCAAAAAATGTTCACCCGGTTATCAAAGCAGCTGTATTACTTTATGAAATAGCAAGGATTCATCCATTTACCGATGGTAATGGAAGAACTGCAAGAATTCTAGCAACTTTAAGCTTGTATTTAGATGGTTATGATATAAAGAAATTTTTCTCATTAGAAGAGTATTATGATCAAAATTTAAGTGAGTATTATAAGGCTTTAGAAAGTGTAGAGGAGAATGGCGATGATCTTACCTTTTGGCTTGAGTTTTTTGCAAAAGGGTTATCAATTGAACTAGAAAGAGTAAAAAACAAAATTCTTGATATCAGCAGGGATACCGTTTTAAGGAAGAATATAGGTCAGGTAGCTTTAAATGATAGACAGATTAAAATAATTAATTATATTCAGGAATATGGTATTATAAGTAATAAAAACTGGCAGAATATGTTTCCAGACATAAGTGATGATACAATTTTAAGGGATTTGAAAGATTTGATTAAGAAGAAAGTTGTAAAGAAGAAAGGGGTGACAAAATCAGCGAAATATATTCTTAAGTAGTAGAAATAAATTTTTAGTTATGTTTTTATGGGATACACTGATAGTTTAATTATTCTGATTAACATTGTGTTTGTGATAATTATGATAGTAATTCTTGGATATAATTTGTATTACCTTTATATCACTTTTAGAGATAAGGAATACTTGTGGTTTGCAATAATATTTATGTTTCCTTTAATTGGTATACTTATTTATCATTATTATAAGTACTTTCATAGAAAATAAATTATTCTTAAGAGGAAGATTTGAAAGTTTAAGATTTTTAAATATATAAAAAATGAAGTTTAAAGATTTTGCGAATATATTAGAGAAGGTAGAAAAGACGAGTGCTAGAAATAAAATGGAGAGTATATTAAGCGATCTGTTTAAATCGTTTGAAAGAGACGATATATGTCCGGCGGTGTATTTATTAAACGGAAGAATTGTGCCCAAATTTTTATCTTTAGAATTTAACTTCGCTAGGAAACTTATGATAAGGGCTTTGTCAGATGCTTTTAATGTAAATTTAGAGAATATAAAAGAAAGTTTTAAAAGTGTTGGTGATCTTGGATCAGTTGCGGAATTTTATAATAAAAAGAAAGATTCTAATATTAAGTTAATAGATGTTTATCAACATCTATGTAAGGTAGCTTCTCTAACAGGGAAAGGGTCTCATCAAGGTAAAATAAATGAAGTAGTAAGGTTGATCAAAGATTGTGATAAGCTATCTTCGAAGTATGTTATGAGAATGATACTTGGAAATATGCGTTTAGGAGTAAGTGATAAAAGTATTTTAGATTCTTTATCTATGGCAATTATTGGAGATAAATCTAAAAGAGGTGTTTTGGATAGGGCATACGGAGTCAGGGGAGATATAGGATTTTTAGCTAGAGAAGTATTAACGCATGGAATTAAAGGTGTTGAGAAAATTAAAATTATGCCGGGTGTTCCTATAGCAAGTATGCTATGTGAAAGAGAGGCTTCGGAAGATGAAATTTTTAAAAGATCTCCTATTTGGTTTGTTCAACCAAAATACGATGGTTTAAGATGTCAAATCCATTATAGTAAAAAAGGTTTTAGATTAATGAATAATCAACAATTAAAGCAATTCAAACTTTTAGAAAATAAGGAAGAAAACACAAGAATATTTTCAAGAAATCAAGAAAATCTAACTAAGATGTTCCCTGATATAGAGCAAGCTGTAAGAAAATTGAGTGTTAGCACAATAGTTCTTGATGGTGAGGCTATTGGGTATAATGAAAGCAGTGGTAAATATATACCTTTTCAAGAGACTATACAGAGAAAAAGAAAATATGATATAAAAAAAGCTGTGATGAGGATACCTATTAAACTTTTTGTATTTGATATTCTTTATCTGAATGGGAGAGATTTATCTGAAAAGCCTTTTACTGAGAGGATAGAAGTTCTAGAACATATGTTATCAAAATCTCAAAGACAAGACATTATAAAATATACCCCTACAAATAGAGTTAGTAACCTTAAAGATCTGAAAGTATTATTTGATAAATATATAAATGAAGGAATGGAGGGAGTAATATTTAAGCTGTCAGAAAGTGGATATGAATTTGGAAGGAGGGGATTCAGCTGGATTAAACTTAAAAAAAGTTCAAAAGGATATTTAGTTGATAGTATAGATGCAATTGTGCTGGGATATTATCATGGAAGAGGAGCAAGAGCGAAATTCGGTATAGGAGCAATTTTAATTGGAATTTACAATAAGGTTAGCAAGAAATACGAATCGATAGCGAAGGTCGGTACGGGAATAAAAGATGATGATTGGCAAAAAATTAAAAAAAGATTAGGTCAGTTATCTACTGAACAAAAACTTGAGAATGTTTATGTAAAGAAGGAATTAGCTCCAGATGTCTGGGTAAAGCCCGAAGTAATAATTGTCGTTAGTGCCGACGAGATAACTAAAAGCCCGAATCATACAGCTGGATTTAAGGAAGGTAAGGGATATTCTTTAAGATTCCCTAGACTTATAGGTTTTGATAGAAAGGATAAGGATATAATTGATGTAACAAGTATCTCGGAAATAAAAAGATTATATTCTTTACAGCATAATAAAAAGGAAGAAGTTTGAAGATTTTATTGAGTAATTTACTATTGACATTCTAGTATATCAAATTTATACTTAGTCTGTATTTTGAATTAATGTATTTATTTTATATTTTATTTAAAAAATATGGCTGATACAAATGTAAAACAACCTAGTACCTCAGCTACACAAAACAAAACCAATGCAATCCTTGCTTGGGTTTTTGCACCTATTACAAGTTTCATCTTTATGAATGATAAAGATGAATTTACCAAAAAGTGTGCAAAACATTCAATGTACTTTGGAGTTGCTGATTTCATTATATGGGTATTGTTGATCTTAGGATCCACATTTGGAGGTATCTTGACGTTTGGAATTGGTACGATATGCTGTACGATTCTGATGCTTGTATGGAGTGCAGCATCTATTGCTGTGAGAATTATTGGTGCAGTTAAAGCTAATAACGGTGAGTTATTCGAAGTTCCGCTTATTAGTAAAATGGTAAAAGAATAATTCAAACACCATTGATGAAAGATAAAAAGCTGTCCTATTAAAAAAGGACAGCTTTTTTGTTATAATTGAGTTATAAATTAAATGTTTATGAAATAATATGGAAAAGTTAAATAATTTCATGAAAAATTTGCAAGTAGATACGTTAAGAAATATAGAATTATCTTCCCTTTTTGACTTAAAATATTTAACTGATCTAAATCCTTCAGGGAATTTCATATATGAACAGTGGATATATTTTATCGTTCTTATAAACTTAACATTATCATTACTAGTATTTTTTGTTTTTTCGAAAATGTTTTTCAGTATCAAACCTATATATAAATTCGTGAGGAAGATGTCATTTATTTGGTTTACAAATACGATATTCCTTTTATTTTACAATTTAGTTAGAGTAGAAGGAGTAAGTATGCTATCAATGCGGTTAATTTTAGTCTTAATTATATTAGCTTATATTTTAATCATTATTTACACAATATTTTATTATTTCTTTAGATTACCGAAAAAGATTAGGGATTATAATACAGCTAAAATACGCAATAAATATATGCGAAGAAAACACTAAAAGAAGTTAGATAATTATGTGAAGTTAAGTAAGGTTTTGAGCCAGCACAGTAAAAATTGACAATTATCCTCCATTTATGTTATATTATAAAGGTATTTTAAGAATACTGTCCCGCTAAGCGGGATAAGTTCCTCGAAAAGAAATTTCACTATTTGTTTATTAAGTATAAGGTTGTTATTGAATATGATATATGATATATTAACTTTACCTTTTTAAAGGTATGATCCTTGACAATAGAAAAGTGTTAGGAAGCTTGGTTTAAATTTAAACTAAGTTTGAAACGTCAAACCTTTGATAAATCCTTACTTACAGTGTAGTAAGGTCTTTCTTTATCATCTGATTTAGAAAGTTCGAATTGATCTTAACTGAAGATTATATATCTTCAGTAGTAATTTTACGGAGAGTTTGATCCTGGCTCAGGATGAACGCTGGCGGCGTGCCTAAGGTATGCAAGTCGACCGCGCTTAGCGCGGGGCAAACGGCTGAGTAATACGCGAGAACTTACCTCTAACACGGAAATAATCCTGTGAAAGCAGGTCTAATGTCCGATAGTCCCCCGCATTGCGGGGGTAAAGTTTTTACGGTTAGAGAAAGGCTCACGGCCTATCAGGTAGTTGGTAGGGTAAATGCCTACCAAGCCTACGACGGGTAGCTGGTCTGAGAGGATGGTCAGCCAGACTGGGACTGAGATACGGCCCAGACTCCTACGGGAGGCAGCAATTAGGAATCTTGCGCAATGGGGGAAACCCTGACGCAGCGACGCCGCGTGGTGGATGAATGCTTTCGGGTTGTAAACACCTTTTGTAAGGGAACAATACTGAGTGTACCTTACGAATAAGCACCCGCTAACTATGTGCCAGAAGCGTCGGTGATACATAGGGTGCTAGCGTTATCCGGAATTACTGGGCGTAAAGAGATGCGTAGGCGTTTATACAAGTTATTTGTTAAATATCTCTACTTAATGGAGAAAATGCAAGTAATACTATATAAATTGAGACAGAAAGGGGAGAGGGGAATTCCTGGTGGAGCGGTGAAATGCGTTGATATCAGGAGGAACACCGAGGGCGAAGGCACCTCTCTGGTTCTTGTCTGACGCTAAGGCTCGAAAGTGTGGGGAGCAAAACGGATTAGATACCCGTGTAGTCCACACTGTAAACGATCTTCGCTAGATGTTTGTTTTAAATATTTATGTTTAACTTCGGTTAGATGTTTTGTTTAGAATGGGTGTCGTAGTTAACACGTTAAGCGAAGCGCCTGGGGAGTACGGCCGCAAGGCTAAAACTCAAAGGAATTGACGGGGACCCGCACAAGCGGTGGAGCGTGTGGTTTAATTCGATGGTAAACGAAGAACCTTACCAAGACTTGACATATAGCTGCAAATCCCGAGAAATCGGGAAAGCCTTCGAGGGTGCTATACAGGTGCTGCATGGCTGTCGTCAGCTCGTGTCGTGAGATGTTGGGTTAAGTCCCTTAACGAGCGCAACCCTTATCCTTAGTTAAATATTTCTAGGGAGACTGCCCTGCCAAAACGGGGAGGAAGGTGGGGATGATGTCTAGCCCTCATAGCCCTTATGTCTTGGGCGACACACACGCTACAATGGGAAGTACAACGGGTTGCCAAATCGCAAGATGGAGCTAATCCCAAAAAACTTTCCTCAGTTCAGATTGCAGGCTGAAATTCGCCTGCATGAAGTTGGAATCGCTAGTAATCGTGGATCAGCATGCTACGGTGAATACGTTCTCGGGTCTTGTACACACCGCCTGTCACGTTATGGAAGTCGGTAGTACTCGAATATCTCGTTTATCGGGGTAGAAGGTAAGACTGATGACTGTAATGAAGTCATAACAAGGTAGCTGTAGGGGAATCTGCAGCTGAATTACCTCCTTTCTAAGGAGTTTAAATATTTCTGAAACTTTGGGGTATATATTATCTCAAAGTATAAGTTTTGGGATAAATAATGTATGATGTTTCTTAATTCCTGACACTTTTCTGTTGTATATAGGATTTTTTAGTTCTTTATAATTTTATAAATTATAATTGAGCTGTTTCGCTCATTTTATATCTTTGATATAATATAATTCATTAATGGGCGATTAGCTCAGAAGGTTAGAGCGCAGTCCTGATAAGACTGAGGTCCCTGGTTCGATTCCAGGATCGCCCACTATGTAATACAGACTTTCTTTGATTACATGGTAAGCACGGAAATCAGCTTGTCTTAAACTGAAGCGAAGCTTCTAGTTCATGGGGCTGTAGCTTAGTTGGCAGAGCACCTCATTTGCAATGAGGAGATCATCGGTTCGAAGCCGATCAGCTCCATCTTTCGACAAGCTTTGGACGAGCTAAAGAGCTTGTGAATAAACTTATCTTGTCGAAAGATGGGCTGAGCGAAATCGAAGCCCATTGATTTATTAGCTCTTTGAAAACTGGATAGGAATGTATTTATCGAATTAGGTAATTTATCGATAAATAAACAGCCATTATAAATGAAATAATGTTAAGTAAAGCAATTAAGGGTATATGGTGGATGCCTTGGCAGATAAAGCCGATGAAGGGCGTGGTAGCCTGCGATAAGCTTCGGATAGCTGGCAAACAAGCGTTTTAATCCGAAGATACCCGAATGGGGAAACCTGTTTTATTTATACCTTGTGTATATATAGAGCACTCTATGATGAATTCATAATTATAGAGAGGGAACTCGGCGAATTGAACCATCTTAGTAACCGAAGGAAAAGAAATAAAGATACTTTGTAGTATCGATTTCCTAAGTAGTGGCGAGCGAAAGGGAAATAGCCCAAACTTTAACGGTAGAGAAAGATCTCCGATTCTGCGTTGTAGAGGAGGAGATTGATCTGTTCTTTACGGGAATGGTTACTGTTAAGGGGTTGTAGGAAACAATATCTTGGTGCCGTAAATCCAGGGAGCAGTTTAAAAAAGACTTTGTTAATAGAATAGCTTTGGAAAGAGCGACCATAGAAGGTAATAGTCCTGTATATGAAAATAAGGTCTTCTCGCTGATTGTTTTCCTAAGTACTACGCTGAAGGAGAAACTGCGTAGGAATCTTTCCAAACCACTGGAAAAGGCTAAATACTTTATCTGACCGATAGTGAACAAGTACCGAGAGGGAAAGGTGAAAAGTACTCCTGAGAGGGGAATGAAATAGTACCTGAAACCATATACTTACAAGCAGTCAAAGCCCCGCTTTGCGGGGTAATGGCGTGCCTATTGAAGAATGAGCCGGCGAGTTTTCAGCAAGTGCAGGCTAAGTTCTTTTGGAACGGAGCCATAGCGAAAGCGAGTCTTAACAGGGCGAATTATATGTACTTGTTGAAAGACCCGAAACCGTATGATCTATCCATGGCCAGGTTGAACCCTGTAGAAATACAGGAGGAGGACCGAACTCGTTAGAGGTAGAAAATCTATGAGATGAGCTGTGGATAGTGGTGATAGGCCAAACGGATACGGCAATAGCTGGTTCTCCCCGAAATAGCTTTTGGGCTAGCCTTACAATTTAATAAGAAGGGGTAGAGTACTGATTGAATAGCAGGGGTCGTAAGACTTACTGCATTCTCTCAAACTCCGAATACTTCTTTGTATATTGTAGGAGTTAGTAAATGGGAGCTAAGTTCCATAGTACGAGAGGGAAACAGTCCAGACCGTCAGTTAAGGTCCCTAAATATATACTTAGTGGGAAAGGAAGTAAAATTTCAAAAACAGCCAGGAGGTTCGCTTAGAGGCAGCTATCCTTTAAAGAGTGCGTAATAGCTCACTGGTCAAGAAGTTTTGCGCCGACAATGAAACGGGGCTCAAGTATATTACCGAAGCTGCGGCTTTGAAGTAGAGCTTGCTCTTACTTCAGAGGGTAGGGGAGTTTTCCGACAGCAGTGAAGCTATTCTGTAAAGAATAGTGGAGTGGTCGGAAGTAAGTATGCCGGTATGAGTAGCGAAATTTCGATGAAAAATCGAGACACCGAATGTTCAAGGTTTTCTTGGCTATGTTAGTCAGCCAAGGTTTAGTCGGTCCTAAGCTGAGGCCGAAAGGCGTAAGTGATGGACATGCCGTTAATATTCGGCAACTATTAAATTTTCATTTAAGCTATGGGGTGACTAGAAAGGAAATATTAGAGCCTCAAAAGGGTGGGGTTCAAGCAGTAAGTTAGTATCTATTGGTAAATCCGTAGATACGTTTTCCCTGCTTAGCAGGGGATAAAAACGAGCTGTGATGAAGAGTCAAAATCTTCGGATGGCGATTATTCTAATTATTCTTTCCACAAGAAAAACCTCTATGCAAGAGAATTTAATAACCGTACCGCAAACCGACACAGGTGAACTGGTAGAAAATACTAAGGTGGCGGGTGATTCTTTGTCAAGGAATTAAGCAAACTAGTCCCGTAACTTAGGGAGAAGGGATCCCTGAAGTATGCGCTTGCGCTTAACTTCAGGGCGCAGTGAAATGGTCCGAGCGACTGGTTAACAAAACCACAGGTACCTGCAAACACGGAAGTGGAAGTATAGGTGCTGACGCCTGCCCAATGCCAGAAGATTAAGGGAGGATGTTATCCCCGATTCATCGGGGTGAAGCATTCGACTCAAGTCCTGGTCAATGGCGGCTGTAACTCTAACGGTCCTAAGGTAGCGTAATACCTCGGCGCTTAATAGGCGTCTCGCATGAATGGCGTAACGACTTGGACTCTGTCTTGACAAAAAGCCCGGCGAAATTGAAATGGCTGTGAAGATGCGGCCTACCCGCACCAGGACAAAAAGACCCCGGGAGCTTTACTGCAACTTGATATTGAAGTAAAGTTTTTAATGTAGAGAATAGGAGGGAGACTTTGAATGCCAATCGTCAGGTTGGCAGGAGTCGCCAGTGTAATACCTCCCTTTAATTACTTTGTTTCTAACTACTCTCGATTATCTCGAGATAGGACAGTTTTAGGTGGGCAGTTTGACTGGGGAGGTTCCTTACAAAAAAGTAACGTAAGGTCCCAAAGGTTCCCTCAAGCTGGATGGAAATCAGCTGGAGAGTGTAATGGCATAAGGGAGCTTTACTGTGAGACATACAAGTCGAGCAGTTGCGAAAGCAGGGCATAGTGGTCCTTTAATAGCGTGTGGAAGCGTTATTGCTTATAGGATAAAAGTTACCCCGGGGATAACAGGCTAGTCTTGCCCGATAGTTCATATTGACGGCAAGGTTCGGCACCTCGATGTCGGCTCGTCGCATCCTGGGGTCGGAGAAGACCCCAAGGGTTGGGCTGTTCGCCCATTAAAGCGGCACGTGAGCTGGGTTCAAACCGTCGTGAGCCAGGTTGGTCTCTATCCGGTGTGGGCGTTGCAGTCTTGAGGGAGGTGGTCCTTAGTACGAGAGGATCAGGACGAGGTAACCTCTAGTGCACCAGTTGTCTCACCAGAGGCATCGCTGGGTAGCTAAGTTGCTATTTAGATAAGCGCTGAAAGCATATTAAGCGCGAAGCTAATCCCGAGATTAGGACTGCTTCTATGAAGTAGAGTTTACTCTCACTTCATGGGGGAGGTTTGTTGGAGATTACGACATTGATAGGCCTTAGGTGTAAGTCCCGTAAGGGATGTCGAATTTTAAATTTGTTTTGATGAGATTGATATTTCTCTTCGGAGGAATAGATGTCAAGTCTTGACTTGTTTAAAATTTAGCCGAGAGGTACTAATAAACCAAAAGCTTTACTTATTTTATCGTGGTTCTCTACCTATGTTTATATAACTGTAAACTTAGGTGGAGAAAACGTTTCCTATCCAGTTTTTAAAGAGTAATATAAAGTCACTTGATTTTAGTTTATTTGCTAAGTAAATTAAAATCCGGTGATTTTAGCGTAGTGGAACTACCTTTTTCCATTCCGAATAAAGAAGTAAAACACTACAGCTCCGAAAATACTTTCCTGGAAACGGGATTGGGAAGATAGGACATTGCCGGAACTTCATTAGTGGATAATAATAATGTTTTTTAACAAATGACTATAAAATCAAATATCAAAAACGAAATAGAAAAATATTTAGAAAATGCAACTAGATTTCCAAGAACATTTGAAAAAGGTGAGGTAACTAAAGGGGAAGTCATGAAGGTAAAAGAAGGAGAGGTCTTAGTAAGCATAGGTGGAAGAGCAGAAGGTGTAATCAGTGGCAGAGAGTTAAGTCTAAATGGCAAAAGAGAAAAAGTGAAAGTAGGTGATGAGGTTTTGGTATACGTTTTAAATCCGGAAAATGAAAAAGGACAGCTAGAACTATCTATAAGACGAACTGGAGAAGCAAGAAAGTGGGAAAGATTAGATAAAGTATTTGAAAATGGAGAACCACTTGAAGTCAAAGTATTAGAAGCTAATAATGGAGGCGTAATAGTGAGTATCTCTGATATTGATCAGAATTTTAGAGGTTTTATTCCTACTTCTCAATTAGAAAATACAAGAATTTATCCTTTAAGCGGATCTGAAGATAAAAAAGAGGCTACAAAAGAGCTTCAGACTAAGCTTGCAGGTTTAATAAATGAAACAATTAAGGCAAAAGTTATCGAAATTAATAAAAAGAAGAATAGAGTAATTTTATCAGAAAAATTATTAAGTGCAGATACTGATTTAGATAAAAGAGCTGAAACATTAAAACAATGTCAACTTGGTGATATTATAGAGGGGGAGGTTACTGGAATAGCTCCTTTTGGTTTATTTGTTAATACCCAAGGGTTAGAAGGATTGGTTCATTTATCTGAAATTTCTTGGGATAAGGTGGAAAAACCATCTGATTTCTATAATGTTGGGGATAAAGTTAAAGTGAAAATTATAGGAATTGAAGATGACGGCAGGAGAATTGCTTACAGTATTAAACAATTGCAAAAAGATCCATGGGATAAGATTATAAAGAAGTATAAAATTGGCCAGGTTGTAAAAGGAAAGATTCAGAAGATTGTAAATTATGGTGCTTTTGTTAGGATTGAAGATGAAGTAAATGGTTTAATTCATATTTCAGAGTTGTCTAATGGTTTGGTAACTGATCCAAATAAGTTTGTTAAAATAGGAGAAGAATGCGAATTACAGATTATTTCTATATCGAAAAGTGAAAGACATTTAGGATTAAGCTTAAAGAAAGTTAAAGGAGAGAAAAAACAGAAAAAAGGTAAGAGGATTGCAAAGGAGGAAAGTGCTGAGGAACTGAGAAGTTTAAAAGATGCTATTTAAATTTGCTAATAATAAATTCCCGAAGATAGATATTGACCGTTATTGTATACTAGTATATATTTTAATTAATTTGCGTATTTTGATAAAATAAATAATATGATTATTAATAAACAAAAAATCGAGAAATTAACAGAGAATGCCAGACAGGTATTATCAGAAGCTTATAATTTAGCATTAGAATTTGGGTTTTCTGAAGTAGAACTTGAACATGTATTTATCTCTCTACTATCTTTAAATAAAGGACTCGCTTCAAGATTTCTTGTGTCATTAAGTATTGATATCGAAAAGACTATTCAGAGCATTAAAGAGAAATTTCCAAAAAAGACAAAAAATATAAAAGAGGTGGAGATTTCAAAAAAGGTTAAGGATATGATAAAAACTGCTTTTCTATTAGCGTATGAATTTGGTCATGTTTATGTAGGTACAGAGCATTTCCTTTTAGCTTTTTTGAAAAACCGGAACCTAGAGTTTGTTAAAGAACTTGAAGCAGTTGGATTAGATTATAATTCTATGAAAGAAAAGCTTTTTGCTTATGCCACATATGCTCCTGGAATTTTTGTAAAGAGTGACAAAAGGGATGAGAAAGAAGGAGGGGATGCTATTAGCTACTTTGGAAGGAATTTAAACGTATTAGCAAAAAAAGGGAAATTAATGCCAATAATAGGTAGAGATAAGGAAATAGCCAGACTTATTAGAATTTTATCAAGACATACAAAAAACAATCCAATATTGACAGGTGAAGCTGGTGTTGGTAAGACGGCTGTGGTTGAAGGACTTGTACAAAGAATAGTGAAAGGAGAAGTTCCTGAATCTGTTAAAAATTTAGAAATTTACCAGATTGATATTACTAGTATCATTGCTGGAAGTAAAGTGAGAGGAGATGTAGAGCAGAGGTTGTTAGTATTAATTTCTGAAGTAGCATCTACTCCAAATAAAGTTTTATTTATAGATGAAATCCATATGATAATTGGTGCAGGAGCAACAGGTCCGGATAGAACAATGGATATAGCAAATATTTTAAAACCTAGATTAACTGATGGAAGTATAAGAGTTATTGGAGCAACTACAATAGATGAATACCGAAAAGTTTTTGAAGAAGATGCGGCTTTATCAAGGCGGTTTCAGCCTATTACAGTTGAAGAAATAAATGTAACAGATGCTATTATGATATTAAAAGGTATTAGAGCTAGATTAGAAGAGTATCATGGTATAAAAATTACTGATGAAGCAATAAATGCTGCAGCGAAATTATCTGATAGGTACATATCAGACAGGTTTTTGCCGGATAAAGCTATTGATGTCTTAGATGAATCTTCTGCTTTAGAGAAATTAAAACGAGAAGATAAGTATAAGGGTTATAAAGGAATTAACGAGAAATTAGTTGATTTAAAGGAGAAAAAAGACAATGCCTTGAAACAACAAATGTTTGATAAAGCTTTGGATTTTAAAAAGTTAGAAAATGATTTAAAAAATAATATGAAACTCGCAACAAAGATGAAGAAAGATTCTTATACAAAAGGTGAGTTTAAAGTAACAAGTGAAGATATAAAAGGTGTGATAAGTGAGTGGACAGGTATTCCTGTTACGACATTATCAGCAGGGGATATGAAGTCTTTAAAAGGAATTAAAAGGAGAATTTTAAAGAGGATTATTGGACAGAAGGATGCTTTAGAGAAAGTTACATCTACTTTAAAGCGGGCAAGACTTGGTATTTCAGATGAGACGAGACCTTTAGCCAGTTTTCTGTTTCTTGGTCCAACAGGAGTAGGAAAAACAGAAATGGCTAAAGTAATTGCTAAAGAGTTTATTGGGACAGAAAAAGCATTAATTCAAGTGGATATGAGTGAGTATATGGAGCAGCATAGTGTAGCAAAGATTATTGGAGCTCCGCCAGGTTATGTAGGTTATCAAGAAGGCGGTCATTTAACAGAAAAGGTAAGAAAGAAACCATATAGTATAGTTTTATTTGATGAAATAGAAAAAGCTCATACTGAACTTCTGAATATTTTATTGCAGATATTGGAAGAAGGACATATTACTGATAGCAGGGGAAGAAAGATTAATTTTAAAAATACAATTATTATATTAACATCAAATATAGGAGCAGAAGATATTGGCAAAGATAGAGTATTAGGTTTTAGAGTCAACGAAGGTTCAAAAACTAATAATCAGATGGACATGGCATATGAAAGGATGAGAAAGCATTTAATTGAGGAATTGAAAAGTGTATTGAGGCCAGAGCTTTTAAATAGAATTGATGAAATAGTTATATTCAGAGGGTTAGACGAAAAAGATGCAGAAGAAATTGCAGGTATTTTACTTCTTGATTTTGATAAAAGACTTTTAGATAAGGATATAAAAATCGAATTTGAAAAAAATGTTCCGAAGTTTATTGCTCATGAGGGTTTTAGCGAGGAGTATGGCGCGAGGAATATTAGAAGAAAAATTCAAGAATTAGTAGAAAACCCTATATCAGATATTTTGGTTAATTCAGAAAAATTAGCAATTGTTTCAATTAAAATTGTTGTAAAGAATAATAAGCTTAGATTTATACCATCTTCTAAATCTTCATGAAGAATGAAATGTATGCTTGTATAGAATGCGGATTTGAGACACCCAAATGGATGGGAAAATGTATCCGTTGCGGTAAATGGGGTAGTTTAAAATTAGTACAACAGGACAATGATAAAAATATATCATCAGCCAAAGGGAAGAAGAGCAAAATTTTAAAATTCAATCCGGAAAAATTGATAAAATTAGAAAGATCAAGGACAGGATTTAAGGAGTTCGACAGAGTACTTGGTGGAGGATTTGTTGATGGCGAAGTTATTCTGATAGGAGGGGAGCCTGGAATTGGAAAAACCACTTTTTTATTGCAGGTAATAAATAATTTAATAAATAAAAATAACAAATGCGTCTACATAAGTGCAGAAGAAACGTTAGAGCAAATAGGGGTTCATTCAAAAAGACTAGGAATACACAGTAAGTTTGATTTTATATCTGATGATAATGTTGATACAGTTATTAATTCTCTCGTGGATAAGAAATATAAACTTGTTATTGTAGATTCTATTCAGACAGTAAAGTCAGAAGATATAAAAGGACTAACTGGAGGAGTAGGACAGGTAAAAGTGTGTACTGAAAAATTAGTTGATTTTGCAAAGAGATATAATACTAGCATTATTTTAGTAGGGCATATAACTAAAGGTGGAGATTTAGCAGGACCAAAGGTAATTGAGCATCTTGTTGATGCTGTTTTTTATTTAGAGGGTGAAGCGTCAAGTAATATAAGGATAATAAGATCATTTAAAAATAGGTTTGGATCGACCCGCGATATCGGTGTATTTACTTTTGAAAAGGATGGATTTATAGATGCAGAAAATCCTGCTGAAATCTTTATTAGATCAAAAAAGCCTAGAATGGGTATTTGCAAAGGGGTTGTTTTTGAAGGAAGAAGGGCAATATTAATTGAGATACAAGCTTTGATTACTAATAGCATATTCAGTGTACCGCAAAGAGTTGTCAGTGGAATTTTGAAATCAAAGATACAGATGTTGTGCGCTGTTTTGACAAAGTATACTAGAGCAAATTTTCTAAATAAAGATGTATATATAAACATTGCTAATGGATTAAAATCAAATGATTCAAGTTTGGATCTGGCTTTGTGTATAGCATTGCTATCTTCATATTTTAACAAAAAGATAAATCCATTGGAGGTTGCAATAGGTGAAGTAAGTTTAACGGGACAGATATATTCAACTGATTTAATTTTCGAGAAAGTTAAGTCATTGAAAAGTCTTGGCTATGTAAGAATAGCTTTACCTTTAGAAGCTTTGAAAGTGGTTGAGAATAATAAATACGCTATGTTTTTTGATAGTGTAAATGATCTAATAAACAAACATAACTATAGGACCACACGAGTTATTTGACAACAGTAATGTTATAGGGTATAATTTTTAAAATTGAGTATTTTGTTGTTATTGCCCAGAGTCTGGTTCGCGTACAACTTACTGGACTCTTGGCAATAATAATAATGATCTTTCAAAAAAGACAAGGAAATCGACTTCGATAAAAGATCTTTTATTTACCAGGTGAGGTTTTTTATCGGGGTCGGTTGGGGCAGTGCCGATCCCGTTCTTTTTTAGATAAAATTTGACAAATTCTTTTTACTTACCTATACTTTCTATTAGTACCTCAATTTTCTTGTGCTATTTAAATAAAATATATTATTTCCTATGTAATATTTTAATTTTTTAACATTATTCTCGTGAAAAATGAAGTAACGATTTCAGAATTAGATATAAAGTCTCTTGCAGATTTGAGAAAATTTGCAAGAAAACTGGGTTTAAAAGATTTTGTAGAATTTAGGAAGGATGAACTGATAATTAAAATTCTAGAAGAACAAACAAAGAAGGGTGGAAATATATTTGCTGAAGGTGTTCTTGAAATCAGAAATGACGGAAGTCATGGGGTTTTGCGTTCTCTTAAAATGTTACCTGGTGAAAATGATGTTTATATATCAAGCTCTCAAATCAAAAGGTTTAATTTGAAGCAGGGTGACTTTATTTCCGGAAGAGCAAGACCACCGAAAGATGGTGAAAAATATTTAAGTCTTTTGAAAATTGAAGCGGTAAATAATGCTGACCCGGAAAAAGCTATATCAAGACCCTGTTTTGAAAAGTTAACACCGGTTTTTCCTAATAAGCAAATAATACTTGAAACAAAGAGTGAGATATTATCTACTCGAATTATAGATATATTGGC